>WNGH01002999.1_pt1 | contig 16120 bp, 12 predicted proteins | sample 5400631 | NCBI WGS metagenome assembly WNGH01 (sample SAMN13153373, study PRJNA577476) | soil metagenome | isolation source: 115 cm soil or saprolite under Garry oak tree replicate 1 | place: USA:California | collected 2016-06-15
GAAACCCGTCCCGGTGCAGCACGCCACCGAGGAGAAAGGGCACGGCCGCCGCGAGCGCCGCACCATCCAGGTCATGGACGCCCCGGCGCACATCAGGAAACGGTTCCCGCACGTCAGGCAGGCCGCCCTGATCGAGCGGTACGTCACCCGCACCGCCCGGGTGCGGAAAGGCAAACGCTGGGTGAAGAGGCAGGTCAAGTCCGCTATCGCGGTGTTCATCATCACCAGCCTGAGCGCCCGCGAGGCCGCCCCGGCCCACCTGGCCGGGTACGTCCGCCGGCACTGGACCATCGAGAACAAGGTCCACTGGGTCCGCGATGTCACATTCCGTGAAGACTACTCCCGGGTCCGGACCGGCGCGAAACCCCGCATAATGGCCACCCTCCGTAACCTCGCGATCGGGCTCATCCGCCAGGCCGGCTACACCAAGATCGCCGCCACCATCCGCAAGATCAAATACGACACCACCCTGCTCCTCGCCGTCCTCGGCCTGAAGACCACTTCATGACCAGGAGAAAAGACTTTGCGAGTCACCCTGGGGTCACCCTGCATCCCACCGGGCAGTGGACCGCCCAGCAGGCCCGCAACCTCCTCATGGACCCCGGCGAGCAAGCTGACGCCGCGCCGCTGAAACCGCTACCCGAGCCTGCCGATCTTGCGCGGCACCGCGTCCTAAGGCGGCCTCGCGTCAGTGGCCTGATCAACGAATATCACCTGGCCGCATGACGTGGACGGGGTTTTCGGCACGCACAGGCTGCCGGGCGTGGACGGCTGGCACCAGGACGGCACGTCCGGCTACGTCGTCGCCGTCTCCGACCCGGCGGTCGCCGCGCCCGCGGTGACCCGGGCTCTGGTCACGGCGGGCGTCGACGTGCTGTCCATCGGCGAGTCGCGCCACTCGCTCGAGGACGTGTACCTCGAGCTGATCGACGAGGACGTGGAGGCGAGCCAAAGGTGAGCATGAGCGCGAGGCGCGTCAGGGCGGTCTTCCGCAAGGAGCTCAGGGAGTACCGGCGCAACCGCCAGATCGTGGTGTCGATGGCGGTCCTGCCCCTGGTCTTCAGCGTCTACCCGAGCCTCCAGTTCTTCGCGCTGCTTGCGGCGGCGTCCGGCGCGCTGCTGCACAAGCAGCCGCTGATCTACATGCTGGCCCTGCCGGCGCTCGTCCCTGCCATGGTCACCGCCTATTCGGTGGCCGGGGAGCGGCAGCAGGGCACGCTCGAGCCTGCGCTCACGACGCCGATTTCCGCCGGGGAGTTCCTCCTGGGCAAGGCGCTGGCGGCGTTCGTGCCGTCGGTCGCCGTCTCCTATGTGGTTTTCGGCATCTTCACCGCCGCCATCGGGCTCTTCGCGCAGCCGGCCGTGACTGCTGCTATCCTTCACGGCTCGGTTCTGCTCGGCCAGATCCTCTTCACGCCGCTCGTGGCTGCCCTGTCGATCTGGGCGGGCATCGCCATCTCGGCCCGGGCGATCGACCCCCGCGTCGCTGCGCAGCTAGCCGCGCTCGCCAGCTTCCCCCTGATCGTCGTGACCACGGTCATCGCGGTCGGCGTGATTCACGTGACACTCGGCCTCGCCCTCGTCCTCGGGGTCGCGTTGCTGCTCGCCGACGGCCTGGGCTGGCGGATCGTGTCCCCCATGTTCGACCGCGAACGCCTCATCACCGGCACCCGCCGATGAGATGCGCTACTCGATACATTGACGGGAAGCGAGCATGTTTCGCCCGGAGAAAATTCATTGTGCTCGTCACGTCCGTCGCTGTACCATAGTTACAGCGACAACGAAAGGACTCCCGTTGAAATCCTGTTCACCGAGCATCGAACGAGCCAGGTATTGCGCCTGCTCGCAGCCGATGCTGCACGGGAACGGCGGGGTCAAGGTGCCCACGTAGACGCCTAGCAAGCGGACACGCAGGCGCCGCCCCCAGGACCCCTCCTGGCGGGCGGTTTCTCATTGTCATAGGGGCGTAGTTCAGCGGCCAGAACGGCAGCCTCCAAAACTGCGCGTCGCAGGTTCGAGTCCTGCCGCCCCTGCGGATCACCACCCTTCGGGGGGAATGTGATCGTTACTTGCAAACTTCATAGCGGGAAACGTCTAGCGCGGCAAGCCAAAGCCGCGCCACCCGGCGTACCGGGCCAGTTGCGGGTCGCCGCCTGGCCGGTTCGCCGGCTCACGGGGATGACAGCTAAGGAAGCGGGCGCGCCTTGCAAGCGTTGCCGCAGTGGGTTCGATTCCCACCGTCTCCACGCAACGGGACGTAGCGTAAGGGTTAGCGCGCCTGGCCTGGGACCAGGTAGACGGGGTTCGAGTCCCTGCTTCCCGACTCATGGCTCTCTAGCTGAGATGGATTAGCGGCCGGCTGAAAACCGGCAGAGGCAGGGTCGCTACCTGCGGGAGCCACCTGGCGGATGTGGCCGAATGGCTTAGGCTCTTGCCTTCCAAGCAAGCTACGCAGGTACGATTCCTGTCATCCGCTCCAAGCGCCGCAAGCACAAGCGGACGTGCATCGGACTCTTAATCCGAGGGCTCAGGGTTCGAGGCCCTGGCGGCGTACGCGGGCGTCATCCAATTGGCCGAGATGACGAGCTCAAACCTCGCCGGCAGTGCGGGTTCGATTCCCGCCGCCCGTACTCGATGGGATATGGGGGAACTGGCAGACCCGCCTGACTCTGGATCAGGAGCTTTCCAGGTTCGAAGCCTGGTATCCCAGCTTGTGCCTTCGTAGCTCACGTGGCAGAGCGGCGTCCTCGTAAGACGCAGGCAGCCGGTTCGATCCCGGCCGAAGGCTCCGTGTCCTCGTAGCCCAACGGCAGAGGCACCAGCCCGAGATGCTGGCCAGTGCAGGTTCAAGTCCTGCCGAGGACACCACGTGAGCGAAGCGTTGACGGTGGCACGCGGCCTTGCCAAGGCTGCAGGGCGGGTTCGATCCCCGTCGCTCCCTCCGAGCCCTTCTAGCCCAACTGGCAGAGGCGCCTGGTTCAGAGCCAGGAGGTCCCGGTTCGAATCCGGGGTAGGGCACGCAACGCAACACGCAACGCGAGGAGAGTGAACCAGCCAGGGTGCTGGGCCTCGCTGCTAACGAGTGCGCGCCTGCGGGCGTGGGCTTCGACTGCTCCGCTCTCCGCCGAGGAGGACGAACCGGACTGGCGAGCCGACTTCGTCCGGAAAGCGAAGGGGCCGGGTGACCGGCTGGGGATCGTGTCCTCCGTCCTCCGCGCATGGATGATGAAACTGCCGGGCGGCAGCCCCCGCCTCGAAAGCGGGTGGGCGAGGGAACTCGCTGGGGTTCGGGTCCTCCGTCATCCGCCACGGGCAACGACCCAACGGGTGAAGGGGACCGTCTGATACGCGGTTACTGCCAGGTTCGACTCCTGGGTTGCCTACCGCGCGGACCGCGCCCGACGGGACGGGCACCGGGCTTTACCCCGGGCCGAGGATGGGTTCGAGTCCCCCGACCGGTATCCATGCTCCGTTGGAGGAACGGGACAACTCACCTGGCCCTCAACCAGGAGAATGCGGGTTCGAACCCCGCACGGAGCACTCTCGGCGCAGTGGGCAAAGTTGGTGAAGGCCACCAGCCTTTCAAGCTGGGGATTGCGGGTTCGACTCCCGTCTGCGCTACTGCTGCGGGGTAGCCAAGCTGGTAAGGCACCTGCCTCATAAGCAGGCCATGCGCGGGTTCGACTCCCGTCCCCGCTACCACGTCAAGATCATTCCGGTGTCATCCAATCGGCAGGATGCGTGACTGTTAATCACGTCATACGGGTTCGACCCCTGTCGCCGGAACCAAGGGGCTGTAGCTCAGTTGGTCAGAGCACCGGGTCGTCACCCCGGAGGTCGCCGGTTCAAGTCCGGTCAGTCTCGCCATGTCCGCGTGGCTCAGCCGGCAGAGCGCCAGTTCGACCATGCTGGAGGTGCAGGTTCGGCTCCCGCCGCGGATACCAGGCCCCCGTGGTCCAACGGATAGGTCACCTGATTACGAATCAGGCAGGTGCAGGTTCGAGTCCTGCCGGGGGTGCTCAAGCGCGATTAGCTCAGCGGCAGAGCGGCGGTCCCACACACCGCGGGCCGGAGGTTCGAGTCCTCCATTGCGCACTGGTGCCTTGACCCAAGTGGCTGAGGGAACGGGCTGTGAACCCGTGTCGAAAGACAGCAGCGGGTCCGAATCCCGCAAGGCACCCCAGGGTCGGTGGCAGAGTGGCAATGCAGCTGCCTGTAAAGCAGTGGCTTCGGCATCGGTGGTTCGATCCCATCCCGGCCCACGCACGTCCTCGTAGCGCAGTCGGATAGAGCGTCACCCCCCGAAGGTGGAGGCCGCTGGTTCGAGTCCAGCCGGGGACACCTAGGTCGCATGCCCGAGAGGCCAGGGAGCCGCCTGCAACGCGGTGCACGCCGGTTCGATCCCGGCTGCGGCCTCCGATGGCCTGTAGCTCAGCAGGACAGAGCATCCGCCCCCTAAGCGGCAGCGCGCCGGTTCGAATCCGGCCAGGCCAGCCAGCACAGCCGATGTTTCCCGCTATAGCGTTCCGGGCAAGCCCGATCGGGTCGAAGGCAGCCGGTTATCGGAAATCACAGGTTCAACTCCTGTCCATCCGTTCGGGCGGATGACTCCGGCGGTCACCGCCACATCCGCACCGGACTTGCCTGGGCAGCCCAGCGGGCGGGGCGCGGGTCGAAGCTGACCGGTTATCGCCTCTGGAGCGGGTGGTTGCGGGTTCGAGTCCCGTCACCGGCCTGGCCGGTGTAGCTCAATGGCAGAGCACCTACAACACCGGTGGGCAATCCCCACATCCGCGTCCTGCCCCTGGCCGCAACCACACACCACATCCGCCCGACCCGGGCGGGTCGAAACGAAAGGCTCCGTCATGCGCAAGGACCCGCTGGCTTCCGTTTCCCGTATCGCCACCGGCCAGACCCGGCCGATCCCCGGCGTCCCCCAGGTCCGCAACGCCGCTGGCGGCTACGTGTTCGCCAAGGACCAGTGGACCAGCCTTGAGGACTTCCTGATCCTCGGCACCACGGGCGGCACCTTCTACACCAGCGCCGAGGCGCTGACCGCCCAGAACGTCGACCTGGTGCTCGCCGCGATCGCCGCGGACGGCCCGCGCGTCGTCGGCCTGATCACCGACATCGCCACGGCGGAGCCTGCCCGGGCGCCCAAGCCACGCCCCTACCTGTTCGCGTTCGCCGCCGCGGCCGCGAACGGCGGCCCGGCCACGGTGCAGGCGGTCAAGGCCGCGTTCCCCGCGGTGGTGCGGACGACCGACCACCTGGCGACGTTCTTCGGCTACTGGAAGAACCTGGCCGGAAAGCAGACGCCGCGCGGATCCGCGCCCGTGATCGGGCGGGCGATGCGGGCCGCGTTCGCCTCGTGGTTCAACGCCAGCCAGGATGTGCACGACGTCGCGTTCCGCGCGCTCAAGGCCCGGCGGCGGGCCACTCCAGCCGGCGAGGCGATGGCGCTGCGGGACATCATCAGGATCGCGCATCCCGCGGGCCGCAGCGACGCGCACCGGATGCTGATCGGCTGGCTCGCCTACCGGGTCGACGACACCGCGGCGCGTGCCGCCCTGCCCGACGTGGACGACTTCCTCGCCGCGCAGGCGGTCACCACTCCGGCCGAGGCGGTCGCCGTGATCAGGGAGCGGCGCGTGCCGTGGGAATTCCTGCCCTCGGCGGTGACCGGCGACCCGGCGGTGTGGGACGCGCTGCTCGCCACGGTCGGGCTGACCGCGCTGATCCGCAACCTGGCCCGCATGACCAGGATCGGCACTCTCGGCCCGTTCAGCACCGGCGCGACGGGCCGGGTGGTCGGCCGGCTGACCAACGGCCAGGCGGTCGCCAAGGCGCGCATCCACCCGATGGACGTGTACCTGGCGATGAAGGCGTACCGGTCCGGGTTCAGCAGGCCCGACCCGCGCAAGCCCGCCCAGACGTGGGAGCCGGTCGCGGCGATCAGCGACGCGCTCGAGACCACGTACGACCTGTCGTTCGGTCCGGCCGAGCCGATCGGCAAGCGGCTGCTCGTCGCCGTGGACTCGTCGGGGTCGATGTCCTGGGGCACCGTCGTGTCGAACGGCTCGCCGCTCGGCAAGGCCTACGAGGTCGCCAACACCGTCGCGGTCATGCTGGCCAGGCTGGAACGCGGCGGCGTGCATGTCATCGACGCGGACACCGCTGTCCACCGGTCCAAGGTCACCCCGCGCACCAACCTGCGCGAGCTCGCCGCCTGGCGGGCCTCGGGCGGCGGCACCGACCTGGCCCAGCCATTCACGTGGGCGCTGAAGCGACGGCACGTGGTGGACGGGTTCGTTGTCCTGACCGACAACGAGACGTGGGCCGGGCGGTCCCACCCGGTGCAGGTTCTCGAGGCCTACCGGCGCTCGGTGAACCCGGCGGCGCGGGTCGTTGTCGTGTCCATGACGGCGGCCGGGTACTCGATCGCCGACCATGACGACCCTGGCGTGCTCAACGTCGCGGGCCTCGACGGAGCGCTGCCGAAGCTGATTACCGGCTTCATCCGCTAGCGGGGCGCGGCGCTACCCCAGCCGTGTCACCCGACCTTGCGCTGGCCGGCCGCCTCGAGAAGCAGCTCAAGCTCGTCGGCTAGGTAGCTGGCCAGAGTGTCGATGTCGGGGACGAGCTCGCGGCACGAGACCAGCCCGAAGTGCAGCTGCCCCAGGTAACCCACCACCGTGATGTTCAGGCCCTGGCCGTCGGTGATCACCGACACCGGGTAGTGGGCCAGCAGCTTGGCGCCGCAGAGGTAGACAGGCACGTTCGGACCGGGAATGTTCGAGATGCAGAGGTTGAACGGCGGGAGCCGGTGGAGCAGGCCCGTGGCGAACACCACGCGCGCGGCGCGCGCGGTCAGGGCGGGCGGAGCGAAGTCGCTGATCTGGTCGACCAGGCCCTGCGGGATTGTTGCCTGCTGGGACTTCGCCAGCTTTGTCGCGGCGTGCACGATGTCCAGTCGCTGGCCGGGATCACCGACGTTGGTGGGCAGCATGGCCAGCATCGCCGACACCTTGTTGCCCAGCGCGCCCTTGCTGGCCGGGTCGCGGATCGACACCGGGATCATCGCGATCAGCGGCAGCTCAGGCAGCGCGCCGTTCCCGGCGAGCCAGCGTCGCAGTGCGCCCGCGCACATGGCCATGACGACGTCATTGACCGAGACGCCGAACGCGTTCTTGACCGTCTTGATGCTGCCGAGGTCCACGCTCCGGAACGCGACTCGCCGGTGCTGCGTGACTGGCCGGTTGAATGGCGTGGCCGGGGCTCGCCCCGGCGTGGTCGTGATTATCTCGCCGTCGCCGCGGTTCAAGCCGAGCATCCCGCCGACGAACCTGCTGAGCGCGGGGGCGAGGGTCGGCACCACACGGACGACCTCGTTAGTCACGCGCACTGTCTGCACTGGCCGCCACACAAGTCGCGCGGCCGCGAGCGCGGCCAGCGCCGCCGGTCCTGGCGGCCTGCCCGGCATGAACGGCTCGCCCGCGGGCACCTCACGGCCGTCCGGGGTGAGATCGAGCAGGACGGTGAGCAGCTCCGCGCCCGACGCTCCGTCGATCGCGGAGTGGTGAATCTTCGTGTATACCGCGGCCCGGCGCTTGGCTAGCCCGGTGATCAGGTAGATCTCCCACAGCGGCCGGCTCCGGTCCAGCGGGCGAGCGTGCAGCCGGGCAATCTGCTCGGTCAGCTGGGCGTCGGAGCCCGGACGCGGGAGCGCGATCTCCCTGATGTGGTACTCGATATCGAAGTCCGCATCGTCGACCCAGTACGGCTGATCGAGCCCCAGCGGGACGTTCAGGAGCTTGCGGCGCAGGACCGGGACCAGCGGCAGCCGCTGCCCCAGCACATCGGTCAGCCGGGCAAGGGTCAGCGGCTCAGGTGCGCCCTTGGGATCCAGCACGCACACCCCGCCGACGTGACCCGTGGTTTTCGCTGTCTCGAGGGCCAGGAAGGCGGCATCGAGACCGGTGAGCTGCTGCATACAGGATGCTCCTCCAGCGTGGGGCGGGCGACGTGGCGGTCCGTCCCCGGGCGGCCGGCAGTAAGGTCCCGGGGCGCGGGTCATCGGCCGGGGTAGAGCGAGCGCAGCGTCGGCGGAGGACGGAACTCCTGCCGCTCGCCGGCCGGAACCGCCAGCCGGTCGGCTATCAGCCACAGCGTCGCCGGGTCGGTGCCGAAGCCGAGGTGAGCGCACCGGACCTCGATGTTCTCGTGCAATTCCGTCTCCTGGCCGATGCATGCCTGCCAGGAAACGATCCCGTCGCGCCGGGAGTAGACGGCCGTCGACGGAACCCCGATGGGCCGGGCCAGCTGCTCCCGTGCGGGCACCCGCCCGGCGGCGTGCAGGTAGCCGCGCCGCTGGTAGGCGCCGTCGGCGTGGCTCTGCCGCGGATCGGTCATCGCGAACGGACTGGCCAGGGTGATCACCCGCCTGACCTGCGCCGGATGTAGGCGCGCCAGTTCCCTGGCATAGATGCCGCCCATGCTCCAGCCGATCAGCGACGCCGGCCGGCCTGTGCGCTCCGCCAGGGCGGAAAGCTCCCGTGGCAGCCCATCGAGCACCTGGTCGGTCGGGCCGCGGTTGCGGCCGAGGTTCCACCCGACCGCGTCGTAGCCCAGCCGGCGCACGAATCGCCGCAGCACCGCGGTGCTGTTATCAGACGCCAGCAGCCCCGGCAGCACCAGCACGCCATGGCCGTCGCCGCGCGGCGCGGACGAGAGCCATGGCACTGCCAGGGGCATCGCCGCGAATCCGGCCAGGCCCCTGACGGGCTCGGAAAGGTAAAGCCCGATCGACGGTCCCGTCACCTGACCGGCACTCGTCCCGCCCCGTTCCCGGATAGGGCCCATCGCGGCCGCTCCTGCCACATCATCGCCACGGTCCTCGGTAGGTTGGCGAAGACCTCCAGCGTAGGTGCCCAGGTGACGTCACCGGAAGTGGCGCGATGCCTGCAAGCCAGACAGCCAGCGAGGCGCTGGCCCGTTCGATGAGATTTCTGCGCGGAGATGTCGATCGGAGCCGGCCTCGTTCGTAGCGGAGTAAAGAGCCGGCGCGGTGCTGGCGTCCACGCAACGGGAGGAACCGATGAGAAGGATAGTGGTGACCGAGTTCGTGTCGCTGGACGGCGTGATGGAGGAGCCGCGCTGGACGTTCCAGTTCGACCGCGGCGCCGAGGGCGACAAGTTCAAGAACGACGAGTTGTTCGCCAGCGACGCGCTCCTGCTCGGGCGCGTTACCTATCAGGGATTCGCCCAGGCCTGGCCGAACATGACCGACTACGGCGACTTCGGGGACCGGATGAACAGCATCCCCAAGTACGTCGTTTCTACGACGCTGACGGAGACCGTGGCCACGTGGGGCGAAACCACCGTGATCAGGGAGAACGTTCCGGCGGAGATCGCCAGGCTGAAGGCTCAGCCCGGCGGCGACCTCCTGGTCGAGGGAAGCAGCCAGCTCGTCCACACCCTGGCCGAACACAACCTGGTCGACGAGTACCGGCTGATGGTCTTCCCGATCATCCTCGGAAGCGGCAAGCGCCTGTTCCCTGACCGGCTGAGCGAGGCAACCAAGCTCACGCTCACCGAGTCTAGGACGGTCGGCTCGGGCATCCTGCTGCTTACCTACCAGCCTGCCCCGACCGGGTAGCGCCCGCCGGCAGGAGCGGTCAGGCATGCTGGCAGGCATGACGGACGCGCACCCGGGTCACGGCGACTGCGGCCACGAGCAAGAGCACGGCCACGAGCACTCGCGTGCCGAGGGCTTGACGGCCCGGCTAAGGCACCGGTTGCGGCCGCATTCCCACGAGGCCGCCGACCAGGTGGACGCGGCGATGGAAGCCAGCGCCGAGGGCATGCGCGCGCTGTGGATCTCCCTGGCCGTGCTTGCCGCGACCGCGGCGATCCAGGCTGGGGTCGTGGCGGTGTCTGGCTCGGTGGCGTTGCTGGGCGACACGCTGCACAATGCGGTTGACGCGCTGACCGCCGTGCCGCTGGGGGTCGCGTTCATCGTCGGCCGCCGACCGTCGACCCGGCGTTACACCTACGGGTACGGGCGGGCCGAGGACCTGGCCGGGATCGTGATCGTCGCGCTGATCGCCGCGTCCTCGGTCCTGGCCGCGTCTGAGGCGGTGATCCGGCTGGCGCACCCACGCCCGGTATCCGCCCTGTGGGCGGTCGCAGGCGCGGCGCTGGCCGGATTCGCCGGCAACGAACTGGTTGCCAGGTACCGGATCCGCGTCGGCCGCAAGATCGGCTCGGCAGCGCTGGTCGCCGACGGCCTGCACGCCCGCACCGACGGGTTCACGTCCCTGGCAGTGCTGCTCGGCGTGGCGGGAGTCTCGGTCGGCTGGGACTGGGCCGACCCGGTCGTCGGCCTGGCTATCACGGCGGCGATCCTGGGCGTGCTGTACCAGGCGGCCCGCGAGATCTACCGGCGGCTGATGGACGCCGTCGATCCTGGCCTGGTCGACCTGGCCGAGACTACGCTGCGCGCTACCGCGGGCGTGCTCGATGTCGGTCACGTCCGGCTGCGGTGGATCGGCCACCAACTCCGCGCCGAATGCGAGGTCGTCGTAGACGCCCGTTCCAGCGCGATCGAAGCGCACCGGGTCGCCGTGAGCGCCGAGCACGACCTGCTGCACCGGCTACCGCGCCTGGCCGCCGCGCTCGTTCATGCCGACCCTCAGCCCCACGACGGCACCGATTTCCATGCCCCGCTCGCGCAGCATCATCGGTAGGCTGCCGCCCCGCGGCGTGGCCGGCGTAGTGCGCGACCTGGAGGCGTTCGGGTTCGCGGCCGTCTCGCTGACGAGAAGCTGCCGGGCCAGAGCCCGAAGCTCGCATGGAGATGCTCGACGACTACGCGATATCCCTGAACTTCTTCGCCCGGGAGTCGACGCCGTCGAGACGAATGATCCTGAGATGGCCGCCCCGATCCGTGACAGAGCGCGCCATGCCGGCCTAAGACTGGGAGAAATCGTGCGAGCCGCCCGGGCGCGGGGTTAGATCGACGCAGGGCGAGAGCTAGGACACGGAGCATGGCAAAGCAGCGGACCAGGCTCTACTTCGTCAGCGACCTGCACGGTTCCGGCAAATGCTTCCGCAAGTTCCTCAACGGCGGGCCGATCTACGGCGCCGACGTGATGGTGCTCGGCGGCGACCTGGCGGGAAAGGCGATCCAGTCGATCACCCGGGCTCCCGGCGGGCGGTTCCGGTTCAGCTTCCGCGGCACCAGCTACGACCTGGACGACGGCGACGAACTGCGCGGCGTCGAGCAGGTGATCGCCGACCATGGCTACTACCCGTACCGCGCAGACCCGGGCGAGCTCGCGGACAAGCAGGCGCAAAGCGCCCTGGACGACCTGTTCCTCACCCTGATCACCGAGCGCCTCGAGCAATGGCTCGAACTCGCCGACGAGCGGCTGCGGTCCAAGGGCATCCCGATCTACTGGATGCTCGGCAACGACGATCCGCCCGAGCTCGCGACACTGCTGGACGAGGCGCCGTGGGGGACGCACTGCGAGGGCCGCGACGTGCTGGTCGGCGGGCACGAGATGATCTCGTGGGGGTACGCGAATACCACGCCCTGGCACACGTACCGCGAGATGACCGACGACGAGCTGCGCGTGGTCTACGAGCGCCTCGCGGCCGAGCTGAGCGATTCCGAGCACGCCATCTTCAACCTGCATCCGCCGCCGTACGACACCGGCCTGGACGCCGCGCCCGCGCTGGACGAGAACCTCACGATCCAGACCTCGGCCGGGCAGGCGAAAATGAGCCCGGTCGGCAGCCACGCGGTCAGGGAAATCCTGGAGCGGGTGCAGCCGCTGCTCGGACTGCATGGCCACATCCACGAGAGCGCGGGATTCAAGAAGATCGGCCGGACGGTGGCCATCAACCCGGGCAGCGACTACGGCACCGGCGTGCTGAACGGCGTGCTGGTGACACTGGAGCCGCAGAAGGTCAAGGCCCATCAGTTCGTGCGCGGATGACGCCGACCCGCGGCCTGCGGCCAACGGCCTGCGACCGCGACCCGCGGCCTGCGCCTGCGGCCTGCGGGATGCCGGCGTGATCTGGACTTTCCCCTGGTTGGGGACCGGCGATAGCGGACAACGCGTCAGGAAGCGGGCCTGAAACCGTGACCAGGTCCGGGTAAGTCGCCGACGCGGGGGCAGGCCGGGTCGTCACCGAGCGGGTCGCCGGCGGCGGAGTACGCTCGGGCGCGCGAGCCGCCGCAGAGATCGGCGTACTCGCACCGGCCACAGCGCCCGGTGAACTGCGCGGCGCGGATGGCCCGCAGGACGGGGTCGTTGCGGTAGATGTCGCTCAGCGACCTGGTGCGGATATTGCCGAGGCCGAGCGGCAGGAACCCGGCCGGGTAGACCGCGCCATCGTGGCGCGACGAACAGTATTCCCTTGCCGTCGCGGGTCGGGGAGGTGTGCGCGCTCGGCGGCCTGGTGGGCGGGCCGAGGACGGCTTCCAGGCGGCTGGCCAGGCCGGCGTAGAGCGCGCCGCCTGGCGGAGAGCAGCCCGCCCGGCGTTCCGCGACGACGCGGCGGAAGAACGGCGCCTCCACGGTCCGCACCACGAATCCGTACCCGGACGCGTCGTAGAGGAAGTGGCACACGCTCTCGTGCTCGTCGGCGGAGATCGCGCCGGCCGCCACCTCCGCGGCCGACGTGCACCAGGAAGAAGACCTCCCAGATCTGGCTGCCGGTCCCGGCGACCAGCCCCGCGACATCGGCCAGCTCGGTGACGTTGGCGCGCATGACCGTGGTGTTGACCTGGACGGTGACGCCGCTGGCCACCAGGTCGCGCAGGACGGCGATCGTCGCGTCGAAGTGGCCGCCGATCCCGCGAACGCCGTCGTGGGTGGCCGGGCCGGCGCCGTCCAGGCTGATCGACACGGCCTTTATGCCGCTTGCGGCGACAGGCTGCGCCCCGGTGGTCGCGCTGGCACGGCAGTGACAGCAGGCCAGCACGCGGGCCCTGGTGGTCTCCCAGAACACGAGCATCGGCCGCCGGTCGAAGTTGACCGGCGGCCGTGACGGCTGCGGCCCGGCCCGCGTGCTCAGCGTGGTCATCGACTGCCTCCCCTGGCCGGGCTTCCTGGCCGGGCGGACCGCGAGGTCGGCGCCGGTGAGGCGAGTCTCGCCGCTCGCCGGCACCGCGGACAGGGTCTAACGTCACCGGACCCGCCAGCCCAAAGCCCCCGCCGACGCCGGCCGGCTGATCAGGGCAATTGCGCAATGGGCTTGACGGCCAGGCCCGCAGGCCCGACGATCGTTGACACTTCGTGACATGCGGCGGACGTAGGAGGATGCGAATGAGCTGGCAAAGACGCACGTCGGTCCTGGTTGCCGGGACGGCGCTGGCGATTACGGCGGCGGTCACCGCCGGCGGCGCCGCGCTCGCCGCGCCCGCCGCGCATCTGACCGGCTCCGCGCTTGCCGCGCCAGCGGCGCACCTGAGCGGCACCGCGCATCTGCCGCTGAAGATCAAGGTCATCGGCCGCCTGCCAGACGGCAGGCCGAAGCTGACAAGATCGTCACCTACCGGGCTGCCCCCGGCGGCCATCGCCAAGGTGTACACGCTGTCGGGGCTGGCCCCCACTTCGGGAGCCGGAGCAGGCCAGATCATCGCGATCGTGGACGCGTTCCACGACCCCAGCGCGCTGTCGGACCTGAACAAGTTCGACGCCCAGTATGGCTACGCGCACCTGGCCGCCTGCACTTCGCTGTCCCAGAGCGGGCCGTGTTTCAAGCAGGTCGACCCGCAGGGCACGCCGAGGGTCAACGCCGGTTGGGTGCTCGAGGAGTCGCTCGACATCGAGTGGGCGCACGCCGAGGCACCCGCGGCCAAGATCGTGCTGGTCGAGGCGGCGAGTAACAGCAACACGAACCTGTTCAACGCGGTCAAGTCGGCGAACGCTCTCGGCGCCACCGAGGTGTCGATGAGCTGGGGCGGCGGGGAGTTCAGCGGCGAGACGGCCCTGGATTCCGACTTCACTCACGCCGGGACCTTCTACACCGCGTCGGCCGGGGACAGCGGTCACCAGGCCGAGTATCCGGCCGCGTCGCGTCACGTCATGGCCGTCGGCGGAACGACGCTGAACGGTTGCAGCGGAACCTCTTGCAGCGGCTTCAAGAGCGAGACCACCTGGTCGGGCTCAGGCGGCGGCGCTTCAGCCGTCGAACCGCTCCCCGGCTATCAGAGCGGCTACACCGGCCCGGTGTTCCGCGCATCGACAATCTCCCTGCTGACCGGCGGGAAGCGGGGCATCCCCGACGTCTCCTTCGACGCGAACCCGAACACGGGCGTGTCGATCTTCGATAGCACCAGGATCCAGGGCCAGTCGGGCTGGTTCACCGTGGGCGGCACGAGCGTCGGCGCTCCCAACTGGGCCGGGATTCTGGCGGCCGGCAGGGCCGCGGGCAAGACCGCCCTGCAGGGAAGCTCGGCCATCTACTCGGGAGGCTACAAGACGAACCTGAGGGATGTCACCAGCGGCAACAACGGCACCTGCGGAACCGACTGCACCGCCGGCACCGGCTACGACCTCGTGACCGGCCTCGGTAGCCCGATCAACTACCCGTGAGCTCTCCCCTGGCGCCCCGGCATCACCGCCGGCGCGCCAGGGACAGCCCCCGTCGCCCGGCGGCAGCTGAGTAGCTGGCAGCAAGCGTGAGCGCGCCGCCAGGCCAGGATCACCACGCTGGGCACGGCCAGTGCCCAGCGGGTTCCGGCGAATGCGGCCAGTCCTGCGACGACGAACGAACCCGCGGGAACGAAGCCCATGAACCCGGGTTGTAGGAGCTCAGGGTATGCCCCCGCTGCGCCGCGGGCGCGTCCTGCTGCACGTACACGGTCGCGCTGACCGCGAACAACTGAATCGCCGCGCCGATCACGAGCAGCAGGACGTCATAGGCCCATGCCGCCGGCATGACCGCCGCCGCTGCCTCGGCAGCGCCGAACAAGACCGCCCAGCCCGCGAACTCCCGCAGGTCCAGCTCCCGGCGCCGCCATGACCGACGATACCGCCGGCGGCCATGAACGTTCCGAGCAGGCCGAAGCCTGCGGCGCCCAGGTAAAGTACCTTCGTCGCCATCAGCGGGTTGGTCACCTCGAACTGGATACCGAAATCCGCGTCTTCGCACCGGGCGCCGCGAGCACCGATCGGACGGCAGCACGATCTCGGGCCTGCGTAGCGGCGTGTTCTGCGTTCCTGGCGGATCATTCCGTGAGGTCTTCCCGCGTTCTTGCGGCGGGCCGTTCTCGGAGCAGGAATACCATCCAGTTGGCCGCCGGGACAGGCCAAGTTCGGCGGGCTGCACGGAACCGCAACCTTCCCTGCTGTTCACGTCGGCGCTCTCATCCACGGGACGCTGACCGGCACGCTCAGCAGCTGAGCCGCCGACGGCGATGCCGGATGGCAGCAGATCTCTGGCCCTTTTCGCCCTCTTTACACCCTCCGTCGAGCTGTAAGACCTGGCGGGGTCCCGGTGCCGGTCCGATGAATGGCACATCCATCCGGCAAATCCATGATGAATGTGACTTCCATCGGACCAGGTCTGCCGGCCGCCTGAGCAGGGCGATCGCGTCGAGCAGGGATTGTGGCACCTTCTTGACCTCGACAGCCTCTTCGCCGATCAGATCGGCCTTGAGCAAGCGGTGGAAGCCGTCGAGAACCGTCACCATGCGCTGCCGCCGCACGAGCACATGCAACGGGAATGCGAGATCCGCTTGCCGCGCCAGGTCGTGGTGCAACCGGTGACGAACCGGATCCGCGCGAACCTCCGCCGGGCTCACCTGGAAGTGCTCGCCGCCCGACGCCCACACGGGCATGGACAGCAGCCAGCGCAACTCGGCAACCGGCATCTGCTCCACAGGCAGGTCCAGGCCCCACAGCAGCTCGCGGCTCCAGTCGAAGTCCAGGATCACGCCATGCAGCACCGCGGGCATCACGTCGAGCAAGTCAAAGGGCCGCCGCTGCACGACATCAGCGTGCCATCCGGGATACCGCAGGCGGGCACGGCGACATGGCGACGCGACGACACGACCCGCCGGCAGGCCGAGCCAGGCCGTCCCCGCGAATCGGCCGGCCGGCGA
>WNGH01003001.1_pt1 | contig 16114 bp, 16 predicted proteins | sample 5400631 | NCBI WGS metagenome assembly WNGH01 (sample SAMN13153373, study PRJNA577476) | soil metagenome | isolation source: 115 cm soil or saprolite under Garry oak tree replicate 1 | place: USA:California | collected 2016-06-15
CGCTTGTACCTGGCCGGGCCGCGCATGGGGGTTGGCCTCGCGAAATCGTTTCATTTCTTCAGCGGTTGCGTGGATCATCACCGGTGGCTGCCCTTCTTCGATAATCCTCCACCCGCCGACGGTACCCTCAAACACCATCGGCTTGTTTCCCTCCTGTGCTTTGTTTGGCTCCTGTGCGCGTGACGACGGGCTCACCACCAGGAACCCCATAACAGCGAGAAAGCATGCTGGAGCGTATTTCCGAATCATAGGCCTCCTTCTGCGTTTGGACTCGGTTTTTAAAGATCAGCGAAAAAAAGCGACCGCCCCATTGTTAAAACTGCATGTTCGAAAGTACCTGGTGCGGTCGAGGACGCACGGAGGCTAACCCCGTCATTCAAAACAAGTCAAGGCAATTTTTTTTCCTTAATGGTTCAGACGAAGGAGACGCGCGCCGTAGCGCAGATCCTGCCACAGGGTTTGCATTTTGCAGACCTCGGCCGTTCCTAGCGTTGAGATAATAGACGACCGAAAACACGTTTAGTCACGTAAATAGATAACTCTCTTTGGCCAATTTATCGTATCCGCCCAAATCCAGGAGTGCCAAAAGTAGTTGCGAACCTCTAGGCCAAGCGGCCTAGATTCACTATAGTGATCGGCAATAATCTAGGAGTCTGCAATTTGAAGGTGTGAGGACGCGCTTCGACATCCAATCGATTCCCCGAGGGAGCCTCAGCCCTCTATTTGCGCTTCGCAATGATCTTGGAAGTATAGGAATCGAAGATCGTACAGGGCTTCGTCACTAACCGCTTTCAGCCGTTCCCGGTCTGCTCGAACACGTCCACGAGCGCGCGCCACGTAAGGTAGTTGACCGGCGCGATCGGCGCGGACGCCACCCCCCAGCGCCCGGCTGACCTCAAACACCCGCACGAGCCGATCGGCATCGCGGTAGCGGTCGGAGCAGGACTTCGCGTGTCAGGCTGAAGATCGCGGCGTTGACCCCGAGTCCCAGGGCCAGCGTCGCGACGGCCACAGCCGCGAAAACGGGACGGGAAACAAGCGATCCCAGCGATCTGGGGATGTTCATCGTCACTTGGCCTCACGCCAGCGCCGAGGAGTACGGGAAGTCCACGCTCGCGACAGTACCGCGCAACAGTTGCTCACATTTTTATTGACGAGCCATGAGTCGCAACACACTGCCACTTACCGCTCGGCATTTTCACCCACGTATCGGTCCAGCGTTCATGAATATCCATTGGCTTTCCTGACGCATCGGTACCCCTAGCTTTAAAGCCTCCCGTCGCTATGGCCGTATCGCCAAATACCGTTACCTTCACATCCTCGTACTCGGCACTGATATATTTGGTCGCTTTCGCGTTTGCCAGCGTTTCGGCCTTGTTCATGACTTTCCCATCGCTCCCGGTATTCACGAACTTATCGGCCAACAGCGGGGTGACCAGGTCGGGACTATTTGTCTTTTGTGACTGAAGCCATTGTTCTTCTAGTGCCGCGACAGCTTTTTCAATGCCGCCGGTCTGCTGGGCTTGCGACCAAGCGGCGCTCCCCAATGAAACTAAACCGATTAAACACCACATCAACGTTTTCTTCATAGAAGTCCCCCTTTTGAGATTTTCCAAACTTCTCTCGGAGGTCTTGTGGCCTGTGAGTCGGCCCATTGAATACCTAAGGCGGGAGGATGTCAAATTGGATTCTCCAGAGCTTTTATCAGTCCTGGCACGAGACATGGTCGAGTAGCCGGGCGCCATTGCTGGCGCCCGGCTCTCTAAGAACCGGACTTGAAGGTTTCCCGTCATCCGGCTCGAGCACCCAAAAACGCCCCCCCCCCTGAAAAACGAGGACGCGGCCTGATTCAAAACGAATCAGACCTACTCGATACTGGCTTGTTGCCGATTCGCACGGCGGTGGAGAATCCACCAGACGTGTGGGAAGCTGCACCAACGGATTGCGCCGTCGTCATTTGCTTTGCTTCATACATCGGTTCCTCAACAGGTCTCGAGCTTGAGCACCAATAGGAAGTCAGCTCCGTTTCCGGATGTTGTCCCCCTAAGGCGACGCAACCTCTATCTGCCCAATTACAGGGCAGCATTCGCTTGCTCCCATTTCCGTTACCGGCATCGCCATCGGTCCATCTTGCAATGGACTTTCCCCTTGCGAGGAGCGATACGGGCTTACTCTGTTCCGCTGAAATGACCCAAACCACGGGGTCGCATGGCCCGGCAACCGAGCACCTGGCGCGGAAGAGCAGAACAGATCTCGCTCGATCAACTGGGCTGAGAAGCAATACCAAAGACGTTCTGCAACCTGTAGGAGCAGCCGCCCAAGTTGACAACTGGCCGCTGAGGACTCGAACAAAATACTGGATGTTCCTGGCTCGTCGAAAAAGCAAACAGGAACGATATCCAGAAGCCCTGAAATACTTTGAAAAGGTAATTAGAGCGTGCGCCGTCAAAAGTCTTCGGCTGCTTCCAAGGTTAGCACGAAGAGTTTACGGGCTCGCGCGTTGGTAAAGCGCCAGAACCACGGAGGAGGTACTCCATGGAAGTGGGGTTTGCAGGCCTGGGGGATATGGGACAGGGGATTGTGCCGCGGCTGATTGCAGCCGGGCACACGGTCACGGGCTGGAATCGCACAAAACAAAAGGCGGAGCCGCTATTCAAGCTGGGCATGCGCTGTGCGGATTCCCCGCGGCAGCGGTAGATCCGCTCCTACCGACGGCAGCCTCATCTTCCAACTAAGCACTTGAGTGCAAGCGCGGATTCAGCGCGAAAGCGGACCGGGGAACTTGTCCGGTTTCGCGAGTACACGTCGGACTGGAGCAACATCTCGGGACCGAGTGCACGCGCAATGCCAGCCTTCCGGAAAAACAGTCTTCAAACGTATAATCGCGCGGATGAGCGACTTGTGTCTACCCTTTGGGATTGACCGATCCCTTCTGCGCTTGGACAGTGAGGATCCCTATTTCTGCCTGCATTTCATCATGATCTTCGTTCGCGATCAGGAACGAAGCCTGCGATTCTACGTTGACCAGCTTGGCTTCAGGCTAGTGGTGGATCAACGTTTTGAATCTGGCGGCCGGTGGATCGAGATTGCGCCTCCTGACGGGAACGCGAGCCTCTCCCTAGCTCTGGCGACCCCCGACTCCGAGACATACAAACTCATTGGGCACGATACCCGGATCTACTTTATCACCGAGGATGTCAACGCCAAGTTCAACGAATGGAGCAGTCGTGGAGTTCGCTTTCACTTTCCACCACAGGTACCGGAATGGGGCGGAAGCTTCACACGATTTGAGGATCTGGACGGGAATTCGTTCGGCCTTGCTGGCTTCGACGAATTAACGCTTGGAGTGGAATCGCAACGCCGCACCATCGCCCAAAAGCTCGAATCCGAACGGCGCGCCGCGCGCGACCTGGAAATCGCGCGGCAGGTGCAGGCGAGGCTCTTTCCGCAAAGAATGCCAGCGGTTCGCACCCTGGAATATGCTGGAGCTTGTCTTCAGGCGCGGGAGGTGGGGGGAGATTACTATGATTTTCTTGACCTCGGACGAGAACGACTTGTCCTAGTGATCGGCGATATCGCAGGTAAGGGAATCGCGGGCGCTCTGCTGATGGCCAATCTGCAGGCCAACCTGCGCAGCCAGTGCGCGATTGCCGCAGACGAGCCGCGGCGGTTCTTGCGATCGGTGAATCAGCTGTTTTACGAGAATACGGCCGACAACATTTTTCTTCGCGGAATATAACGATAAAACTGGGTGGTTGCGCTTTGCGAATTGCGGACATCTCGCCGCGCTCCTCCTCCGACGCGATGGCACTTTGGAACGGCTCGCCTCCATCGCGACCGTTCTGGGCCTGTTTGAGGATTGGGATTGCATGCTGGAGGAGCGACAGCTATTCCCGGGAGATACACTGGTTCTCTACACGGACGGCATGACCGAATCGTTCAACGATTCCGGAGAGGAATTCGGAGAGCAGCGCCTGATCGAAGCGTTACAGCGGCATCGTGGAGAGTCTTCACAGGCCTTGGTTTCGTCACTTCTCGATGAAGTTCGGCAATTCAATCCTAACGAACAGCAAGACGACATCACGCTCATTGTTGCCAACTGTCGAGAAAGCTTAGAGCCGATCTGATTGAAGATTGAAAGTCAGCCCTGCGCTAAGTGTTCAATGCCTTCTCCTCTTGCCGCGGCTACCGCACTGACCCTTGGGCCATAATGGGCGCTACCATCTCACTCCCTACTGCATGATTAAACGCGGAAAAGTGAAGTGCTACTTTGAATCTCCGCTAACGGGACGATACGTCCAAGTGCACGATTGGCTCGTGCTACACTGCGGAGTTTGTCGGAGGAGGTTTTCATGCGGTGTGTAATTTTATGTTCAGCTTTCCGCTTGGCAACTTTGATCCTTGCGTGTGCCTGCGCCAGGGCGAATGCGCAGGACCAGCTCCCGGCCGAGATGCAGCACAAGATTGATAAGGTGGCTACCGACGCGCTCGCCAAAACGGGCCTACCAAGCGCCTCCGTCGCAGTGGTAAAGGATGGGCAGATCGGCTATCTGCACGCCTATGGGAATGCGCGGCTCGATACCGCCACACCGGCGAAGCCCGAAATGCGTTTCAGCATTGGCTCGATCAGCAAGCAATTCACGGCTGCGGGCATTTTGCTTTTGCAGGAACAGGGCAAACTTTCGCTCGACGATAAGGTCGGTAAATTTCTTCCCGGCCTTACGCGCGCGAACGAAGTGACCATTCGCCAGCTTCTTTCACACACCTCCGGCTATCAAGACTTCTGGCCGCAGGACTACGTGATGCCCAATATGTTGCAGCCAGTCACGGCAGAAAAGATTCTGGACACTTGGGCGCGCAAGCCGCTCGATTTTGAGCCCGGCACGAAGTGGCAGTACAGCAACACGAATTATGTCATCGCCGGACTCATCGTCGAAAAGGCCAGTGGCAAACCGCTGCTGCAGTTTCTGCAGGAAAAGATATTTACGCCACTCAACATGAAAAGCGTCACTGACATTGATAGGGCCAAGCTCTTCGACACAGACCCAACCGGTTACCTGCGTTATGCGCTCGGCCCGCCGCGTCCGGCGCCCAAGATAGGAAGCGGCTGGCTCTTTGCCGCAGGCGAACTGGCCATGCCCGTCGAAGACCTGGCAAAGTGGGACATTTCGATCATCAATCAGAAGTTGATGAAACCCTCTTCCTATCACGACTTTGAAACGGAAGTCTTGCTCAAGGATGGCTTGGGAACGGGTTACGGGCTCGGCGTGGGTGTCCGGTCGGAGCTTGGCCATCGTTCGTTGTCTCACGGCGGCGAGGTTTCGGGCTTCACGTCAGAAAATGTCGTCTTCCCGGACGAGCGCGTTGCCGTGGTTGTGCTCACAAACCTGGACGCCACCGACGCTTCGGGCGCGATCGCCAAGGGCATTGCCCGGCTGCTGCTCGCCACCGATGACCCGGCTAGTCCGGACAAGCTTGTGCAGGCGCGCAAAATCTTCGAGGGGTTACAGCATGGCACAATTGACCGTTCTCTTTTCACGGACAACGCCAATTTTTATTTCAATGAACAGGCCTTAAAGGATTTCGCCAGCAGCTTGGGCCCGCTGGGAACCCCGGAAGAATTTATCCAGATTCACCAGGAATTGCGTGGCGGTATGAAGCTGCGCGTGTACACCATCAAATTTCCAAACACAGAACTAAGCGCCCCGATCTACGAAATGCCGGACGGCAGGCTGGAACAATACCAAATCGCGGCCCAGAATTAGAGGAATCCTCTAATCCATTTGTTTCTGCGTAGGGGCAGAACGGCATTCCGAGAATGCGTAACGGACAACCGCTAGTGCCGCGGTAATCTGAAAAGTAATGCAGGAGCCGACCCGTCCCGTGTTGGTGGAATCGTACGAGCGAACAAATTCCATCAAACCTGCCGGGGGTCAGACCTTCGAAGCCATCGAAGAGTACGGGGTGAAGAAGTGGCATTCGATTCCTAAATCCGTCGGCTGCTTCGCGGTAGTCACCGACGCGGAGGCGCAGTTCGCCGGACTCTCCCTGAAGCTTTTTGAGCCTCCATGGGAGGGCTCAGGTACCACTGCCGACTTGAACGACTGCCCCGGGCTTGATTTTCTCTACGGCCAGAGCGCAGGCGGGGAAGTGTTGGCGGAGGTGCTCCAGACGATTGGAGGATGACTGGAGAAGCAAAATAGCGCTTCTGCGATCCGCCAGGATTTGTTGGTAGCGGAGGTTTGTGTCCACCGTGACCAAAACATCAAAAGCAGCTTCCGCGAGGCTCGAAAGTTCGCCGTTCTGCTTTGCAGACCAACCGCTTCCTGAACAGTGACACATTCGTGGCCGCGATTTGTCAGGTGCCTTTTAAGCGCTTTGGGAGCGCACTCGTCGATCAGAACTTTCACTTGAGTTTGTGCGACGAGACTCTGCCGTGCTTCTTCGATGGCAGTAATGGCAAGCGGCTCACGCTTGGATACTGCTCCAGAAACTGATCCAAAACTGTCGCCCCCCTCCAAATAGTCAATCAAGACCTTGAACGGGACACGCGTGTCGCGGAAGACGGGCTCGCCTCCGAGGATATTCAGATCTTTGATAATGACCCAGCCATCTGCATTCACCTCATCATCCAGAGTTTAAAAGCCTAAGGTCAGAAGGGGCTAGCTCCGCCAAATCCTGGCTAGGATCACGCGTCTATCCTCGCACCGACCCGTGTATCAGGTTGGACATCCGGTCACCAGCGCGATTGAAATTGTTCGTGCACTGCATGGGGCTCGGGACATCTCGCGTTTCCAGGCAGCAACAAACTCTGATTACCGGAGACGTGGAGTCCCTAGGACGGTCCGATTTTGCGACTCTAGAGCGCGCTCCCTAGTGCCGAATAAGAGTTGGGCTGTCCAACTCGATCTTGCGACTGTTCCAGATAGTCTTTCACAATAGATACTATGTCCGTCATCGCTCCGCAAACTCCTACAACTCCCGGTTCGCCGGCCAATTCCACGTCTGACAGAAATTTACAAATCTTGCTTCTCATTTGCGGACTTATTCTGCGCTTCGGTTTTGTTTTGTGGAAGAAAACCTACGTCCGCGCTCCCGGATCGATTCTTCCTTTTGGAGCGGAAATTTGCAGCATCGCCGAGCATATCGTGCGCGGGCAGGGTTTCAGTGCGCCCTTTCACCAGGACACCGGACCCACTGCATGGATCGCTCCTGTTTATCCTTACTTGTGTGCCCTGGTGTTTCGAATCTTCGGAATTTATTCCGAAACCTCGGCACTGGTGCTGATCGGTATCCAGTGCATCATCGCAGCCGCAACGGGAGTCGCCATCTACGGCTTGGGTCGCCGCAGTCTTGGTACGCAAGTCGGATTGTGCGCCGCGTGGATTTGGGCTCTCAGCCCTTTTTTCTTTCGCTGGCCAGTTTCCTGGATTTGGGACTTCACGGCGAGCGCATTTCTGCTTTCCGTTGTGTTCATCGTCACACTGGACGTTGCGGAGAAGAACAGCAGAAGACTTTGGCTAGCGTTCGGCGCAATTTGGGCATTGATTGCGCTAACCAATCCCGCATTGCTCAGCGTGATGCCATTCACGTTTGCCTATGTTGGTTTCGTGAATCATCGCGCACTCCGGAGATGGCTTGCGCCCATGACGCTCGCCGGTGTCCTCTTCGCAGCGCTGGTGTCCCCCTGGCTGATTCGCAACGAACTCGTGTTTGGCCGCCCGGTTTTCTTTCGCAGCAATTATTGGTTTGAATTCCACCTGGGCAACTATCATTTCAGCAATGGAATGGGCTATGCGGGCAATCATCCTGGGCTCAATCCAGGGGAGCTTCAGAAATATGCTGCCTGGGGTGAAATGCGCTACATCGATTATTACAAGCAGGACAGCTTCGCCTTCATTCGCAAGTATCCCTCCGAATTTGTCCATCTGACGCTTCACCGAACACTGTGGTTTTGGGATGGCAGTTTGCTAATTTATTGGACGCGGGAATGGTGGAAAGCCTGGGAATTTTGGCCGTTGTCTCTACTTGGGTGGCTGGGCATTCTCTTTGCTTTAACCAGGCGACCACGCGGCTGGCTTCTCTTTTCCGCGGCACTCCTTATCTATCCGATTCCGTATTACCTCGCGTATCCGACCGCAAAGTACCGTCACGCCATCGAGCCGGAGCTTATTCTACTTTCCGTCTATCTTGCATTCGTCGTCTGGGGTGAGATTCGCACGCTCGCGCATCGCAAGGCTTGACGCGTTCTCTTCCCGGGGAGCCTGTCCTTGGCTTTATGAGTGCATCAGTTTCCATGTGCGGCCAGCACCCCTGTAGCAACTCCTTGCTTTAGTAGGTGCGTTACCAAAAGGCTACGAACCGGATTTCGAAGTCGTAATGCAACGCATGCCTTCTGAGAAAATACTTGTTGCCTTACCTATAAGCTCCGTCCTAGGACGCCCTGAATGAAACTATTGACCAGTTCACGAACTATTTCTGGCAGAAGACGGACGTCTCAGCGAATCGCGAGGCGACTATCGTGAGTGTCTTCTTTCCCAGAGAGGCGTTAAATTCGTTGGACCTTAATGATTCGAGAGAGGGCGACGCCAGATTTCCAATGAAAGCCTCGACGACACTTTCCATTCTTGTGCCCGTTTACAATGAGGAGCATTTGGTCTGCACTAGCCTCGAACGGCTCAAAATCCTGGGTCAGTCTCCGCTGCTGGACCATGTCGAAGTGATTGTAGTGGACGACGGTTCGAGCGACCAGACTGGGAAGGCCTTGAGTGAGTTTCAACAGTCGGTGGCTGCAGCACCTCCGCACAAGCTGGAATGGCTATTTCTCCGACACGAGACCAACCAGGGAAAGGCGGCGGCAATCCACACGGCATTGTCGCAGGCCAGCGCAGAATTGACCGTTATTCATGATGCGGATCTTGAGTACCATCCTTCCGATCTCCTTAAAATGGTCAAGGTCTTTTTGGAAGAACAAGCCGACGCCGTGTTTGGTTCGCGCTTTCTCGCCAGCGAATACCGGCGTGTTCTCTTCTTCCGCCATGAGCTGGGGAATCGCTTTCTAACTCTTTTGTGCAACCTCGTGTCGGATCTGAATCTCACGGACATGGAAACCTGCTACAAGATGGTCAGAACCGATTTGATGAAAAGCGTGCCACTAGTGGGCAAAGGGTTTGAAATCGAGCCGGAAATCAGCATCAAGCTGGCCAAACGCGGAGCGCGCATATTCGAAGTCCCGATTCGCTATGCAGGCCGTACTTATCAGGAAGGGAAAAAGATCAAATGGAAGGATGGCATCCGAGCCATCGGCGCGATATTGCGGTTTGGCTTTTCCGACCACATTTACGCCGAGGACGTTTATGGAAGCCAGATTCTCGGCCGCCTCAATCGCGCACCACGCTTCACAAAGTGGATGGCGGATGTTATCCGTCCTTACGTGGGCGAGAAAGTATTGGAGATAGGCGCGGGAACAGGCAATCTAACTTTGCAACTGGTTCCACGCAAGGTGTACTGGGCCAGCGACATCAATCCCTTGTATCTGACATACCTCGAAAATATTAGCCGGAATCGGCCATACCTTCATGTTGGTTACACGGATGGACAATCTGGAGAGACGTATCCAAAAGAACAAGAATTTGACACGGTGATTTGCTTGAACGTGGTTGAACATCTGGCGAACGACCTGGGGGCTTTGCGGAATATCCGTGAAGCTCTGGAACAGGATGGGCGAGCGATCATTCTGGTTCCGTGCGGTCCTTGGCTCATGGGGACACTTGATGCTGCTCTGGGCCATCAGCGGCGCTATACGCAAGATCAATTAAGAGTGCTGGCCAGTAGAGCGGGCTTCCACGTGGATACGATGCTGGAATTTAACCGTGTCGGCGTCGTCGCCTGGTGGATTAACGGGAAACTCTTGCGGCGGCGTGCCTTTGGCTTCTTGCAAATTAAACTGCTGAACGTGCTGACTCCTGTGTTCCGCGTGCTGGACAACTTCTTGCCGTTGCCTCCACTTTCACTCATCGCTGTGCTTAGCAAGCCGGGTCTTGAAGCGGCCGGAATGCCAATCCATTCATCTCCAGCTAAAATCGACTTCGGCTAAGTTCTTTTCGCCGCATTTAGCTTTTCTCGGAATGTTTATCCTAAGTTAATAGAGCATCAAGTTGGCGTGTGGCGTCGCTGCTTTCGTCATGCTAGCCTGCATTTGTCGAACAGTTCGAATCACTGTCAAGGTCAATGAAAACCAACTTCCTCCAGCGTTTCTGGCGCGGGCGGTCGAACTACGAGAAGGCACTCTTCTTCGTATTCCTGCTGAGCCTCCCCTTTCTTCATGCTCAAGTCGGCGGTGATGGGGTTGGATATTATGCTTACCTTCGTTCTCCACTAGTTGATCATAATTTCAGTTTTTCCTCAGACTTCCAGAATCCGAATGAGGAATTGCTGAAAATTTTTTTAGTAGATCATTTTGTTGACAATCCGATAACGAAAACAGGACATCTGCCGAATTTCTATTCGGTCGGTCCCGCCATTCTCTGGAGCCCGTTTCTGATCCCGACACATCTGGCGGTTTTTGGATTGGCGCATCTCGGTTGGCATATTGCGCCTGATGGACACTCCTGGCCTTATTTGGCGGCGATGACGGCTTCGACAGCCCTCTATGGCTTCGCAGGCCTCTGTCTTTCGTTTGCGGTGGCCCGAAGGTTTGTGAAGGAGCAGTGGGCATTTTGGGCCACGATCGGAGTTTGGTTTGGGAGCTCAGTTCCGATGTACATTTATCTACTGCCTGCGTGGTCCCACGCGCATTCAGTCTTTGTAGATGCATTGTTCCTCTGGTATTGGCTGCGAACGCGCGGCACGCGCACGAGTAGACAATGGCTGAAGCTGGGGCTGCTATCGGGCTTGATGATAGATGTTTACCAGCTTAATGTTGTTTTTTTGGTGGCAGTGGCATTTGAAGTCTTTTCCTCTTATGCGGAAATTCTGGCCGCAGGCAGTAGTAGACAGGAGGGGTTTGCTAACACGCTTCGCCTGCATGCAATTTTTGGAGGCGGCACTCTCTTCGCTCTGCTACCGACTTTCATCACAAGGCAAATCGTATTCGGAAATCCTCTCAGCATGGGGCCATACGCACTCAGCAATTGGAACTGGGGGTCTCCAGCCCTTGAGAGGGTGTTGTTCTCAACAGATCATGGGTTGTTTGTATTTACGCCCATTCTCGTCCTGGCAATTGCGGGACTTTTTTGTCTGTGGATCTTGGACAAGGTTGTTGGAGCGATTTGCTTAACCATAACTCTTGTTTTCTACGGTCTCGTCTCTTGCTATCCGTGGTGGTATGGAAACGTCGGATTTGGCAATCGCTTCTTTATCTCTTTGACACCGGTCTTCATTCTCGGACTTGCTTCGCTGTTCGCATGGGCCGCGCGGCTGTGGCCAGAGAGTCGAGGCGCTTCGGTCCGATTGGTCCCCCTCGTAGTGCTTTTCGTCGTCTGGAATCTGGGCTTGATATACCAGTGGCAAACACACCTACTGCCAAGATTCGGTTCAGTGTATTGGGAAGAGTTAGTTTACAACCAATTTCGGGTTGTTCCGGCGCAGGCATTGCGCGATTTGAGAGAGAAATTCCGCTTGCCGGGTAGTGTTCGCAATTGATTGCCGCCACTTCCATTTTCCGCGTGGTGGCCAAGCAAGGCAGCTTTTGCGACCGGGCCTGGTTGAGACTCGGGCGGGTCATCGGCTACGTCAATGACGGCAACGGCGAGGTATTCCCCGCGGTGGTCCAAGCCTTTCCAGCGCTCGACGGTAGAATCGGCCCAAAAGTACGGTAACGCGACTGGCAGAGTAGCGATGCACTGATGCCAAGCTGATTTTGGGATGGTCAGTGGGTCTTCGCTTTCCCCCGAATTGTAATCGATCATTGGCTTATCCGGGTAATCCGAGAATTGGGTACCAAGATTGGTAAGCATCTATTGGATGGGCTTCAGATAGTCTAGTAGACCCTGTGCGTCACGAAGCGAGCGGGCTGCATCATCTCGGATAGCAGCAAGCATGCTTTCATCCGACTGAACGCGAGCAAGTTGTGGAAGCGCCGCTCCGGCTGTAGCGATTGCATCCGCGGTTTTGCCTACTTTCGACAGTGCAACGGCAATCCAAACCTTTGTCTGAGCTTCATTCTTGACCTGAATCATTGCGAACTGATGGGAGTCGCTCAATTTCTCGGCCTTGGCGTAGTTTGCTTCGGCTTCCCGCAGCGAAGCCAACGCACCGGTGAAGTCGCCAGCCCGTATTTTTCCCTCCCCCCAGGCCGTACTGCGCGTCCGCGCAATTGGAGACGGCAGCAGTTTCAGATTCGCAGTCAGGTGTTCTTTCTTCGAGTAACCTTGAGAAAATCCTGATAGCATTTTGTAGACGATTCCCTTGGATGTAGCCAGTTCCGAGCTTTTGTAGTACGGAGTCTTGCCATTTCGCTAGGAGCGGTTGTTGGTGAACCAACTCCAACGCACTCAGATACTGCACAATTGCAAACGACGCATCACCACTTTTAAGCTCCCGGTCGCCTCGGGAAATTAGCCTTTTCAGTTGGTCTTCCAATGCCAACTGCTCCTTCGAGAGACCGTCAAGTGCGGTAGCGGGGTCCCTGCGCTGAACTCTTTTATCCCGCTGCGCTGGCATAGAGAATGAACACATTGCCAGAACTGACAAAGCGATGAGGTTCTTACGAGGCATATAGTTGCCACCTCGCCCAGTGCTGGTTTCGCCCTCCATGGAAAGATAATTGAAACTGTATCAGCGACCAACGCCCGCTGTCGAGCGACTGAAGGCTCGAGATGACCGTTGATTCCCGAGGTTTAGCGCACGCTGACTAGCTACATGCTCAAGTACCAATTTGGAGATTCAGATCGGAAAGTGGGACCAGCTCTTGAGGCGGGCAATCTAGAGTCGTGTGGCCGGGTTTTGCCAAGCGTGCTCCCAAAGCGCCTCTAACCCGCATGCTGTTTATTCGTCAAAGCCGGTAGGATGATGGGAACCAGGAGAGGGTCAGGAACGTTCTGCTATTAGGCTTCGCTAAGGGGTGATTCACAGAATCGACGAAGGGGGATAGATGCGGCGAGACATGCGATTTGCGATTCGGATGTTGTTGAAACAACCCGGCTTTAGCCTGATTGCGGTGCTGACGCTGGCTCTTGGAATCGGGGCGACCTCGGCCGTGTTCAGCTTGATTCATGGCGTGCTGTTGACGCCGCCACCCTACAAAAAGCCGCAGCAGTTGGTGCTAGTTCCCACGGCGAGAACTGACGGCCAAAAGCAAGAAAGCCCTCGCGGCTGGCCCGCCCAACAATGGATGGAATGGCAGAAAGAGGCGAAGTCGTTTGAAGGAATCGCTGCGTACGGTTGGACGTTCAATTTTCTGATTCGCAACGAAGGCAGCCAATCGGTCGAGGGGATGGAAGTGACCAAAGACTATCTCCCGGTCATGGGTTTGCAGCCGGTGCTCGGTCGCGGCTTTGAGGAGTCGGACATTGGGACAGGACCGGTGAAGGTGATCCTGCTCGGGTACGACTTTTGGAAGCGCACGTTCAACGGGAATCCACAAATCATAGGCAAGACCGTTCGCATCAGCCGGTGGGAAGTGCCGCCGACGGTGATCGGCGTGATGCCGCCCGGGATACGCTTTCTTCCATCGCCTGGAGCGGCGAAGGAGCCGAACTACAACGTAAATGCTCTGGTGGACTTCTGGATTCCCGTGGGGCCCGACCCGAAGTACCTGAAAGATCCGTATTGGAATATCGTGGCGCGATTGCGCGATGGGGCGGGGCTGCAGCAAGCGCAAGGAGAACTGACAGTGCTGTCCGCGAGAGAAGCGCAAGCGGAACACGCTTTTGATGGGATCACGCCGCAGGTGGAATCGTTGACAAGCGAAATGAATCTCGACGGGCGAAGGATATTGTTTCCGCTGCTGGGCGCCGCGGCGCTAGTTTTGTTGATTGGTTGCGGTAACGCCGCGGCGCTGCTGCTGGCGCGCGGGTTGCAGCGGCAGCAAGAATACGCGGTGCGGAGCGCGATGGGCATGGGACCTATTGCTCTTTTGCGCCAGGTTTCGACTGAGAGCCTGCTGCTGGCGCTGCTCGGTGGGACGTTCGGAGTGGGGCTGGCATTCGGAGTCGTGAAACTGTTCAAGTTGATTGCAGGACATGCGATTCCGCGGTTAGATGGCGTGACAGCTGGGTGGGCGGTGCTGGCATGGGGACTCGGTGCGGCGGTACTGGCTGCGGTTTTCGCAGGGTTTTTTCCGGCGCTGCGGGCTTTTCGGTTAGATCCGATGGAGGTGCTGAAGAACGCTGGACCCAAAGGAACGGCGGGACTCGGGGAACGGCGGCTTCTGCGCGGGGTCACCATGGTGCAAACGGCGCTGACTCTAGCGCTGCTCGTGGGGGCCGGACTGCTGATTCGAACGATGATCAATATTGCGAAAGTCCCGTCAGGCTACAACACGGGACACATCTTAACGATGAGTGTCACCGAGGTGCGGAGCTATTCAGAGTGGGCCAATTTTCACCGGCACGCTTTGGAAAGAGTTTCGGCTATTCCCGGGGTGCAATACGCGGCTTTCGCGTGGGGAGTACCCCTTACCGGTAACAATTGGCCGGCGAATCTGGAAATCGAAGGGCAGCCTCCAGCCACCAAGGAGAGCGAGAAAACGGCGTTGGCGCTACGCGCCGTCACGGAGGACTATTTCAAGTTGATGGGCGTGGGAATGCTCGGAGGGCGGGAGTTTCGTTCGAGCGATGAGGGCAAGACGATAAACGTAGCGATCGTCAACCAGGCATTTGCGGATCGCTACTTTCCGCATGCCCATACAATCGGAAGGAAGATTTGGCTGAACGGGCGCGACAAGCCGGCTATGGAAATCGTCGGCGAGGTCTCGAATGGCCGCACGGACGATTTGACGCAGGCGGCGTCGCCCGAGGTTTATCTGTCGTTATGGGAGGCGCAAGCGTTTTCGAAACATCTCGTGATCCGCACGACGGCGGATCCACGCACGGTTCTGGTTGCGGTGGAACGCGAGTTGCGCGCCGTCGATCCAACCGCCGCCATCGAAAACCCGAAGACCTTGGAACAGATTCGCGATGATTCACTGGCGTCGCGAACGTTCGCCATGCAGTTGCTCGTTGGGTTTTCGGTTGCGGGGAGCGTGCTGACGTTGGTCGGAATTTACGGCGTACTTTCGCTTTCGGTGGCCTCGCGGCGACGTGAGCTGGCAATTCGCAGCGCGGTTGGTGCTGAACAAAAGGACATTCGGAACCTGATCCTCGGCGAGGGACTTCGATTGATCGCGAGTGGTCTGCTTGCAGGAGTGACGCTGGCGATTATTTTGTCGCGCGTGCTGAGGACTTTTCTGTTTGAAGTGCAGCCTAGTGATCCTATGACGTTGATCGTTGTTGGAGCGTTGTTCGTGGGAGTGGCGCTGCTGGCATGCTGGGTGCCGGTGCGCCGTGCCGCGAACGTGGACCCGCTAGAGGCGTTACGTTACGAATGAATTGCAAATACGCATGGCGCTTACCCCGACTCGTTCGGGGACATCCGGCCCGTCTAAGCTGGGACATTTCAACGTCTTACGGCTCCATTCGAATGATATCCATATAATTACTTGACATTTGCTTTAGTTCCATGCTATGCTTCCGCGTGTTCGTCCGCATCCACTCCCTCCGATCTCTCGATTCCTTTATTGACCTAAACCCCATTCTCTGTCCAAGATTCCTTAACTCCTTTCCTTGCCACACATCCAAAAAAACGCTGCTAAATCCTGTGCTTGCCACACTTCGAAAAAACTCGAAAATAACCCCTTTCTTTGCCACACATCCGACCCCCCGGGGGCCTTCTCATTTCGGTTCAACACACTTGCCAAGTTCATCTGGCGCCGGAGGGACGCCGTCGTCCTCAGCCCACTCCCCCATTTCTCCCTATCCCCTATCCTCTTTCTTTTCACATTCTTGCGCACTCTTTTGCATTTTTTTGCATTTTTTTGCATTCGCCAAAAACTCAACTCTTTTGTTTCCAATCGATTCCGCACTCTTTGCCAAAAACACCCGGGCTGGGGGCACACGCTTATTCAAACGGCCAA
>WNGH01003707.1_pt1 | contig 16109 bp, 13 predicted proteins | sample 5400631 | NCBI WGS metagenome assembly WNGH01 (sample SAMN13153373, study PRJNA577476) | soil metagenome | isolation source: 115 cm soil or saprolite under Garry oak tree replicate 1 | place: USA:California | collected 2016-06-15
TCATATTCCTTGCGCTGTGCTGGCTCGATGACGATGCGCCCGGACTCTTCGCGCACGTCAACGGCATCGTCTAGATCCAGATGAGCCGCCTCCATGAGGGCAGCGGGAATTCGCACCGAGGCGCTGTTGCCCCATTTCTTGACCACCGTCCTCATATCGTCATTCCTCCCTGTGTCTACATTGCAGCTCTACATTTTGTCAGGAATTCAGGCCTGTGTCAACAATGTCGATACTGTGGATACTGTGCACGAACTGTGCAAGAATCCAAACTTTTCAGTTCATTGGGGTTAGCTTTTGAGCGAAAGCAGATTCCCCGATTTGTTGGAAACGTTGTGCTTATTAACTGGCCAATCTTTCCTCATTTTTGCTCTGTTTGGATCCTCTGCAGTTGTGAAGCAACAGTGAGGAGGCGCTTGTCGAGGCGCCGCAATCGACGGCGGATTTTCTCATCGCCCAACTGACGGCGATACATTTCCAGAAGATGACGTGTTGCCTCCAGTGCCTGACGGATGCCGGGGAGACCGGCGCTTGGCATGTCTTTGGGGAGTGCGAGCGTGGGCAGACGATGCGGATGAGCTGCATTCTGACGGGCCTGGTGGAATTCGCGCTGCAAGTCCTGTTGAGTGACTTCCACGTAGATGCGGTGTCACATGGGTAGCGCAACTGGCACGGTTGGCGGCCTGGGCCAACGCCGATTCGAGAGTCAGCACCAGAGCGCGCCGACTAGCACCACGACGTGGCAGCAGGAAGCCTTGCGAGTTCGCGCATCGTGCGAGTGGGGACGAGGTGCGCAGGGTAAGGATTCGCTCCACGATCCGCCGTACCTCGGGATCGGCCGGAACCAAACGTTCCGTGTGCAGTTTGCCGAGGGGGACATGGAGCGCCCACTGTTCGGTTCCCACCTGCTGCAGGCAATCCAGTGGCAAATGGATGCATTCGCCAAGGCGGATTCCCGTGGCGCGGAGGAGCAGGAGGGCATTGGAGTAGAGATCATCGGTCCGGCGCAGCTCCTGCTGCACGAGTTGATCCTCTTCGAGGGAAAGAGGTCTGGGAAGATAGTGGGGCTTTGGAGGGAAGTCTTCTCCACGAATGAGATCGGGCTGAACGGGGTGGCCGTTGGCGGCTAGATCGTCCAGCAAACGGCGGAGGCGAATGAGGCGATTGGTGCGGGTTGGGTTGCTCAGGGGCGGTTCTTGTTCACTCAGCCAACGGAACCAGCCGAGCAGATGAGGATCGCGACGTAGTTGGGAGAGCCGACGAAGCTGTGGGCAGGTGGCACGGAGATAAGACAGAAAGTGGCGCGCCGTGTATCGATAGTCGTCTACCGTGCTGGGCCGAAGGGTGAGGGCGAGTGTCCGGATTTGCGTTTCGAAGATCTGTTCCAGGTTGGTTTGGCCCGGAGTCATGAGAGGTGGGAGGAGTCCAACGCCTTGCGCTTCTCGATGGCGCGGGCGTATTCGCGCCAGACGTCCTGCGGGGCGAGTTCGACGTAGAGCATGGTGGTCGCGATTTGCGAGTGACCCATCAGCTGTTGCAAGGCAGGCAGGGACATCCCGGCCCGCACCATATCCGCTCCAAAGGTGTGCCTCAGACGGTGCGGGTTGGCATGAGGGATTCGACTGCGCACTCGATGATGACGAAAAAGCGAGCGGAGGCCGGCCGCGGTTACGGGCCGACCGCGTTGTCGACCTTTCAGGGAAATGAACAAAGCGTGGGAGTTGGTCAGTGGCCTTTCGTGGCGCAGATAATGTCCCAGGCGCATCTGGCCGTCAGCGAGTTGCACGTCTTCCAGTTCCAGGGCCAAGACCTCGCAGGAGCGCAAGCCGTCGAGGAGCATCAGCCCGACCAGTGCGAGATCGCGATAGGTGCGGAAGCTTTGCCAAAACTTGGCGACTTCTTCGGCCGAGAGCGGCACGATCACCGGCCGATCCTGTTTGAGGCGGAGGCCCCGGGCGACGGTGGTGCGAAGCCGACCGTAGCCGAGTGGGGATCGTCGGGTATAGCGGCGCTGGAAATGCACTTGGCCGGCGGGAATTTCTTGCCCGGTGTGAAAGCGATAGCAGCAGCGCACTGTGCCCAGCCGATGATTCACGGTCTGCGAGGTGGGTTTGGGATCCTGCTCGAGTTGATGACGGACATAGTCGACGATCGTGGACTCCGTGATCTCGGCAAGCGGCCGATGTTGCGGTTCGAACCAGCGGGCGAAATCGAGGAGGTCGTAGGCGTAGATGCGCAGCGAACGGGGAGAAAGTTGGCGGAGGCGCTGACCGTCCAGGAAGGCATTCGCCCAGTCGAGTTCTCCTCCTTGGTTGTCACGCACTCGATACGCGGAGGTGCTGGCGGACACGGCAGGTTGATAGACCACGGAGAGGTTCATCGACGGCTCCAGCCCCAGCGTTCCAATAACTGCTTGACGCTCTCCAGATCCGAGGCCGCCTCGCGCAATACGGTTCTGCGAACGGGCGGGAGAGAGGAACTCGAACGCAAAGCGTGGTCGGGAGAAGAGTCACGCCCTTTCCTGGGAGAGCCGGCGGGGCCTGCTGGGCCAAGGGGAGATAGAAGAGCCAGGATTGGTGCTGGGTCGAGGAGATCATGCCTAATCGTATATATCGATTAGGCATCTGAATGTCAAGAGAAAAATGAGAAAAATCGAAGGATTCTGGTTCTTTTCTGTGAAAATTCCCGAGAAAAAAACAGGGGGGCGAGCCCCTGCGAACGGTCATGTTCGCAGCGTCGCAGTTCGCATTCGGCAGGTGTTAGGCCGGGGGTTTTTCAACAGGCTTTAGCTAGCCGCCGAGAATTCGACGGGCACGCGTGCCAATTGTCCAAACTTGGAGTTCTCATGACCAAACGAGTCTTTGCTGCCGCGACTTGCCTCTGGGCCGTCGTACTGGCCGGTGGCTGGCAGGCCAGAACGAAAACCCAACAGTCAGGAAGGCATGTGCTCGAAGCGTACGTCGGCCTGGAATGGACATGACTTCGAGGCATTTGACAATCTGCTGACCGCGGACGCGATTCACGAAGACATCGCACAAGGATGCCGTGGTCAGGGACGCGCCCAAATCAAGGACTTTATGCGAGTCATGATCGAGGGTCACCCAGATCTTAACTGGCGCTTGACCACGGTCGTGGACGCAGGTCCGGTCGTGGCCGCCGAGTGGACGTGTAGTTAAATTACCTCGACGGTGGCATGATGACCTGGGGCAGAAGCGATCTTCCCATCGCAGGTCAGGAGCGGGGCATCAAGTAGTTCTGCCAGCGCGACGTACACAGCGTCGTAGGCCGTGAGGGTCGCGTGGAGTTCCCAAACACGTGGAATCAAGAAATCATGAGGATACCGATTTAGCGGAAGGTCGCCCAGATCCTCCAGCGCCTCTTGCCCGCGCTGAGCGGCAATCGTCTTATCCCGGACATAACGGCGCAGCACCTGGGCCACCTCGATGTCGAGGAGATGGGGCGCGTGGAGCGGCACCAGCGGTGAAAAAATACGTTTGTCAATTCTAATTCCGACTGGAGTTTGCAGAAGCCATTCGATGGCCGCAGACGCGTCCAGGATAATCACCGTGCTTCCCGCTCTCGGCGTATCGCATCGGCAGCGGACACGGGCGCAGTGACTCTAGCGCGGCGGCGCAAGCGTTCGCGCGGTTCCGCCATGGTGGGCCGATCGGCAAGGCAGCGAATCTCCGCCAGCAGGTAGTCCGAAAGGGACATACCCGCCATGGCCGCTTGCCCCTTTAGCGTGCGATGCAAGCCGTCGGGAACATTCCGAAGTTGAATCATCCTTGACATGTGTCGAGCATGAATACATGTTCCACACATGTCAAGGAAAAAAGCACTCTGTCAGCTAAGCCGGCACTCTTCGCTAGCGCGCCACCGGCGTCGTATTTCTACAATTGTTTACCTAAGCGCTGTTCGAAGCCAAGCGCAACCGAAGAACGACTTAGATTGAATTACGTCTGTTTTGCACGTCGCCGGCTCGATCCCGGCCACCTTCACCAACTTTTTCTGATTGCGAAGCACTTGCCCGCAAGCGCTACTCAATCGGTTGGAGCCTATCTTCGGGCAAGGCGCTGCTGGCGTGCGGTGATCGTAGAGGGCATTTTGCCGAAAGCCTGATGACTGACGCACCCGTTTCCCAACTCGCCCTTTGGTCGGAACCAATCGCGGAAATCCGCAATTCCCGTCGGTCTATACCGTTTGCCCGCGAATCACTTAAGAGCCTTAAGGAATGCAATCAAACTCTTAAGGTCTTCGTCATTCAACTCAACGGGGGTCATTCCTCCGTCCGTCATTGCGTCTGTGGGCTGCTTCAAAATGCTCTCCAACTTTGCGCTGTCGTGCTTATCTCCAACTCCAATCAATGATGGCGCCGCCGACGTTCCCGTCAAATCTTCGCCGTGGCACTCGGCACAGCCCTCTTGGTCGAACACTTTCTTGCCTTTGCCTGCAACCGGGTTAGTGAGCGCCACGGTGGCGGCGATAAGCGACGGTCCCGCCAACTCGGGTTCAAACGGTTTTTTCATGAAGGCCTGGACGTCCGCGCGCTGCTTTGCGAGCTGAGGCGCTATGTTCGGGTCGCGCAAATCATTGCGATGGCTGATGGCGCCCATGGCGCCCAGCCCAATAAAGACGAAACCGTAAATCGATACTGAGACGGGACGCTTCCACGGCCGGCGCTCGGGGCGTCGATCAAGAAACGGCAGAGCCACGAAGAGAAGGGCCACAAATGCCGGGATCACCAAGATACCTAGGACGGCGAGGCCGCTCTCCCAGTACTTCAACCACTGAAAAACGGGAACGTAATACCACTCCGGACGCGGCACATATTGAGTGTCAACAGGGTTTGCCTTCGGGCCAAGCTCGACAGGGGCGTAATGAGCCAATAGGCCCAGACAGGCGATAATGAGCACAGCAAAGGCTAAATCGTAGAGGACCTGTTTCGGGTAAAACGGTTCCGTCGATTGTTTCAACGCTTCGGGTGCTCCTAGAACCGGTCCTGCGGGTCCGGCTTTGCGGAACATGAAAACGTGGATGGCAACAAAGGCGAAAATGAGAGCCGGAATCAGGAACACGTGAAAGACGAAGAAGCGGGAAAGTGTCAATGTGCCCATCTCCGTCCCACCGCGTAGCAAGGTCTTCAGTGAGTTCCCCACGAATGGAACATAAGTCAGGATATTCGTGCCCACCGTCGTGGCAAAGAAGGCCTTTTGGTCCCACGGTAGCAAGTAACCCGTGAAGGACATCCCCAGCATCAAAGCAAATAACGCACATCCAGCCAGCCAGAGTAGTTTTCGCCGTCCCTTGTACGACCCATAGAGAAAAGTTTGAGTGACGTGCAGGAGCAAGACAATGACAATTGCGCTTGAACCATAAGCATGAATGCTGCGGATGAAGGAGCCCGATGCCACTTCTTTGGTGATGTAAGCAACGGTCGTATGTGCATGGTCAGCAGAAGGAACGTAGTAAAGCACCAGAAACATGCCTGTGATAATTTGTGATAAGAAGAGATACAGCAATCCTGATCCAAACACGTAGGCAAGACTGGCTCCTCCGGGGATCGCTTCATCAAGTACAGCACGGAGAATCGAGCCGACGCGCTTCCGGCGATCACTCATACTGGTCCGGCGATCAGTCCAGCGAATGACTGTTCCGTGGTCTGACGGCTGAGGGATTGCGCGACGTTCCCTCCCAAACACATAACTATTCTCTGCCACTTGTCACCTACAGTTTCAGGCGATAACTTCTTTATGCGGAACGAGCTGCCGAAAATTCTGGTAATGCACCACAAGCATGTCACCCTCGACCTTAATCTCTAGTTGATCCATTCCTCTTGGTGGGGGTCCTTCCAAGAGCTTGCCGTCTGCTGTAAATTGCCCGTTGTGGCATGGACACACGAAATTGCTTTTCTCATCATGCCAGGCGATCGAACATCCTAGATGCGGGCAAACTGAGGAAAACACACAGAGCCGGCCGGTCGCATCCTTGCTCACGTACAAGGCCTTCTCCGAGACGATCTTGCGCCAGCCATCTCGCTGTTCGATCTTTACGAGCTTCTTGACTGGTGAGGTAATGGAAGCGAGATCCTCCACAGTGCCGATTTCCTTCCACGACGATGAACTCGTAGCGGTTAGCAGTGGATGAAGTATGAAACGAAACAGCGGCACACAGAGGAGCGCACCAACGCCCGCAGCTCCTGCGCCAAGCAAGAGGCCGAGAAACGATCGGCGGCGCCCGTCACAGCCTTCTTGAGAAATATCAGCAGTCTTGCCGCCAAGCATCTCCTCTGGATGGTTCATATTTTGCTCCTTACCTGCATCGAGCGTGCCCGCTTGATACCTTTTATCTTTGCGTCTCGCTGCCGGGTTACCGAGCGAGAACATTATTCAGGGCTTGTTGGAGAAGCCTCGAACGTACTCAACAAGCTCCTTAATTTCTTTGGCCTTCAGCTTCTCTTCGAATTTAGGCATCTTTTTCTTGCCCTTTGTTACGATCCCGATCAATGTGGCGTCGGTTTCTTTCTGTACATCTGGTAAACGGAGGTCGTGGGCGCCGGTATTTCTGCCCGCTTTCGTGTTCGCGCTCCCATCAGCCGCGTGGCAACCGATACACTTGGCCTTATAGAGTTTCTCTGCATCGTTCTGTGCGCGAGTCGCGGAAACGAAACCGACGACAAGCGCCAGGCCGAGAACTGACTTTCCAGCAACATTTCCAATCACTTTTTTCAAGAGGACACTCCAATCATCATGGTATTGACCTGGCACCAAAAGTCGAACTGCGTTTCAGCGTAATCCCAGCTCCACGGGAGAGTGAGGCCAAGAAGAGACCCCAGCCGACATATACAAGCCAATTCCTTATCGAATCTCTTCTTATGAGATTCCTCATGCGCTGCGCTTATTCCGATCAGGACCGATACCTGATATTTTCAAAAGGCATAGCGGACTGCGAACGTGGCAGTACTGCCGTTGAAGCCTTCTGACCCGATTGGCTGAAGGCCCGGCGTATCAGCAAGGGTCTTGAGATTGTATCCGTAATAGTTCCACGTGGTTTTGTAGCTCAAACCTTTGAATAGATCGATCTTGAGCGCAGCGAAAGGTCTCTGATAATTGAACGCCAGGGTGCCGCCCAGTATTCGCGGATTCAGAAAGAGTGTGTCGCCTCCGGTAAAGGTCCCGGAATAACCCAGGCTGGCGGTGACTCGGTTAACAGGCTTCCACATGACGTCGGCATAGGCGAAGTGCTGTTTGTTGCTATAAAATGACAGCGCGCCCAGAGTTATCGCCTTGGTTCCGCTGAAAAAGGGGCAAGATGCATAGGGCGCGATGCCAAATCCGGTGTCCCTCATGCAAATATAGGACTGCATGTAGAGGTCTGTGTAGTTGTATCCGAGAGAGAACGCGAAATTGGAATTCGGCACCAGCGTAGTCCCGAAACTGTACGTCCGCCCATGCTCGAGAGCATTGATGTTACTAACGTTGTCGCGATTTTCGTGAATGTCGATTGCTCCGTCGATGGTTGCCCAAGGCTTTGGTTTATAGGTGGCGTGGATCTTATAACTTTGGAATTGCCGCGGGAAAATTTGCGTGTAAGCCCGGTTGTTATATCCAAATTGGAAATCAGTATTGATTCGCAGTGAATCTATCGGGCGCAGCGTAAAACCCGCGAGACCCACGTGTTCGGCGATGGGCAGGTCCACGCGAGCCGAGCTGGTAGGGGCAGGGTTGACATACGAAATCGTGCCGTCCGTATTCAAGGTGCAGCCAGCGGGAAGCGTGTTCGATCCGGATGGAACTGCGCATAATCCGCGTGCTGCCAGGAAATGGTTCGCCGCCGTGCCTGCCGCCCCACCCGGATAATAAGTTGCCCTCGCGTACGGGGGAATATGGTTGGTGGCTTCGTAATAATCCACCGTCCCTCCAAAATATCCAGTATCGGTGATCACCCGGTCTTCATACATGTATCCGATTCGAGCGCTGATTCGCTTGGTGATATCGGCCTGCAGCTGGACCGTGTTCGATAGCATCTTTTGGCCGAGATAGGTCGATATCAATGTGCGAGTGAGGTCAGGGAGAGCTGCCGCGGTATGCTGTGGACAAGTGGCTGCATGATACGCTGGTCCGGGGCAGATGTTTGCAAACGCCGGCGCGTCGGGGATGAGAGGCGAAAACTGGGCCTGGGGCAGTTGAATGCCAATCTGGCCTGGCACTTGTGGCTGGGTGGCGAAGAGAGTGGAGCTCCGCAGATCAGACAATCCAGGATTACGCCAGTTGTCATAACGGACCAGATCAATAATCCTCGCTTTACGGCTCAATGAATAAACTCCAGACCAATTCGCGCGCACGGCAACCAGCTTGGATTCCGCCGGACCAGAATTGAGAATCCCACGAGTTTTTACGGCTGCACTGGCGGTCCATTCGTTGATGTTTTCATTGAATGTGTTAATGACGTTGTCGGCGGTGCTGTAGCTAGCCGACCCGGACATTTCCAGGTTCTTGATGGACCTGGATTGGAAGCTGAGCCGCTCCGTGGGCATGAAATTTCGCGGATTGTTATACCGGGAATAGCCAAGGAAGACCCTACAATCCGGATTGGCGAAACCAGTGGGAAGGAACACTGGCGTGCACGGGCGGGTTCCTCCTTGCGGGGGGTAAAACCACTCTATTCCATAGTCAACTGGTCCCGGTACCGCACCTGGGGCCGTCGGCAATACGTTGTGGAACGCGAGTGCATCGGTGGTGTCATCCTTGTCATACTCAAGAATCTGGTCGTAAGAAATCGTCGTCTTTGGCAGAAACCGGAAGTCCATCCCCAACCGGTATCCGTTCATCGTTATCCTGTAGTTTTCAGCGAGCAGATAACGGGCGGCGGGGCCGTTGAATGTACTGAATGCAGGCCCCACGTCCACATTGTGTGAATAACCTAGCCGGAATCGCAAGCGTGATTCAGGGAGGAGTGTCAAATTGAAATCCTGCATGCGCTTAATGCGGGTAAGCGAATGTGGGGAAGAGGTGACGGCGAACGAAGGATTCGTTGCCGGATTCGTTGGTGACATGACCGTCGGGTTGAAGGGATTCAAGAAAAGGTTGTAATTCCAGAAATTCTGGTCGCGGCGGAACATCACCTGGAGGTCGTACCACTTGTTCCTATCGATCCGCAGGCGCGAGACGTTGTTCGGATCACCGCCGTAACCGAAGTTGCTGAAGTGAAGACCATCGAAGAAAGTCCCATGGTGGTTGAGCGACCTCATAGTCACGGTGTAATCGAACAATCGCAGGCCGGAATTGAGATTTACGAAGGTTCCGTAATTACTCTGGTTCCCGTCAATCCACGTCGCCCGATAGCCTGTCTCCGCGCTTTGCTGCGTATTATAATTGCCCGAATCTATGCCCTTGGTATCCTCTTCTGGGTTATCCTGCGCCCGGGAAAGAGGCGAGAAAAGAAACAAAGCGGCCGCCAACAGCAAACCGAACGGTCTGATTCTCGCACGACTATTCATCGCTGTTCTCCCTGCCGTATATGAATTGTGCCTTTTGCCAGGCTTTGGTGTTACTCACGATTTCTTCTCCAGCGCAAAATGCGTCTCCATCAAGTTCATCTGTCCAGCAAACCATTGACGTTCGATCCGTGGATTTTCACATGACAATTGACGCACGCTTGTTCATAGTGAGATTGGTTCGCATCCATCACCGTCGCGTGAATGCCAGGCGAATTGGTGTGGCATTGCAGACACAAGAGGTTGATGTTGCTGTATTTCAGCATGTGCGCATTCGCTCCCCCGTGTGCGATGTGGCATGAGCCGCATCCCTCTAACCTCACGGCGGCGTGCTCAAAGACGAAGGGTCCCTGCTTGTCCGTGTGGCACTTAAAGCAAACCATGTCCCCAGAGGCCGAGGTCCGCACCTGCCGGACCAGATGGTCTCCTTCAAGGACACCGCCCGTTCCGTGTTGGTTGTGACAATCGGTGCAATGGATCAGCCCCTCGTTTACGCGATGGCGAAACGGCATATTGAACTGAGCCCTCTGCTGCAAGTGGCAGGAATAGCAAAGCCCGGGCTCGGCCCTGACCAGCATGTGTTCCTTAGTTGTTGCATGGTGCATCGAGTGGCAGGAGGTACAGCTAACGTCGTTTTGCCGGTGGAATGAATTCGAAGCACTGATGTGCTCCGAGCCTGAGGCGTGGCAGGTGAGGCAACGGTCCGTAATGGCTTCTGGTGTTGCCTTCTTATAATCGAACACTGCCTCCTTACTTGGATCGTCTGCGTGAGCCCCGCCTGGGCCGTGGCATGCCTCGCAACCCTGCTTCGCATGCCCACCGCGCGTGTCATTCATCGTCTTCCAGTGCGGCGATTTGTCGAAGCTAGTGGTAATGTCCCCGTGACAAGCTTGGCAGGTTTCTGCCTCCGTAGACGCCGAGGCATCGGCGGGCGCGTCGCCGGGCTTGCCCTGGGTTGAAGCGATGGCAGAACTGGGGGCCTTTTGAGGCTGTTGGCCGCCAAGTACCACATGGGGAGCGCCTATCAGTCCTGAAAAGAAAAACATGGCGCCCATGAACAGCCTGAGAGTTCTGTTTGATAGTTTCATGTTTCCTTCTAGATGAATCTGTGCAAACTATCGCCAAAATACGACGAGACGATTCACCAAGTTGTTTGCTTTGCCTCAAATTCGAGGCTGACTCTGACTAAATATTGACTTTCGAGGCTCTCATCCGCTGCGGACCGGCCTGATGGTCACGCATTCTCCGAGTCAGAATCCTGAATCGGGCACAACTCGCTCATGACTCCGCTTCGTTGACCCTCAATCGCTAAGCGAGTATTTGCTACTCTGCGCATCCACTCACTGATTTGCCGCAAGCTGGGTGTAAGGAGTTTGTAAAACCACTGCGCTCGCAGCCGTCGCCATTTTCCTGGACGATACCGTACTCCCCAAATCGCGGCCCCGCCCGCTCCAGGCCTTTTGAATATTTTTCTTGCCCACGACGATTGCGAGTGCTGCGCAATCAGCGGTTCACCTCCGGCGTACGGGCGGGGTTCCAGCCAGATGCCATTGGTGCGAATAATAAATTACCTATGAGTTAGTCATGCAGAATTGGAAGGGGGATGCCAGGGGGGTGAAGTGAGTTTTCATATGACCATAACGCAACCAGAGGTCATAAATTCTTATTACTGCGGTTGGTTCGATTCTCTGCTTGGCACCCACCCCAAAAGTCAAAATCTCTCTCAACGGCGGAAGGGATGGCGTCCTGAAATAAAAGAGGTCGTCTATCGCGCCACGTCGTGTCGAAACTAGTGTCCCAAGGAAAATGATTGTTGAGGTCAGGGTAGACGCACTGGAAAACAGGGAACTCATCTTCGCCGCAGAACCACAGCGCATACCCCATGACGTGCTGGGCCCAGCGTTGTTCAACTCTCCTGAATTCACTTTCGACATTTTCAAGAAGTTCTTTTTCACGATGGCCACCGGCCAAACGCAAACCCTGCTCCATTCGACGAGCGGCCTCATTCAGCAAGTGGTGAGCTAAGTCTTGCTTCATGCCAACAACGACAAGTTCTGGTTGTTGTATGGTCTCGTGAAGACCAATTGTGTTGGACCGGCCGGGTATCGGCTGTTGAGATTTGACATGAATGACGTGGCACCCATACTTCTCTATGTCATCAACAAGTTTCCTTTCATCAGCTTCGAGGTTTGTTTCTCGATGGAGGATGATTCGACTTTTCTTTTGTTCGGTCATGTCCTAGTGGCTGGCACGAGCGTTGTCAGGGGCTTGCTTTTGGCAGTTCGGTGCCTCGATTGGGAATTTCCAGGTAGTGGTGATCTGTGAAGAGCCGATGGCGCTGCCTGCCGGTCGTCTTACGAACCGTGCCGAGCTTTACCATGTGCTGCAAAGCCTTCGCCACAGTGGGCGCGGAGCGGGAGAGTTGCTCGGCTGTCGCCGGGATGGTGACGATCGGCCCTCCGCTGCAGGTGCTGATGAACGCTCAAAACCGATGCAGCGGAGCGGCCCAACTCCTCGATCTTCCGGCGGTCTTCTTCGATGATCGTGAGTATCTCCCTTCGATGTATCGGCTACCTGCTGGACGGTTTCTTTGACGCCCATTAGAAAAAATTCAAGCCAAGCACGGTCAGCTACGCTATGGCTCAGGCATGACTGGCGGCTTTGGCTTGAGCCAGCTCTTGTGTTAGAACTTCAAGAAAGGGCAACGTATTGTTGGTGTAGGCGTTCGGCTCTTTGGCAATGTGTTGCTCGGCTTTTGATTCTCGCGGCGCCTCTACTCTACCGCGGAGCGCCACCGGGGGACCTGAACGCCAAGAAGCCTCGACCGCACTCTGAAGGAGATATTGCAGTGAACATTTCTGAAACGCGAACGGCCCTCTTGTGCTGTTGCCTCGCATTCCTTTTTGTCTTTTTCTTCCTCTCGCCTTCCGTGCGGCCCCAGGCGAATCAGGGCACCATCGAAGGCATCATCGTCGATCAATCCGGTGCCGCTCTTCCCGGCGCCAAGTTGACGGGTACCAACGATGCGACCGGCATCCACTTTCAAACCACTAGCGATTCCAACGGCCTCTTTACTTTCCCCGTCCTCCCGGTAGGTACCTACACCATCGAAGTCGAGCACCCGGGTTTCGCCAAGCTGATGCAAAAGAACATCACGGTGAGTGTCGGCGCCCGACTGAACCTGAACCTTTCGCTCTCGGTGGCTGGACAGACCCAGTCCGTCACCGTCACGGATGAACCCCCCATCGTCGAAACAACACGTAGTCAGGTGAGCTCCGCGGTGAATGATGTGGCCATTGAAAACCTCCCCACAAACGGCCGCAACTTCATCAATTTCGTGCTCCTCACCCCAGGCGTCACCCTCGACGTACGCGGTGGCGACATCAGCTTTGCAGGCCAGCGCGGTACCCTCAATTCCCTCATCGTCGACGGCTCGGACGATAACAACACCTTCTTCGGCCAGTCCGTCGGCCGCACTGGATCGGGGCGCGCTCCCTATCAGTTCAGCGAAGATGCGGTACAGGAATTCCAGGTGAATTCCAGCGGTTATTCCGCCGAGCTCGGCCATGCTGGCGGAGCGGTGATTAACGTCGTTACTAAATCCGGTAGCAATGCATTTCACGGCGCGGCCTTTGAATTCTTCCGCGATCGGAGCCTGAATGCCAACGACCCAATCAATAAAATCAACGGCCGCCAAAAGTCTCCCTATCACTTCAACCAGTTCGGAGGAGACCTCGGCGGTCCGATCGTCCGTGAAAAGCTTTTTTTCTTCTTCGATTACGACGGCCAGCGCAACACCCTCCCCAATCTCGTCTTTCTTGGGGTGCCCGCTCCCGCCACTCCGACTGCCAATCAGCAAACAGCTCTCAGTTATCTTCAGGCACGCGCCAACCCCTGGATTCGCACGCAAAACCAGAACGTCTACCTCGGCAAGGTTGACTGGCGGCTTGGCAACACCGAACTCCTCAGCGTCCGATATAACTCCCAGCGTTTCGTCGGCAATGGCTTCGAAAATGGCGGATCGCAAAATTCTATCGAGCACACCGGCGCGTCGGATGTCACCACGGACACCCTGTCCGGCTCGCTTACATCCACCATCTCATCCGGTGTCGTCAACGTTGCTCGGGCCGCCTATGCGCGCGACAACGAGCCCGGCCTGGCCAACAGCATCAATCCGGAAGCCACCGTTCGCCAGGGCGGCGTCACCGATCTCATCGTCGGACGCAATTTCTTTAGCCCTCGCTTCACCAACATTCACCGCGCCGAAGTTGGCGATACCCTCTCGCTCACCCACAGGCGCCACACAATCAAAACCGGCATGAATTTTCTCGTGGACAAGATCGCCAACTTCTTCCCTGGCAACTTCTCAGGTGCTTATGTTTTCAACAGTCTCGAGGGATTCGGCTGCAATTTGAACGGAGGGGGCGCGGCTTGCTTCAGCGGTCCGGACGCTTCGGATACTTTTGCCCAAGCCTTCGCCGGCGCGGGCACTACCGGACCCACCACGAATCCCAATCTTCAGGAATATTCAGCGTTCGCACAGGATGAATGGCGCGTACGAAGTGACCTCACTCTGAATTTCGGCCTCCGATACGATCTCGATCTGATCGCCCAGCCGGCCGAGCTCAACCCCAGTGCCAGCCTCGCCGCTGCGGGACTCTTCACCAACAGGATTCACAACGATCATGCCGACTTCGGTCCCAGGCTCGGTATTGCCTGGACACCTCTCGGCCGGAAGTTGGTCGTTCGCACAGGATACGGTATTTTCTACGGTCGCACTCCTGCGATCACCGTCGGCACCGCTTTCTCGAACAACGCACTGAATGTGCAGACTCTCAACTTTACCGGCGCAAACATGCCGCAATATCCCTCCACGAAGTGCGGCGCTCCAGTCGCAGCTCCAAGTTGTGCTGCGCCGGTCGGTGGCACCGCAGGCGCTCCTACCATTTATGTCTTCCAGCCCAATTATAACGAGCCCAATGTGCAGCAGGCCAATCTAGGCCTCGAATACCTGATTCAGCCGAGCCTGTCCGTTCAGGTCAACTACCTGTGGGTCAAAGGCACCCATCTCACGCGCACCCTCGACATAAATCTCCAGGGTCCTGAAACGCCAGTAACCGTCGGATTTGTGGGGTCTGCTCAAACTGCAATTGTGAATCAGATCACTCAGCCACGCCCCATTTCAGGCTTTGCGCGCATTGAGGAATTCCGAAGCAGTGCCAATTCCGTCTATAACGGCCTGACTGTGCAACTGAACAAGCGCCTCTCCCAAAATTACCAGTTCTTTGCTTCCTACACCTTCGGAAAGGTCATCGACGACAACCCGGACGCCACTTCGGTCGTTCCCTTCTCTGGCGACGACGCCAAGATGGTCCAGGACCCTCTCAACCTTCGCGGGGATCGCGGCCCTGGGGTGAACGATCAAAGACACCGCCTCGTGCTAAGCGCGATTTGGAACCTCGAAGGCTATACACATTCGTTGCACCGCTCGTGGCGCTATCTGGTCGGCGGATGGCAACTCAGCGGTATCCTGACTGGCGAAACCGGACAACCCTACTCTGGCATGGTCAACTCGGACCTAAATAGAGACAGTAACAGCCGCACCGACCGTGCGCCGGGACTCGGCCGTGACACCTTCTATCTTCCCAACTTCGTTTCGCTTGATCCTCGAATCACGAAGAGCATCCCGTTCACAGAACGCGTTAAGGCAGAGTTCATTCTTGAAGCTTACAACGCCCTCAACCGCATAAACTATACTTCGGTGAGCACCATCCAATTCTCCACCGCGACGGGCTGTACCGGCACGGTCACCATCTGCCTGGGGAGTCCCAGGACGCCATTTCAAACGCCGTTGAGCACGCAACTCAATTTCAGCCCTGGCTCGAGAACCGTCCAGCTTTCGGGCAAGATTACGTTCTAAGCCACTGATTCGGCAATGGTACGTCCCTCTGTATCGCGTTGTTGGCCAACCCTGCAGGACGAGGTAGCAAATACCTCCTTAGGTAACCCCTTGGGATGCCCGGATCATGCGATGGGCCACAACCAAGTCGTTTCGAGCGAGAGGACGTTGGAGCTTGGCTTTGTTTCTAAATCTGGGACAACACCCCCAATAGGTGGCGGACGCGGGCCAGGAAAGATTGGTGGTGGACGGTGGGAGACTCCAACTCCCGGCCCCCTGCTTGCAAAAAAAGGAATCTAATCAGCTTTTTGCAATTTTTTTGGCTCCCGGGTCCCACACCGCCACAGCCTTGTTGAAATAGGCATAATTGGCCAAATGGCAGCCGATCGCCGCGTTGTTGCCAAATACTTCATTTTCGACAACCGGCTTTCGACTCCGAACCGCGTTGAAGAAATTAGCTTGATGATCTGCAACGGCGTCGTAACCCGGTGGTGTGGTGAACGTCTCCACCTCTTCATCCACCCGGAAATCGAGAGGTGTGGGTAATGGATTTTCTTCGTGCCATTTCTTCAGGTATTCGTCACGCAATTTAGCCGGCCAGCCGTAGATCGAGTAGCTCTCTGGTTGCGGGCGTGTGTCCTGCGGTTTAAACGTCAGCGTCGAGTCCTTGATGACCATCGTTCCTTTGGTGCCGTACAACCCCAACAGACCTCCGGCCTC
>WNGH01003008.1_pt1 | contig 16093 bp, 4 predicted proteins | sample 5400631 | NCBI WGS metagenome assembly WNGH01 (sample SAMN13153373, study PRJNA577476) | soil metagenome | isolation source: 115 cm soil or saprolite under Garry oak tree replicate 1 | place: USA:California | collected 2016-06-15
TCCGGGTTTGTTCCCGCCACCTCGAGTCGGGCTCCGGCCGGAATCTCGCGCAGGGCCCGCTTGACGAGGAGATGCCCGCCGCGCTCGAGCCCAAGGTCGCCCCTGATGATATTCGTACCGAATATTTGAGTGTAATCGGTGGAGTAATGCACCTGCGATCAATGCACGCCTGACGGCGGCTCGAGTCTCCCTCTCCGGAGTGATCCGAGCCCGATCAGCGCCGCGGCGCCGGCTCCAGAACGTCGTCCCGGAACAGCGGCCTGCCCGCCCGGGAGATCCAGAACCCGTAGAGCGCCGGGGCAATGATGAAGGCCAGCGAAAGGAGCGTCGCTCCCAGGTACCAGGCGGCCGGGTGCGGCGTGAGCGGGATCTGGTCGATCAACCTAAAGACATTGAACATGGCAGCAAAGGCCAGCAGACCGACCCGGAACAGAACGAACCAGGCGATCGCGAGCCAGAGGAGCATCCCCACGACGTACCCCGGAATGCTTCCCGAGTCGGGATAGAACAAGACCGTCATCAACAGACCAGCCGCCATCATGGCCGCCCAGGTGCGCCGCAGCAGCAGGCGGAAGATCAGAAGCGATGTCACGGGGAAGACGATCTCAAAAAGGGCCTGGGTGTGGAGGCCCGCCAAGGTCACCCATGCCGGTACGGTTCCCCGGAGCGCCTCGAGGGACCATGGAGTCCAGAGCGGCAGCGCTGGAGTCCCGCCGAGCATCGCGGGGGTCCAGGTGCTCAGGCGCCCCAGGAGCGCCCCCAGCGCGCCGGCCGCGCTTCCGATCAGCAGGTCGCGGCCCACCAGGGGATCGCGGAAGCGTCCCTCGAGCATTCTCACCCACGAGACCAGCATCCGCGGCCACAGCCGCCGGGCGTAGGGCTCGACGGCGAGGTAGAAGAGGTAGACGAGGCCGACCCGCTGCATCGCGAACGCGAGGTGAGCGATGAACAGCCACCGCTCGGAGGGGGACACCACGTGATGCGCCCCGAGGAACCATGAAAACCGCGCCGCTCCGAGGTAGAGCGCGAGGCGGAGCGCGCCGCGTCGGTCTCCCCGGCCCCGGCGCACATTCCGCATTGCGGCGATGCCCGCGACGAGGATCACGACGACGGGCCAGATGGCGTCCACGATCCTGGCGGCCCGATTCCAGAAGCCTCCTTGGGGCGCCGGCTCCTCCGCGGGTTGGGTCCAGGGTTCGACGACTCGCAGCGACACCGGCCGGACGCCGACCGCGGCCGCCTCGATCCGGAGGGAAGTCTCCTGCTTTCCCGGCCACGAGCCCGTCCATGCAGCGCGGCGATCCGCGAACACCGGCGGGGCCCACTCCGGCGCCACCGGCATCAGGGTATTCGCATCGACACCGGTGGCGCGCAGGAGGGGCGCCCAGTCCGGCTCGGCCGGCGCCGGCGCGGTGCGCTCCCCCGGAATGACCAGGAGCGAGATCAGGCGTCCATCGGGGTCGAGACCGACGCGCGCCATTCCCGGTGCCGTGTCCGGGGGATCTTCCAACCAGTGTACGATGCCGGCCCCATGGAGGGGCACCAGATCCCGCGGGCTCTCGCGGTACCAGAAGCGAATCCCGGCGGGTGGAGCCGACTGGAGGATCTCCCACCGACCCGCTCCCGCCCCCTCACGGCGGAGAATGTCCTCGAGGTAGGGGCGATTCGCATCGAAGGCGAAGAGGCTGTCGGCCGGCTTCCGGTCGTAGCCGGCTTGCGCCAGGATCTCCCGCGCGCGCTCTTGCAGGAACTCGGGCGGCTTGTCGAGCGGGACCATCCCCAGGAGCGTCGTGTGCGGCGCCAGCGCGAAGACCGCGGCGACGGTCGCGAGGAACAGCGCGAGAGCGCCCCAGGAAATCACCGGCGACGACGCGCCTTCATCTCCCGCCTCGGCCACCATCTCCGGTGACGGGGTCTCGCCCGCGGCAAGCGCGGCCGCGAGCGGATCGCCGCCGGGGAGCGCGGCGGCGATCGCAAGGGCCGAGGACGGCCGACGCGCCGGATCCGCGTCCAGGCAACGGAGGATGACGCGCTCCACAATCGGATCGAACCCCTCCATGAGGCTCGAAGGGGTCGACGGTGTCGTCTCCGATTGAAGACGTCGTCGCTCCTGCAGTGACGCTGCCTTGAAGGCGAGCCTGCCGGTGAACAGTTCGTACAGCACGAGGCCGAGGGAGTAGAGATCGCTGCGGACGGAGACGTCCCGTCCCGCGAGCTGTTCCGGTGCCATGAAGGCGGGCGTGCCCGCGAAGACCTCGTCGCCTGCGATCTCCCCGGCGAACGCGGCGAGGCCGAAGTCGGTGATGCGCGCCCGGCCGCGGCCGTCGATCATGATGTTCGCGGGCTTCAGGTCGCGGTGCAGCACGCCGATCGCGTGCGATGCCGCGAGGCCGGCGCACAGCTGCCGCGCGATCTGGATCGCCTTGTCCTTCGGGAGGTGCCCGATCCGGCGCAGGAGGGATGCCAGGTCCTCGCCATCGATGTACTCCATCGACAGGAAGTGCTGTCCGTCGGTCTCGCCCGCGTCGTAGATCCGGCAGACGTTGGGGTGGGAGACCTGGCGCGCGGTGCGCACTTCAGCGAGGAAGCGCTGCAGCCGCCCGGGGCTCGCGTCGATTCCCTGCGGCAGGAACTTGAGGGCGACCGCCTGTCCGAGCTTCAGATCGTCGGCCCTGTAGACCTCACCCATGCCCCCCCGTCCCAGCAGCCCCACGATCCGGTAGCGGCCGGCGAGGATGGCGCCCGGAAGAAACCTTGCCTCCCCCGGCGCGAAACGGGAAGGGCCCGGACGACGCGCCGCCGGTTCGACGCCTGGCGGAAGCTTCGCGGTCGGCAACGCGGACAAGGGCGGAGCCGGCTGACCGCAGGATCCGCAGAAGCGATTCCCGGCAGGGAGGGAACTCGAACAGCTCGGGCACCGACTCGGGGCCGACATTCTGCGGAGCCTATCACTCTTAGGCCCCCATGAGATTGCACACGGCAGGCGTGGTCGTCGTGGCGATCCTCGCTCTTCAGGCCGTGCGCAGCGCCTTTAGCACGCGAGCCGAACCGTCTATAATCGTCGGCTTCATGGCGCTCAACGTCGGCAGAAGGCTCGGTCCATACGAAATCCTCGACCCCATCGGGGCCGGCGGCATGGGCGAGGTCTACAAGGCGCGCGACACCCGGCTCGACCGGATCGTCGCCATCAAGGTCCTGCCGGCGCACGTCTCGTCGAACCCCGATCTCAGGGCGCGCTTCGAGCGCGAGGCGCGGGCCCTGTCCGGATTCCAGCACCCGCACATCTGCAGCCTGTACGACGTCGGGCGCCAGGAGGACCCCGGCGGGTCGGTCGACTTCCTCGTCATGGAATACCTCGAGGGGGACACGCTGGCGGCGCGTCTCGCACGCGGCGCGTTGCCGACGCCCGAGATGCTGCGCATCGCCATCGCGATCGCCGGCGCCCTCGACAAGGCGCATCGACAGGGCGTCGTGCACCGCGATCTCAAGCCGGGCAACATCATCCTGACCAAGGGCGGCGCGAAGCTGCTCGACTTCGGCCTGGCGAAGGAGCGGCGTGCCGGCCTGGCCGTCGACTCGATGACCGCGAGGCCGACCCAGGCGCAGCCGCTCACGGCGCAAGGCACGATCGTCGGCACCTTTCAGTACATGGCGCCGGAGCAGATCGAGGGCGCCGAGGCCGACGCGCGCGCCGACATCTTCTCCTTCGGCACCGTCCTCTACGAGATGGCGACCGGCCGGTGTCCTTTCGAGGGAAAGACGCAGGCCAGCGTGATCGCCGCGATCCTCGCCGCCGAGCCGCGACCGATCACCGCGCTGCGCCCTACGGCCCCCGCCGCCCTCGATCGCGTCATCCGTACTTGCCTGGCGAAGGATCCGGACGAGCGCTTCCAGTCCGCGCACGACCTGCTGCTGCAGCTGCGCTTCACCGCCGCCGACAGCGCAGCACCGGCGGCGGCCGCCGTCGCCGGACGGCGCGGGCGGCCGTGGGGCGACCCGCGTATCGCCTGGGGCGTGGCCGCGCTGTCCTCGTTCCTGGCGGTTGGGACGATCTCGATGCTGATGCGCGCCCCCGGGCCCGCGCCGCAGCCGGTCCTGCGCGCCGTCATCCTGCCGCCGGAGAAGGTGGCCCTCGACGTCACCGGCGATTTTGCCGGACCGGCGGTCATCTCGCCCGACGGAACGCAGGTCGCCTTCGTGGCCCGCGCCGAGGGGATCAAGTCGATCTGGGTGCGCCCCCTCAACGCGCTGGCGGCGCATCGCCTCGACGACACCGAGGCTGCCTCGTTTCCGTTCTGGTCCGCCGACAGCCGGCAAATCGGGTTCTTCGCGGAGGGCAAGCTCAAGCGGGTTCCGGCCGCCGGCGGCCCGACGGCGATCGTGGCGACTGCTCCCAACGCACGCGGCGGCACGTGGAGCAAGGACAACATCATCGTCTTCTCGCCGGACTACCAGGGCGGTCTCCTGCGCGTCCCTGCCTCGGGGGGTGCCGCGGTGCCCGTGACAGCCATCGACTCGCACAAACACTCCACGCACCGCTGGCCGTTCTTCCTGCCCGACGGGAGGCACTTCCTCTATCTCGCCACCAATCACGCCGGCGGCGACCCCCAGGCGAACGGCGTCTACTTCGCATCGATCGACGGAGGAGAGCCGCGATTCCTGATGCCGTGCGTCTCGAACGCCGTGTACGCCAACGGCCAGCTCCTGTTCCACGCCCAGACGGCGCTCATGGCCCAGCCGTTCGACCCCGGGAGCGGGCGATTTCTCGGCGACCCGACCGCCCTCGTCGACGGCGTGCAGTTCGATCCCGGCATCTGGCGCATGGTCTCGAGCGTTTCCGAGACCGGGACGATGGTGTACATGCGCGGTTCGGCGGTCCTCGGGGCCGAGCTGGCCTGGTTCGATCGCACCGGCAAGGAGGTCGGGTCGCGCCTGCCGCGGGACAGTTACCGGGACCCGACCGTCTCCCCCGACGGCAGGAAGCTCGCCGTGGCCCTCGGCGATCCGTTGCGCACCATCTGGATCATCGATCTCGCCCAGGGCACGCGGGCGCGCCTGACCTTCGACACCGCGGTTCACATCAATCCCGCCTGGTCGCCCGACGGCAGGTACGTCGCCTTCACGTCCGGCGCCACGCCCGGCGCCAGCATCCACCGGAAGGGCGTGGATGGCACGACACCCGACGAGCTGCTCGTCGAAGAGAAGGACACCACGATGCTGGCGCCGGCCTTCTCGCCGGACGGTAAGTATCTCGTCTACCTGCGGGCGACCGGGCCTTCGGGCAACGGGATCTACGCCATACCCCTGGCCGGCGATCGGACACCGCGGGTCGTGGTCCCCTCTCCCTCGGCGCAGGCGGTGCTCAGTTACCCCCGCGTCTCACCCGACGGGCGCTGGCTTGCCTACGGATCCAGCGAAAGCGGACGCTCCCAGCTCTACGTGACCTCCTTCCCGAGCGGCTCCGGCAAGTGGCAGGTGTCCATCACCGGCGGCGACATGGCGGCCTGGAGGCGCGACGGCAGGGAGATCTACTTCACGGGCGGCAGCGAGCTGCAGGCGGCGGACGTCATCGCGGTCGGGGGCCAGTTCAATCCGGGCCCGCCCCGGACCATCGCGCACCTCGGCAACGCCATCGCGAACGGACGCATCTTCGACGCGATGCCGGATGGCAGTCGATTCATAGCGCCCATCGTGCCCACCGACGCCGCATCGCTCATGCACCTGCTGGTCAACTGGCCGGCCGAGCTCGAAGCGAAGAAGTAGGCGGGCGGGCCGGGATCGCCGCGCGCGTCGAGCTCGCCGTACTCATGGAAGGAGCCTCATGTGGAAGGTCGCCCGGAGCATCCTCGCGGTGATCGCAGGCTTCGTCGCCGCCGGCGCGGTGATGATTGTGATCGAGACGGTCAATGGCCATGTCCTGTATCCCGAGCTGGGAAAGATGGCGGAGGACATGACTGACCGGGAAGCGATCCGGGCCTTGATGGCGAACGGCCCCGTCGGAGCGTTCCTCGTAGTCCTCTTCGGCTGGGCGCTCGGAAGTCTTGTGGGTGGATTCCTTGCAGCGCGGATCGGCCGGAATGCTCCTGTTGCCCACGCACTTCGATCCGCGGAGCGCTTACTTCGGCGGGGGATACAGCACGCATGCGGGCGTCACATGCTGCCGACGAGATTGAAGAATGCGCCTCGGTGGTCGTAGCTCAGGTCGGTCAGATCGTCGGAGAAGTCGGTGAAGTTGTAGCCGGCTCCGACCTTCAGATGCTTGCCGAGGTAACGATAGATCGCGCCCAGCCCGCCGCTCCGGCGTTGGCTGACATCCGGGAGATCAAGCATTCGCCCCTCGACCATGGCCTCCCAGTCCTTGTGGAACCGCCAGTCCACACGCAACACCACGAGGTGCGCCGCGTTGTCGAAGAACACCGGCTGCTCGCGATCAAGGCTCACCTGTCCCAGGCGGTAGGCATACTTCCCGCCGATCGACCAGGCGGCCGTGAGGTCGTAGGTCAGATCGAACGCCGCGATGTGGCTCTTCTGTATGAACCCGGCCGGGGTGTCCTGCGCTCCTACCTGACCGGTGGTCGGGAGGTTATAGAAGTACGTGTACTTGGCCAGGGCGCTCAGCCGGTCGTGCCGCAACGGACGGTACGCGTAGCCGACCACGGCCTCGGTGTAACCGCCGTCGTAGAATTCGCCGAGCGAGCTGTTGCTGAACGAGTGGTTCAGCTTGCCGATCACGCGCCAGTCCGGTGTCAGTTGGAACTTGAAGCTGTTACGGAACACCCACGCGGTCCTTGCATCATGCGACGTGTCGAGTTGTTCCGCGTCATCCTGGCGATACTCGATGGCGCTCGAGAGCTGCACCGTATCCCGGTTGTAACCCATCCGGACTCCAACCGCCCTGCGATCGGTCTGAGCGCCGGTCTGCGAATCGATCAGCGTGCCGAACTCGGCGCTGCCGCCGAGATTCCAGCGCTCTTTTGCCACGAGGTTGACTCCCGTGGCGTGCGTGAGGCCGCTCTGGGATCCTACGTCCTGGTAGCGCTCCTCGAGATAGACGCTGGAGCTGTCGGAGAGCCTTTGCTTCACGCCCGTGACCATGCTGCTCCGACGGACCGGCACGCTGGCGTCCGGCTGGTCGTTTTCCAGCAGGTAGTTCAGGTACAGACTGGTCCGCTCGGAAACCAGGAAGCTGGTACCGAGCCTGCCGCCGATCCCAAGGTCCCCGTCGGATGCCTCCCCGTCGAGCTTGAAGCGTTTCGTCAGGCGATAGGAGCCGCCCGCGCCGATGCGCCCGTTGGCTTCACGGTCGCCGCTCGAACCGACCGTATCCTGGACGAAGCCATAGGCGCGCCAGGAGGTGCCCGGGTCGAACGCGACCTGCGCGACCGCGTCCGTGCGCTTGCCCTGTTCCTGGGTCAGCGGGACAACCGGCGAGCGGTCCGCGCGCAGATCGTTACGCACGCCGGTGCTGACGCTCCACTTGTCGGTCAGCCTGTAACCCACGTCCAATTCTATCGCCCTGCGCTCGAGCCCCAGCTGTTCGGTGCTCAGATCGCCCTTGGCCGCCAGGCTCAGACGGTTCGTCACGGGCATCTTGAACGTGCCGCCGTATTGCTCGATGTCCTTGATCGTCGACTGGTCCGGAGCCGAGTAGCCGGCGTCGCGATTCTGCTCATAGAGAGTGAGGCGACCCTTGGCTCCCGTGATGAAGTCGCCGAACCCGACGCTCAGGTCGGCGCGATAGGCTCCGGCTTTCGCATCCGTGAACGACAGGGGGTCGAAGCCGGAAAAGCCGAATCCGCCGTCATTGGACCGCAGCGAGCTGGAAACGAGACCTTCGCTCTGGCCCGCCTGCACCTTGAGCCAGGAATCGGTGCTCTTCCGCAGGGTCAGGTCCGCGGCGCCGAGCTTGCTGGTGACGTCTCCTTCGTGGTTGGAGTTGGCGGTCAGTCCAACCCGCACGTGGTCGCCAAACCAGTAATGGCCCTGGCCGCCGGCGGCCATCGCGTTCAGATCGCCGAAGCCGGGCGTGAACTCATAGCGCGCCACCAGAAAGGCCTCGTCGCCGCTCACGCCGCTGGTGCGCACAAGCAGGTTGTCGGCGGCATTCCACGACAGTGGCTCGGAAAGCAGCAGCCGGCCCTGCAGGTAGTCGATGTCGTAGTCGATGCCGGGCCGCAGGTCCACGACCCCCGTGACGATCTGCGAGTCCTTGTCGCGGATCTCGATACGCACGCGCTCGGAACCCGTCAGGATGTCCTGGTGGTGGAGGAAGTAGAGCGACCCGCCGGTTCCCCGGAACTCCTCGAAGCTCGGCACTGTTCCGGGTTCGGCGGCGAATCCGTCGACGCCGCTCCGTCGCTCGCCAAAGCTGGTGGTGTCTTCGGACACATAGTGCGCGTTGGCGCCGTACAGTCCGCGATCGACCTGGGCCAGCTCGTTGCCCAGAAAGCCGACCTTGAAGTTGCCCCACATCCCGTAATTTTCGCCACGGCTCGCCTTGACGTAGAACTTGCCCAGGGTCGGCGCCATGTCTTCCACGGAACCGTCGTCGCCGAACGTCGGGTAGTGAGAGTCGGGATCGATGCGTCTGAACAACGAATCGGGCGACTTGTCGAGGAAGTTGCTGAACATGTCCTTCACCGGGCCTTCGCGGGTATCCGCGCTCGCCGTCAATCGCCAGGTCTCGTTCACCTTGCCGTTCACGTAGAACGCCAGACGACCGTCCACGGAGGAATCGAAGGGCTGCGGAGCGTTCTCGCCCTGGAGCAGATCGACCGGACCGTGCGAGTGGGTGTCGGACACCGTGAGGTCGGCGACGCCGACGTAGAACAGGTCCCGGCGCTTGAACTCCAGGTCGCGAAGATACAGCGAGCCGTTCCCTCCATCGTCGAGCACCGCGACTTCGACCGTATGCGCGCCGGTCGGAAGGATCTCCTCCGCGACGAAGTTGCCTTGCGGGTCGACCGGAACCTGGCGGCCTGCCACCCAGACCGTGTGGCCCATCGGTATACCGCTGCCCTGCACCCTCACCGTGCCGCCGTCCATCGGAATCTGGTGGCGCGCCAGGTCACTCTCGCCGTAGGCGGCCAGCAGCTCGCTCGGCGGCGCGGCCACGGCCGGCGCGCCCTTCGCCCCTTCCGCGGGCTGCCCGCCGCCAGACTCGCGGACCAGCCACAGCGGCCGCGCATCCGTCTCGTCGAAATGGCCCTCCGCGTCATAGGCGCGCAGCACGTACTTGAGCTCGCGCACCGGCCCCTCGAGGCTTTCCGCAGGCGGCTGCCACTCCGCCTGGCCCGCCTCGTCGACCGCGATGATTTTGAGCGGTGCGGCCTGTAATGACTGCTTCGGATCGAAGATGCGTATTTCGGCACGCTGGATGAAGCTCGAATAGTTGTTGTACATCCGGAAACGCACGACCGATGCCACTGAACCGCCGCCCTGGCGGCTCACCGCCACGGCGAGCCGAGGCCGCGACTCGAGATTGTCGAAGTGGAACTGGATCCTGGACTGGTCGAGCGCGACGTCGGTGCAGCGCTGGATGTCGGAGGAGCTGCGACCCGGGTCGTCGATCGGCTTGCCGTCCACGGTGATGCGCATCACGTTCAGATCGAAGGGGCTCTGCGGACCAATCTCCCGGTTCAGCCGCGTGATATCCACGCCATCGTAGGTGTCGAGCGGCACCGGTTCGTCGTACACGACCTGCACGCGCACGAACGATCGTTCGCCCTGAACGAATCCGCCATTGACGACATCGTCGGACTGGACGTAGCCGCGCCCCTCGTGCTCCGCCCGGGCGCCGGACAGCTGCGGATCCTGCAGGACGAGGTCCATGGCGCGGCGCGCCCGCTCCGTGGAGAGGCCGACGTCGTCGCCGTACACGTCCGCGGTGCGCCGGTCGAGGCGCTCGTTCTTCGTGTAGCCGATGAACCGGAGGCGCGGGTTGGTCCGATCGGCGATGTCGGTCAGGGCGCGGTGCAGGTCCGCCGCGTAACCGGGCGGAATCACTGGCTGGCCGTCCTGGAGCGCGAGCTCCGCGAGGGTGCCCCAGGGAGGGTCGTAGACCTTGGTCGTCAGCTCCTCGCCCACCTCGCCGGGACAGAGCTGCGGCTCGTCCGGCAGCTCCTGGAGCGGATCGTCGTACCAGAGCTCCGCCTCGACGCGACGATTCAGCGCCCGCCCCTGCACCGTCTCGTTGGAGGCAACCGGCTGCGAGGCGCCGCGACCGTCGCTGTCGATCGCCGAGGTCGGAAGCTTGAGGGCGTCCTTCATGGCCAGAGCGACGCGGCGCGCCCGCGCCTTGGAGAGCGCAAGCGGGGTGCCGTAGATGCGCTCGTCGCGGGCGCTCAGCGGTGCGTCGTCGGTGTAGCCGATGAATCGGACCGTCAGATTCTGCTTGTCGTGCAGATTGGCGAGCGACTGCCGGATCTGCTGGATGAAGGCTTCGGAGATGGGCGTGGTGTCGTCCTCGTACCGCAGGGGAACGACGAGGTTCCTGACGTGCGCCCGTCGCTCCTGGCCTTCCTTGTACCGCATCTTGCACACGGTCTCCGTCCGGCAGACCTTGATCCGCTTGATGTCGTCCGGGACGACGACCTCCTCTTCCTTGGGGGCTTTCCGGACCTCGTCGTACCAGACTTCCACCTCGACGCGACGGTTGAGCGCCCGGCCCTCTTCGGTGTCGTTCGAGGCGACCGGCTGCGTGTCGCCGACCCACTCGTAGGTGATCGCTTCGGGCGGCAGCCCGAGCGTCTTCTTGAAATACTCGGCCACCTCGCCGGCACGCTCCCGCGAGAGGCCCATGTTGTCCCCGAACTCGCGCGCCAGCGGTTCGGAGAGCCGCTGCGAATCAGTGTGTCCGACGAAGTGGACGCGGACGTTTCTGCGGTACCGCATGCTCTCGAGGATCCGGGTGAGCTTCGTGACGTAGTCGGGCGGAATCTTCGCCACGCCGGATTCGAAGTGGATCGGCGGGACGACGTTTTTCAGCTTGACGGTGTCGAGCTTCTCGCCGACGACCTGCCGGGTCTCCATCCGATCGCCCCGCTCCCTTCCGCGCAGCGTCTGCTCCTGCGCCCATTGCCGGAAAGTCTGGTCGCTGGACAGATGCCGCTCGACCGCCTCGCCCGGTTTGTCCTCGTCGGGCGCGGCGTCGCCCGCGAAGGCGGTCAACGGGAACCCGCCGAGCAGGAACGCGAGGAACAGCGGCAGAATGCGGCGGGTGTTCATGCCTGTCACCCGCCGCCCGGCGCGCGCACGTCGGGCTGTTTGGGCGGGCCGCCCCGGCGCCAGAAGATTTCGGGCTCGATGGTGAGCGGGTAGGAGTTCGCCGCGTCCCAGGCATCGGTCACCTGCCGCTTGACCTCTTTCACCCGCCGGTCGACCAGGGCCGCGTCTTCCGTATCGGCGACGTAGGACAGCCGCAGGACCGCCGGCGCCTTCCGCAGCTCCTGGACCAATAGATTGATTCGCGGGCGCCACTGGACGCGGATGTCGGTCGAGCCCGGCTCGAACGCCGCATCGGACAGGTCGATGGCGACCACGCGGTTGATCGACGCGCCGAAATCGATGCGCAGGGCCTTCCCCCGCGTGGCGCGCTTGATCTGCAGCTGGTCCGTCGACATCCGGAAGCCGCTCGGCAGGGTCCGGTCGTCGAGCTTCAGGACGAAATTGCTGCCACGGCCCTCATGGGGCGTGATGGCGCAGGTGATGTGGTACCGCCCGTATTGATCCGTCGTCGCCGCCAGACCCCGATCGGTCACCACGCGCACGCCGGCCAGGCCGGCTTCGCCGTCGTCCTGCACGCGGTTGCGATTGGCGTCGTTGAAGACCTTGCCGATGACGTCGGTGCAGTCGAACGTCGGGTCGGGCACGATCCGCACGGTGGCGGTCGCTTCGCCGGAGATCGGGGCGCCGGTGATGCCGATGAGCACCTGCGCGCGGTTCACGTACTCCCCCTCGCTGACGCCGGCGCCCACGGCGAGCAGCAACTTCACCGTGCGCGACTCGGTGCCCGCGATGACGAGCCCGTTCCATCGAAGCTCGCGACCCGCGACCGACGGCTCGGTCGGGACGCCGTCGAGAACCGCGGAGCCCTTGACATAGCTGAATCCCGCCGGGAAGCGATCGACGATGCTCACGTCGGTGAGCAACAGGCCCGCCACGTTGTGCACGTCGATCACGTACGGAACCAGCTGGCCGCGGGTCACGTTGATCAGCGGCGTCGTCTTGGAGATTGCGATCGAGCCGTTGATCTGGGGATCGACCGGAATGTGGTTGTCGAAGATCTGGCTCGAGCCGGGCGGCTGGCTGCCATCCAGCATGAGGCGAAGGTAGTAGACCGTGCCCGCGCTGCGTGCCGGCACCGAGGTCGCCGGCGCGAACTCCGAAGGCTGCACCTCGCAGAACAGCGCGGTGGCCGGGATGACGTCGCTGGGGCTGCCCGGGCAGGCCGGCACCGAGAACGCCGCGGTCGCCGCGCCGGACGCCGGCGGGATGATCTGCGAGGGGCCGGCGACGTAGGTCGTCCCCGGAGGCACAGCGACCTGGATGAGGTAGTCAACGCCGCTCGGGCAGGCGGGGTCGCTGAAGTTGACGTCGAACTTGTAGTAACCGTCCGCGAGCGTGACCTGGCCCTGCTGGACCGGATCGTCGAAGCAGCCCGCCGGCAACGCGGTGGCACTGCCGGCCGCCAGCAGGGTCAGGGTCGCCCCGGCGACCGGCGTGCGCGCCATCGAGTTGTAGACCACGCCGTTCGGATCGATCGGCAGGTTCAGGCCTTGCAGATTCCCGCCGGACGGCGCGATGATGTCGCTGATCCGCTGCAGCCCGTTGGTGAACAGCGAGGACGCCCGGCCGAGCATCGCGGTGTTCGGGCCCGCGCCCGGGGCGCGGAACCGCAGCTCGTACTGCACGCCGCTGAGGTCGTTCGGCTCGACGCCGACGATGCGATAGGCGCCGGCGGCGTCCGTCAGCACCGAACTCCACAGCACATTGTCGCGGTACAGGTCGACCGTCCAGCCGGCCAGCGGGCGCTCGCCGGCACCCTTGACGTTGTCGAAATTGGCGTCGTGCCAGACCGCGCCGTTGAGAACGGCAAAGCCGGGGATGCTGCCGACGACGATCGAAACGCTGGCGTTCGCCGTCTGGGCGGGCGTGTTCCAGGTGACCACGCCGGTGTTCGTGACGACCGTGCCCAGCGCGAGAGCCGGGTTGAGGACGGCCCGGAACCTGAGCGTCACGCTCCCGCCCGGCGCCAGCGGACCGTTGAGCGCGCCGTAGTCGGCGGTGATCGTCGAACCGGCGACGCTGACTCCGCCCGCCGAACCGTTCATGACCGCGGACCCGGGCACGTAGGCGAGCTGGCCGGGCGACGCGTTGAGGTCGTCGGTGACGACGACGTTGAGGGCCGGGAGCGCGGCGATGTTCACGACGCTGACGAGGTACTCGAGCGTCGAGCCGGGGAGCGCGGGGCCGCCGCCGACCACGAGGACCTGCTTCGTGATCGAGAGCTGTTGCACCGCGCCGACCACGACGACCGTCGGCTGGGGACCGTTCGAGGGATTGCCGTCGCCGTCGGTGAGCAGGCTCGGCTGCCCCGTGCTCGTCACGACCGCCTGGTTGCTGATCAGCGTGCCCGCGGGGGTGCCGGCGTTGACGCGCAGGTCGTACTGGAGGACCGCGGTGGCGCCGGGCGAGATCGTGCCGGCGCCCGGACCCGGCAGCGGCGGCGTCAGGTCGGACGAGCTGATGTTGATGCCCGAGGCGAGCGGGGCAACGCCGCCGTCGGGCTGCCCGACCGGCAACCCGTTCAACAGCGTCGTGTTCGCGACGTAGGTCGTATTGGCCGGAACCGCGTCGGTCACAACGACGCCGGTGGCGGGGATCGCGGCGGAGTTCTGGACGCTGATCGTGTAACGCAGCGTGTCGCCCGGATCGACGATGCCAGGCGTCCCGAGATCGACGAGCAGCGCGACCTGCTTCGTGGCGTACAGCAGCGGACGGTTGCCGACGATGTCGCGGGTCGGATCGTTGGGAATCGGCGTGTCCGGATCGTCGGACGGCTGGTCGACGATCCCGTTCGAGACGGCGCTGACGAAGCCCTGGTTCGAGATGACGGTGCCGTCGGGAACGTTCACGTTCACGACCACGTCGAAGGTGATGGTTGCGACGTTGGCCGTATTGCTCGAGGCGTCGGCGGGCATCGAACCCGGCGTCGGATCGGCCGGCGAGTGGATCGACATGCCGTTCACGAGCGGGGACAGGCCGCCGACGTCCGCAACCGGAGCGCCGTTGAGGGTCGTGCTGCCGGCGACGTACGCCGTGTTCACCGGCACCGCGTCGCGCAGCACCACGTTCACGGCGTCTTCGTTGCCGATGTTCTTGACCGTCAGGGTGTAGCGGAGCGTCTCGCCGGCGAGCAGGACGTTCGGATCGCCGGTCAGGTCCGTCGAAATCTTCTGCACCCGGAACGCAGACGCCGAGACGATCGTCAGCCGCGTCGGATCCTCGTCGCCGACGACGTTGGGATCGGCCTGTCCGTTGACGTTCGGGTCGTCGCTCACCGCCAGCGTCGTGCCGTTGCCGCGGCGCAGGATCGACTGATCGCTGACGACCATGGTGTTGGGGAGCGCCGGCTTCAACCTGATGTCGAACTGGACGATGAGCTGGCCGCTGGCCGGCAGGCTCAGGCTCCGGATGTCGAGGACGCCCGTCCCCTTGGTGCCGCCCGTGGCGCTGGTGTTGCTGGCGTCGGCGCCCGGGGGGACGGTGACGAGCGTCAGCGTGCCGGGGGCGAAGGCCGCCGTCGCGTTCATGGCGTCCAGGTCGTCGAACATCCGGAACGAGTTCAGCGCCGTATCGGTCGTCTGGAAGCGCAGCGTGTAGCGGAGCGTGTCGCCGGGAGCGGCCGTGGTCGCGGGGTTCGCTCCGCTCGTCAGGTCGGCGACGGTCTTCTCGAAGATGAAGCCGGTGAGCGCCGTCGTCACGGTGTGGGCGTCCTGGAAGTCCGCGATGCCGGGCGTGCCGTCGGTCAGCGTGCGGGTGAACGAGACGCGGTTGGGATTGCCGCTGCCGTCGTTGAACCACTGGATGGCGCCCGCGACGTTCGTGAGCGCGACGCCGTTCTGGGTGTTCGCGTCGAGCTGGGTCCGGTAATGGACGATCAGCCTCTCGGTCGGCGCGATCGCCCCCTTGGCCGTCAGCATCGCCATGTCGAGGCGGCAGCCCGGCGGGCCGGTGTAGCTCAGCGTGTAGTCGGTGCCGGCGATCAGCGGCCCCTTGCCCGCGACCGGGGTGACGCCGTCGGCCGCGAACACCTGGGCGCTCGTGATCTGGGGCGTCACGTCACACATGCCGCCTGTGGGCCCGTCCGGGAGCAGGTCGCGGAGAGACACGTCCCAGGCGTCGATGAGACCGGTGTTCCGGACGTCGAGCGCGAAGTCGCCGAACTGTCCGAGGTTCATCGTGGCGGGGCCGGACTTGGTGACGACGAGCACGGGCGCCGCGATGGTCATCGGCGGCGTGATGCCGTCCTCTCCCGGCAGCGGCTGGTAGAAGACGCCGTCGATCAGCCGCCCGAATTGCCACTTGGCCGTGTTGATGAACTGGTTCCCGACGATGTTCGCCGGCGTGTTGTTCAGGACGACGGTGAGATCGATGACGAACTGCCGGCCGGCATTGACGATCGGGATGTTATCGAACGTGAGCACATTGCCGACGTTCGAGAACGTGTGCGGGACCGGAGTGCCGTTATCGAGCCAGGTGGCGGTGTGGCTCAGGTAGGTGAGATCGGCGCCCGTGGCGGCGAGGTTGAGGTCGTCCGTGACCCTGATGCTGTGCAAGTCGTTCAGAGACCCCTGGAAGTCGATGACCGTGCCGGTCGCCGGATCGAACAGGACGGGGATGATCAGCCGCCAGGTGAAAGGGACGCCGATGGTGGCCACGGGCGGACCCGGTGGGTTCTGCTTGTCGATCTTCTCGACCGGGATCAGGATGTTCTGGCAGCCCTGATTGAGCGTGCTGGTCGAGCCGTTGACGAACCAGAGCTTGTTCTGGTGACTGGCGTCGCACGACATGTTGCCCGTGAACACGACGC
>WNGH01011697.1_pt1 | contig 16091 bp, 15 predicted proteins | sample 5400631 | NCBI WGS metagenome assembly WNGH01 (sample SAMN13153373, study PRJNA577476) | soil metagenome | isolation source: 115 cm soil or saprolite under Garry oak tree replicate 1 | place: USA:California | collected 2016-06-15
GTAGCCCCAGTGGTTTGCTGAAGGGCTCTTCGATCAGCCGGCAAAAGGCGGACGATTACCCCATTCTGCACCAAACCATGGCCATCTAGAACTGTGGAGTTCTGAGGCGGATCTTACCGCGCCTCTCCAGAACCTTCTCAATCGCTGATGCCAGTTCCTCATTCGGAGGCATGGACCTAACATAGTCCAAGAGGTTCCCAGCAGCTTTCTTCCGGGTGAGTCGAAGGATGACCTTGGTGAACGAATCGTCCTTGCCCTTCGTCCGGGCTAGGGCATTGTAGGCTTCCACGGAGATAGTCAGGCTCTTACGCGTCATGGCCCAGACACGTGCACGTGGCTGTATATTTCGATGTCCGCTCGTCCTAGAAAGCGGATATCCGAGGCCGAGCTGCCTCCGAGGAGACGAGTTCATGATCGGCGAAGCCTTCCAGACAGTCTCGACAAGATATTCCTAAGCTTCTGTATCAACCGGTAGACCAAGCCCTCTTCTACTGGCCTGAACGTCTCGGTTGAGAGAATCGTTCCAAGTTCTCTCCTATAGCCCCGCAACTTCGCATACAAGACCAGAGCAGCAATACTGAGCAGGCCAGTCGAGCCTAGGACTATCGCGGCCGAGGCTCCCGCTTGAAGCGAACTACTAAGATACGACCGGAAATACCGGTTGTGCACGTACTCCTCGTAGATCCACAACACTAGGAGCAAGTTGAGCAGAGTCTGGAGAGAGATGAGGATCTTTGCGAACCGGGAAATCTTCGCGAGCCTTTCGGGGATCTTCATGGCAGAACGTATCATAGTCTTCGGGGGTTCGTAAACTTGGCCCCTGACGAGCCCAAACCGACTCTGGGACTTGCCTACAAGTAATAATCCATAAGGACGGCTTGTGTCAAGCGAAATAGATAATCCAGTACCAGGTTTCGAGCCGGGATCAAGACAACCGGGATAACTCGCCTGGCGGATTCTCTACCCGGACCCTTGCTCTTCGGGCCTATAACGAGGGTCCACTCGTCTCAGAGTAGGCATCGGGCCACCCGTTCCAGAGTTCATAATCGGGGTGGTTTTCCGTATCATCTCGAGAACGTGTTGTTCCGCACCCGCATCAACCCGTCCACCAATCCTGCCTCTATTAGTTCCAACCTTCTCGCTTGAAATAATCCCTTCAAGCTCCTTCCTAGTGCTCCGCAACTTCGCGTACAAGGCCACGGCAACGATTGTGAACAAGCCGATTGAGATCAGGACTGTCGCGGTGAAGGAGACTCCTTGCAGGTTGCCGTTGAGGTAGGCCTGGAGGTATAAGTTGTTCAGGTATTCCTCATAGATCCAGAAAGACATGAACAGGATAACGAGAAATTGGAGGAGGATGAGGATCTTTGCGAACCCGGGAATGCTCTTCCAGACAGAAACATCGTGCTCTTCGCCGGTCGTAATCCTCGCCCGATCCCGAGAGTCCAGACTCGCCCTCACTCTGATCTAGAGCGGACCCGTCATATGGGCAACTTGTGCCCAGCGAAAGTGACGATCAGGTACTCCGTTCTCGCCTTTCCACCACGTTTAAGAACGCTTCCCGTAAAAGAATAATCTAGGGTCTGATAATGTCGATGTGTGATCGCTGCGGAACCGCTCTAGCACCTGGTTCCACGTTCTGCCACGCATGCGGAACGCCCCTGACGATCAGCCCTGCACTCGCCATGGTTCCGCCAGCAGGCACCCAAAGGGCGATGATCGGGCCAACCCCATTGTGGCAGGCCTTTGCAGGACTCTTCATGATCATCATCGGAATCATCGCGCTATCAGTCAGCTCATTCTTCGCGCCCATCGCCGGCATCATCATTCTGATGGGTGCGGTCTTCCTCATCCTCGGCCTACTGGGCAAACCGCTCTTCACTCAACAAGTGGTGTATCAGACAGCTCCAACACCTAACGCATACCAAGCAGGTGCTGTGAAGCGCTGTCCGCAGTGTGGAGCCGAGATCATGTCCGCCGCGCTCATATGCTACAAATGCGGCGCATCCCTGTAGACCCTTCAGAACCGCTCTGCAGCCGAGCCGTTCAAGCGGCCAAAGGACGCTCCTTTTTTGGAAAAAGTGATAAGCGCGGAATGGTGTAGCCTGAGTATTACTCGATGAGCAGTCCCCATCGGATGACTCTCGGAAAAATCACCGTGTTCTTCATACTCGCGGTTCTAGCTGCGTATCTGCCAGAGACAGCTCAACAACCGTCCGCCATAGAACACAGCCCTGGCCCCTCGCGTATTCTTCACAGCCCCTCCACAATCAATTCTCTGGCCGGAGTCGTAGGTACGAATGTGCCTATCGTGGGAGAAGCGGCCCCGGATCGTCAGCAGGTCGAGACGACGATCGCAGCCGATCCACGAAACCCTAGCATTCTCGTCGCAGGTGCACAGGACTACAGACTGAAAAGCTCGGGGGAGCACCGATGGCACGGCTACTATCGCTCGACAGATGGAGGTGTCACCTGGTCTTCGAGTCTGCTACCCGGTTTCCCCGGAGACAATTCTCCCCAAGGATTCGCATCACCCCTGCACAACTTCAACGCCACCTCCGATCCAGTGCTCGCCTTCGACCGGATGGGAAATCTCTACTACGCAGGCATTGCCTTCAACATTACCTCCTCACAGCCCGGCAGTGGAACTACTGCCAACTTCAGCGCCTTCGTAGCCAAGTACATCAACGATGGCGCAACATACTCCGCTGTTGCGATGATCGCAGGCGCGGATGCTGCCGACAAGCCTTGGATAGCGGTGGATACGACCGGAGGACCTAGTGACGGGAATGTCTACCTCGCCTTTGATGGATTTCTTTCAAACGTTCCCAATTCGTTCTTCGCCACCCTTTTCACTAGCTCTAGTAATGGCGGCAAGACTTTCTCGCTGCCGTTCTATGCACCTCCCAACGGAATCGGGCAGTTGCCAGGTGTTACCGTCGATACTGCAGGTAACGTCTACGTTTCCACGGAAGCCTTCGACCCTACCTTCGGAACAGCTCTCAACTACACTCAAGTCACCAAGATCGCTAACGGTGGTACAACCGTCGTCCAGAATGTGAAAGCAATCAATCCCGCCCACATGATACCTTCGCCCTTGGCAGGGGGAAGTTTCAGAGCCCTCACGATTCCACAGATCGCCGCTGATTCCCAGGGTGTCTATCTCGTTTTTGACGACGTGAGGCTTGGCAATTCGAACGTCTACTTGACGCGGTCCACCGATGGAGGGCTGACCTGGACTTCACCACTCAGAGTAAATGATGTACTGTCAGGCCAACATTTCTTCCCGACCATAGCCCTCTCCAGCGGCGTCATCAGTCTGGCCTGGTACGACAGCCGAGTCAGCGCGCCGGGAACGATGACAGCTCTCGACGTTTTCTACGCCAATTCCCTGGACAATGGTTCAACCTTCTCGCCCAGTGTCAGAGTGACAAACGTCTCCTTCAACCCGAACATTGTCAAGAGGACTGATCTCCCATCCGACCTGCAACCCTTCATGGGAGACTACATCGGAATCGCCGCCACACCCCTCAACGCCTATCCCCTCTGGGCCGACAACAGGTTCTCCTGCGACACGTTCGATGCGCTGTACAACAGCTGCGTCGACCAAGACGCGTTCACCGCAGCCATCGGCCTGCATGACTTTGCCATCTCAGCAAATCCCACTTCTCAGACGATTCTGCAAGGAGCGTCCGGCGCGGCTAACATAACATTGACCAGTCTCCCTGGGTTCCAAGGGAACGTGACCGTTTCATCTTCGTCAATGCCCGCGGGCCTTCCAATCAACCCAGAGTCCAAGAATGTCACGCTCCCTCTGGGAGGAGCAAGATCGTTCAACCTCACCTTTGCAACAACAACTTCCACTCTTACCACATCATTCACTGTCAACGTAGCAGCTACGAGTGGTCCCACGTCCCATTCCACACAGATTAGCGTGACAGTCAATCCATCGCAACGCGTGGGCGGATCCATTGTTCCAGTGGACAAGCTAGGCCTACTGATCCAGTTCCTACCAGCCGCCATCTCGATCTCAGTCGCTCTCACGACAGGAATCGTAGCATTGAAATTCTGGAGCAGAAGCAAGGGAAGAAGACAGACTAGAGCCAGTTCCAAATGAACGAGCCCAGAATTAGAACCGGAACACTGCACTGAAGTCCGCGCACCTGATCTTCCACAGTAAGTAAGAGAAGCTTACTATCGTTCTTAATAATCGATCAGAAACTGACCGGGATTCGTGCGATTTCTGTTCTGGATTATCGCACCGCTTCTCGCTGGGTTAGCTTCTCTCGCCATGTTCTCGACAGCTATCTCCACAATCGTCTGGCTGTGCATACTCGGACTTCTAACAGTTCTGGCCATCAGGAGGTACGAGAAACATAACAAAAATCGCAGGAGGTGGAACGAGTAAATGGAAATCCGGACAATCTGGATAGCTGTCATCGTACATCTACCCCTAGTTGTCTCGATTGCTCTTGGCATAGTGCTACCTTCTATGGGCTATTGTCCAACTGGAACCTGTAAGAGATAGTCCCACAGATAGCGTCGACTCTCGAGGATCATCATTAGCTCGATAACATGCAGGAGGCCATTGTACGTTTCCTCTGATATGGACAGGGTCTTGCTAGCCATAGCAAGACATTGCCGCACGCAGTAGCATAATACTCCTGTCTTAATGGAGAGAGTGTCCGAAAACGCGAGCCAAGTTAGGACTTTTCTTATCTAGTAGATCTTCTTTCCCCTCCTCTTATGAGACCTGTTCAAATCCAGATATTATCCCGGATAATGATGCCCTTGTTGATACTCCAGTTCCTGCTGGGCATGTTCGCCAACCTCTTCGTCACCATCTCCACCTCGACCGACCCCAACCCACTAGCAGTGGTCTTCACCGGTGGATCTCCAGCGTTGATGCTCCATGTAGTCGTCGCAGTAGTCCTGTTCATACTTGCCCTCCCAGTACTCGTCGCAGCCACCTTGATCCACCGCAGATCTCTGCTAATAATTGCGAGCGCAGGCTTCGCATCTATCGGTACCGCCTTCTTCTCTGGCATTGCCTTCGTCTACTCAGGATACGCAAACAACTCTCTGTCATATCTAATGGCAGTAGGCTTCCTTGTCGCCCTGATAATCTACGGCAATTTTGCTGGACGAGGAAAAGGAATCTCCCCAGCCGAGAGATCGATGACAACAGAGACTGAACCCTCGAAGACTGCCCTATCTCGGCCGCTAGGACTAACACTGTTGCAGTTGATAGCCGGTGGAATCGTCATCTTCGGAGGCTTCGCTCTAATCGGCTTCAACCCCGGTATTGTCAACACCGCCCTCGGAGCCATCACCCTTGTTCTAGGGTTGCTCGCCTTCCTGTCAGCCTATGCGATCTGGAAGAACAAGACTTGGTCAATCATGACCGCACGACTCGTCAACATCGCCATAGTCCTGTTCAGCACCAGCCAGGAGACCTATACGATCGCAACAGCAACAACCGCAAACATGGTTGCAGGCTCGCTCGGAGGCACAGTTGTCGCCCTCGGCTTATGCATCGGAGTCGTCCTCAATCTGCCCGGCGGAAACCAAACAGGATTTCGCTGAGGCCACCATTTGTGCGCCATGTCGAAGCGTTCGAAAATCTCAACGAACAACCTTCCAAACTTTCCAATAGAAATGTGCCCCATAACGGGCTTTCTTCGATGGTTTAGAACCGAAAGAGGCGCGACATGAGCGATATGCCCCGAAACGCCTATAGCCCGCGAAACCAGTCTTCTACATAGGTGAAAGACAGGATGCGCAATCCGTTCCGAAGAAAATCCAAGAAGACCGAAGAAGCACCAAAACAGGCCTAGGCTGATTCTGCAGGAAGATCAACCCTTCCTAAACCGCGAAACGGACATGGGCTATGACCGAAAGGGCAATCGGGGAAACAATGCCTCCCGAAATCAAGCCTTGAAAGTCACATTTTGAACAAGTTTCTGAAACCCCCTTTTGAAACCCGGGTCTTTGAAACCATTTTTTTCTGAAACAGCTTTCGCAATCCTAATCCCGAAAACGAATCCCTGAAATCGCGCTCGTTGAGAACAGGCGATCGCGGATTCTCCCCTCCCTCGGGGCCTACTGGAGTCTCGCAGTCCCTGCGCTGCAATCTGCGCTGGGAACGACTCGCTAAACGACCTAGCTTGGGCTCTTTTTCCTGAGTGATTCCAGTATCTTCTCGTCTTCCGTCTTCTTTTCCGCATACCTTGCTATCGTGTATCCCAGTAGTGCTCCCGCGTACAATCCAGCCAGCGTTCCGTTGAGGAGAAAGCTCAGCGGTCCAATGTTCGTCTTCGCCCAGGACTGGAGGAAGAGATTGTTCTCATATTCGAGAGACACCCACACAAGCAGTGCAAGGATCACCAGCGACTCCACCAACACTAGCCACCGAGTTCTCTTTACTAGCCGTTCCTGTCTCAGCTGGTCCAGGCCAACCTGATCACCCATAACCTCCCTCTCATCTGGATCCGGTTATATGTGTGAAGCGGATCCGGCGCCCAATCTAGCCTCGATTTCGTCTCAGGGATTAGGAATGCGGCCAAGGTTGCTAGCGGGAGGTCTCGAAAAATGACTGCAAGGCCAGACTCGCGAACGTAAACAAAAACGGGCTGTGGGAGCCCCAGGCTAGTGAGCCCTGGCGAAGGCTAGTTCAGAATCCTGCGATACCAGACAGGGACGAAAGAAGCCCCGCTAGCGAGGCGCGTTTGCTCCAGAGTGAGGAGCAACCACGACAGCCAGTGTAATCGAGTGCACGAGGGTGCCGTCCGTGGCCGTAATCGTTACGCTGTATGTTCCTGGACGAATGTGCGCGGTGATCGTCAACACCGAAGTTACCGACGTGGTCGAGACGGAGACGGGGTTCACATCGAACGAGCTGAAGAGCCCGGATGGAGCCGAGGCTGAAAGTGTCACATCACCCGTGAAGCCGTTCAAGCCTTGCAAGGTCAACACTGATGAGCCCGAGTGACCAGGGTGAATTGTCAAAGAATTCGTATCGGCGGAGAACGAAAAGTTGGACGGCGCCAGCTGAGTTACAGTGATCATCTGAGCTGTGGGCAGTGACGCTATCCCTAGGTTATCCGACACGACCAGTGCTACGGAGAAGGTTCCGACTTCCGTAGGACCAAAGGTATGGATCATGATTGGTTCAGTAGTCATGTTCGTTATCATCGCTCCCCCGGCTATAGGGGTCAGGGTCCAGGCGTAATTCACGATCGCCGCTCCGACGTTGGCGTCGGTGCTGGAGGATCCGTCGAAGGTCACCTTGTCTCCCTGGTTAGGTGCGGTTGGGGAAAATGTGAATCCGGCGATGGGTAGGATTGGAGGCGTCCCGTAGACCCCTCCGATGTCTGAGTGAGTAACGGTTGCGCCGCTGTTGGCAATGGTGTCGAGACCTGCCGGGATCGTTAGGAAGCTGAACCCGCTCCCCGTAACTTGGTATGTTATGGTGAAGACTAGGCCAGCACCCCCGAAAGCCGCGCCGCTACCGGACGCCGCCGCCGAGTGGGCTACTCCGGCGCCATCGGTGATGGCGCAGCCCGTTCCTACACCGTTGATACAGTTCGCAACTTGGAGCACGGATCCGAGAATGTCATTAGCAACGCTGATGCTAACTGGGTTGAGGACAGCAGGTTCCGATTTGACACTTACGTCCCAGACGTTGAACGGATCGATGCCCGTCACGTTAACCTCGTAGGTTAACATACTCCCCACGGCCTGAGCTGGCTGGCTTGACGGAGCGATGAATAGAGCGCCTGCCGCATGGACGGGAAGGGTCTCCGAGGCCGCCAAAAGCATCGGGAGAATCAGAGAAACCAACATCAGAACACGCCTGTTAGAACCATGGGAAACAAGAACCGGACTCATGGAAAACTATTCCTCACAATCGCCGCGATATGTCGCTCTAATAAACTCTACCGGCCTGGTTGTTTGAGGGTAGATCTGGATATCCAGGTATCATTCTTGGTATTCCAGAAGTAGAACGGACAAGCGTAATCTGCACTTCGGTGTTGTTCGAAGGCGTAGACTGAGATTCGCCACACGCCTGTCATGGTATGGAGATGGCTCAACCTCGAATCCAGACAAGTTCTATTATTACGCCTGGCAAAACTACAACTTGGACCCCAACCTGTTCTTGACTCGATAAGCCGGGTCAGGATTGGAAGACCTAGATTTTGGGCCCCCAATGTTGGCGGTCTGAGATTTAAGGCTCTGGACGCATATTGATCGGGCCGTTTTTCCTAGACTAGAACGCCTATTACAGCTTCAGCATCAAGGACATCACTTCTAGCGGCGTCAAGATGGAGAACAACGACGTAGGCCAGATCACCGGCAAGTACCAGGGCAATTTCATGGAGACAGTCAGCATCAACATGAAAACTGACGGTACGAGCGAATGGGAAGGCAAAGGCATACAGATGGCAGGCAAGGACATGGTCGTGGTCACTGGCCACGGCAAAGGCCGCAGGACCACTGACGGAAACGTCGCGTTCGAAGGCGAACAAAAGTTCATGACGCAATCGCCGACCCTATCTTGGCTCAACAACACCAAGGGCTGGATCGAGGGAACAGCCAACCAGTCCGACCGGACGTTCACCGCTAAAGTCTACGCCAAGAAGTAGAAAACGCCAGATTAATCATCCAATCTTCTCTTTTTTCTTCTTCTTCAAAGGCCCGTTTCCACGCCGAACTACGGGGGCTTACCGGATAGGCCATACTCTTCTATCGGAAAAAGCGAAACGCCAATTCCCGACGTACGTTTCCTCCACCGGCGATCTAACCCGGAATCACCTGCTCATCTTTTCTCCAACTATCTTTCCTGCAACTTTCCCTTTTCTCTAACTATTTTTTTCACGGACAAAAATGAGCATGCTTTTCTCGACCCCCCGGGGGTGGCCGATTTTCCCGCGCCCCGCCCTTCACGAAATCGTTATACCATGTTTCCAGTCACTGGGCTTCCGCGCTTACAACGATCCGCTCCCGCTTTCTAACCTTCTGACCAACTTGATCCGGCGGCCTCCTAAGAAACACAGCCACCAGTACGCCCGCATAGAAGGTTGCAAGCGTCCCGTTCAAGAGAAACCCCATCCCGCCCAGGTTCGCGCCCGCCCAGGCCTGGAAGTACTGGTTGTGGTTGTAATCCTCAGCGACCGCCACCAGCAATAGAAAGATCACCACAGACTGGACGCCGGCCACGACCCTCGCCCGCCTCGCCGCCCGGCGTGCCCGAAGCCCGGCGATACTGACCTCCTCCGCCATGACCAGTAACATACGGTAATCCGAGCTATATTCGTAGGGGAGGAGAGAAATCGCCCATTATCAGCTCTGATCCCGAATCTGATAGGTGATCTCTACTCTGCCTGTGAATCGTTCGTGATCGGTTGAAGATTTACCGACTTTCTGCCCTGGCATCCACGGCTGAATCGTGCCCTGAATCGCAGGAATCGCCCAGAAACCCTCCCAGACAGAAACTCTCCTCGTCGAAAAAGGGGGGTATGTTTCAACGCTCTCACGACGCAAGAGCGGTTTCTCCGGAAACCTCTCGCCCGTCGACGCCTGCCTTCCCAGAAGGCTGTGTTAGAATCGAACACAATGTACACGCACCGCCCAAATAGTTCCAGCCAACAATTCATAGTCGGCGCAACACGGCGTTGAAAAGGAAAATCGTGCTTGCCGGAAACATCGCTCCAATTTTTTTCGGGCTCGCACATAACCTGTTGACCCCCTTTTCGACTGCCGTGTCCCAATAACCCATAAGAGAAGAGAACACAATCCGGCCTCTCCGCAAAACTTATTTTATTTCCGAAGAACAGTACTATGAAAGAACTCTAGCCGGCACGCACGAGGCTCGATGCCAGCTTCGAGATTACGACACGCGGATCGTTACTTGCTCCATTTCTTCCGGTTCTCGCTCAGCCACTCGGGAATGATCACAGCTCTCAAGAGCTCCTGGACGGTCGCGCCCCGCTGCGAAGCCTCCTTCGCAATCGTATGATAGGTCTCCGTCTCAAGAGTCTGCATGAACTTCTTGTTATTACGCGGCACTTCTATTCCACTACCCTAAGCCCAGTAGTCCACTCGAGGATTCTTGTAAAAGTTTGGGCCAAACGCTAGGACCAACAGAGGAACGACCAGGTCGACCCAACGCAAAATCCAAAACAGGCGTCAAGTCGGTTGAAAGATCTAACTCGCTCAGAGAGAGAGACGCGTCGCCCAGAAACGATAGCGTCGAGCCCGAAAAAAGGTCAGGCAAACCCACCATGCGGTCTCGATTAACATGATTCACGCAAACAGTAAACGTATCGAAATCCGCCATATCCTCCTACCTTGCCGTAGCATTGTAACCTATTCGCAATATTCTAGGTTTCAGCGTATTCTTTATCAGCGCTACTCGAAAGGGCGCGCTATGCAACGAAGAAAAATCGCAGTAGCATGTCTATCCCTACTCCTAGTAGTTCTAGCAATGCCAACCACCAACATCAACAAGGCACATGCCTTCACAAGCGGAAACAATTCGGTCACAATCAGCAACGTACTTACCGGCTTCGTATCTCCAAGCAACGTAGGATCGGGAACTGTCGCTCAGGCAGGCACAAGCATTTCCGTAATCGCGGTCGTGCAAGCCAGCATTCCACAGCCCGTCTCAGCTACCAACACATACACACGGAACGTCACTATCGGCTTCAAGGGCGACTGGATGCCCGTCTACCAGAACGCAAGTATCATCCAACTGACATCCGGCCAAATCAACTCCGTGACTCTATCCATCGCTCTCCCGTCGGCAGGGTCGGTCAGCCAAGGGCACACTTGGACCGTGGAAATATGGGATGGTCCCGCCACAGGCGCCGTCGCAGGTTGCACTGCAGGTGACGCGGAAAACTACGCCAACTCGGGCACTCCCAAGTCTTGCTTCCCCCTTGCAAGCGGGACACTCAGTATCCTCACCGGCGACCAATACTCGGCAGCGCAAGCTCGAAACGCAGCCAATAAGATACTCGGTAGCCTCGTTGTGGGCGGTTTCCCCATCCTGTCCAACTCAGCCGCGGAGGCCCAGGTCGCTCAGGCAAACTCCGAGCTTAGTCTCGGGGACCAGAGCTGGTTAAGCGGTGACTTCGGAGGAGCTAAGACCCACTACCAGAACGCTCAGAACGATGCTAACGCAGCGGTGGCTACCCAGGTAAACCTTGGAGGCGGCGCGACCAACGCAGGCATCGTAAGCACCATCCTCTCCGGCACTGGAATCGCCCTGTTCGGCATCGGTGGACTACTAGCCGGGATTGGCGGCTTCTTCTATCTGCGACGCAAACCGAAAGCGTAAACTCCCAATCGCCCCGTTCTTTTCCGCGGGGAATCATTTTCTTTAACAACAAACCCGTGCAATCCCAATGGCCGAAACCCTAGCTTGAGAAACTCAGCCTGGCTTCTCTTCGTTCACAAACCGATCTGCAATTAATCGTGCCGTGTATCCTCCACGCTAGACAACGTCGACACTAGTGTGGAGCGTCTACAGTTCAAAGGACTCCACAGAAACCAAAACAGTTACGGGAGACCTATGCGCGCCCGACTCGGAATACAGCCAACAGGACCCTGATCTAAACCGGTGTCCCGGACTCTCAAGACTAGTGAAAGACAACGGAGACTACATCTAACAACTCAGACCAGAAGCTTCTTCAAAGAATCGATCTACCAATTTTCGTCGCGGGCCTGGTCGCAGGCTTTCTCGCCCTCGGTAGCGAGCCCTGGTGGACTCTCACCAGCCCGACGAACAGTCACATCTTGTCAATACAAGCTTCGCCGTTCTACCTACAGATCGCCGCCACCGGGATCCCAACAACCATTACACTCGCATCCATCCTAGGCGCGCTCACTCGTGTTCTCCTCATTCTATCCTCACTAGCCCTGCTCGCATCATCACTTCGCCCCACTGTCTGGTGGCGTCCACTCGCCACGTGGCTTAGTCTCGCAAGTCTTGCTGAACTTTTCTTTAGCTTGTTTCTGCTCGTTCATGTCGGTCAGACCGCGCTACTCACCATCTATGGTATGAATCCCCCAACAAGTGGGACAATATTGTATCCTGCGAGAATGGTGGGAACTGATCTTAACACATACCTCAATCCTTCACTTGCCGCGACGTTCAACCTTGACTTCTACCTTGGGCTCCTAAGCCTCACGATCGTCCTAGCAAGTACACTCCTCAAAATGCTTCAGGAGCGAGGATTACTAGCCACCGCGATCCCTGGCGTCAAGGAGTTCTTCCTCACACCACCCTATCGCCACGCGTGGCTGTCCACCGGAGACAAAGATCTGAACCCTCTAAGCCAGGACCCTGAACACACGACAGACGACCAGCTGCTAGACTCGTTCGGAAAAATTTATCGCACAGTCCAGTCCGGTGGAACAATCAGCATCATTCTTCCCGCATGGGCGTCCAGCATAAGCGACCGGTTCCAGAAGCTTCTCACATGGACTGGGTTCGCCATGGAGGATGCGGGAACTATCTATCGGGCTCCGGGCAAGCCGGAGACGCAACTGCGATTTAGAAAACCCCTCGTCTCTCTTGAATCTGGCCAGCAAGAACCTGAGACAACATCTGTACTCGCTCAAGCCATTGAGACTGAATCCTCTTTCCCCGACATTCCTCCACATCTCACCGTCACATCCCCGCCGCAATGGGCTCCGAGCAAGATGACAAAACAAGAAAGAGTCATGCTGAGATCCGCTGTCTCCATCCTCTCAAAATCCCGAGAGCCAGTGCCATATAGAGAACTCCTAAACCAAGTCTACATGGAACTGGTCGAGAGGAAGGTAGAGTTTGACTCCGCCAAACGAATAGAATCAACCCTCCTCAAACACGTCGGACTAGAGCTAGCTCTGACCGAAGAATCCGATGAACAAGGTCTCAAAGCCTTCAAGAAGTTTTGGAGCCTCGGAGGAGAGGATCTAGCTCCTGATCACGACGGAAGCTCATCCGTTTTTAGAAAGTTGTCCGATCATCACCCTAAGGTCCCTCCTGTTATGCGTTTCTTGAAGAAGTGGCAGAGGAAGCCCAGGTACAAATCTAAACGGCAGACCGAAGACGATTAGACTCACACATCGTATCCGATCGATACGAGGCTACCGTGGAGCCTCCACGCTAGTAACGTGTGGCTTATCGTTCACTAGCCTATCTTAGCCGAGCTAAGGACCGAAAAATGAGCAGACTAAGAGCCAAGATAAGTCAGTTGACGAGCAAGAAAGTGCCCGTGCTAGCATTGGTTGCCGTGGCCATGTTTGGTATGGTCGCTGGCGTTCTCGCGGCCAACCTTACAGTCACACCTACAAGCAATACAGGTGAGATCGGCACTTATCACACGAGCACAGGTACAATGACGATTGTTGACGATGGCTTGGGAGTGGTAGCTAATTCCGCGGCTGCTTCTGCTTCCGCAACATTTCCGACCTCTGGCAACAACAATGCTAACAACGCGCTTACCGCTGGAGATTGGTTTGACAAGGTCACGTTTACCGATACAGCGGCTGACAGTACAGCCCATACTGCAACGGTCACCATTCGGAACGGGTCAGGCCCCGCGGGGACTCTGATCATTTCTACCAGCTTCACCCTTACCGGGCCGGGGGCCGCAAGCACTGGCACCATCACCGCATACGTCGACACCGGTGTTGCATCGCTAACCTCGCCGGTCACCGTCTACATCACCATAAGTTAGACCAGTTTCTTTGCATAAGCCGAACTTCCAGGGAAGACCCCGGAACCTCCATTTTTTCTATAAACACGTCGACATTTCGACAGAGGACCACCCTTCAAAGCCTAAAGGAATCAAATCTATTGCTGGCAAAATTCGCCCATTATCAGCCTGATCTCGAATCTGGGCCTACCGCAAGTTCCGGTCTGAAAATCGTTCGGGAATCGCTGGATAAGTATGGGTAATCGCTGAGCCATTCAAGCTAGGATTACGCCGTGATCCGCCTGTATCCCCCGGAATCAGCGCCAGACAGGAGATCATCTCGTCAGAAAAGTGGGGTATTGTTCAAGCAACTTGCGCTACATAAGCGGGAGTTCCAGCCATGGCTTCTGCTAAGGTCCTCTTACCAACTCGGATCTGTTAACCAGAACTGTTACCCACATGTGCTAGTCGGAGGGACTCAAAACTCAAACAGTCACAGAGTTACTTCCGTGAAAGCTCGAAGATGAAACGCCCTTCCGCAATCTCCCGCAGGGTTCGACGCACCTTTACTTGGTATTTTTCAGCCAAGGTCGTTCTCGCGATTCTACTGCTTGCGGTCTCAGCCGCATCCATCACAGCCACAAGCACGAACTATCAGGCGGAGATGGGCAGCGCATACAATGTCAGTAACAACCTTCTCGCAGGCGACAAAGGATTCTCCAAGCCATCGGTCGATACCGGTGCGACCGGATCATGCCCGACTGCAAATATCACGTTCAGCGGTTCTCCGGGTAGCGCGAACAACGCGATTACCGCAGGAGACATTGTCTATGACGTTCAAGTAAATGCAACCGCCAGCACTCCGCTAGTCAGCTGTTTTACTGTCGCCCTGACAATATCTCTCAGCGGATCTCAAATTACCAAGGGCCTTACAATTGCCTCTGGAACTTCTGTTGCGGCAGGCCAGACTATCGACTGTAAGTTGGACATTGGGACGACTTCGCTTCCCGCTTCGCCTTTCTCATTCACAGTAACAGTACAGTAGTCAAGAAATCCCTTATAGGAAGCAGATGGTTTCTAGCACTATTGCGAGCCGTCGATCACGATTGAAATCTTCTCCGGTTTCGCCACAGATCCCTTGGATGCACTCATCAGTTTATTTCGTGTTAGGTTTGCTAGGAGTGTCGCCGAGTCGACGTAGCCTGTTTTCTCTGTTTTCAACCAGAGTTTCCGTCCTAGTACCAGAACAGAGATTAGGCCTGCGAAGTTTGCGATCGAGAGGAGGGTCGCGTATGGATACGTGGCCAGAATAAGGGTGAGATATGATACTATGCCGGTCTTCGCCTGGGCAATCACGACGGTTAGGAGTGTTCCGAAGTAGAATATGTTCAAGGCTCCCATTACGACGAGCAATGGTACGAGTTCCCCAATTGGGATTCCGACATGGGCCACTCCTAGCGCCAGCATTGCCCAGCCCACAAAGGCGAGGATTGCCATTATCGGGCTCATCATGAGCATCTCCATGTCGAAAGCCTTCGCAGGCGACATGGATCTCCATGCGTCCCAGTGCTTCAATCCCGTCTGAATATTCCCTCCGCTCCACCTGATCCGCTGCTTCAGCAAACTCTTGACCTTCGCAGGCATCTCCTGCCAGCTTTCTACCGGTGCCAGCTTCGTCGGAATGCCTGCTCGAGCGAACCTGACCGCCAGCTCCGCATCCTCCACGATCGAGTTCGGGTCCCAGAGTCCCACCCTTTCCAGCGCAGTTCGTCGGAAGAAAGTGTTGGAGCCCGAGAAGGCTACGAACAGTTTCAGCGCATACTTCCCATCATTCGCCAACCGATACAGAAACGTCTCGTACGCAGCCAGTCTCGCGACAATACTCTCCTGCAGGTTAAGCGTACGATGGTAGCCGTGCACAGCCCCTACCTTCGGGTCGCTGAAGTACCGCAGTGCCTTGGTGATGGCCAGAGGTTCCGGAATATCATCGGCGTCGAATGTGGCAATGACTTCTCCCGTCGACTTGTTGAATCCAAAGTTCAACGCGTCTCCCTTTCCAATGCTTGCATCTCTGTGGAAGACTTTGATCCATGGATGATTACGGGCGAAATTATTGCAGATTTCGAGGGTCCGGTCCTTAGATCCATCTTCAACAACAACCACCTCAAGATTTTCCCCGGGATAGTCCAGCTTGGTAAGCGCATTAAGTAATCGCCCAACAACCTTCTCCTCGTTCTTCACAGGTACGAGGATCGAGACATTTGGTGGATCCCAGTCTTCTCCGGGTTCTTCCGCGGCAAACCCATGTTTCTTGTACCGCCATACCCCTACCATGATTATTGGCGTAGCGTAGGCAAAGTAAGCGAGAAAGATTATTGTTAGTGCGAGAACGAATCCGTCAGC
>WNGH01007948.1_pt1 | contig 16088 bp, 17 predicted proteins | sample 5400631 | NCBI WGS metagenome assembly WNGH01 (sample SAMN13153373, study PRJNA577476) | soil metagenome | isolation source: 115 cm soil or saprolite under Garry oak tree replicate 1 | place: USA:California | collected 2016-06-15
AAATTCGCGCGAGCGATTCCGCGCCTTCCAGGAATACGCGCACCGGCCAGACGAACCACATCGCCCCGCGAATCAACGGCAGGAGTGGAAGCAGCCAGCGCCCGGTGGTGCGGTACAACAGCATGTCCGGAATAAAGTGCATCGCGATGACGACTTCCAGCACAAGAAAGACGCAGAACTCAACAAAAGACTCCCAGGTGCCCGGCACGAAGTACACCACCCCTCGTGTCGTCTCCAGAACCAGAAACGCGAGCCAGAAATGCCCGAGGATTCGGAATGTCCGCCCGCCGCTGCGGCGGTTGATCTTCAGCTTTGGCTCGATCTCCGCTTCGAAGATTTCCAGATGCATATGGATGCGGCCCGTAGTCATGCGGCCCAGTTCGCGATAAATCAGTGTCAGGTAGGAGAAAATGGGCAGGGTAAAAGCTACAAGCACGACGCTGAATGCGTAAAGCCAGCCTAAATTCATGACGCGAGCCCGAGCCGTTTTCGCAGCTTCCGCTCGATGCGGTCCATTTCGCCGCGATCGGCTTCGTGGTCGTAGCCCAGCAGATGCAAAACGCCGTGAAGAATCAACACTCGAAGCTCACTCGAAAGCTTCCGCCCGTGTCTCTTCGCGTAGCGCCGTGCCGTCGCGGGAGAGATGGCAATATCGCCCAGGTATTCGCCGGCTCGGACCGTCTTTGGGCCCCGCCCTAGCCGGACCGCTTTTCGCCGCACTACCATGGGGAAGGAAAGCACGTCGGTAGGACCCTTCTTCTTGCGAAACGTCTTGTTCATCCGCGCGATCTCTGCATCGCTCACCAGGCAAACCGCTAGGCCCGTTTTTTCCAGCCCCAGTTCGTTTTTCACGTGGCGCAGAAACGATTCGAGTGGACGCCGCACCAGGCGCACCGCCCGCTGGCGGTTCAGAATCATCCTTGTTACGTTTCTTTTTCTCGTTCTTTACCGGATTCTCTCGTTGGCGTTCCCGCTTTGCCATTGGCGGTGTTCCCGCCGCGCTGCGGGTGAGCTACATCATACTCTTCATAGGCGCGAATGATCTGCTGCACCAGGTTGTGCCGCACCACGTCCTTCTCCCCGAACTGCACCACACCTATCCCGTCGATCTTCCCGCAAACTTCCAGCGCTTCGACCAAGCCGGACTTTTTCCCCTGCGGCAGGTCGATCTGCGTCACGTCGCCGGTGATCACCGCTTTGGAGTTGAAGCCCAGCCTGGTGAGGAACATCTTCATCTGCTCGCTGGTGGTGTTCTGCGCTTCGTCGAGGATGACGAATGAATCATTCAGCGTGCGGCCCCGCATGAACGCCAGTGGCGCAACTTCGATGATTCCCTTTTCCAGGAAGCGCTCCAACTTGTCCGCATCCAGCATGTCGTACAGCGCGTCGTATAGTGGCCGCATGTAAGGATCGATCTTTTGTTGCAGTGTCCCGGGCAGAAAGCCGAGTCGTTCTCCCGCTTCCACTGCGGGTCGCGCTAGGATGATGCGGTTCACTTGCTTCGTAAGCAGCGCGCTCACCGCCATGGCCACGGCAATGTAGGTTTTTCCCGTGCCGCCCGGCCCGATCCCGAACATCATGTCGTGCTTCTCGATTTCTTCCATATAGCGCCGTTGGCTGGCGTTTTTCGGTGTAACTTGTTTCTTCCCGAACGAGCGAGTCCGACTGTGCTCAAACATCCCGCGCGGCGATTCGTGCGGTTCTTCCGTCGCCACGCGCACCAGCGATTTCACTTCCGCGGCGGAAAGCGTCCGCCCATGCCGGGTGAGATGGTTGTACTCCTCCACAATCTTCACGGCCTGGTCGACACTGTCCTGCTCACCCTCAATGGTCAGCCGCGTGTCGTGCAGATGCGTGCGCACGCGCAGCGAATCCTCGAGCACGCGCACATTTTCATCCAGCGTGCCAAAGAACGGTTCGATTTGTCCGGAAATGTGAACGGTACGCCGCATCCAATTGGAAAGTTTTCCTGTTACCGGAACCGGGTGGCCGATGGGATTCCTCCTGCAGGGGAGAAACTCATTACACCCTACCCGACCCCCGCGTCAGGGTCAAGTTGCGGAATCTTGACGCGAAACCATATGGTCCAGAGAGGTCATAAGCGCTCCACTACTTTGAAGCCCTTTCCGCCATCGCAGCGAGGATCGCCTTTTCAGCCACTGGCGCCATCACCGCGTATCCGGCAGCGTTGGGATGCAGGCCATCCCCGCTGATTTCCTTTTTGAGCAGCCCTTCGTCGTCCACCATCACGGAAAAATAGTCGAGATATACATGGCCTTTCTCCGCAGCGTACTTTTTGATCCAGATGTTCAATTCTAGAATCTTCTCCGGTGGGCGCTTGATGCGCATGTCGATAGGATGGCCTTCGCGGTCGTGCCCGTAGTTGCTCACGGGCATTACCGAGGACAACACCACGCGAATGCCATTGGCACGGGCCAGTTCCGCCATCGACGCCAGGTTCCCTTCCGTTTCCTCCAGCGTGACCGGACCCGTATTTCCAGCAATGTCGTTGGTTCCCGCCAGAATCACTACAACTTTCGGCCGCAGGGCGATCACGTCGGCGCGAAATCGCAGTAACATTTGCGGTGTCGTCTGCCCGCCAATTCCCCTCCCCAGGTACGGCTTCCCTGGAAAAAATCCACCGAATTGTGGTAGCACCCACATGTCCGTAATCGAATCGCCCATGAAAACGACGCGCTGTTCGTCCTTCGCCAGTGTCGCCGTTGTGGCGTTGGCATCCCGATAGTGCGCGAGATCCGGCCAATCCTTCAGCCGCTTCTCTTGCGCTTCCAGCCTAGCCTTCACCTCTGCCAACTCCGCGCAATCCTCCGGCGCCTTCGCGGGCGCTTGGGTCTGCGCCTCTGCAAATAGCCCGTGGGCGCACACGGCCAAAGTAACGGCAAGACGAGCAGTCAGCTTGAAAACAGTCTCCATCGATCTCCCCTTCCTCTTCCTTCCGAGAACTAACCACTAAGAACCAGGAACTGAAGCTACCCTCACCCTCCCGGCCAGTGCCGTAATCATTACCTGTACTATGGTACGGAGGCTCTATGGACGTAAACCTTGCGTAACGCAAAGATGTGGTCGAAGCAGAGATCAATACTTTCAAAATTCACTCGCGGATGGAAGGGGTACGATGACAGGTAAATTCATTCTTCTCGGTGCTCTTGCGAGCCTAGCTTTGAACACAGCTTCGCGGGCAGCAGAACTTGGGACTCCCTGCGCTCCTCCCCTCAACGCCGTCCTCATCAGCAAGATTAGTTGCAATGGATACCTCAGTGTTCCCATGACCGCCGATCAGGAACAGTCGCTCCCCCTCCAGGTTATCGCCACTCTAGAATGCGGCCAGGAAGTCGGGGTACTGTCCGACGCCGAAGGATATACGGTAAATATCCACACCACGGACGGCAAGAATGGTTACGTCGCGCGCATGTATCTCACCCAACCGGTCCGGAAGCAAGCAAATGTTTCGGCACCAGGGGATGACGCACCGCTGAATAACGGCGTGGCACACTGGCAGTCTGGCTCCAAAGGTAGCTATGAATTTACGAGCGGGGACAAGCTGGTGGAATCGCTGACCGCCAATGGCATCACCGTACAGATTTCGCTGCAGGACACGGGATGGAAAATGCGCGCCAATGTCGCCGTGGTCAACGGCGGCCAGCAACCGGTCCACTTACAGCCGAGGTTGCTCTCGCTCGATGAGATAGCCCCACTGGTGAGGCCGCTTCGCTACCAGGATCCGACGGAGGTGGCGAAAGCCGCCAATCATCAGATCCTGTGGACCGCGGCCAGCGCAGGCCCATCTGGCGGCGCGCAGCCGCAGCGGACTTCATCTAGCACCGACCTGTACACCGTGAATTACAGACTTCCGTCGTCTGACCCTTCAGGCAACTATCTCGCACAGCACCAGGCCCTCGAAGAGATCGCCGCGAAAAATCAGGCCGCGCTCGTCAACATGGTCCGGGAAATCAATGCTCTCTCATTGAGAGAATGTACCCTGAAACCAAACGAGAAGACTGCGGGAGCCGTGTGGTTCGAACGCGACCCAAAATCAAACCAGGTTGTCTTGCGCGTCCCTGTCGGCGGCGTAGTCTTTGAGTTCCCGCTTTCCTTCAATCACGAAAAGTAATCGAGTCTAGACGCCGCTCCTGTCCCGCCCTTCTTCCTCCGGATGGGCGGGCTTTCGTTTCTGGTCCCTTCTTTTAGGTTGTTTCATTAAGTGCGTTGCGCCAACCCGCGGCCGCTGCCGGCATTTTTGCCCATCCGCGAATAGCTTGAACGTCTTCGGCGCGCGTCACGCTGAGTGGCTGCGTTCCTGAATCTCACTTGGGAGGCATGGAGATGGGGAAGATACCTGCGTCCGGCGGCGGTTTTCCCGGCACGGAGAGCAAGCCCGCAAAAGATTCAGCAAGATTCAGTTAGAATCAGCAGCCCGCTATTTCCCAGGATTGCGGTCCCTACCGGACCGCGGGCTGGCAAGCATTTCCCGGAACGTTCTTCCCGATCGATGGCAATTGGTCTAGGCGACCAGCTACAATGTTTGTCTATGAAGTGCCCGGGCTGCGGAACCGAAATGACTGCCATGGCGTTGGGCGGCCACTTAGGCGCACAGGTTAGCATCGATGTGTGCGCCACTTGCCAGGCGTTCTGGTTCGATCAGTTCGAAAGCCTGCAGCTCTCTGCCGGCTCCACACTGAGGCTCATGAAGTTTATCGGTGAACACTCGTCACCGCGGAAAGCATCGCTGCCCGACGCGCTCCCCTGTCCGCGGTGCGCAACGAGGCTGCGGCTGGCGCACGACATGCAGCGAAACATGCCTTTCACTTATTGGCGATGCGGGAACGAACACGGTCGCTTCATCGGCTTTTTCGAGTTCTTGAAAGAAAAGAATTTCATCCATCCACTCTCGTCTGAACAGATCAAGGAGTTGCGGCAAAACGTTCAGTTTGTGAATTGCTCCAACTGTGGGGCGTCCATCAACCTGGAATCCACCTCGGTCTGTTCCTACTGCCACTCGCCCATCTCCATGCTCGATATGAAGCAGCCGCAGCAGATGCTGGAGCAGCTCAAACGAGCTGCCGAGCCTCGGCCGATTGATCCGGCTCTCCCTTTGAAACTCGCTTCCGCAAGGTTGGAAACGGAAACCTCCTTGGCCGGATTTGATTGCAGTCCTGAATGGTGGACCGATGCTCACTCGTCCGGCCTGGTGCAGGCCGGTCTGAACGCCGTCACCCGATGGCTCAACGAGTTGGTTGATTGATGGCTATGAGCCCCCCCTAAATTAGGAGAATTCAAGCGTGCAACCGAGAAGCCGCCAGCTTCGGTAATGACTCGGTTTAAAGATGCATCACTTCCGAAGGGTTGGTAGTAGGTAAGTCCAGCGAGGAATGTTCTTGGAGCAAATATCGCGTATGATAGCTCCCCTGAGGAGGCCATATGTCCAAAGTTACGCTGGCATTCGGATCATTCGCATTCGGAGTTGCCGCCACGCTTTTTGCTCTCTCCGGTAGCCCCACGCTCAGTTCGGCGCAAGGGCGCATTACACCTCAAAGGCCCATTCCACCTCTGGCCGTGGGTAGTGGCGCAGGGATTCCCATCGTGCCCGCAGCATTACGCGGATTTTGGCGTCTCAGCCACAATCTTGGCCTATGACGTGGACGGATCGGAGTGTGTCAGATGTGTTTTTGACGGCCCAGTATTGAGATATAGCGGAGGGAATTTCCAGTTTACTGACTATTTATTTTCTGGCCCGGTACGAGTTGAATTGACTGGCGCGGCCCGAAATACGCTCCTATTCCTTCAGTTTGTCCAAGGTTTGGCCGCTGGCCACGCCCCTAAACAAGAGATGCCAAACACCTCGGTACTGAAAACAGTAACGGTCCAAGAGCCGGTTAAAGGCAGCTTTGGAATAACTAAGTAAGCAGCACTTCAAGGGGAATCTTTTTCAAACTGACTCACTACCCACACTTCAGCGCGTTTGACAAAGCTGTGAGCCTCGTTTAACGTTACAAGTTTGAGTGTACGCAAAAGGAGCAATAGATGGCGCAGGGACAGGCTACCAAAGTTAAGAAGAAAAAAAAGTCGGTTTTGAAGCGGGCGGCGCAAGCTCGTCAACGCGCCGTGGTCAACCGTGCCAACCGCACCCGGGTCCGAACGCTGATGCGGCGTCTGCGCACCGCCATCACCGCCGCCGACGCCACCGCCGCAGGCAATCTTCTTCAACCCACGATGTCAGCAATCGACCAGGCCATTGCCAAGGGCGTGCTGCACGAGAACACCGCCAACCGCTACAAGTCGCGCCTCACGCTGGCCTACAATGGCGTTAAAGCCAAGCCTGCCAAGTAGCAACGGTCCTCTCGCTTTTCGATTTTATTGGTTTCTGTAGCGGCGGGCCTCGGCGCGCCCGTTCTTTTTTCTTGCGAGGCCTGATGTCACAGTCGATCCCCATCACCCGCGTTTCACAGTCCCGTCTCACGGAAGCGCTGCGCGAGAATTCCGAATTCGGCGCCACCTTCAGCGACCACATGTTGGTCGTCGATTGGGAATCGGGCTCCTGGAAGCAACCTCAAATCGTTCCCTTCGGCCCGATTTCGTTTTCTCCCGCACTCACTCCTTTCCACTATGGTCAGGCCATTTTCGAGGGCTTCAAAGCGCATCGTACTGCCGGCGGGGGTGTAGCACTCTTTCGCCCGCGTGAGAATTTCACTCGCTTGAATCGCTCCGCCGCGCGCCTGGCCATGCCCGAAATTCCAGAGTTGCTGTTCCTCGAAGGCGTCGCTGAATTGGTTCGGCTCGATCGTGATTGGGTCCCACATCGCGAAGGGGGTTCTCTCTACGTCCGCCCAGCGTACCTTGGTGTCGACGACACCCTTCTGGTTCGCCCCGCCAATCGTTTCCGTCTCATCGTCATGACCTCTCCCGTAGGCCCCTATTTCGCGCAACCGATTCGCCTGCTCGCCGAAGAGCGCTTCGTCCGCGCCTTTCCCGGCGGTACCGGCGACAGCAAAGCCGCTGGCAACTATGCCGGTGGCCTCCTCGCCGCGCGCCTGGCCCAGGAAAAAGGTTTTCACAACGTCCTCTGGCTCGACGGAGTCGAGCGCCGCTTCGTCGAAGAGTCCGGCGTGATGAACGTCTTCTTTGTTCTGGAAGGCAAAGCGATTACTCCGCCCCTCACCGGCACCATCCTTCCCGGTGTTACTCGCGACTCCGCCCTGACTTTGCTGCGCGAGATGGGCATCTCCGCCGAAGAACGCCAAATCTCCATCGACGAACTTCTCTCCGCGCACACCGCCGGAAAACTCGCCGAAGCCTTCGGCGCGGGAACCGCCGCCACCGTTGCTCCCATCGCCTGCATTCGTTACCGTGATCGCGACCTACAATTCTCCCTCGTTTCCGATTCCTCGGTCGCCGCACGGCTCCGCTCTCGTCTGGTGGCCATCCAAACCGGCCGTGAGCCGGACACCCACAATTGGCTCTTGCCCATCTAAGCTCACTCCGAAAAGGTGCACTCAATGAACTACTACGCCTTGTTCTACGAACTTGTCGACGACATGGTCACGCGCCGGGTCCCTTTCCGCGAAGAACATCTGCGCCTTGCCCGCGAGGCCCGCGAACGCGGTGAGCTCGTTCTTGCCGGCGCGCTCGCCGATCCCGTCGACCGCGCCTTGCTCGTTTTCCACGTCGATGACAAGAGCAAGGCCGAATCCTTCGCCCGCAAAGATCCCTACGTCGTGAACGGCCTCGCAAAGAGATGGGAAGTCCGCCCCTGGAATGTGGTGGTCGGCAACGAGCAGCGCGCTTCCTCGGTCGCCTCTGGTTCTCCGGCCCGGACGACCGAAACCATCCTGCGTCGCTGGTCCGCTCGCACCACCAAAGCGCAATTGCCGAAATATCTGGAGCACTTTTCCAAAAATGTTCTGCCCGAGCTTCGCCGCGTCCCCGGCTACCTCGGAGCCATGGTTTCCGTTGGCCGCCTCGATGGCGAAATCGAAATCGTGGTCGAGACCACCTGGCGTGCCCTCGAATCGATCCGCAACTTCACCGGTCCCGACCTCGAAGCCGCCGTCGTCGCCGACGAGGCCGCCGCCTTGCTCACCAGCTTCGACCGTCGGGTCCGCCATTGCGAAATTGTGGCAACCGATCGCCCTTAGCTCCCTCGCCAGGCAACCCACGTTAGGGATGGCGACCCTCCCCAGTATGCCCGTCACCCATGTTGTACAGCGCAAAAATCCCGAGATAACCTGGGCGGCCCACTTTCCTCCGCGGGCTGATCACCATGCCCGGTGAGGAGATCGTATGGCAGGTCCGCCAGCCGGCAGCCCTTCGGATCACTCGCGGTCTGCGGCGGCAGTTTCCCTCACGCGGCCAAGATCAATCTCAATCAAGGCATATTGCGGCAGGTAAACGTCCTGTCCGTGCCTGGTAAGGAGGAATGTCAGCGAAGCTCCGAGACCCACCCATCGTGCCGCATTGGCAACCGCGGCATCACTCATTGACGCGCCGATCGCGTGAAGGGGAGCTTCGGAAATATCATCCGAAACCTTCCCAAGGAAGTAGGCATAACCAAGGTCAACCAGCCCGTTTAGCCTCCCGGGTTTGCGACCGCGCAATCTGCCTTCTTGGTCCAGAGCAAAGCGTGCCTGTCGATCGGCTTCCGCCGCGCTCAACGAGCCGCCCACGCGAAGAGCCTCTCCGTCGGGGGGCGCGATGCGCTCAACTCGAAGATAGAGACTCCCCGCACGACTCAACATTCGCGGCGCAACACTGCGGACGACGGTGCCTTCCACCAAGCTACCAGGTGAGAAAACACGGCCGGCAGCACGCACGGGCTCCGCCAGCTGGGCTCGAAATGAGTCGCCCTCGTAATTCAGCGACGCGCGCAGCGCAGTAAGCAAGTAGGCTCGCGCCAGGTGTTGTTCTTCCGCAGCGACCACTGACGCCAGGTTGGGCTCAAGCAGAACAGAAAACAACGCTTCCCGGCGCAATGCCATCAGGAGCGTGTCGGTGGCCCTGCTTTTCTCTCGCGCTGCACCCGCCGCAGGCAGTGACTTGGGCTTGGACTGGACCATCACTGCGGAGCTGGCACGCAGAACTTGCACGTCCAATGGCAGCGCTTCACCCGTGGGCAGCAGCAAGTCCGCGGCGCTCAATTCCACACGATACTCCGTTGGGCGGCTCGTCTCCAACGGGTTGAACGCCCGAACAATCGCGCGTCCTGTTTTCCGCCAGAATCCCAACCCTTCGCGGATCTTTTCGACCGAGCCCACAGTGACGCGAATCGTGCTTTCGGCGGGCGCCGCTACGTGTTCGCCGGCGTAAAGCGGCAGCGAGAGCCGGCCCTCCAGCACGCCTCCTTTTTCGACGCGACCCCAGCTCTTGCAGCCCGGGAAATCCACGCGCAACATCGATTCACTGTGCACATGGAGTACGGAAACACCGGGCACTGGGTCGGCCGACCTTGCTTCTTCACCGCTACGCTCCTGCGCGCGGAGCATGCACGGGAGAATAGCGAATATCCCGGTGCCCAGAAGCGTTTTCCGGAAGGTCCACGCGATCTTCACGACTGAAGTCGAAGCCTTCCGTCTTTGCGGCCCAGTAGGCAGCGGTGTGCGTCGGCTTGGCGTAAAACGCAGACAGCGCATTCTTCTTCAGCGTGTTTTTCGCGGTGGCCACCGGCAAGGGCAGTTGTGTAGTGCGCAAGATGTCCGGCACGATGGAATTGAAATCCCACTTCTTGGTGTTCTTCGAGAAGATACCGGCGGCCATGGGACGGTCCAACGCGTCGTACGTGCCCAGGTGCTCGATCCCCAGGATGTCGACGATAGTGGCGATCATGCTGACGGTGGTGTATTTCGTGGACACGACCGCTCCTTGCTTCACGTACGGCCCGGCCACGAACGCGATGCTGCGATGCGCATCCACGTGATCCGGCCCGTCCTGTGCGTCGTCTTCCACTACGAACACGAGCGTATTGCCGCTGTAGCGCTTGCTCTTGGCCACCTTCTCCACGATGCGCCCCACGGCGTAGTCATTGTCGGCCGTCTGAATCCGGATTTTGGCGCGGTCGTGCCAATCTCCTCGATGACCTGGTGTGTCTTGGTATTTATCACCGCCACGGAGTCGCTGCTGGATTCCGTTACGTAGAGACGCGTTTCCTTGGGATTGAGCGCGATGCGCGTTGGTTGCCCTTTCAGGCCAATGCGGTCGGCAATCGCTGGAGAATTCGTGGATATATCCACGACCACGATTTCGCGGTCGCGCGCACTCGAAACGAAGGCTGTCGAGCTTCCCTGGATGGCCACCCACACTGGATACTCTCCTCCTGGCACGCCGTTGCCCGGACGAAGGTCCAGCTCGGCCAAAACCCCACGCCCGGCGATGTCCACCAGGCTGATGGAATCGTTTTCATAATTCGCTACCACCAGCCGCTTGCCGTCTGCGGTCAATGCCAAGCCCATTGCCCCCGGGGTGATGTTCCCCAAAGCCAGCGCCGCGGGATGACCTAGTTTTACCGGAGCGCCGCTCTCGGCCCAGCTGCTTCCATTCCAGTCGTAGAAATGAATGTCGTCATCCGGCCCGCCACTGACGTAAAACTCCTTCCCAGTCGCATTAAACGCGAGCCCGTCGAAAGCGTTAGGCAGTTGAAGGACCTGTGTTTCGAGAGGCTTCCCGCCGGAAATATCAAAGACAAAAATATATTCGTTGGACTCGTCGGGATTGGTGTTTCCAAGATTCGGGCCCGAGGTAATATTTTGGCTGTTGTAGCCGCTGGTAAGAATGAGCAGCGTGTGTCCGTCGGGACTGACTGCCGTGGCTACCGCTTGCCCGACGGTAAAGCTCGGATCGAACGACAGTCCCGGATTCAACGGCTGGAACGACGACCCGGGAGCGGCCGATGGCGTGATGTGCACGCCCGTCGGAATGAAGGTCCCTCTCTCCAAGACGGGGTCATCCGCCCTGGCGGAAACCACAGCTCCAATGCTGATAAAACTCGAGATTGCCAGCGCAAGTGTGGACACAACCACCTGCGGCCGGCGGGTTCGGCCATTCCGCAACATGTGTTACCTCCTGTTTACTCTGCAGTTCTCGGGGTCTTAGTCGAGTGGACCCTCTACAACGGCTCTTTTCAAAGCGTTTGGCTGAGGTCCATCAAGCTAGGCGGGCTTTGTTTCAGAAGCTTCTTCCGAAAATGAATAATCCGCAAATCTTTCTTAATCTGATGTGTATGCTGCAATTTTTCGGCGGTAGGCGATTGCGCGTGAGTCCTGACCAATCCAACGCTGAGAACCTTAGACCCTCTCCTGAATTCTTTTTTCTGAACCCCCCTCTATCTGTGCGCGGCCCTGCGTCTCTGGGGCTGTCAGCTCCGTCACCAGGAACTCCATCACGGCGCGCGCATCTTCCCCGCCGCGTTTGAGTCGGTCGTCGGCCTTCTGAAAAGCCCGCAGGCCTCCTAGCAAGCGCTGCCTGGAGATCTTCCTGGCGCTCTGGAGTGCTAGGTCGGCCTGTTCAGGTCTCATGCCAAGGGTGCGCGCGGCCTGCCAGCCATTGGCTACACCCTTCAGCTCACTGGCCTCGATCAATTTGCGGTACATCCAGGTCATCGCACCAAGCATCGGCAACGGCTCTTCCCCATCACGCAGCAAACGGTCGAGGAACTCCAGCGCTTTTTTCGGCTGGCGCGATGCCAGCATGTCCGCCAATTCCCAAACCGTCGTGGTCTTCTCAGAAATTACCATCGCGCGCACATCCTGCCGCCGGACCAGTTTTCTCTCTCCCGCATAGCTTGCCAGCTTCCCGATTTCCGTTTTCAATCGCATCAAATCCGCTGCCACAAACTCCGCTAAATCCTCCGCGGCGCCCTTTTCGAATTCCACGTCCTGTTCTTTGGCCATCACTCGAGCGAGTGCCGTCGCCGAGGCCAGCCTCTCCTCCACCTTCTCGCCCAGCCCGCACTCCACCACCAATGTTTTCGCTGCGAGCAACTTCCCCAATTTCATCCGTTGATCCAGCCCCGTCGCTTCCAACACCAGTACCGTAAATGGCGCTGGATCTTCGAGATACGCGCTGACTTGGGCCACGGCCTCGTCCCGGTGCTTCTCCCCGAGCTTCTCGATCGCTTGCACATCCTCGAGGAATACCACCTGTTGGGGCGAAAGCATGGGAAACGTCTGCGCTTGTTCGAACGCCGCCTGCGTCTCATCGCGCTCCGCCGAATACCGCGACACCGCCCAGGTCCGCGATGCTTCGGTCACAAATCTCTCGATCAATTGAGTTCGGCAGGCGTCGCGAAGGTACGGCTCTTCCCCCAGCAGCAGAATTGCCGGTATGGGCTTGCCCTTCTCCAATCTCCCCAGCAATTCTTCAGCCGATAGCCGCGCCATGCGCTCCCCTTCACGCCCTAATGGACGAATCTCTCGACTCCCTCAGGCAAACTCATTTCGCGCAGCCGTCGGAAGTCTCCTCTAGTAATTCTCCACCACCGCCGCCACCAGCCGCGCCGCAAACTCTTGCGCCATGCGGTCCAGTGCCGGGTCTTGCTCTTCAAAAAAGTTCCTAATACTGCTTGCGTTGTTCACGTCCGTGGAAATCTCGTACTGATTGCGGAAAATAAAATTGTCCGTGTGATAGAGAATCTTCCCCGTCTCTCGTTCTTCGAACGAGATCTCGCACTTCAAGGTAACCAGCATGGTGGTCGCGCGCCCCGTCGCCGTATCAAACAGCAGCGGTACCGCTTCCACACTCAGGACCTTGCCCCGTAGCACCGCATCCCCGTTCGCCGGATCCGGTACCACGCGATAGGAAGTCTTCGCCAGGAATTCATGCACCGTGGCAGTCGTTAATCTCTGTTCGATGCGGTAACTGGTCGTTTTGTTTTCCAGCGCTGGCACCGCAATTACATGGATGCTCTTCGGCAGCGAGTTGCTCCGTCCCGCCACGTGATATCCGCAGCCCGCCGTTGCCAGGCACAGCACCACCGACATTCCCAGACACGCCGTGTTTCCCCATTTCATTCCGCGAGTTTCTCCGCCAGCTTTACCGCATTCGCCGCTGGCAATCGAACATTATCAGCTGCACCCCAGAACCACCAAGTGCCGGGCTTGGCCGGCTCACCCTGCGCTTCGGCCAGCTGGATGGCCACCGCTTCCGTGCCGGTCACATTGCTCGGAGTTTCTGGCGGTTGAAGAACGGAAAAGCCTGCCGCCTTGCATGCGCTGACGACCCTAGCTGTATCCACGGAAGGGTCCAGCTCCCCACACGCAGAAAACGTGACGCCGTAAAATACCGGCACATGCACCAACTGAATCGCGGGAACCACGGCCGTGCCGCGAAGGCAGGAGCGCACCTCCGTTCTAAGAATTGCCAACGCTTGGCGTAGATCGATTCGGCTGGCAGGCCCAAACCGATCCAGGGTATTGAAGGCTACTTGCGCATCGAATACTTGCTTCCCAGCACTTTGAAACGAAAGCAACTGACTCGTCTGGGTTTCCAATTCTTCGATGCCTCGTTTTCCTGCCGCGGAAACGGGTTGGAACACGGTGGAAGTAAGTCGGCTTAAACCGAGGTCTTGCAAGGATAAAGACAGGCGCACCATAGCTTCGGCGACAGCGGAGGGAATGAATGTGCGTGTGGGCTTCCCGGGAAGGACTTCGCCGCGAAGTTTCTCCAGGCCCGGAAACCATGCCAAGGAGTTGGCGCCTGCCGCCGACTGACCTGACAGGTCGATAGTTACAGCCCCGTTGCGGTGCGCCAGTTCGAGATTCGCGAGTGTGAATTCGAACGAACCGGTGAAAAACACATAGCGCGCGCGGTCGAAGCTGCTTTCTTCCACCGGCTGAATCACCGCCGGCTCTCCGCCCGCTTCAGTCAACGTTCCTGCGGCGATTTCCTCATCGACCAGCCGTAAATCCCATTCCGCGAACCGGCTTTCCTCCAGCAACGACTTCAGTTCCACGCCAAGCAGCGAAGACGCACCCGCAATCACGATGCGTCTGGAATCCCGTTCAAACGAAGGCATGAATCACGCCGTCCGCGAAACCAAACGATGGCGCACGAAGCGCGCCAGGTGCAACGCGACGCCCAGTGCCGCGTAGCCGCACGCCAGCATTACCAGCACGTACTCCGAATACACCCAGATCATCCCCGCCAGCAAGATAAGGATAACGATCAGAAAAGCTGGCTGCTTTCGGGTCCACGGAATGTCTTTGAAGCTGTAGTAGCGGATGGTGCTGGTCATCAGCGCACCGAGACCCGCAGCTAGCAAGAACCATGCCACCGACCATCGCCAATCCTGCACCGGCCCAAATCTATGAAACCCGTGTACCAGCGCAGCGATCACTCCCGCCGCCGCCGGCGTAGGCATTCCAACAAAATACTTTGAGCCGCCGGGCGCCATTCCTTTGACGTTGAACCGCGCTAGGCGCCACGCGCAGCAGATCAAGAACGCCAAGCAGCATAGCCAGCCAAATCTCCCAAGATGGTGAAACGCTTCTCCTCCCAAGCCCACGACACTTCGCACCCCCCAGGCATACGCCAGGATGGCGGGCGCAATCCCGAAACTCACGACGTCCGCCAGTGAGTCGAACTGTATGCCGAAGTCCGTGTTCGCCCCCAATAGACGCGCTAGCCGTCCGTCCAGTGAATCAAACAGGATCGCGAAACCGATAGCCTTGGCTGCATGATTAAAATCCTCCGGCGTCCCCAACAACGCGGCAACCACGGCGTAATACCCGCACAAGAGATTCGCCGAAGTAAACGCGGAGGGGATCAGAAAGATTCCCCGACGCAGCCGGTGATTCTTTATGCGCCGCTCTGGAAACGGCATTTCGTGCTGTTCGCGATCGGGCATGGTTAGGATTGCTTCCCCACCGCGGTTTGATTTGCTTCTGTCTCTGCGGTACTCAATTTACCCGCCACAGGTTTCGCAGGCCACCGGGCGAGCACGCTCGATCCGCCCTTTACGTTCTCCCCCACCTTTACCAGGATCTCCGCCTCTTGCGGGACCCACATGTCCACCCGCGACCCGAATCGTACCAGTCCAATGCGCTCTCCGCGAGCCACCTTTTCGCCGGCCTTCTTCCAGGAGACAACTCGCCGTGCGATCAGTCCGGCAATCTGCTTGAACACCATTTCCCCGGCATCCGTCGACAGCGTGAACACATTTTGCTCGTTTTCTGCCGACGCCCGTTCTCGCATCGCCGCCAGAAATTTCCCTGGGCGGTATTCCATCCTGGTAATTGTTCCTGCAGCTGGCGAACGGTTGACATGCACGTTCCAGACGGCCAGAAAAATACTCACTCGCTTTCCCGGCTTTCCCTCGCTCTCCTCATCCGTGACGACCACCACGCGGCCGTCACCGGGAGACACCACCGCCCCGAGTTCCGTGGGAATCACGCGCACCGGATCGCGAAAGAAGGAGAAGACGAACGCGGCGAGCAACACCAGCACAACAGCCGCCACATACCAATGCAGCAAAGAACTGACACCGCCCAGCACCAGCGGCGGCAATCCGAAGTAGTAGCCTTCTTTGACCATGCTCCCCTGAGCAGACCCCCGCATTTCTCTGCACAGCTTTCGCGCGGCGAGCGCGCATGGTCATTCTACGACAGAATCACCGACGATAAAGTCGTTATTGGCTGTAATTGGAACGGGTGCGTATGATACGTTCGGCAATCCGCTCCATCTCATCCTTGCAGTGGAGCTTCATCTTCTTCAGTTTGATTTCTTCCAGGAGGTCTTCCGAATTCAGGTAGGGCGACTTGGAGATTCTCTGCAGTTCTGCTTCGTATTGCCGGTGTTGCTCTGCCAGACGCTGATACTCGGCGTCTGTCTCAAAAGGTATGTCCCGAGGTGTCCGCTGCACACTGGCCATGCGTTCCTCCCGACGATTCCGTGAATGGGATGTGAGTACTACATGAACGCAAGATAGCACTCTGGCTTGCCGCGTCAAGAGGGTATTTACGAAATTTCAGGGGAGCTTCCTTTCCATCACCATCGCCGCCTCATCCGGATCGCGGTAATAGCGCACGCGGCGCCCGGTTTTGGAAAAGTCATGCTCTTCGTAAAACGCAATTCCCGTTTGATTC
>WNGH01012553.1_pt1 | contig 16088 bp, 13 predicted proteins | sample 5400631 | NCBI WGS metagenome assembly WNGH01 (sample SAMN13153373, study PRJNA577476) | soil metagenome | isolation source: 115 cm soil or saprolite under Garry oak tree replicate 1 | place: USA:California | collected 2016-06-15
CGGCTCCTCATCGCGGAGGAGCGCGCGGGACGAATCCTGCGTCTCGAAGCCTCCGGGGCGCTGACTGTCTTGGCGACCGGCATCAAGACGCCGCGCTGGCTGGCCGTCGTCTCCGACGGAAGCCTGTACATCGGTGCCCATCGCCTCATCGCGCACGATGGTCTCGACACCGATGAGGGCTGCGTGATCCTCCGACTCGCACCCGACGGCAGCCTCACGACCGTCGCCGCTGGCATCCGGCGGCTCGAAGGCCTCGTGCGCGTCAACGGTTCGCTGGTCGCCGCGACCAGGGGGCTCGAGAGCGAACCCGACTCCGCGGGCACGATCTGGAAATTCCCCATCCTTTCCGGGGGCGCACTCGGTGCGCCGGCAACCCTGGTCGACGTCGGCCTCGAGCAACCCATCGGCCTCAGCGTCGACGCCCTCGCCGCGATCTACATCTCGACGAACCGGCTGACCGTCGAGACAGAGCTCGCCAGGTCAGCCATCGGCAAGCTCCACCCGGACGCGCATCTCACCGACTTCGCCGGCCACCTCATCGACCCCAAGGGCCTGCGGCCTTCGCGACGACGCACGCGGGCGACGGGCTCACCTCGCGCGCGACCGAGGGGACGATCGTCCACGACAGCGCCGCACCCACGCTCGATTTCCGGGCGCCACGGGGTGGGAGCTACGTGCGGCTCGACGTGGGACTTCAGGTGAATGCGAGCGACGGCGGCAGCGGGGTCGGCTCGCTCGTGCTCACCGTTGGCGGCCGGTCGCTCACCAGCACAGTCGACCCGCCCCTGCCGGCGCCAGGCGCGACGGCCACGGCGACCTGGCTCACGTCCACCGTGAGCGACGGCTCGCATACGCTCGGCGCCGCCGCAACCGACCGCGCAGGGAACTCCGCCACGACCACGCGGGTCATCATCGTGGACAACACCCCGCCCGACACCCAGATCGCCGGTGGGCCCGGCGGAGCGGCGCAGGTCACGAGCGCGCCTGCCCAGCGCTCGTTCACCGTGGCGAGTGGCGCCGGGGTGACGATCACCGACCCGGCACACGCCGCGACCGTGCCGGCGGGGTTGCTGCTCGTAAGAGGGACGGTGGATGCCGGTGGGCAAGAGGTGGGGGTGACGGTCAACGGTATCGTCGCCGCGGTACAGGGGCCGGTCTTCGCTGTCCAGGTTCTGTTGACGGTCGACACGACCGTGCTGACCGCCACTCTGACGCGATCGGACGGGACGACGGCCAGGCACAGTGTGGCCGTCAGCGTTTTCACGTCACCGACCCCCGTGCCGTCTCTCATCCCGATACCCGCCGCAGGGGTGGCACCCTTGACGGTTCGGTTCACGCTCGGGGGAGTCCCCTCGAGTCGCGTCACGCTAGACGCCGACGGTGATGGGCTCGCCGACTTCATCGGCCCCGGCCTGGATGGCCAGCGATTCACCTATATCCAACCTGGGCTGTACTTTCCCGCCGCCACCGTCAGCGATGGACAAGGCGGACGGTTCACCGCCAGAACAGTGGTCCTGATCGAGTCGTCGGCGGCCGCGACCGCGCGGTTTCAGGGCCTGTGGAACGGCTTCAAGGACCGGCTCGTTGCCGGCGACACCTCGGGAGCCCTCTCGTACCTCTCACCGGCGATCCAGTCGCAGTTCGGGCAAGTCTTCCAGGCCTTGGGATCGAGCCTGCCCACCATCGCGGCGAGCCTCGAGAGCCTGCTCGTGGTGGAGCAGGTGGACAACCTGGCCGAGGCGGCGGTCGTGCGTCAGGAGGGAGGCACGTCGTTCCTCTACTTCGTCTACTTCCGGCGGGATAGTCTGGGGCGATGGTTGATCGAGGAGATGTGAGCCGGATGCGAAGCCGCTGGGCGCTGGCAACCATCTTGATAGCTAGCGTCGTGTGGCCTCACGCGGCCGATTCAGACCAACCGTGTGAAGTCGTCCCGATGCCCTGCACGTTCGAATCGTTGCCCTTCAAGTTCAAAGTCGCCGATGCCGAGACGCACCAGCCTTTGGCGGATGTGCATGCGCTGGCCGAGTGGCAGACGGAAGGCGTGGGCGGTCGTGCGAATGGGCCACTCATGGTCACAGACACTGTCAGCGGCTCCGATGGCCTGATTTCATTCGACGCGTGGGGGCCGATTGAGGGCCCATGGACCGGACTCGTGATCGGCTCGGATCCTGTCGTGACGCTGTTCAAGAGCGGTTACAAGGCGCTGATCCTGAACAACGGCTATCTCCCTCCAGGCCGAGAGCGAGAGCGAGTCCGCCGATTTGTGCGGAAGGATTCAACGCACGCACTGGAGCCGTTTCGGGGCACGCCGGAGGAGTGGTTGAGGGAGCTTCAGCGCGTTTATGCTGGCCGTGCCTTTTCACGGAGCGATGACCAGTCGTTGAAGTTTCGTGTCCCGTACTCGAATCGACTCAAGCTGATTTCAAACGAGCGCGACAAGACACCAGCCGACGAACGACGTGTCGGCCGCTTCTTTTGGCACGTCGACCGGGAACTCAAGTTTCTCGAGGAGGGTCACCGATGAGGGCCATACGTCTCAGCTCAATCGGTGGCCTGGCTGTCTGCATCTTTCTTCTGTGCCGAAGCGCCGAGGCGTACCATCTGAGAACCCACGGCAGCGTCACCGATCAGAGTTATGCGACCTCGCAAGGTCTCGCTCGATATCTGGACGCGATGGACATTCGTCCGGGTGACGTATTTGATTCTCCGGCCATCACACCGTTCGCGCAGCTGGCCGAATTCAGCAACAACGGGACCGCTCGAGGCTGGATGATCGAGGGCGCGATCCGCGAGGACGACTTTCAAGCGCACATCGTGCTCGCCCAGTTGGGGTGTCCTCAGCCGAAAAATCCTCATTCGGACATCGATCGGCCCAAGCACCACTTCTTCGACATCCAGCGCGGCGGCGCCGGGATCCCGCTTGTCGCCGGTATCTCTGCGCCCGACTGGGCGCTCGGGCGGGAGGGGCGAGGGCCTGCGAGCAGCCAGAACCAATTTTCGCTCCCCGATGCGCGCGTCTATCAGCTCCGCTCGCTGACGGAGAGCAGTCGTGTCGAGAGGGACCGGAACACCGCCAGGCTGTTCCGCACGCTCGGACAGGTCACGCACGTCCTCCAGGACATGGCGCAACCACAGCACACGCGTAACGACCCGCACCTCGGCTGCACAAACGCCTTGGCCCAGTTCTTCGGCGGAGAGAAGAGCTGGTACGAGGCCTACATCGAGACCCGCGCGCTGAACCAGCCCTATCGGACCCGGAGCGACGCGAGTCGGCCCCTGGTGCTTGTCGATCTGGATGCCACGATTCCGACCCTCGCCGGGAACGTGCTGCCCGGTCGCATCCGATTCTTCCTTCGCGACGTCACGGACCCGCTGACCGGACACGTGACCCTGAACGTCCGGGTGTCGAGCCGCTCCCTCTGGGACCAGCACCTCGAAACGAGTCGGCAGCGACCGAAGTTCTCGCTGAACACGTACAACTACGATGCGGCGGCCGACGTCCTGCTACCGCGCGCGGTCGGCTATTCCGCCGGCTTCCTCGACCATTTCTTCCGCGGTGGACTCGACGTAGATCTGGTGAGCGGCACCGACCCGTCAGCAGTTACCATCACGGGCACGAATAGCTCACCGGACGCCCTTGTCGAGGGCACGTTGACTCTCTACGCCGATGACGGAAGCACAGGCACACGCTCGCCCGTAACCGCGGTCGGCTCGACAGCTATCGCCAATGTCCCTCCGGGCGGGGCCGTGACGTCGGGCCCCTTTCAGCTGCCGGCGGGCGCCGAGCGGTTCGTGGCCGTCTATCAGGGGACCCTGGGGAATGAGGTAAGGAACCCGGACCAGAATGTTCCCGGCGGTGTGATCGGCAAAGTGCTCGGGGGCGTGCGCGTCGAGGAGGTCTTCGCTGACGGCGCCCGGTGGAAGCTCCGGACGCCCAAGGGCGTCTTCGCCCTCACCACCGAATCGGGTCCGCTCAGCGTCGCGCAGTACGAGGTCGTCAAGTGGGGCGATAGTGACAGCGCGCTGGTCGCGCGGACGCCGCTGGACGTCCCGCAGCCCACCGTGGCCGTGTTCGCCGTCCCGCGCCAGCCAGGGTCGTCAGAGCTCGACATCCCCTCGGGCGGCACCGATCTGGTGCTGGGGCAAACCAAGACTGTCCCCTTCCCCTCAGCGGTGCGGCTCACCACGGTCGACTTCACGCAGACCATTGTGTACCGCCAGCACCTGGCGCGTGCCCAAGCGTCGTCGACCTCGGTCTGGGTGCCGTTCCCGCCGCCGAATCCCGATCCCGATAACCTGGGGTCGTACAATTCGGGCGGCTCGAGCTTCAGCCCCTTCACCTTCGAACTCGCATACGAACAGACGATTCCGTTCCGCCAGAGCTTCCCGGTGATGCTCGACCTCCCGCACAACCGGGATGTCGGCACCGTCGTCGACCCGTACGCCTGGCACCTCCAGGACGTCAGCGTTGACGCCTCGGGCCGACCGCTCGGACTGGTCAGCGTCTTCCTCGGCGAGCCGCAGGTGGGTCCGGTCACCGTTCCCGTTTTCCGAGTGGGCTCGAACGGCGACACCGAAGCATTCACTACGCGGACCATCGGGCCGTATTTCCCCGAGCAGATCGCGACGCTGCTCTGGGCCCTCGTCGACCTCGAGCAGGGCACGGTCCTCGCTTCGACGGCCGGACCCGTGGTCGCCATCGACTCGCAGCGGCTGGACGATGGGATCGACCGAGGTTGCTGCGTCGGCAACCGCACGTTCTTTGTGCATTCCACGCAGAGGTACTCGGGAGGGCCGGAGAACGGCACGATCGTCGATGGCGGCTGGGGTCCTGCCGGGCGCATCCTTCCCGACGCCCGCGATACGATCGGAACCGTCACGGACGTCACGCTGCCCGCCAACGGCGAGCAGAGCCTGTCGCTCGACGGCTGGCTCCGAGACGAGCTGCGCCAGGCGATGATCGCCCGGGGGCGCTACACGATCCAGCCCCTGAACACTCCGACCGACTTTCTGTTCGTGTACACGTGCGACGGAAGCCACCTGTGCCGCGCGATGCGCGTCCACCAGCCGCAGGGGGGATTCGTGCTCCGGGATCCCGGGCAGCTGCGGCAAGCCCGGCGCACACGACCGGTCGGGGGGAACGAACGGCTCGTGTTCCTCTCGCTCAGCTTCGTGGACAACGCCGACGAGTTCGGGTACCTCGGCGATCTGCTTGTGTGGGACCCTGGTCTCGCGCGTGCGCTGTTCGTCGGCGCGCCCATTCGCCCCGGCGCTCACTCTCTGGGCTCTGCGACGAGCGCAGCCGCCCTGGTGAGCTTTGACGTCTTCGCCACGGGTGAGTACGGCACGACGCTCTTTCGCCTGGATCCGGCGCAGGCCTCCACGCGCTTTCCGAACGTCGATCTGACCGAGGCGTACACGCTGCTCGAGCCGAGCTACCTCTACAACACCGATGACTCGAGGTTTCATCGGGCGCAGCCCTCGCTCGACGCCACGGCGTTGCCGGCCACCCTCGCGGACGTCGTCGGGAACCCGGCGGGCGACTACCACTCGATTCGTCTCGTCGCGCCGTAAGCTCCGCGAGCGCACGACCGGCGAGCCCAGTAGAATTGGCCGGTCCCTCTGACACGAGGAGCTGACCGCGGCCGACTTCGGCTTCACCCGACGCGAGCTGCGCGCGCTCCGCGCCCTCCGCACGCCCCGCGGCATCCAGCGGGCGCTGGACGCGATGCCCTACCACCTCGCGGACACGGCGTGGTCGCCGCGGCGGGTCCTGCGCACGCGCACGGCGCACTGCCTCGAGGGCGCGATCTTCGCGGCGGCGGCGCTCCGCGTCCTCGGCTTCCCGCCGCTCCTGCTCGACCTCGAGGCCGTGCAGGACACCGACCACGTGCTGGCCGTCTATCGCGAGCGCGGCCACTGGGGCGCGATCGCCAAGTCCAACTTCTCCGGACTGCGCTATCGCGCGCCCGTCTATCGCTCGCTGCGCGAGCTGGCGCTCTCCTATTTCGAGGGCTACGTGAACCTGCGCGGCGACCGCACCCTGCGCGCCTATTCGCGACCGGTGAACCTCGCGCGCTTCGATCGCACCCGTCCGGGCTGGGCGACGTCGGACGGTGACCTCTGGTTCGTCGCCGAGCACCTCGTGGGCGTCCCACACACGCGGCTGCTGCCGCGCGCGCTCGAGCGCCGGCTGGGCCGCGTGGATCGCCGCTCGCTCGAAGCCGGCCTCGTCGGCTTCCGCCAGAAGTGAAGACCGGCCCGGCCGTCCTCGCGCTCGACTTCGATGGCGTCCTCTGCGACGGGCGCCCGGAGTACTTCGAGGCCGCGCGCCGCGCGTACCGCGAGGCGTGGCCGGGCGCGCGCGACGTCCCCGACGCAGCGGCCGCGACGTTCGGTGCCCACCGGCCGCTGGTCGAGAGCGGCTGGGAGATGCCGGTGCTCCTGCACGCCGTCGTCGCCGGCGAGCCCGCCGCCGGGCTGGTCGACCGCGCGGCGTGGCTGGCCACGGCGCGCCGGCTGCTGGCGAGCGCCCGCCTCGAGGCCGAGACGCTCGGCCGGGCGCTCAACGGCGTGCGCGACGCGTGGTTTGCGCGCGCGCCCGACGACTGGGTACGTCACAACGTCTTCTATCCCGGCGTGGTCGCCCGTGTGGTCGAGGCCGTCACGACGGGCACGCCGGTCGCCGTTGTCACGACCAAGGCGGAGCGCTTTGCGCGGGCGCTGCTCACCGCCCAGGACGGGCGGCTCGGGGCGCTGCCGATCGTCGGCCGCGAGCCCGGTCGCACCGTCGCCAAATCCGAGTCACTCACTCGACTCGCCGTTGCGCACCGGCTGCAAGCCGGTGCCGAAGGCCTCTGGTTCGTCGAGGATCTGCTGGAGACGCTCCACGCCGTGCACGCCACGCCGGCGCTGGCTGCCGCCCGCCTGTTTCTCGCGGATTGGGGCTACAACACCCTGGAACAGCGCGCGTCCGTCGGGTGGAGCGCCCACCTACGGCTGCTGTCCCTCGGGGCCTGGGCGGAGCCGTTTGCCGCCTGGCCGCGGTAGAAGTCCCCGGCACCCGCCTTGCTCTCTGGTCCTGCCGAAGACTGTCTGAATGGAGGGCAGCGTGATCACGAGCCTGCTGATGTGGTTCTACGGGGACCGGATCCGGGACGACATCGACGACGTGACCATGAACATGCGCGAACGTGCGGCGGCCGGGCTCGAGGGCGCGGCCGAGCGCCTGCAGGTGGTCGCGGACACCGTCGAAGACGGATTGAGCGGGGCGGCGCGGCGCGCGAGCTGACGTGCCCCGCGCGACGGGCGCCTCAATCGCGTCGTGAGATGTCCATGTGTCACGCCATTTCTGGATGCCCCGTGTCGGAGAGGCAAACGCAATGCCGTTGAGGCATCGTACACACCGGTGCAAATGAAAATTGTGTGCAATCCCTTGCAGGGCTCAATATCGTGGAGCGATATAATCGTGTGGTGAAACCGGCTCGGGCACGACCGCTGGATTATGCGACCCTCGCCGAGTGGCGGTATCAGCTGCGCCTGCTCCTCGGCCGGCGCGAGACCGCGGCGCGGGCCGCGGGGGTCGAGCCCCAGCAGTACGTGATGCTCCTTCAGATCAAAGGGCTGGAGGCTCGCGGCGCGGTGACGATCGGCAAGGTCGCCGAGCGGCTCCAGATCCGGCATCACAGTGCGGTCGAGCTGGTGGACCGTCTGGTCGAGCGTGGCATGGTGGCCCGGCGTCGCCGCGAGGGTGACCGTCGGCAGGTTATGGTGATGCTCCGGCCGGCCGGCGAAGTAAAGCTTCGCCGGCTCGCCCTCAACTCGCTCGCCGAATTGCGCGCGGAGGCGCCGGCCCTGCTGGCCACGCTGCGACGGCTCCTCCGCCACGCGAATGGGCGAGGACGATGAACACGACATCATCGAGAGGAGAACGCGCGATGAGGAGCACAGCGCTGATAGTGCAGGGGATCCTCCTCGTGGGCCTGGCCACGGGTTGTGCGAAGACCGCGGCGACCACGGCGTCGTCGTCGGCGCCGCCGCCATCGGGCTCGAGCATGACGGTGCCCACGGGCCCCCGCTCCATGGACGGCGGCACGCGGCAGGCCGCGGCGGTCGGGCCCACCATGCGGCCCCGGATCGAGGGGCGACAAGTACGAGCTCACGGCGGACGCGACGAGGACGCTGGACACCAACGCGGAATGGTTGAAGGCGAACCCGAAGCACCTCGTGCTGATCGAGGGCCACTGCGACGAGCGGGGCACGGTGGCGTACAACCTCGCGCTCGGCGAGCGCCGCGCGAAGGCCACCCAGAACTACCTCTCCGCGCAGGGCGTGCAGGCCGGGCGCATCTCGATCATCTCGTACGGCGAGGAAAAGCCGCAGTGCTCCGAGCACAGCGAGGCGTGCTGGGCGAAGAACCGCCGCGCCCATTTGATGGTCAAGCAACAGTAAAGATGGGGGGCCCCGAAATGGCCCCCCATACCCCCCCGATGTTCGGAGCGCCCCGGGGAACCCGGGGCGCTCCTCTATATACCGCTATATACCGCGGCTCACGATATCGCGGCTCACGTTCCGCTCGAGCCGAATCCGCCGGAGCCGCGCGTGCTTTCCGGTAGTGTCTGCACCTCGATGAGCTCGACCTGCTCCACGCGCTGCACCACGAGCTGAGCGATGCGGTCGCCGCGGGCGAGCGTGACCGGTGTGGACGGATCGTGGTTGACGAGGACCACGCGGATCTCGCCGCGGTAGCCGGAGTCGACCAGTCCCGGCGTGTTGACGATGCTCAGGCCGTGGCGCAGCGCGAGGCCCGAGCGCGGCAGGACGAAGCCCGCGTAGCCGGCGGGGATCGCCACGGCGATGCCGGTGCCCACCACGGCGCGCGCCCCCGGCGCCAGCGTGACCGACTCGCGCGCGTAGAGGTCGAGCCCGGCGTCGCCCTCGCGGGCGTAGCCGGGCAGGGGGAGGCCCCCGTCGAGGCGCTGGACGAGGACGCGGACGGTGGCGCTCAGCGGTTGGAGAGCGCCCGCTCGCGGTCGGTCTTGACGACCATGTCGGAGAGCCGCCGCACCACTTCCTTGGTGAGCTGCGGGCGGTTGCGGATGAGCCAGTCGAGACGGTCGTTGTTGATGACCATCAGCTCGACGTCGGTGGCGGCCACCGCGTCGGCCGAGCGCGGCCCCTCGCGGAAGAGCGCCAGGTCGCCGAACAGCTCGCCCTCGCCGAGCGTCGAGAGCGTCTTCTCCGCGCCGTCGAACGTCCGCTTGATCTGCACGGTGCCGGCGTGGACGAGGAACGCCTCGCCCTTCGCGTCGGCGCCCTCCTTGAAGATGACCTCGCCCGCCCTGAACTTGCGGCGCTCGAGGTCGCCGAGGGTGAGGTTCTTGTAGATCTCCAGCCCGATCGACGGCAGGTACGACTTCGACTCCACCGGCAGCCGCGCGTTCGTCCAGCCGCCGAGGCCGCCCTTGAGGATGCGCACGCTCTTGAAGCCGCGCGCGCGCAGGGCGTTGGCGACCTTCTCGGCCGTGGCCTCGCCCGGGCTCGTGTCGTAGGTCACGATGAGCTGATCGCGCTCGACGCTCGGCTCGGCCTCCGGTTGTCCGGCCAGCACGGCGTCGGGGTCGAGCCGCACGGCGCCCGGCAGGCGGAGCGGGCTCGTCTCGAAGTCGGTCTTCGTGCGCACGTCCACGAGCTGCGGATTGCGCCCACTCTCGATGGCGGCGATGACCTGCGCGGGCAGGATGCGGAAGCGGTTCTTCCACCAGCGCCGCCCGAACATGCCGCCGTAAATGCCGACACTCAGGAGCGTCACGCCGAGCGTCGCCCACGCCCACGGGAAGGGCCGCGGCGGCGGGTTCTTCATCTTTCGCTCGGCCTCCGCGAACACGCGCTTGACGTCGGCCAGGTTCGGCTGCAGCGCGTTGGCCTCGGCGATCCGCCTGACCGCCGTCGCGTAGCGTTCGGCGAAGAGCGCGTCGAGCCCCGCCTGCCACACGTCGTTGAACTTGCTCTGGCCCAGCGTCACCGGCGTGCCGGCGAGGAACTTCTTCACATCGCGCGCGGGGATCAGGAAGTTGAAGCCCTGCACGATGGCGCTGCCCGAGGTCGAGAGCGTGGTGAACGTCATGACGCCGACGAGCGAGGCGTCGTCGCCGACGGCGGGCCCCCCCGAATTGCCGTGCGCGGCCGCCGCGTCGGTCTGGATGATGTCCTGGCCGATGGCGTCCTGCTTGAAGCCGGAGACGGCGCCGTTGGTGACCGACGCTTCGAAGGACCTGTTGAGGAGCTCGTGCGTCTGCACGACGCCGGGGAAGCCGATGATATGCACGGCGTCGCCGATCTTCGGGTCGTTGTCGCGCAGCAGGATGGCGGGATACACGCCCTCCTTCACGCGCAGCAGCGCGAGGTCGCGGCGGGCGTCGGCCGTCGGCTTGCCGTTGAGGTCGAAGGCGAGCGGCGGGCTGAACTTCACGACGTCGGCCTTGAGGCTCAGCCCGCTCGACAGCAGCACGGAGAGCTGCGGGAACGTCGTCACCTGCGCCGTCGCGAGCGCCCGCGCGGTGGCCTCGCGGCGGATCGACTCCTCGAGGTTGGGGTTCTGGCCGCGCATGAGCCCCTGCGCGCGCAGCACCGGGTCCACGCACGCCTGGTCGATGGCCTTCTTCTTCAGCTCGTGGAGGACCCAGGGCGGCATGCGGTGCACGGGATCGACCACGTGGGCGTTGGTGATCAGGTAACCCGTGCCGTCGACGAACCAGCCGGTGCCCGTCTCGACGAACGGCGTGGGGCGCACGGTGACGGTGCCGCGCCCGCAGTTCATCGTGACCTCTCCGCGTACCTCCGCAGTGACGAGCGCGACGGCGGGCGTGGCGAGCAGGAGCGCCTCCTGGATGCTGACGGCAGACGCCGCGGCCGGCGCCAGGAGGGTGAGGGCCGCGAGCCCCAGGACGAGGGCGGCTTTCATCGCTCGTGAACCTATCACGGGAGCCGGGCGCCACACAAAGCGGCGCCCCGCCGAGTACAATGCGCGCATGCCACCAGCGAGCCGCACGGACGCGAACCTCCAGGTCGCGCTCGCGGGCGAGGCCGACGCCAACCGTCGCTATCTCGCCTACGGGATCCGGGCGCTGGCCGAGGGCCGGGCGGACGTCGCCCAGCTGTTCTTCGAGGCGGCCGGCGCCGAGACGATCCACGCCCTCGAGCACCTGCGGGCGATGGGCGCCGTCGCGTCCACGCGCGAGAACCTCGTCACCGCGGCGACGGGCGAGATGCAGGAGATCGACGTCACGCTGCCGCGCATGATCCGCGAGGCCGAGGAGGACGGGCGTGCCGACGCGGCCGCCTCGTTCCGGCTCGCGCTCGAGCGCGAGCGCCACCACCGCGACATGTTCCGCCACGCGCTGGCGACCTTCGACGGCAGGGCGCCGGCCCCGGCGCCGGCGATCGCCGCCGCCACGGCGGCACCCGCGCGTCGCGCAGAGGGCGCGGTGTCGGCAGGCGGCGGAGTGATGGCGGCCACCATGCGCCGCATGGACGGCCGCGCCCACATGTCGGAGCTCGACACGGAGCCCAAGCGCATCGAGCGGCTGGGCTCCATTCGCGAGGTCGTGTTCGGGGCGCAGGACGGTCTCGTCTCGACGTTCGCGGTGGTGGCCGGGCTCGCCGCCGCGGGCGTCGGCCCCCTCGTCGTGCTCCTCGGCGGCGCCGTCTCCGCGATGGCGGGCGTGCTCTCGATGTCCATCGGCACGTTCCTGTCGTCGCGCGCGCAGCGGCAGCTCTACGAGCGCGAGCTGGCCCGCGAGCGCCGCGAGATCCGCGACCACGCGGGCGAGGAGATCGCCGAGCTGATCGCGGCGCTGGCCGCCCGCGGCATGGCCCGCGCGGAAGCGGCGGAGGTGGCGCGGCGCATCGGCCGCCATCCCGACATCTTGCTGTCCGCGCTCGCGATCTTCGAGCTCGGCCTGGCACCGCAGCGGCTCGGCGCGCCCGTGCGCGACGCCCTGGTGATGGCGGTCGCGTTCGGCGGCGCCTCCGTCGTGCCGCTGCTGCCGTTCATGGTCACGCAGGGGCTGGCGGCGCTGGGGCTCTCGGCCGCGCTGACGCTCGTCGCGCTCTTCTGCGTCGGCGTCCTCAAGGCGCGCGTGGCCGGCGTCTCGGCGCTGCGCTCGGGGCTCGAGGTCGCGGTGCTGGCCGCCGCCTCCGGGCTCATCAGCTTCGGGCTCGGCCGCCTCGCCTCCGTCGTGCTCGGCGTCGACCTCCGCGGGTGAGTCAGCGGCCCGGCCAGCGCGCCTCGTGGTAGGCGCGGCGCTGGGCGTCCGTCAGCACCTCGCGCGTCTTGAGGTGGGCCAGCAGGTGGACGAGGCGCACCTCGCCGCGTACACGCTCGACCTCGGCCGTGGCCGCGCGCACGGCTGCCTCGTCGGCGCCGCCGCCGGCGAACAGCGCGCGCAGCCGCGCCTCGGCGTCCAGCAGCCGCGCGCTCTTCGGCCGCGACTCGGCGAACATCGCGTGCATGAGCGCGCGCACGCGCGCCTCCTGCTCGGGCGTCAGGCCGAGGCGGTCCTTCAGCTCGAGGACGTGCATCGGGCCGGGATAGCCGTGCTGATCGGCCGCGAAGGCCAGGCCGAAGCCCCGCCCGTCGCGCACGACGGCGTCGAACTCGTCGAGGCACGCCTGGGCCTTGAGGTGACCCTCGGACGGCGCGCCGGGCGTGTGCTGATGGCCGGCGTGCTGCGCGGCGGCGGAGAGGGGAAGGAGCGCCAGCGTCAGCGCGAGCACGAGCGAAGCGCGCATGACCGCCTCCGGCTCAGGCGAACTTGGAGAGGTAGGCGCTCAGCGCGGCCTTCTCGCGCTCACGCGCCACCACGGCCACGTGCAGCTGCTCGAGGTACTGCTGCAGCACCTTGCCGCCGAACTGCGGCTTCTTCTCGGCGAAGAAGCGGTGGACGTCCTCCTCGAGGGCGGGCGTGGCCAGACCGGTCACGCCCTCGGCCAGCCGTCGCATGCCGTGCTTGGGGTAGAGGCGGTCCATCGTGTCCCAGTGGGCCTTGACGAAGCCCCACGCCAGCTCGCGGATGTCCACGCTCATGAGCATGCCCCGCACGACAAACGGCGCGTCCTGCGTGCGGATCTCGCCGTTGATCGCGCGCTCGAGCGTCTGGCGCGCCAGGGCGGGATCGCGGAAGCCGGCCAGCGCGTAGAGGTAGCGCTGCTCCTCCTGCGGCGTGGCCGCCGCGCGAAAGCGCTTGAGGAATTCCTCGTAGCGCGCGGCGTCGCCCGCGTGCGCCAGTACCGCGATGACGGCGGGCAGCACGTTGGGATCGACGGCCCCGGGATCGGCCAGGGACGCGCGGTACACCTCGGCTGCGCGCGCCCGCACGCCCGGATCGTTACCGACGATCCCGAGCGCGCGCACGAGGTCGCCCCGCAGCTGGCGGGTCAGCTCGTCCTCGCCGGGGCGCGGCGTCCAGCCGAGCGCGGTGAAAGCCGGGCTCACGCGGTCGCGCACGAGGGCCTCGAGCCGCGGCCGGTCGCCGGGCTCCACCAGCCGGTTGAGCGCGTAGAGCGAGCTCGTGAGCACCGACCACACGTTGCGGTCGCGCTCCTCGCGGAACCGCGCGGTGAGGTCGAGGTAGGCCGTCAGCGGCATCAGCCCCGCCACCGCCAGCGCCCACGCGTCGTTGACGAGGTTGAAGCGCTCGATCGGCGCCAGCCGCCCGAGCTGCCGCAGCAGCGCGTCCAGCAAGTCGGGCGCGTAGCGCACGCGATAGAAGCCGTGGCCACCGGCGTTCGCCACCACCGCCTCCGCGCCGGCGCCCGCGCGCAGCCGCGCCTCGCGGTCGGCGAGCAGCACGCGCTCGTCGGTCGCCTGGCTCCCCGCGTACACGCGCAGCTGGATCGGCACCTGCCACGGCTGCTCGGGCTCGGCCTGAGCCGGCGGCAGCGGCTCGCGCAGGTAGTTGAAGCGCTGCTGCGCCAGCACGAGCGTGCCTCCCGCGTCGCGGCTCACCGTCACGACCGGATAGCCGGGGCGGAAGATCCAGCCGTCCATGACGCCCGGGATCGGCTGCTGGCCGGAGCGCCCGAGGGCCGCCCAGAGGTCGCCGGTGTCGGCGTTGGCGAACTTGTGTGTGCGCAGGTAGTCGCGCACGCCCTCGCGGAACACGACGGCGCCCAGGTACTGCTCGAGCATGCGCAGCACGGAGGCGCCCTTCTCGTAGGTCAGCACGTCGAACATCGCGTCCGCGTCGCGCGGCGAGGTCACCGGGAACTCGATGGGGCGCGTGCTGTGCAGGCCGTCGAGCGACAGCGCGGCCGCCCGCGACACGCCGAACGTCGACCAGCGCTGCCACTCGGGCTTCCAGGCGTCGACGGCGAGCATCTCCATGAAGGTGGCGAAGGCTTCGTTGAGCCAGATGCCGTTCCACCACGTCATCGTGACGAGGTCGCCGAACCACATGTGGGCGTTCTCGTGGGCCACCACGTCGGCCACGCGCTCCAGCTCCGCGTGCGACGCCGCCGTCTCGTCGACGAGCAGCGCCGTCTCCCGGAAGGTGATGGCGCCGAGGTTCTCCATGGCGCCGGCGGCGAAGTCGGGGATCGCGAGCAGGTCGAGCTTGTCGCCCGGGTACGGCAGGCCGTAGTAGTCCTCGAAGAACGCGAGCGAGGCGGCGCCGATCTCCTGGCCGAACCTCGCGAGCCGCTTCTTGCCCGGCACGCACCACACGCTGAGCGGCACGCGGCCCACGTACGTCGGATCCGTGTGTTCGAGCTCGCCGAGGACGAAGGCGACGAGGTAGGTCGACATGACGATGCTGTCGGCGAAACGGACGATCTTGCGGCCGTGCTCCAGCGTCTCGCCGACGATCGAGGTGTTCGACACCGCGGTGAGCGCGGGATCGATCGCGAGCGTCACCGCGAACACCGCCTTGAAGGACGGCTCGTCCCAGCACGGAAACGCGCGGCGCGCGTCGGTGGCCTCGAACTGGGTCGCGGCCATCGTGCGCGACACGCCGCTCGGATCCTTGTAGACCGAGCGATAGAAGCCGCGCAGCTTGTCGTTGAGCGTTCCGCGGAAGGCCAGCCGCAGCCGCCACCGCCCGCGCGCGGCCGGCGAGGCGAGCGCCAGCCGGCAGCGCTCGGTCGCCTCGTCCATCGTCGCCGTGGCCCGGATGGTCTCGCCGCGGTCGTTCTCGAGGCTCGCCGAGTCGATGGCCAGCTCGATCGCGTTGAGGACGAGCTCCGAGATGCTCTCCGTCACCTCGAGGGCGACGGTCTCCTGGCCACGGAACGTGAGCGTCGTGAGGTCCGGCTCGAGCCGGAGGTCGTAGCGGGACGGCACGGCCGTCCGGGGCAGTCGATAGGGATCCACGGATGCCTCCGAGCTGGGATGGGCGCTGCCCCGCTACTGTACTCCCACCCGGCTACGCACGCACGTCCGGTGCCGTCAGGCACGGGCGCCGGCCACGAAGCCCGCGAGCAGGTCCCAGCCCGAGGAGTGGCCGAGGCGCGTGAGCCGCCCCGCGGCGTCGAGCGCCGCCGGCTCGTCGTCCCGCGCCAGCGCCGCCGCGAGGTCATGCAGCGGCGCCCAGCCCTCGCCGGCGAGCAGGTCGCCGAGCAGCGCCGCGCCGATCGGATGGGTGAGTCGCGCGGCGGCCGTTCTCACGGCGGACGCGCCGGCCTGCCACGCCGCCGCGTCCACGATGCCCGCGCGCGCCAGCAGCGCCCGCGCGAAGAACGCGCCGCCGGTGAAGTCATCGCCCGCGGGCGTGAGCCCGGGCCCGAGGCCGAGCAGCGCCGTCGCCGCCTCGGCCGAGCGCGCCGGATCGTCGGCGGCACAGGCGCGCGCGAGCGTGTCGGCGCGCGCGCCGGCGCCGTCGAGCGGAAAGGCCAGCGGCACGCCCAGCAGCCACGCGCCGAAGCCGCGCGGTGTTCCGAGCGCGGCCGCGCGGGCGGCGAGCCGCGCGGCGCCGCGCCGCAGCGCCGCCGCCGCCTCCGCGGTCGACGGCGCGTCGTCGGGACGCCATGGCCGGGCATCCGTCGGCAGCGCCACGCTCACACGAGCGCCGGCGTCGCAGCCGTCGGGCGTT
>WNGH01003011.1_pt1 | contig 16087 bp, 13 predicted proteins | sample 5400631 | NCBI WGS metagenome assembly WNGH01 (sample SAMN13153373, study PRJNA577476) | soil metagenome | isolation source: 115 cm soil or saprolite under Garry oak tree replicate 1 | place: USA:California | collected 2016-06-15
TGAGTGACAATACATACTCAAAGTTTCGGTCGGTTAACTCTTTCTTGATTCCTGCGGGCAAGCTGTCGAAAGAGTAGGAGTCGATGATGGAACATAGTCTAATTATCAATGTTCGATATTCTTTGAACCGACTTGCCTCCACACGGTCGCCTAACCCCAGATTTTCACAAAAGACGAGTGCCGTTTCCAGTTTTTGGAGTAGTTCGGCATAGCGCATATCGTCACGGAAGCTGGAGCAACAATGGGGTCAGAGTGCTTTTTCATTAATAAGACAGGTCTCTGACCCGAAATTTCCTCTTAAGGTTCGTGACGCAAAAAATCGTCGCCATCAGAAGGATCTCCTTTTCTGTCTTCTCCATGCGAACACGGCACAGTCAGATAGACCGTCTTTAAAACACTTGAGTTAACCGGAGTAGAGGGCGTCATCGCCCCGAACCCATTCGGCACATGTTAGACTTTGTTAGCTGCGACCTGTTCATAGTGCTCAACCGTCGGGAATGGATCGTAGAAAGTGATGAAGAACTGTTTTCCACTCCTGATACGTCACCGGCCTCGCGAAAACCTATCGTGTGATCTTCAGTCGCTCCCAGCTAAAGAGAATATATTTGTCTGGTGCATCGAGACAGTGCTGCAGCTGACGCGACAGGTACCGCGGCATCGACGAGATGACGGCTTGAGCATGGGATGTACGGCTTCAAGAAATAAAGTTTGTAGCGAAGTCAAGGCGTTTTTTTCTCGAAAAACGTGACGAAGTTTTCAGCAAGGTCGACTGTCTGCTGGCTGAATTCTTTGACGGATTTGTCTGCGTCGCCGCTATTGAGAAAATACTCCCTGACGTATGTCCACGTGGTAGTTCCAGGAGGGAGGCCCAGTTTTTCAGCTGCTGCTGGATCAACCGTAGCAAATGGGTTGTTTTGTAATATTGACAGGTAATAAGCCGGAGCAGCCCAGCCCCCCGATACAGCATTCGAGAAATTTTGAAACCGGTTGTCAGCGACCGCCTTCTCTTTAACGAGAGTCGGCGCCCGTTCGACATGGACATCTCTCCCTCTGATTCCGCCAAACTTCGTCAGGGAATGCCAAAGTTCTACCTGTTCCGACTTCAACGTTTTGTACCACGGCTCCTTCATTACCTCCCATTTTTTTAGACCCGGTTTTCCAAACACCTCTCGGACATACTGGTCAACGGAGTATCCAGCGTTGAGAAAAGCGCTGAAGTAGTACCTAACGGCGTTTGGATTCTCTGGGATCCGCGGGTTCGGTTTCTCGCAGAGTTTTCCCAAGAAAAAACGCAGTTCTTCTAACTTGTCCCTAGCGCCATCCAGGTTCATTACGGAAGCTCAGCAGGTGCCCTGGGGTATATCGCCTGCTCCGGACAAGAGTCAATGGTCCAAAATACTTTTTCATTGGTGATTGAATCCGCTTTTCTCGGTCTGCCTGTGACTCGATTGTTGCCGCGCTCGATAATGTGATGAGGGAACGTGGGAATCGTGATGCGCCGTGAGCGGCCCGTGGGAGAAACCCCACTCCGACGAAAACCGACTGGAGCTTATAACTCACCCCTTGCGCCGTCAATAAAAAGCTATCTGACCCCAATTTTGTTTCAAGATCTGGCAGGAAGCAAACTCGTTGAAGAAATACAATGGGCAGAGGCACTAATGGAGGGTGTTGTATTCACCGCTGATCATTTTTCTATAGGTGTCAGGCCAAACCCAAAATTACGGTCTTGACCGTGCCAAAACCGAACCAAGTGCCCCTGAAGGCCATTTTTAGCTATTTTAACCTCTTGTAATATCAAGGAATTGGGTGGCGTCCCCGACGGGATTTGAACCCGTGTTGCCGGCGTGAAAGGCCGGTGTCCTGGGCCAGGCTAGACGACAGGGACGTGATGGTGAGCCGTGCCGGATTCGAACCGGCGACCCTCTGCTTAAAAGGCAGATGCTCTACCGCCTGAGCTAACGGCTCGCTGGCGGGTTTGAAAACCTTTTCTTAAATAACGGGAATAGCGCGCTAAGTCAATCAAGCCGGCGGATTGTGAATTACTTCTTTGTGTTCAAAAGGCATTCCTCCAGATCACTTTTTTCAAGGTTTGAAATCCAACCTCTTCGGACACACTCCTTTTTTATCTCCCTTTGACGTCCAAGAGATCTCTCAACGCGTTGCCTAGGGTGTTGAAAGAGAGAATAGTCAAAAAAATCGCTCCGGCGGGGAAGAAGATCACGTGCGGATACGTGCGCATAGCGCGCCAGCCGTCTTGCGCCAGGGTTCCCCAGCTCGTACCCCAGGTGCTGTAAGGATCGTTAATGCCGAGGCCGATGAAGCTCAACGTGGATTCGGCCAAAATGGCCGATGGGATGCTGAACGTTAAGGTTACGAGGATCGGGCCGAGGATATTGGGAAGAATATGGCGCCAGATAATTCGCCGGCGCGAGGCGCCCATGGCTCTTGCGCCCTCCACGAAGAGAAACTCCTTGGCCTGCAGAACTTGTCCGCGCGCGATGCGCGCGAAGCGGACCCACGACACGAGACCCAGGGCGAGGAGCAGTCCAAAGATGTTTCTCCTGAGTAGCAGCGACAGAAGAATAAATATCAACATGTCGGGCAAGCCGTAGAAAATATCCACGATTCGCATCATGAGGTTATCGAGATTTCCGCCTTTGAAGCCTGAAATCAGTCCGTAGGTTGTGCCGATGATGAGAGCGATGATGGCGGTTCCAAGCCCCACGGTCATGGACACGCGCGCGCCGTAACACACGCGCGTTAATAAATCACGCCCCAGCCCGTCGGTGCCCATCCAGTGAAGCCAGCTCGGCGCTTCGAGGATTCGTTTCTCTTCCAGTCCGCCCGCCATGTAAGGAGAGAGCCACGGGACGAGCAGGGCACTCGCGCATACGACCAGAACAAAGCCAAGGCTAAGCAGCGCCGTAGGCTCACGAAAAGTGCGGGACGTTCCCGGCATCGAGCCGATCATCCCGATGTTATCACTCGGTTCTGATGCGAGGATCAACACAGCCATACAATAGATCGACTAACAAATTGGCGCACACTAGGATGACCGTATAAACCAAGGTGACCCCCATGATCAGAGGGTAATCGCGGTCCGTAACCGCCGTGATGAAAAACCGCCCCATCCCGGGAATGGCAAAAACGTACTCCACAACAAACGAGCCGGTGAGCAGCGCCGCGGTGAGCGGTCCAATCACCGTAAGAAGGGGAATGAGCGAATGGCGCAGCGCATGTTTCAGGAGGACGGCGCGCTCGGCAACGCCTTTGGCCCGCGCCGTGCGAATAAAATCCTCGCCCAAAGTCTCGATCAAGGTCGAGCGCAGCAGAGCGGCGAGATAAGCCGCCGGCGCCGCGCCCAAAGTGATGGTCGGAAGCACCGCGCTGCTCCATTGATCCCATCGCCCCGCCTGGAGCCAGCCGAACTGTAAGGCGACAACCCAGATCAACAAAGCGCCGATGATGAAATGGGGAACGGAGATGCCGAGAGTGGCAAAAAACATGCAGAAGCGATCTATCACAGTATCTCGATAATAGGCGGCAATGATGCCGGCCGGAAGGGAAATTGCCAGCGCGAAAGCCATCGCCAAGCCCCCCAAAATGGCGGAGGTCGGCAAACTGTCGGCGATGATTTCTTTCACTCCCCGGTCGAGATACTTATACGACGGTCCAAAATCTCCGCGCAGCATTCCCGCCACGTAGCGGAGATACTGCTGAAAGAAAGATTCATCGAGGTGAAACTTGGCTTCGATATTGGCCATGACTTCGGGTGGGAGTCTGCGTTCGCGATCGAAAGGGCCGCCCGGAGCCAAGCGCAGAAGAATAAACGTCAGGGTCGCCACGACCCAGAGGACAATGATGCCATGAAGAAACCGTTTCAAAAGGAAGGCGGCCATCGGGTATTAGAAAACAACGCGCGGAACACGCGCGAGAAACGCGATTTAGCTTTTTGAACTTGCTCGTTTTTCGAACGTCACGGACAAGCCATCTTTACGGACGTAGATCTGGTTGCAGTCCTTTCGTTGCGCGAGCTTCCGAAGCAGAGCGAGCAACGGTTTTCTGGCGTCCGAGTATTCCTTAGGAGCGCTGGCCGTACGTAACGCTTCCACGTCGTCTTTGCCCACCACGTAACGCATCAAAAGCTCATCATCGCTCAAGCTGGGCCCACCCAGCTTGTTCCGCACCTCCTCGATGGAAGGTTGGGGTGGCTCCCAATTGGCGAACTCCTTGGCGCGCGGTCGATCAAGGATTTTGTCTCTAATGTTGAGAACCACTTCGGATGCCGCCTCGGCGCCCCACAGGCCGCAGGCGTACTGAATCACTTGATCGATGACCTCGGCGTAGCGCTCACCCTTGATGACGTTGATCGCCGCCTGGCTGCCGACGAATTGCGAGAACGGAGTTACCATGATCGGATAGCCGAGATCGGCACGGACCTGTACCGCTTCATCGAGGACCTCGTCGAGCCGGTGCAGCATTCCGATATTTCTAAGCTGGAAGTGCAGGTTGGAGATCATTCCTCCGGGCACTTGATGAACGTACTGGCTGTAGTCGTATTCCACAGGCGCGCCGATAGGCAGGCCTTCTCGCTTCGCGATATACGTTAAATCCTGCGCCACGGGCTGGAGGGCCTCCTCATCAATGAAGGGCGAATAGCCCAAGCTCCGCGCATTCTGGGCGAGGTTAAAGACCGACGGATTCGAAGAGGCGTTGGCCAATGGCGGAATTGACGTGTCGACGATTTGGACCCCCAATTTGATCGCTTCGAGAGCGCAGAGCGGGCCGAGACCCGTAGTGCAGTGAACGTGAAGTTCGATGGGGATGCCGGGCGCGTTTTCTTGAATCACTTTAACCAGACTTGCGCTACGCTCCGGGGTCAGCAGCCCGCCGGGATCCTTCAGGCAAACGTAGTCGGGCTTTAGCGCGAAGGCTTCGCGCGCCTTGCGCGCATAGTAGTCGTCCGTGTGCTTCGGCGACACGGAGAAGATGAGATTCAGGATGCTGCCAAGGCCGACGCGTTTGGCTCGGGCCACTGATTTTCGCCAGCCCGCCGGATCGTTGGCCGGGTCCGAGATCCTGAGTTGTCGCATGCCGTTGGCCACCAGCCTCTCGAACCAGAGATCGATTACGGAATCCGGCGAGAGCTCAAAGGCGCTGATGCGTTCGGCGCCGATGGCGCGCAGCGGCGTCTTCCTGATTTTCTGCGCCACAAGCCGCATGCGCTCAAATGGGTCCTCCCGGAGTTCGCGCACGCATTTTTTAATATGACTCGAAGCGATCAGCTCAATCGCATGAAATCCAGCCTCGCCGATCCGTTCCGCCACCGCCAGCATCATGCCCGTGCGCATGTTCTCGGCCCAGAGGCTCGCCTGGCCATCGCGCAATGTGGTATCGACAAATTTGATTTCGTTCATGATGTCTGCTGCTTTGAGAGCGAGGCCGAGTACTCTTCCAGTTTACCTTCGAGCCAGTGGATATTCACCTCGCCATTGAGATAATCAGGATCATCGAGCACGGCTCGTAAAAAAGGAATGCCGGTATCGATTCCTTCGATCAGAAACCCCGTCAAGGCTTGTTTGGTGCGCGCGACGGCATCGGTGCGGTTGCCTCCGTGCACGATCAGCTTGGCCAACAGCGAGTCGTAATACGGCGGCACGAAATAGCCGGTAAAACAGTGGCTATCGACCCGGATGCCGGCTCCTTCTGCGGGCCGCCAACGAGTGATTCGACCGGGGCAGGGACGAAATCCATGCTGGGGCGATTCGGCATTGATGCGGCACTCGATAGCGTGACCCGTGCGGTGGATGTCGGCTTGCCCGATGGAAAGCGGCCCGCCTCGCGCAATCAAGAATTGCTGCGCCACCAGGTCCACTCCGGTGATCATCTCCGTCACCGGGTGCTCGACCTGAATGCGCGTGTTCATTTCGAGAAAATAGAATTGACGGGTGTCCTGGTCGAAGATGAATTCCACCGTGCCGGCGTTCTGATAACCGATGGTGCGCCCCAGGGTAACGGCCGCGTTGCAGATTTTCCCCCGGAGTTCTTCATCGATGCAGGAAGCCGGGGCTTCCTCGATGACCTTCTGGTAACGCCGCTGCAGGGAACAATCGCGCTCGCCGAGATGAATCACGTTGCCAAAGCGGTCGCCGAGGAGCTGCACTTCGATATGCCGGGCATTCTCGACGTACTTTTCCATGTAAATGGTGTCGTCTCCAAAGGCAGCACGGGCTTCCGCTGATGCAGTTATGAAGGTCGGCTCCATTTCGCCACTGCTGCGCACGAGTTTGATGCCGCGTCCGCCGCCGCCGGCCGAGGCCTTCAGCAATACCGGATAACCGATCTGTTCCGCGAGCGCGGCCGCCTCTTGATAGTTTTTGGCCTTGTCGGAGCCCGGCGTCGTCGGCACGCCGCAGGAAGCGGCGATTCTCCGCGCCGCCAATTTGTCGCCCATTTCAATGATATTTTGCGGCGTGGGACCGACGAAAGTAATTTTGTTATCGGCGCAGAGCTGCGCAAGCTCGGTCTTTTCCGAGAGAAAACCATAACCCGGATGGAGCGCATCGCATCCCGTGGCTAAAGCGGCAGCGACCAGCGCCTGGGGTTTTAGATAGCTGTCTGCCGAACGAGCGGGGCCGATGCAAACGGCACGATCCGCCATCTTGGCGGCAAGGCTTTCGCGGTCCGCTTCAGAGACCGCGGCGACGGCTTCGATCCCCAAGGTCTTACAAGCTCGGATAACGCGGACTGCGATTTCACCCCGGTTGGCGACAAGAACCCGGGTGACACTCATGGTTTTACGAGGAAAAGCGTCTGCCCGTACTCGACGAACTGGCCATTCTGGGTGACGACTTCGACGATGGTTCCCTTAACACCCGCGCGGACGCTATTGAAGACCTTCATCACCTCGATAAGCCCGACGGTCGTATCTTCTGTGACTGCCGCTCCCACCTTGACAAACGGAGGCGCGCCGGGCTCGGGTGCGACATAAAAGGTTCCCAACAGCGGAGCAGTGATGGGCAGCAGACCTTCAGGGATTGCGGTCGCAGTTTTTGGCTCGGCCTTCGCTGATTGAGGGGCCGACGCAGCTTTGGGCGCCTGAGCGGGCGCGGCACTCGGCGCCTGAGAAGCAGCCGACGTCTGCGGCGCCGACGCCAAGGGAAGCGGTTCGCCTTTACTGACGGTGATCTTGAGATCGCCCATTTCGAGCTGGAAATAATCAAACGTCGATTCGTCGATCAGTTTCAGTATGTGCAGCACATCGTCTTCGCTGAGTTCCATAGCTTCTGCCTTTCTCCGCGGTGTTTTGTTTGCTTTTGTGAAGGAAGGTCGAGATTTGCCCGATCCTGAATGGTCCTTAACCTATGTGATTTCCCGGCGCATGGCAAATTACCACCGCCTCGTTAGCGAGCGGCGGCCGTGGTCGCGACGGGTCGAACGTAGCGCAGATCCAGGCGAGCCATCGAGTTGAGCTCCAAACCGGTGAAACGCGGATTGAGCAGCGTGCTCTCGGCCGTCCAGAAAAACGGCATAATCGGCAGGTCGGTTTCGCAAAGGATTTTCTGCGCCTCGTCGTAAAGCTTAACTCGCTTCGCCGAGTCGAGTTCCTGCGCCGCCCGTTCCAACAATTGATCGTAGCGCTGATTTTTCCATCGCGTCTGGTTATTGCCGCTGTTGGCGGTGAAGAGCTTCATGAAATTGTCCGGGTCCGGGTAATCGGCTCCCCAACCCATGCGGAAAATATGGGGCGGATCGTTTTGCAGCTTTTTGAGATAAACTTTCCACTCCTGATTTTCCACGGTGACGACGACGCCGAGATTTCGTTGCCACATTCCTTGGACCGCTTCAGCGACCATCTTATGATCTTCTTCCGTGTTGTAAGCCAGGACCACGGGAGGCAAGCCCTTTCCCTCAGGATAACCCGCTTCGCGCAGTAGCCGGCGAGCTTCGGGGGGATTGAAGAGGAGGCCGATTTTAGGATTGTGAGCAAGCATGCCGGGAGGAATCCACGACGGTGCCGGTATTTCGCCACCGTGTAAAATCGTTGGGAAGACATTGCGATCGATGGCCATCATAAAGGCTTTGCGCACCCGCACATCGTTGAAGGGCTTTCGGTTAACGGCAAAACCGTAGTAATAGCCCCGTAGCTGCGGCACGCTCTTGAAGCCGCGCCGCTTGGCCAATTGGCTCTTTTCAAAGATCGGAATGCTATGGTTGTCGAGAAAATCGAGTTGTCCTTGATCGTACATGGCGAGCGCTGTCGTCTTCTCGTTCACCATCACCATCGTCACTTTGTCCATGGCGGGCTTGCCGCGAAAAAACCGGGGGTTCGCCCGCAGTTCGATTTCATTTTCATGTTTCCAGGAGGAGAGGAGGAATGGGCCGTTGGTCACAATGTTTTCCGGCTCGGTCCAGCGGGATTCAAACTTCTCGATAATGTCTTGCCGTTGGGGAAAGGTGACTTCGAAGGTAGTGATGGCGAGAAAATAGGAAGCCGGGTGGCGCAGCTGAACGACGAGCGTGGTGTCGTCGGGGGCGTGCACTCCAACGGCCGCGGGATCTGTAATCTTTCCCTCGTAATATTCTTGCGCGTTGACGATATCGAAGAGGGTATAAGCGTACTCCGAAGCTGTCTTTGGGTTTAGAAGGCGCTTCCAGGAATATTCAAAATCCTGCGCCCGAACTTTTTTTCCATCAGACCATTGCACGTCGTCGCGCAGGTGAAAAACGATCTTGTTCCCGCCTTCCAAAACGTCCCACGATTTGGCAATGACCGGCGCCGGCTTCAACGTCTTATCAAACTCGGTCAAGCCAACCATCAGGTTGGCGATGACGTTGAAAGAAACGTGATCGGTCGCTAGGGACCAGTCGAGACTCGGCGGTTCGGTGCCGATATTGACGCGGAAATGGTTGTCGGACCCGGCCTTAGCCGTTTGATTATTCCTGTCGCAGCCCGCGCCGAAAAGGAAAAGGGCAAGGCCCGGCAAGACAAAAAGACGTCGAAATGTTCTATGCTGCTGCAATGAACGAACCAACTTGCTTCTAACGAAATTTGCAACTATTACTAACCCAAGCCCAAAGCTTCTTCAAGGAAGGGATAGAGGTATTCATGAACGCTAAGGAACTTTTACAAAAGCATATCGTTGTCGAAGGTCATCGCGATGTATACGAGCAGCTCTACCGTGCCTCCATCGGCGAGCCATCGCCTATAAGAGATGCCATCGCACCGCGATTGATCCGCGACGGCATCAACGTCTGTGTATATGCCATTAGCGGTGACTCTTACTCCCACTCCCAGAACACCGGCCGTTATCTGGAAACCGCCCTCGATCAGATCGATATGTTCTTGCAGGAAGCACCACGCTCCGAAGGGATGATCTCGATGATCAAGACCCGCGGCGACCTGCCCGATAAAGTCGAGCCGGGCACGGTCAAATTCATTCTTCACTTCGAAGGCGGCACGCCGCTTCAGGGCAGCATCCATCAACTGCGGAATTTCTATCGTTTGGGGCTTCGCTCGATGCAGCTGACCTGGAATTTCCGCAATGAGCTGGGGGACGGCGTCTGGGAAAATCGCACCGGGGGCGGACTGACGAATTTTGGAGTCGAAGTCATCAAGGAGATGAATCGGCTGGGGATGATCGTGGACCTCGCCCACATGAACCGTGAAGGATTTTTCCAGGCTCTCGACGCGGCGCAAGCGCCGTTGATCGTCAGTCACGCCAATGCCTGCGGCATGCTCGATAACCCGCGCAACCTCGCCGACGACCAGATCAAAGCGATCGCGCAGCAGGGCGGCCTGGTGGGGATTCTAGCGCTGCCGGAGCGGGTGGCGAAGAAGGATGCGGCCTTGGATGATCTTCTCAAGCACATGGACTATATGATCAAGCTCGTGGGGGTCGAGCATCTCGCTCTCGGCATGGACTTCGTCAAATATGACGGTCCGCGGACGCTCAAGGACCGCCACCATCCGCTGCACAAGCCGGAACTCGTGAAGGGCTTCGAGGAGATCGAGGACCTGCCGAATTTGATCGACGGCCTGCAAAAGCATGGCTACAAGGAAGAGGAAATCGCCTTGATTCTTGGCGGCAATTACCTGCGGGTTTTGAAAACCATTTTGCCGGAGCAATCGGTCATCTAAGCTCGTCCCATGGCGAGCACTCTTCGCATGTCAGTCGGAGCGAGAGCTTTTCGCGTTGACGGCATCATCCCGCTCCAAGTCGAATTTCCAATATGAAATTTGCCGTTCAACTCAATCCGCAGGTTTCCATCGACAAGCCCGCCCCGTCGTTGATGCCCACACTTATCGAGCAAGTGAGAGTCGCGGATGCCACGGGTTTTCACGCCTTCTCCATGGGCGAGCATTACAACATTCCCGGATTGCAACGATTGCACCAGGTGCCGGCCCTGGCGAGACTCTGCGCAGAAGTGAAGAACTGTGCCGTCGGGACTGCCGTCACGCTGCTTGGGCTACGCCATCCGGTGACCGTCGCTAACGAACTCGCCACTCTCGACGTAATCAATAACGGAAAGTCGTTTGCCGCGTTCGGGCTAGGCTACCGTGATGACGAGTTGAATGCGTTTCAGCTGACGAAATCCCAGCGGTTTCATCGCTTCGTCGAAGGCATCGAGATCATAAAAAGGCTCTGGATGGAGGATCACGTTTCATTCGAGGGGAAAGAATTCCAAATAAAAGATGTCACCCTGGATCCTAAACCGTCGCAGAAACCACGACCGCCCATTTGGATCGCGGCAAATTCCGATACCGCTGTAGAGCGGGCCACGAAAATCGGCGACGGCTGGATCATCGGCCCTCACTCGGCGATCGATGAATTGGAACGGCAGGTCGATCTCTGCCGTAAAGCCTGGAGCGCCGCGGCGAAAGCCGGAGAGCCGGATCTGCCGATCATCAGAGAAACTTTTGTTGCCAAGACACGCAGAGAAGCGGTCGAGAAGGCGCGCCCCTGCTTGGAGCAGCTCTATCGAACCATTTATATTAAATGGAAGCAAAACGAAGCGATGGCTGATTCCACGGAGCTCAGTTGGGCCTTCGATCGGCTGGCAAAGAATCGCTTCATCCTCGGCTCGGTCGAAGAGTGCCTCGATCAAGTTAAGGAATACCAACAACGGCTCGGCACGAACTATATGCTGGTCCGATTCGATTGGACTCCCGGGCTGGGGCAGGAGGACATTTTGGCGTCGATGCGGCTCTTCGGCGAAAAGGTGATTCAAAGCATCTGAGTCTATGCGTTATTCAAATTGCGCTATCGCCGCCGGAGCCCGGCTCAGACGAACTTGCGCGAGACCGCGGGCTGGGTGTAAAAATCACGGTTAGCAGGGCTTGAAGATACTTCGAGGATAGCCCTCCTTCACTGCCAACGATCAAAAGGGGGATAAAGAATGAACATAAGAAAAATAGCACTGCTGTTTTTTGCTGCGGTTATCGCCTTTGGAGTTCTACCGAATTCGAGTCACGGCAAAATTGTTGTGGGCCTCTCGTCCGTGAACGTGGCGTTTTTACCGGTTTACGTCACTGAAGACAGAGGTTTTTTTAAAGCCGAGGGGCTGGACGTGTTGCTGGTTCTATTCAATGCCGGCGCAACCAATCTTCAGGCCCTCATTGGAGGGGACGTGCAAATTATGGGGAGCGCCTTCGTGGAAACCGTCGGAGGCCGCGCGGCCGGCGTCGATGTCACAAATTTTTGGGGAATCTGTAATCTCATGCCTTTTCAGCTTTACTCACAGCCTGGTTTCAAGTCGATGAAGGAAGCCAGGGGCAAACGCTTCGCAATCAGTCGATTCGGTTCGCTTACGGACTTTTTGACCCGGGCGACTTTGCGTCATTTTGGGCTGGACGCCAAAGACGTGACGATTCTTCAGATCGGCAGCACGCCGGCGCGGTTTGCGGCCCTCAGCGCAAAAGGCGTGGATGCATCCATCGTATGGTTCCCGGTGACGGAGATCGCAAAATCCCAGGGATACAATAAGCTCCTCGATCTGAAAGAAATCTTTCCCGAGTGGCCTTATGAGACGTTTGCGGCAAAGCAATCATGGCTCAACAAAGAAAAAGATCAAGTCACCAAATTTCTTCGCGCCTACCAGAGGGGAGTCAAATATACGTTGGAGAATAAAACCGATTCAGTGAGGATTATGAAAAAATACGTCAAAATAGATCCTGTCTATGCTCCCGCTGGATACGATGAGTATCGGGGTTCCTTCCCGCTCAACGGGCAAATCGCCGAGAAGGCGATTCCCGCCGTCATTGAACAGGAATTCGAGAGCGGCAGGCTCCAGAAAAAAGTAACCGTGGAGGACATGGTGGACCGTTCGTTCATGAAAGCTCTGGGAAAATAACAGAAACCCTAGCGAATCGGATAATACCAACGAATCATACCAGGAGGTTACCCATGATTATCGATTTAGATTCTCATTTGCGTGAAGGTTATTTTTATGACGAGGTTTACAACCTGCCCGAGCCTTACGCGAGGTTCACGCCGCAGAAAATGGGCGACGGCAGAAACCATAACACCAAGTTCGTTCACTCTTTAGATCCGGGCGATCCCCAGGGACGCGCGGCGCACCGGCATCCTTATATATACGATCCCAAGGTCAATTGGCGGAACGGCGAGATCGCCGAACGGCAAGTCGCTGGCTACGATATGGAGCGGCGTTTTAAAGACATTAAAAAAGAGGGCATCGACAAGGAAATTATCTTCCCGACGGGCATCAACATCGCCACGGAAAATATCGGCGGATTAGGGCTGGCTTGTGCTCAGGCTTACAACAACTGGGTGGCAAAGCTAGTGAAAGGGTATGAAGATATTTTTCTACCCGCGGCTATGGCGCCGGCTGGGTGCCCGGAGGCGATGGCCGGTGAGCTACACCGCTGCGTGAAGGAACTTGGATTCAAAGCAGGCCATCTCGTGCCTTATGTCGGTAACCGCAACGTGGATCATCCGAGCTTTTATCCCTACTATCAGGAAGCGGAAGAGCTCGACGTTCCGTTGTTCTGTCACCCGAACAGCAACGGCGAGTTAACCGATCGCTTCGATAACTTTTTCAAAACCCACGTGCTCGGCCGGGTCATGAACTGCACACCGGCATTGATTGCTCTAGTCCTGGGCGGAGTCTTTGAGAAATTTCCCAAGCTGAAAGTGGCTTTCTTTGAATGCAGCGCCGAATGGCCGCTCTATTGGATGCATCGCATGGATGACGATTGGGAGTGGGCCAAGGATTTTCCGCAGATTTCCGGCGAATTGAAAATGGCGCCGTCGGAATACGTAAAGCGCAACTGCTATGTCACGTGCGAGGCGGACGAAGGCGATATGACGCAATCGTTGAAAGAAGTCGGTGAAGATCACATCTTGATGGCCACCGACTTTCCGCATTTCGATTCCGAATATCCGCACACGGTTTCGGGCATTCGAGAGCGGACGGATCTGACGTCCAAGCAGAAAGAGAAAATCCTCGGCGAAAACGCCGCAAAGATTTTGAACCTGTAAATTTGCGGTCGTTCGACGATGTTAGGGGCGACCCGCCGGTCGCCCCTACGGTCTCGGCCAATTGTTCATCAGGCAGGTTCGTTGGTTGATTCAAATCGGCGATCACTAAACCGACCAACGTTACAGGCTGCACGCCAGACACGCTGGCCCGGCTAACATTCATTTTAGGAGATACGCGCATGGCCATTGACGGAATGAAGGTTGTCGATCTGGACAGCCATCTGGTCGGGGACTTGGAAAGTTGGGAGCAGACCATCGAAGAAAAGTGGAAACCTTTTCTGCCCAGGAAACTTCCGACAAAAGATGACGAGCGCAAAAAGACTCTGATCGGCAATCGAATTATGGTCGGCTCGGAGCTTGGACGGCATAAAGCTGAAAAGAACGAATGGTTCAAGCCGGAAGATCTCACGCCGCAGGGACGCGTGCGAAACATGAACCTGGACGGCATCGACGTTGCCGTGCTTTCGCCGAATTCGCCGGCGCTGGATATTTTGTGGTTCGTCGACGATCCGGGGCTCGCCGCCGCTTATGCCCGCGCACAAAACAATTACATGAACTACTACGCCTCGCAGCAGCCCGGCCGGCTCATGTGGGCCGGCGTGATTCCGCTGCAAGACCCCAAGGAAGCAATCAAAGAGCTCCACCGGTCGCGCGAATTGGGAAGCAAGGCGCTCAACGTGAAAGCCACCCCGATACCGGGCAAGGAATGGTGGGACCCGTACTTTGATCCGATCTTCAAAGAGCTTCAGGATCTGAAGATGCCGATCATCTTCCACGACACCAAAACGGGTTCCATGGGTCATGATCGGTTTGCGGAGAATTTCTTTTTCTCGCACATGGTGGGTCGCACCATCGAGACCATGGTTTGTTTGATGGTTTATATTTGCGGCGGCGTGTTGGAAAAATTCCCGGACTTGAAAATCATCTGTCTCGAAACGGGTGCTTCGCAGATGCCGTGGTGGATATCTCGCATGGACGAACACTGGCAGAAGTTGCCGCATCTCGTTCCGTGGCTGAAAAGAAGGCCGACGGACATTTCTAACCAGAGCGTCTACGTCGGTTGCGAACCTTTCGAGGACGGTCTGTTTGAATGGGCGGTGGAATATCTCGGCGGCGATCGCTTGGTTCTCGCGACAGACTCTCCTCACTGGGATTCCTCCCGGCCGGGGCGGGTGACAGGACCGATTTCAGCCAGCACGAAGATTTCACAAGAGAATAAGAGAAAAGTTCTCGGCGAGAACGCGATTGAGCTTCTCGGACTGGGACTTTGAATTTCATTGTGGCGGGACGTTCTTGTGTCAGCGGTGGCTCCGCTGGAGTATCCGGGAAAGGGGTGAACGATGAGAAGATGCGTGGCGTTTTTTTTCGTAGTCCTCGGGCTGTCAATCTCAGAAAAAGCTCTCGACGCAGCGTCCGCGCCCGCTAGGACCATCATTGCCCACGCTGCGGTCAACGCACGAGTTCTTCCACTCTGGGCGGCCAAAGAGCAAGGCTTTTTCTCTAAGTACGGCGTCCCCTCCGAAATGATCTTCATCCGACAGGCGCCGACCTTGGTCGCGGCATTGACCTCGGGCGACATTCAAATCGGCTATACCGGCGGAACTGCGGTTTTGGGCGCGGCTGCGAGCGGATCGGATCTGAAAATCTTGGCGGCGTTTACCAACCGGGTTACTTATGATGTCGTGGCGCGGCGTGGCATCAAAACTCCCGAAGATTTGCGCGGCAAGATATTCGGCGTCCAAAGTATCGGTGGGACGGTTTGGATGGGAGCGATTCTAGCATTGGAACACTTCGGGTTGGACCCCAACCGGGATAAGATCAGTCTGATTGCAGCCGGGGACCAATCCGTCCTCGCCCAGGCGCTAGTGACTGGAACCATCGACGCAACGGTGCTGGATGGAGTCATGAGTCGCACCCTGCGGGAGAATGGCTATCCGATCCTCGCGGAGCTAGGCAAGCTGAACATCCCCATCTCGAGCGTGGGGATCGTCGCCAAAGGCAGCTTCATCGAAAAGAATCCTCAGACCATCGAGAATATGTTGAAGGCGCTCTTGGAAAGTGAGGCCTTTATCTTTGGGCCATCCAATAAAAGTAAAGCCCTGGTCATTCTGAAAAAGTACCTTCGAATCAACGACCAAGAGGCTGAGGAGGGATATAAGGATGTCATTACCGGGCTCGACCGCAAGCCCCACGCGAGTTTAGCTGGATTGCGGAATGTTCAACGGCTTATGAAGTTGCGCAATCCTAACGTAGAGAAGGTGAAAGTTGAAGAGTTGGTCGACGACCGGTTCATGAGAAAACTCGATCAAAGTGGTTTCATCGACGAGATGTACGCTAAATACGGGGTGAAGTGATATCCCAATTAAGTGCGGTGAACCCAAGAGCGGCTTATGGAGTTTAACATCAGCCGATCTCGTACGGCGTTATTACTACCACCCTCGCCCATTGGGAGAGACTTTCTATGAAACTTGTCAAGGCTTTTTTAAAAAAATCTTTCACGCCGCCTGACGCATCTTCTGACGGGCGATATTGGCCAGGTGGTAGTTTTCGTCGTAAGGTTTATGGTCTCGCCACATCACAAAGAT
>WNGH01009825.1_pt1 | contig 16086 bp, 8 predicted proteins | sample 5400631 | NCBI WGS metagenome assembly WNGH01 (sample SAMN13153373, study PRJNA577476) | soil metagenome | isolation source: 115 cm soil or saprolite under Garry oak tree replicate 1 | place: USA:California | collected 2016-06-15
GTCCAATGCAGCGAGAACGGAGAATTCGCTTGTATGCGCAGGCGCGTGCCGATCGCGATCGTTGGGACCTGACGATTAGACTTCCACACCTCAATCGGACGGTGTTCCCGATGGCGCTGCACGTAGCGTTCATATGCCGCTTCGATCAAGTCAAAGCTTTTGCCGTCCGCGGCGGAGCGACGCAGTTTCACGTATTCCGCATGTGCCCATAAGAGAGGCACTGCCGCGCCGGTCTCTCTGCCAAAGAGAAAATGACGCGAAGGCAGGTCCGGTGCGTCCCAGACCTGCTCGGGTATGAGACCAATGCCTCCGGAAAATTTCTCGAGGGCACGGAGATAAGGCTCCGGATCACGGCCGGCGGCAAGCTCATAATGACCTCGCTCCCCCGTCAGCAGAGGCCACGGACGCCCGACCCCCCATCCCTTAAACGGGTCCCCGTCCTCGCGTTGGCCATAACCATCATGGTTGTAGCGGCGCCAACAGGGACCGAAGGGTGTATCGACCTTGAGCACAGCGTCCACGACGCGAAGGGAGTCACGGATGAGCGGGTCGTGCGCGCTACGAATTCCATAACGAACCAGTTCGAGAAAACCAGCATCCACGATTGCGTTGGCAGGAAATTCAACGCGATCACCGGGCCGCTGATTTACCAAGACCACTGTTCCACAATTTGGATCCTCGTCCGCACAGTTCTCAATATTGCCTGGGTTAATACGGATGTAGTGCCGGGTCAGCCCGGGGACTAGAGTCCCTTGCGTCGTGACTGTCCAGCGTTCGACATGGGATTCGAGGAAATCAGCATAGTCTCGGACGAATTCGGCTGTGCTTTCGTCGCCTCGGTCAATAAAGAATTCGGCCGCGCATATCAGTGCCGCAATGTGGACCGCGAGCGTCGATGGCGAATAGCCGCTCGCTTCCTCCCACCGCTCCTGCGCGGTGACCGGACCTTCTCGGATGAGGAACCCACAGGCGCGACGAACCATGACGTAAGGATCGAAGTTTCCCAACGCGCCGAGTTTCCATAGCCGCCATGCCAGAAGAATTGGAAATGCGACCTCGTCCAACTGTACACCCAGCCAATGGGGCCGTCCGTCGATCCAGAAATTCTGGTAAAAGCCGCCATCCTCGCGCTGCGACACGGCGAGATAAATCAGCGCCCGTAGCGGCGTGCTGAAATCGCCAACTGTCAGCAGCGCGCTCACGCACTTCACCATGTCGCGTGTCCACACCAAATGATAGCCGCCAAGCTCATCATCACTTTTCTCATCGCCCCAGGGAATGCTGAGCGAGGCAATCATAGCCCCCGGGTATGTTTTGTCTTCGTGCGCGAGCAGGAGATTGACGCTGCGCTCGTAGAGCTTGGAATTGTTCGATCCGGCCGTCAGCGCAAACCGCTTGGATGTCCGCTCCCATTGCCGGATGAAAGCCTCCCGCGTCTGTTCGAACGGAATACTCAACGACTGCGCCAGCGTGCTGAGTGCGTTGTGCTTGGTAGTGCCGAACGCCAGGGCCACCATGAATTTGCTACCCTTGGAAAGATCGAGGCCGCCAGTCAAAGCGACATTGCCGTCAAGGGCGGTGTCGTATTGCCAATCAAGCCGATAATTGTCCGCCAGATCCGTCCAGCCGTCATTTACCCCAACGTAACCGCAGGAACAATCTGTAAACGGAACTGTGGCTCCGATCACGAGCCAGGTATTACCTTTGTAGGCGGCTAGAACAGTCTGGCCTTCCAGCCGAAGTACCTCTCCGTTGTTGTGCCAGCCCCCGATCTCCAGGTGTGGTGCGCATAGCACATACATCCGCAATTTTTGCAATAACTCCGGAGCAGCTTGCAGGTGGGTTTCGACCAGAAGGCAGTTCTGATGCGGGTCGCCAAGGATCGTCTTGTGGATGCTGTAGCGGCCCTCCTTTTCCCGGTTCGTAACCTCAAACCCGAGCGCCGCTTCCGAAATGCAATCGATATCTCCGACAAAGTTCCGACGCTCGTCGTGAAAAAAATTCTCGCCGTCGGTGACCAGGAATTGCAGGTCACGGATTTGTGGTGAATCGATGGTTGGATAATACACCTCGGTCACACAACTGTAATCGAGGGTGTACCAGACGCGACTGGAAGTTGAATATGCCGTTCCAACCGCTACTTTCGTGCCTCGCGTCCACCGAGGTTCAATGCCCGGACCACCGGGTGCGAAGCGTGGAGCATTGGTAGTGATCAATCTTGAGGCTCCTTTCCGAAGTGACATGCGGGACTCATGGCTCGCAGGTCCTACTGGTTCAGATCCAGACTATGTGGGAAAACGGCTTCGAACATCCCACAATAGAACAGTCTTTCGCTAACACGACAGGTGAATAATGTCATACCACTATTGTGGTATGGGCGCATTCACCTGCGGCGGCCTCTGGGAGCTCTGGGAGAGGGACTTGGCTGTGCCTTTGTGAACTCGTGGAACGATCTGATCGAGGTGATCTCTTCCAAGAGCGTTTCTATTGCGAAGCGCTCTATTTGAAGTTTTGCTAAAGTGAGCTGAGTCGAAGGAGGATTCGCATGAGTAGTGAACATTCTGACGCACTGGTTATCTACGGGGTGACAGGCGATCTGGCTTTTAAGAAAATTTTTCCTGCGTTGCAAGCGATGGTTCGGCGTGGACGTCTCGATGTGCCCGTCATCGGCGTAGCCAGGTCGGCTTGGAGTCTCGATCAATTCCGGCAGCGAGTGCACGATAGCCTGGAAAAGTACGGCGGAGTTGATCCTGCAGCATTTGAAAAGCTCTCTCGATTATTGCGCTACGTCTCTGTCGACTACACCGATCCCGCGGCTTGCCGGGCGATTCACAGCGAACTGAAGGAGGCGCGGCGCCCTGCGATTTATTTGGCGGTTCCACCGCATCTATTTGCTCCCGCAGTCGAACAACTTGCCAATTCTGGCTGCGCCAAAGACGCCCGCATCATTATCGAAAAACCTTTCGGGCGCGATCTTGCCTCAGCGAGGAACCTTAACCAAATACTCCAAAGAGTGTTCGACGAATCGTCGATCTTTCGCATTGATCACTACCTCGGAAAGAAGCCGGTGAACAATATGCTGGTCTTTCGGTTCGCGAATACGTTCGTGGAGTCATTCTGGAATCGTAACTATATCGAGAGCGTACAGATCACCATGGCCGAAGATTTTGGAGTTCAAGGCCGAGGAGGTTTCTACGACGAGACCGGCGCCATACGTGATGTGGTCCAGAACCACCTTTTCCAGGTGATCTCCAATCTGGCGATGGAGCCACCGGCCCGCAACGACAGCGAATCTGTCCGGGATGAAAAGGTCAAGGTACTCAAAGCGATTTCGCCCATCGAACAAGACGATATCGTGCGTGGTCAGTTCCGTGGCTATCGTGATGAGAAGGGCGTGCCGAAGGACTCCCAAATGGAAACGTTTGCCGCCTTGAGGTTGAAGATCAATTCATGGCGCTGGAAAGGAGTGCCCTTCTATGTCCGCGCTGGCAAATGCCTGCCGGTAACCTGCACCGAAATTGTTGGGCGGTTCCACAAACCGCCCACGCTGATGCCTGAGGCCATTCTGAAAGAGAACCACCTGCGGCTGCGCCTTAGCCCGGAAGTCACGATCGCTATGGGAATGATGACGCTCGCTCCAGGCGACAGGTTCTCCGTCGAGACCAGCGAAATGGTCGCGTCCAGCGCTCCCCGCGCTGGTGAGATGGAGGCGTACGAACGCTTACTGGGTGCAGCAATGGAAGGTGACGGCACCCTCTTCGCCCGGGAGGACTACGTGGAGGAGGCGTGGCGAATCGTCGATCCGATCTTAAAGAAGGACACACCGGTTTACGACTACGAAGCGAATACTTGGGGGCCGCGCGAGGTCGACCGGGTGACGCCCGACCGAGGCTGGTACAATCCAATTATCGATCCGGAAACTCTCGAACGCAGTAGGCGCGCCGGTTGACTGGAGAAACGACGGTGAAGATTGAAATATTTTCCGACGCGACGTCGCGCCTGCCGGAACCTACCAGCGCAGACGCCGGATGACATTGGCGTATCCGATCCTCAATCGAGCCCGCTGCGTACTTTGGTTGGTGACTGGGGTGGAAAAGGCTGCAACGCTTCATCGCCTCCAAGCCCCTCAATTCCAGCCGGCAAGATTCGCCGGGACAGGGCCCTCGTTTTTGCCGATCGTAAGGCTGCAGGCGTGCTCAAAAGCTAGAGCCTGTCAGCATCCTACTCGATGGCAATGAGCGGTTGCGAATGCAAGCCCGATAGGGCGCAGCCATCAAATAATGAGCGGCTGCGAATGCAAGCCCGATAGGGCGCAGCCATCAAACAAGGAGACGTCATGAGCAGAAAGCCACTTAATGCATCTTTCACAGACGAACAGCTCGAGCAGCTATGCATCAACACCATTCGCACGCTCTCGATTGATGCCATTCAGCAAGCGAAATCCGGACACCCGGGTACACCCATGGCCCTCGCACCACTCATCTACACGATCTGGAACCGAATACTCCGTTTCGATCCTCAAGATCCGATCTGGCCCAATCGCGATCGCTTTGTGCTGTCGAACGGTCACGCCTCGATGCTGCTCTGGTCCGCACTCCACCTGACTAAGACGCGAGCCGTGAACCCCGAATACGAGATACTCGGACAACCGGCGGTGACACTTGATGATATCCGCCATTTTCGCCAGCTCAACAGCAAGGCACCGGGTCATCCGGAGTATCACTGGGTATCAGGCGTCGAGGCTACTACGGGCCCTTTGGGACAGGGAGTCGCCACAAGTGTGGGTATGGCGATCGCAGAGAAGTGGTTGGCGAGCCGCTACAACCGCCAGAACTTCGAAATCTTCCACTACAACATCTACGCCGTCTGTGGCGATGGCTGTCTTATGGAGGGCGTTGCCTCCGAAGCAGCGTCATTGGCCGGCCATCTCGGGCTCGACAATCTCTGCTGGATCTACGACAACAATCACATCTCACTCGAGGGAAGCACGCAGTTGGCGTTCACCGAGGATGTCGCGTCACGATTCCTCGCGTATGGGTGGAACATTCTGCGTGTCGGCGATGCAAATGACATCGACGCTATCCAAGGGACACTCGAGGCCTTCAAGAAGACGAAGGGCCGTCCGACATTCATTGTCTTGGACAGCCACATCGGCTACGGGTCACCGCACAAACAGGATACTGCCGCAGCCCATGGCGATCCGCTCGGCGATGAAGAAGTCAGGCTCACAAAACGCAATTATGGATGGCCCGAAAACGAGACATTTCTCGTTCCCGACGGCGTGTACGAGCGCTTCGCCGAAGGTATCGGTGTACGTGGAAGCCAAGCCCGGCGCTCGTGGACGGAACTGTTCGATGCGTATCGCACGAAATATCCCGATCTCGCCATCGAGATCGGCCTAATGCAACGCCGTGAACTTCCGGCGGGATGGGATCGCAACCTCCCTGTTTTTCCGGCGGATTCGAAGGGCATAGCTGGGCGTGACGCGTCAGGCAAAGTGCTGAACGTGCTCGCGCAGAATGTTCCCTGGTTTCTCGGCGGCTCCGCAGATCTTGCGCCCTCGAACAGGACCACCTTGACCTTCGGGAGCGCGGGAGACTTGCAGTCGGATAACCCCGGTGGAAGGAATATGCACTTTGGTGTTAGGGAGCACGCGATGGCTGCGATTATGAATGGGCTGTCTTTGTCCAAGCTCCGTCCGTTCGGAGGGACCTTCCTTATATTCAGCGACTATGCGCGGCCGGCGATCCGGCTCGCGGCGATCATGGAATTGCCGGTTGTCTTCGTCTTGACCCATGATGCGATGGGTGATGGAGAAGATGGTCCGACGCACCAACCTGTCGAGCAGCTTGCCTCACTTCGTGCAATGCCTGGCCTGACTACGTTGCGGCCTGGCGACGCCAATGAGGTCGTCGAGGCCTTTCGCTACATCATGCAGCTCCGCCATCAGCCGGTGGTCTTAGCCTTGTCGCGGCAAGCCCTGCCAACGCTTGATCGCGGCAGGTATGCGCTGCCCGCCGGTGTCGCACACGGCGCGTATGTGCTTGCTGACGCTCCTGGCTCCGACCCGGAAGTGATCATCATTGCGTCGGGAAGCGAAGTCAGCCTTGCGGTGGAAGCTCATGAAACTCTCGTTGCTGAAGGCATTCGCTCGCGAGTCGTATCAATGCCGTCGTGGGAAATTTTCGATCACCAGACAAAAGAATACCGGGACAGCGTGTTGCCGCCGAGCGTAAGCGCGCGCGTCGCGGTAGAACAGGGCTCCACCTTCGGTTGGGAACGTTATGTTGGAACGTCTGGTCAAGTCATCGGCATGCGCACGTTTGGAGCTTCGGCACCACTAAAGGAATTGCAGCGAAAATTCGGGTTCGAGCCGGGGCAGGTAGCTGTCGCCGCCAAAGAGCAACTGCGCAAAAAGTCGGATTGAATCGTTCGAGGCGCGGCGGTCCTCGCCCACTGGAGATGTGAAGGCATACCGGGGACTTCGATTGGAGGCCCCGCCGCTTCGTCTGCGGCTAAAACCTTAGCTTCCGACTAAGTGCACCATTTCGTAAATACGGTCACGTATAGCACCCTCACCCGCCGCTTCGCGGCACCCTCTCCCAGAGGGAGAGGGACTAAACTTCTGAATGGTCCTTCTCCCTCTGGGAGAAGGTGGCCCGCGCGAAGCGCAAGCCCGCTATGGCGAAGCCCCAAGAGAAGGGCCGGATGAGGGCAAATACGCGCTCTCAGGCGCCGTTCCCAGTATTCCGGGGAGACTTTATTGCCTTCTTTGGATCCACACTCTTGTCGACGGTGATCGCGAAAAAAGGCGTAAACATCTCCTCCCAAGTCATGTTGCCGAAATAAACGGTCCTGTTGAAATCGTAGTGGGGGACGTTCAACACAACCTGTTCCTTCCCGTCGGGAAAGACCAGCTTGTAGGTCATATCCTTGCCGCGCACATGCATATGCGGCGACATCCAATGCAACTCCGCGTCCACCAGGAACGTGAACTCGGCCGGTTGCGGCTCATAGTTGGAGGCGTTGGGTGGAATCGCAAAATTCCTCGGATCTGTTGCATTACCGGTCTCAATCAACCGGCGTTGTGGCAGTTCTTTGGCAATCGTGAGACCCACCTCCGGCCGGTCGGTGGCTGCGACACCGTTCGGAGTGTAATGGATACTCCATGAGATATCGTAGCCTGCTGGGACCATCAGCGCCGCATTGTAAGGCCGAAAATCAGAGAGGGCACGTCCGGGCACGTAACAGCTAATGTTCTGTTCCGCATTAGTGTCACCAGTGGCCGCATTGGGACCAGAGGAATGTGTTGTACACCGTGTCCGGTCTGTGCGGAACAAAAGAAACACATATGTGATGCGTGACGCCCAACTCACTCGGTTTGATCTCGACGGAAGTTATCCACGTGTCTTTGGCGAAACCGGTCGGTGTTACCAGTGTCATCCATTCAATCACGTTCTTGGCAGGAGCCGTCGGCACAGTGTACGGCACTCCCTTCAATATGACATCTGGCTTCGTCGTCCATCCGTTTTCAGGCCATTGGACCGCAGGCCGCGCGTCGTTGGGATCGCCCTGTGGAGCGCCGCTGTCTGCCCATTGCACGATTGTGTCGATTTCTTCCTGCTTCAGCGAACGGTCGTTCGAAAAATGACCATACTGGGGATCGGCGAACCAAGGCGGCATCTTCCGCGTAATGACCGCCGCTTTCATGGCTTTGGCCCACGGACGCGTGGTCTCGTAAGTCAGGAATGACATTGGCGCAATATTCCCCGGCCGATGGCAAGTTTGGCAATTCCGCTCGAGAATCGGAAGGACGTCTTTATGGAATGTGACCCCGCCGACTGCTGACGCTTCAGCACACATCATAAGCAGAACAGCAGATACTGATCCGGCGAGCCAAGCTCGTGCACCCATGTTCGCTCCTATGTCCACTTTTTGTTGTAACAAGTTAGCACGCTTGCGTACAAAAACATACGGTTTGCGACGATTTTGCCGGACGACTTATCGAGTGCCGTACCACAAAGAACCCGCGAAGCTCACCCAATTGAAGAAGGGCGGGTTCCCAAGCACTAGCCCGCATTTCTCACCGGAATCTTGGGCAACTATGCCGAGGGCGCGTCCCTCTCCCTCTGGGCTTAGCGTGTCCCACATTTTTTCTGCTGGACACCGGGGGTGGTGAAATTGTAGATTGCCTGCGTGAAAGCCTGCGGGCAAGAGTTTAGCAAAGAGAACATCGCTCACATCCAGGAAATGGTGGACCAAGAGCCAGAAATGTCGCGACGGGAATTATCGCGGCGGGTGTGCGATTTGCTGAACTGGCGGTCGTTGAACGACAAACGGAAAGACATGAGTTGCCGAGTAGCATTGTTAAGGCTGGAGCGTGAAGGAAAAATCCAGATGAGGCCGGCGGTGCCGTTTCCGGCGGTGAAGAAACGGACTGAGGCGAAGAGGGCGGTGAAGGCAGTAGAAATGACCGCCACGCTGTCTGCGGTGCAGCCGGTGGAGTTGATCCGAGTCGGCAGTGCGGATAGCGAGGCCTCGCGGGTATGGAACGAGCTGATGGAGAGTCATCATCCGTTGGGAAGCGGCCCGCTGTGCGGAGCACAGATGAGGTATTTGATCGGCACCCACGGCGAGGAGTACCTGGGAGGATTGGCTTTCAGCGCAGCGGCATGGCAGTTGAAAGCGCGCGACGAATGGATTGAATGGAGGGCGGGGGCGCGAAGGCAGAACTTGCATCTGGTGATCGACAATAGTCGACTGTTAATTCTGCCCGGCGTGCACGTACCTAATCTGGCATCGCATGTATTGGGCTTGGCGGTGCGCCGGTTGCGCCAGGACTGGAAAGAACGCTACGGTTATGAGCCGTTGCTGGTGGAAACGTTCGTGGAGGAGGCGCAACACGAGGGGACCTGTTACCGAGCGGCAAATTGGAAAGAAGTGGGGCGAACACAAGGACGAGGACGGCAAGATGAGCTGCACCAGCGGTCGAGATCGGTCAAGCGCGTGTTCGTTTATAAGCTGCATCATCAAGCGCGGAAGCAGCTATGTATCGCAGAACCCGAGCCCGAAGCGGCTGAGCGGCCCCGGCCCGTGCCTCAGGATTGGGCGGAGCAGGAATTTGGCGGAGTTCGCTTAGACCAGCGGTTAAACCGGCGGCTGTTGGTGATGGCGCGCGATTTTTACGCGCACCCGCAAGCGCAGATCCCGGAAGCATGTCAGAGCCGGGCTAAAACGAAAGCGGCCTATCGATTGTTAAAACATGAGGACGCGCAGATGGACGTGCTGCTTGAGCCGCATTACCGGGCAACCCAGCAGCGTATTGCGGAGCACCAAATCGCCCTCGCCGTACAGGACACGACGAGTCTGAACTACAGCACGCATCCGGCGACGGAGAATCTCGGGCCGATCGGCTCGCAACCCGAGGGCATCATCGGCCTGATGGTGCACAACACCATGGCATTTTCGATAGAAGGCACGCCGCTGGGCTTGATGGATGTGCAATGCTGGGCGCGGGATGGGGCGGAGTTTGGAAAGAAACATCGGCGCAAACAGCGTCGAATCGAGGAGAAGGAAAGCCACAAATGGCTCGAGAGCTTTCGCCGGGTCGCTAAAGTACAGCGCCAATGTCCCAGCACGATGCTGGTCAGTGTGGGAGATCGCGAAGCCGACATCTACGAATTGTTTCACTTGGCTCTGGAAGATCCCCAGGGACCCAAACTGCTCGTTCGCGCCGAACAGGATCGGTTGCTTGCCGATGGACAAGGACATCTGTGGCCGTTAGTGGAGCAACAGCCACTGGCTGGTGTCCGAAAGATCCAGGTGCCGCGGCGCAAGAAGCAGCCGGCGCGAGAAGCATGGTTGGAGATTCGTTTTGCGGAAGTAACGCTGAGACCACCCCAAGGGAAATCGCGCTACGGCTCATTGCGGCTATGGGCCGTGCTCGCGCAGGAAGTCGATGCCCCTGGCGGCATCGATCCGCTGTCCTGGATGCTGTTGACGACTTGTGCCGTGAACAGCTTCGCCGAAGCGACCGAAAAACTAGACTGGTATACCAAACGATGGTGCATTGAGATCTATCACAAGACTCTTAAGAGCGGCTGCAAGATCGAAGAACGGCAACTGGGTAACGCCGATACCATCGAAGCCTGTTTGGCCATCGATATGGTCGTGGCATGGCGCATTTATCACCTGACCAAACTCGGCCGCGAATGCCCCAATGTGCCATGCACCGTTTTCTTCGAGGAAGCGGAATGGAAGGCTCTGCTGACCCACGCCGCACGCCAACCTGTTCCGCCGGATCAGCCGCCTCCGCCTCTTGGCGAAGCGATGCGGATGGTCGGCGCCCTCGGTGGTCACCTCGGCCGCAAAAGCGATGGCGAACCCGGAACGAAATCTCTCTGGCTCGGTCTGGAACGCCTCAGTGGCATGACCGACATGTACAAAATCTTAGTCCCACATCTTCGCCCACCCCCGGTGTCCAGCGCACCGAGATATGGGTAAAGATAAGCCCTCTGGGAGAGGGTGGCCGAAGGCCGGGTGAGGGTCGATAAGACTCCCTCTCCCAGAGGGAGAGGGACTTGGCTGTGGATAGTCACAAGCCGGTGAGAAATCCGGGCTAGCCGCACATGTTGCCGAGAAGGCCGCGGCCACCGCAGTAGCTGACGTCCTGGAGCTGGATTTCGACCCCGTCGGGGGCGTCAACCAGGATCTCGGTGGTCGCGCCCTCTCGCAGCCTCGTCCGCGCGCTCACGCCATGCTCGGCGAGCCTCGCCTTGATTTGATCGGGAGCGAACCCTTGGACGCCGAATCCTATGTGCGGCCGGAAGGCTGCGGGTCCACTTCCCTCGACCAACGCGATGAACTGCGGTCCGGACCCGATCCGGAGGATCGGAATCGGAGGTCCCTCATATCCGGCTGTTCGCGGTCCTCCCTCCGGCTCCTGGTATGTCTGCCGCTGCATGTCGGTCAGCCTCAGATACCACTCGAGCGTGCGCTCCACATTCGGCACGATCAGCCTGACATGGTTCAGCGTTCGAACCGGGATCGGCGGGGGGCTGCCTGGCAGCCGAGCCGCTTGGGCGGCGGTGTCGCACACGTCACCAAAGAATCCGCCTCCGCCGCAAGCGTTCACAGGATTGAACTGAAGCGGGAAGCCGTCCGGGTCGTCGAAATTGACGCCGTTTATGGTTTTACCCTCCCGAAGAACCGCCTGAGCGGGAGCCTGCATTTCCGAGAGAGCCCTTAGAATTCTGTCGACATTGAAATCCTCGACTCCCCAACAGAAATGCGGACGTCGTGATGCCGGCTGCCCAATGCTGTTCAGGTTCCGCTGCGACAGCGCCATATACGCTGGTCCGTCGCCGATTCTCACGACCGTCTGGCCTCCTCCGTAGTCCTGAAAAGCATGAACCGGCATTCCGAAGACTCGCCCATACCACTGGACGGTGCTCCGCAGGTCTGCACACCCGAAACTCACATGGTTCAGCGTGCTGACGCGTACGGGTAGTTGCGAATCCTGCCGTTTCGACTGGAGTTGTGCCATCGCGGCGCGAGGTCGCCAAAGCCCCGCCGCCAGGAGAGCCATGAGAACGTGCCTGCGCGGAACCTGACCACCCTCATTCCCATCCGCTGATTGCTCGTTTGATTGCTCGTTCATGAGGCCTCGCAACCAAGCGCCCCACAACTGGTAACGTGGGAAAATCTGAGCCGCGAATTGCGCGAATTGCGCGAATGGGCCGCACAGAATTCCTGTCGTTACCAACGGCATTAATGGCGTGCGGCCCATTCGCGTAATTCGCGCAATTCGCGGCTAAAACCTTCGCAAAAATCGAAGAAACCCGGCGACAGTAGCATACGAAGCATAAGCGGCCCGCCCAGCGAGTTCAAGCTTCGAATGTCCCCACGTTGCCCGCAAATCTGACATCTTTTGGACCATGAAAGCCTGCTGTGATTTGGAGGAGGTGTCTTAGCAAAGTTTTCAAGCGAACAAAAGCGGATTGTGGCAACATTGCCAGAATCCGGTAGCAGAACTATGCAGGCCATCTGAGCATTGCCGTTGACAAGACGGGTCGCGTGAGCGGCGCAGTGCAGAAGCTGTGAACGAATTGACAGATAGGGAAAAAGAACTTCTCATCCGGAACGTTTTTTGATTGTTTCACAGCTCCTGTAGCTCAAGGACGGGGACCGGCCCCGATTCTGCTTGCGGCCCTACTTGCCCCGCTCAGTCGATTGACGGCGAATCAACTTTCAGGGAAAGGGTTACGATCATGCTTAAAGACAAGTTCATTGAGTGGGTTGGAACTGGTTGGGTTGCCCTGCTTGTTTTGTTACTCGTGGCCATTCCAAGTTTTGCTCAGCTCCCGACGGGGACAATTCTGGGCGTGGTGAAAGATTCCAGCGGTGCGGTCATACCAGGCGCGAGTCTAACGATAATCAATATAGACACGTCTTTGACTCGTACTGGGACGAGTACCGAGGACGGTTCCTACCGGTTTCCAGCGTTGCCTGTCGGCCGCTACCGGGTGGAGGTGACGAAGGAGGGATTCTCGTCACTCACCAGGACGGGCATCACACTGGAAGTTGGACAAGAAGCCACGATTGACGTGACTTTGGAAGTTGGTTCGCCGGCGCAAACCGTCACGGTGGCCGAAGAAGCTCCTCTGGTCCAGACCACGAGCAGCACCATGGGCGGAATTGTGAATGAAGAACAGGTCGCGAACCTGCCGCTGAATGGGCGGAACCTGATAGCTCTAACGCTGATGCAGGCCGGCGTCCAACAGACCCCTGTGATTCCCGCAACGACCATTGGTTCCGCCTTATCGACCGGCGTCACCATCAGCAACAATGGCATGCCGATCCATTCGAATAGCTACATGCTCGATGGCGCGAACATGATCGGGGTGTTTACATTCAACAACTCATCCATCATCGGCACGACGATGGGGGTGGACGGCGTCAAGGAATACAAGGTTATCACGAGCACACCCAGCGCCGAATACGGGCTCTCGATGGGCAGCCAGACGACCATCGTCAGCAAGGGGGGCACAAACCAGTTCCACGGCGATGTGTTCGATTACTTGCGTAATGATGCGCTGGACGCGCGGAATTATTTTGATGCACTCGACAAGCTCAATTTCAATGGCTTCGGCACGGACAAGAGCCTGAATTATCCCAGCAAGCGGCTTCCACCCTTTCACCGCAACAACTTTGGGGCCTCGTTCGGCGGCCCGATCAAAAAGGACAAGACATTCTTTTACGCTGTGTATGAAGGTTTGAGACAGACCTGGGGACAGACGGTCGCAACGAATACGCTGCCCGGCAATTGTTTCGACTCCGTCACCCACGTTGTTACTGCAACAAGCTTATCCGCCTGCAGCGGAGTTCCAACCAGCAACATAAACCCGTCCGTGCTTCATGTCTTGTCCGCTCCTATCATCCCGGGCCAGGCGGGACTGTTCCCGTATCCCAATACGAACATAGACTCCTCTGGAAATAAGCTCCCTGGAGCGACATTCAACTACTCTTTCCCCTATATCCAACCGACATCAGAAAACTACGGGCAGATCCGTCTGGATGAGAATTTGTCGAATTCCGACACGTTTTTTATCCGGTACACGCACGATCACTCAGAACAGGTCGCGAACCGGGCGTACTGGTATCAGCGGGATTATGAGTCTGGCGCCATGCAGTTCGCGACGCTTTCGGAAACGCACATCTTCTCGCCGGCCTTCCTGAACACGGTCCGGTTTTCGTTCAGCCGAAATTTGATCTCTGGCCAGTCGACGACGTCGCCACGGATCACTGACCCGCAGACCATCCTTCAGCCGGGTCAGGACATGGGCGGCTTCACTCCGGCAAGTACCGTGACAGGCTTGGGATTCATTGCGGCCGACGGTCAATACGTCAACAACGTTTACACGTACAGCGACGACCTTTACTGGACCAAGGGAAAGCACGCGTTCAAGTTCGGTACACTGATCAATAAGTTCAGGATTCCGGAGGATGGCCATTTCAACAACCGGGGCACTGTAGCCTTTACCAATCTTTCTAATTTGGCCCAGGGAATCTACAGCAACATGACGGCATTGGGAGGCACGCTCTCTCCCTCCCAGGCCCGCATTTGGGGACAGCGCACTTTTGGGTTCTACGTTCAGGACGATTACCGGCTTATACCCCGGCTGACGTTGAACTTGGGACTCAGATATGAGTTTGGCACGATTCCGACGGAGCTCAAGGGCCGCAACTGGCAAATTCGAGACATCGCCACGGCCGATGGGACTAGCCCAACGCAAGGGGCGGTTCCCAGCGCGATCTGGGGCAACAACCCTTCCCTGCACGCCTTCAGCCCGCGAATTGGTTTTGCATGGGACCCCTTCGGCAACGGGAAGATGGCCATCCGGGCCGGCGCCGGCATCTACTACGATATCGGGAATCTCGGCGCGATGCTCTTCAATGGGGGATGCTGCCAGCCGCCGCTCGATTTCTTCAACACGATCAACAACCCGTACTCGTCTGTAGCGGCGATGACAGCGGCGGGACTGCCGAGGTTTCAGAACCCGCTTCCGATCGCTTATGGATCAGCCCCGCGAACGCCTTTCAATCCGAACGGTGTGGTTTCCACTTTTACCGGTCTGGCTTCACCGCGGAACATGTCCTACCACTGGAATCAGCCCACAGACTATCAATGGAACTTGACGATTGACCGCCAATTCCCCGGCAATCAGTCCGTAGCGGCCGGTTATGTGGGCGCTCGGGCGATCCACATCATTCAACTTCAGGAAGGAAATCCAACCACCATCCTTGGATACGTTAACGGTCGGCCGTACTATTGTCACCCCGCGGACAACCCAACGGGTCCACCCACTCTTGACGATCAGTGTCCGACAACGGCCGGCTTCCCGCCCAAATCCAATCCCACCTACGGAATCGTCAACCAGAATACCGCCGCTTCCGATACCTGGTATAACGCTCTGCAAGTGAAATGGACCAAGCGCTTTAGCCATGGACTCTCGGGCGGAATCACGTACACCTGGTCGAAGATGCTGGATTACGGGTCGGGGCAGCAGGGGGTTGAGGCAGCCGTCGGTGAGGCGGTCTTGTTTCCGCAAGCCCGGTTTTTGGACAAAGGCGTTGGCGGATTTTCGATTGCGAGCAACTTCAAAGGCAACGTCATGTACCGTATCCCGGCTTTCACCATGTTTCAGCGGCGGACTGGAAACGCGCTGAATGGGTGGTGGATCGCCGGCATCATTTCGATGCAGAGCGGCCTTCCGCTAAACCCGATCATCGGTAACCGCTCGCTTTCGAACAATCCCGCGGCCGCGGGCACCGCAAACGATCGGCCGAATCTGGACCCGTCGTTCAACCGTGCCACGGTGATCACTCACAATCCAAGTAACTGGTTCAACGAAACCATGTTTGGCGTGCCCCTGGCCGGGACTCTGGGCAACGAGCCGCGGAATTTCTTGCGTGGCCCCGACCTGAAGAACGTGGATTTCGCGATTAACAAAGACACCAAGGCTGATTTCCTTGGCGAGCAAGGGATCGTCCAATTTCGGACGGAATTTTTCAACATTCTGAACCGCCCAAATTTCGCAAATCCGAATGCCACCATCGCCTCATTCAGCTCGCCCGCGGCGATTCAGTGCGGTCCCAACTATACTGTTACTAGCTGTCGGTTCGGATCATCATCGGCCCTGGGCATCAATTCAACCGCAGGGCAAATCACCTCCACCGTAACCACATCAAGGCAAATCCAACTTTCGCTGAAACTCATTTTTTAACGCAACCGTCTGGAAAGTCGGGCTGGGTGCGAAAGCTCCTTCACCTAAGGCTGACGTAACCGTAGGGGGACCAATGCGTGTGCCTGCTGTCCGTGACTCGTTTATTTTACTAACCAAACCGAGAGACCAACCCAAGCGAATACTGAAGTGAATACTGTGAATCAATGGGCTTAATTCAAACCGTCACGTTTCCGGGAAGCCGACTAGAACGAAGCCGCCTGCGGCGGCGGACGCTACGCGTGGGCGCGCTCAAAGATCTTCCCTTATTAACTCAACGGCGATACCATGCGTGTTGTCATGA
>WNGH01017264.1_pt1 | contig 16086 bp, 17 predicted proteins | sample 5400631 | NCBI WGS metagenome assembly WNGH01 (sample SAMN13153373, study PRJNA577476) | soil metagenome | isolation source: 115 cm soil or saprolite under Garry oak tree replicate 1 | place: USA:California | collected 2016-06-15
GGCCTTCGTGGTCGAGAACCGCCCCGGCGCCGGCACGCTCGTCGGCACGCAGTGGGTCGCGCGCTCCGCGCCCGACGGCTACAACCTCGTCGTCGGGGGCCTTTCGAACATCGCGCTCAACATGGGCCTCTACAGGGAGCCCGGCTACGATTCGCTCGCCGACTTCACTTCCCTCGGCCTCGTGGTCAGCCACTCCTACACCCTGGTCGCGCGCAAGGACCTGCCGCTCGCGAGCCTCGCTGAGGTGATCGCGTTCGCGCGGGCGAATCCCGGCAAGCTCAACATCGGCACCAGCGGCCCCGGCACTGGGCAGTACATAGGCGCGGCCATCATCGCCGCGCTCACCGGCGTCGACATCGTCAAAGTGCCTTACAAGGGTGCGCAGCCCGTGTACCAGGACCTGCTCGCGGGCCGCGTGGATCTCTTCTACGACAACACGACCACCACCCGGCCCTACGTCGAGTCCGGGCAGGTCAAGGCGCTCGCGGTGTCGAGCCGCGAGCGCGCTCCGACCATGCCGCAGCTCCCCACGCTCGCCGAAACCGGCGTGGTCGAGCTGGAAATGGAGACCTGGTTCGGCCTGTTTGCGCCGGCGCGCACGCCGCGCGCCGTCGTCGAGCGCCTGCGCGCCGAGGTGGACCGCGCCACGCGCTCGGCCGAGGTGCGCTCGCGCCTGGAGATGGGCAGCGGCAGGAGCCTGCGCATCGCACCGGCCGAGACCGAGGCCTTCGTGCGCGCGGAGGTGGCCAAATGGACGGGGCTGCTTCGCAAGGCGGGAATCGAGCCCGAGTGAGCGCATGCCGGATCTGGAGGACCAGCTTGCGATTTCCGCGCTCATGCAGGACTGGGCGCTCGCGCGCGACACCGGAGACTGGGGCAGGCTGCGCGCGACCGCGCACCCCGGGGCCGCGATGACCACGACCTGGTTCGACGGGCGATTCGAGGATTTCGTCGAATCCTGCGAGGCTTCCTTCAGCAAGGGATCGCGCTCGCAGCATTTCCTGGGCGGCACCGCAGCGGAAATCAGGGGCGATCGCGCGATCGCGCAGACCCGCATGTCGATCAACCTGCGCTCGCGGGTCGAAGGCGTCGAAGTCGACGCGGTGTGCAGCGGCCGCTTCTTCGACCGGGTGGAGAAGCGCGAGGGCGTGTGGCGGATCGCAAGGCGCTCGGTGATCTACGAGAAGGACCGCATCGACCCGGTCGATCCGAACGCCAGGGTCTCGCTCGACCCGGAGCTTCTGGCGCGCTTTCCGGAAGGCTACCGCCATCTCGCCTATCTGCAGACGAGGAACGGCGCCCGCGTGGATCCGAACCTTCCGACCGCGCGCGGCGAGGCGCTCGAGAAGCTTCTCGCCGAGGCGAAAGCGTGGCTCGCAGCGTAGATGTCATTTCTCAATCAAGGAGATTCTCGATCATGAACGACCTGCAGCGCTATCTGGTGGAGGAAGCCGTCGAGGACTACGAGGAGGGGCGCCTCACGCGCCGCGAGGCGCTGAAGGCGATCGCCGGCATCACGGGCGCGGTACTCGCGGCGCAGATGCTCGAGGCGCGCGCGCAAGTCGCACCGACCGGCACGGCCCCCGCGAGCTCGCCGCCCCTGGTCGCGCCCGACGATCCCTCGATCGTGGCCGGGATCGCCGAATTTCCCGGAGAAGGCGTGCGGCTCGACGGATACCTCGCCCGGCCCGCGGGAATGGGACGCCACGCCATCGTGCTCGTCTGCCACGAGAACCGCGGCCTCACGCGCCACATCGAGGACGTCGCGCGGCGCGTCGCAAAGGCCGGCTACATCGGGCTCGCCGTGGACCTGCTCTCGCGCGAAGGCGGGACCGCCAAGCACGACTTCGACGCGATTCCCGGGGTCCTCGGCAAGGCGGCTCCCGCGCACCACGTGCAGGACTTCAAGAGCGGCCTCGCGTATGCGAGATCGCTGCCTTGGGCGCGCGGAGACCGCGTCGGAATGACCGGCTTCTGCTTCGGCGGCGCCGTGACCTGGCGCGTCGCGGCCGGCGTGCCGGACCTGCGGGCCGCGGTGCCTTTTTACGGCGTGCCCGTCCAGGAGAGCGAAGTGCCCGGTATCGGCGCGGCGGTGCTCGCGATCTACGGCGGGCTCGACGAGCGCATCAACCAGAACATTCCGGCGATCGAGGCGGCGATGGGCAAGCACGGCAAGACCTTCCGCAAGATCGTCTACCCGAACGTGGACCACGCTTTCCACAACGATACCGGCGCGCGCTACAACGCCGCCGCGGCGAAGGCCGCGTGGGGCGAAGCGCTCGCGTGGTTCGGCAAATACCTGGCGTAGCGAGTCACGATGTCCGACGTGAAGCGGAGGGACGAAACATCGCGCTGCCGAACGGCAAGAGGTTCGCTTGCGGTCATTCATCGTGAGGCGGAGGGGCGCCGCGCGGTCGATTTCGGCCGGCGCGACTTCCTGATCGACGCGCTCGCGGCGACCGCGGGACTCACCGGACTCGGCGGCTGCGCGGCGCCCGCCATGCAAGCGAGCAACCCCGTAGACACGATCCTCGTCAACGGCCGGATCGCGACGCTCGACGCAGGTGATCGACGCGGGCGGGCGCACCGTCATCCCGGGCCTGAACGACGGGCACACCCATTTCATCCGGGGCGGGCTGACCTACACCAACGAAGTGCGCTGGGACGGCGTGCCTTCGCTCGCCGAAGCCATGCGCCGCGTGCGCGAGCAGGCGCAGCGCACGCCCGCGCCGCACTGGGTGCAGGTGATCGGCGGCTGGACCTGGGCGCAGTTCGCGGAAGCGCGCTACCCGACGCTCGAGGAAATCAACACGGCGACCGGCGACACGCCGTGCATGATCATGCACCTCTACGACCGCGCCTGGCTCAACCGCGCCGGGATCCGCGCGCTCGGCTGGACGAAGAACACGCCCAACATGTTCGGCGGCGCGATCGAGCGCGACGCCTCGGGCAATCCCACGGGCCTGGTGATGTCGACGACGAGCCTCGCGAGCCTGGTCTCGGTGTGGCTGCGCATCCCGAGGCTCTCTCCGGAGGACCAGATCCTCTCGACGCGCCACTTCATGCGCGAGCACAACCGGCTCGGCGTCACCAGCGTGATCGACGCGGGCGGCGGCGGCCAGAACTATCCGGACAACTACGCCGCGATCGCGAAGCTCGCCGCGGACGGGCAGATGACGCTGCGGATCGGCTATACGCTGTTCGCACAGGCGCCAGGCAAGGAGCTGGAGAACTACACGGCCTGGGCCAAGCTCGTGAAGCTCGGCCAGGGGACAGACTACTACCGCATGATCGGAACCGGAGAGTACATTCTCTACGCGGCGGGCGACGTGGCCAACTTCGCCAAGGACTATCCGGTGCCCTCCGCAGGCGTGATGGAAAAAAATCTCTCGGCGGTGGTGAAGTTCATCGTCGAGCAGGGTTGGCCGTTCCGCCAGCACACGACCTTCGACGCGTCGGCGAGCCGAGTGCTCGACGTGCTCGAGCAGGTGAGCCGCGAGATGCCGCTCAAGAATCTGCGCTGGGGCCTGGACCACTGCGAGGTGCTCAAGCCTGCGACGCTCGAGCGTCTCGCGGCCCTGGGCGGGTCGATCGACATCCAGAACCGCATGTCGCTGGACGGCGAGGCGTTCCTGAAGAAATACGGCGCGCAGGCCGCCGCCGACGCGCCGCCCGTCGCGCGCATCCGCGAGATGGGGATTCCTCTCGCCTGCGGCACCGACGGCAACCGCGCGACCAGCTACAACCCCTGGATCGGTCTGCACTGGCTCGTCACCGGCAAGACACTGGGCGGGGCGAAGCTGCAGGGCGAGCGTAACCTTCTCGATCGCACCGAGGCGCTGCGCCTGTATACGACGGGCGGCGCCTGGGTCTCGGGCGAGGAGGGCAGGAAAGGCACGCTGGAAGTCGGGAAGTTCGCCGACCTCGCGATCCTTTCCGCCGACTACTTCAAGGTTCCGGATGACCGGATCAAGGACATCGAGTCGCTCCTCACCATGGTCGGCGGGAAGGTCGTATACGGCGCGGGTCCCTACTCGCGCCTCTCTCCGCCGCTTCCGCCGGTCTCGCAGGACTGGCTGCCGGTGCGGGAATACGGCGAGTACTACAAGCGCGGGCTCGAGGACGCGCAGAACCTGGCGCGCGCGTTCTCGCGGCCGCAGCTGATCGGCGACGGGGGCTGGGGAGAGGCTTGCGGTTGCGGGACGGTTTGAGCGCGCGCCTCAATCCAGCTTCGCTCCGCTCTCCTTGACGAGCTTCGCCCACTTCGCGAGGTCGGCGAGCATGAACAGACGAAATTCCTCCGGCGTGGTGCCCGCCGGCTCCGAGCCGTCCGCTACGATGCGCTCGCGCACGTCGGGCCGGTTGAGAACTTTGACGAACTCGTCGTGGAGCCGCGCGACGATGGGCTTCGGCAACCCGGCCGGCCCGATTATTCCGTACCAGCCGACGACTTCGAACCCCGGCAACGCTTCCGCCACGGCGGGCAGATCGGGAAGGGCCGCCAGGCGCCTGGGCGCGGTGACCGCGAGCCCGCGCAGCTTCCCGCCTCGCACCAGGGTTTGCACCGACTGCATGCCGGCGAAGTTGAAGTGGTACTGCCTGGCGAGCAGGTCCATCAGCGCCGGCCCCGAGCCCTTGTACGGGATGTGCTCGGCCTTCACGCCCGTCATCATCTTGTAGAGCTCGCCCGCGAGATGCCCGCCGGTGCCGATGCCGGCCGAACCGTAGTTGAGCAGCCCCTTGTAGTTCTTGGTCCAGTCGACGAACTCCGCGAGGCTCTTCACCGGCGTCGCCGGGTTCACTACCAGCATGAATCCTGCGGTGGTGAGCTGCGTGATCGGCGTGAAACTGTTGACCGGGTGATACGGCAACTTCGGATTCAGCGCCGCGTTCACCGTGTGCTGGTGATAGGCGAGGAGCAGCGTGTAGCCGTCGGGCGGCGCGTTCGCGGTCAGCTCTCCCGCGATCACGCCCGACGCGCTCGCGCGGTTGTCCACCACCACCGGCTGCTTGAGCGATTCGGTCAGATGCGCGGCGAACGTGCGCGCGAGGATGTCGGACGTCCCGCCCTGCGCGGCCGCAGTGATGAAGCGGATCGGGCGGGCGGGGTAGTCCTGCTGTGCGGGGGACGGAGAGGCGAGCGCAAGGCCGAGGAGGAGGGCGCCTAAGGGGCTGGAATTCATGACGCGGAGCGGATTACTTGAGGGCGTCGAAGGACGCCTTTGACCTATTTCCCTCGGCTACGGGAGGCTGATATTGTTTCCACTCGTCGGTCTCTTTCAGCTTGTAGCGTATGACGTTGTTCTCCGGATCGACCTGATAGAAGGGAAACGCATCCCTGAATCCGGCAATGAAAAGGGCCGGGGCAAAAAAGAGGATGCTCAAGACGATCGTTCCCCCGTTGACATCGAGCGGTAGTAATCCATAGAGCTTTTTGCCGTCCGGTGTTGTCGCCATGAACTCGTGCTGCCCCGTCGCCTTGGACTCCAGTTTCTCGGTGCGGGGTAATTCCGTGCGGTCCATGCCCTTGATCGCAAGCGTCGTACCCGGGGTCGCGCCTTCCAGGCGGCTTACGGTCGAGCATCCCGCGAAAGCAATAACAGTGCAGACTACGGCGATCCGTTTTGCCAGACCAGGTGCCGATGACATGAGGTCCTCCCTTATTGTGATATCGCCGTCGACGATCCATACGTTCACACGGACGCGGTGAGCAGTGCAAGCGAAAGCGATGGCTAGAGTGCATTCTCAACGAACGGTCAGGCTCTTGAGTGAAGTGCGACGAAAAACGCCGACGCGAGGAATCCGATTTCATGAGTCTGGTTCATGGTGCTCATGCGCTCCAAGGTTTGAGTTCAACGGCCGCCGTCTGTCATTCATCGGTCTTGTCATTGCAGCGGGTGACGTTGCCCTTAGCCGTACGTACGGTGAAGCAGCGCCGCTCCGGATCGGCAGGTTCTGCGGCGGCGGGCGGTATTTCCGTGTTCTGGGCTTTCGCGGCGGGAGCGGGCGGCGACGACACGATTGCTCGGGCAGGCGGTCGGTACGCCGGGTTTACATTGAGCCGGTCTTTGACTTCACCGGCATCTTTCAGCCCAAGCTCGCTGCATTTCATGCTGGAGTACGTGATCTTTCCGGCCGCACTCGTGCATTTGAAGGTCTGAGCCGCAAGCTCGTGGCACAGTAGCAATGCGGAGACCGCCAAGATTAGGTTTGCGATCTTCATCGGGCTTGGCTATGGGCTAAGAGGGATCCAGTATAAGCCACGTTGCCTCGGTAATCACGGCGCATAAGTTCTCACGGGCGAGATCGGCTACCGGATCGGTTGGATTTGTTTCCAGTGAGAATACGAAGTCCCACGTACACGAATATGAGACCCATGCCAATCATAGGCACAAGCAGGAATAGTGGCACACGCGAGCCGTGCGTTTGTCTTGCAATCTGACGTCTAATGGTGTGCGCCATTCGCCTATTCGAGCTTGAGGTTGGTGCGCTTCACGAGGTTCTTCCACTTCTCGATGTCGGCGTGGAAGAATTTCTTGAAATTCGCCTGGTTGTCCTCGAAGAGCGCGGCGCCTGATTTCTGCAGCATTTCGCGAGTCTCGGGCTGTTTGAGCACGGTCTCGACGTCGCGCGCGATGCGCGCGCCGAGCTCGGGCGAAATGGAAGCGGGCGCGAAGAAGCCCTGCCACAGGGTCGCCTCATATTGAGGCAGTCCCTGTTCCGCAATGGTGGGCACGTCCAGTGCACCCGGGTAGCGCTGCTTGCTCGTCACGCCGAGCGCCCGCGCCCTTCCCGATTTCGAAAGGGGCAAGCCGACCGGCATTCCGGCGAAGTAGTAGGCGACACGTCCCGGAATGACGTCCTGGACGGCGGGCGCGCCGCCTTTGTAGGGCACGTGGATCGCGCTGATCCCGGCCATCAGGTTGAACAGCTCCCCGCACAGATGATCGGAGTTGCCGACGCCCGAGGAGGCGAAGGTGAGCCTGCCGGGCTCGGCTTTCGCGCGCGCGATCAGTTCCTGCACGTTCTTCGCCGGAAAATCGGGCCCCACGATCAGGATGTGCGGCGTCGCCGCCACCGGCGCGAGCGGCACCAGGTCGCGCTCGGCGCTGTAAGGCAGGTTCGGCAGCGCGGCGGCGCTGATCGCGAGGCCGTTCTGCGCGAAGAGCAAGGTGTAGCCGTCGCCCTGCGCCTTGGCGACCGCGTCCGCGGCGACATTGCCGGCTGCGCCGCCGCGGTTCTCCACGATGACGGTCTGCTTCCAGTGCGCGCCGAGGCGATCGGCCATCACGCGTCCGACGATGTCGGTCGAGCTTCCCGCCGCGTAGCCGACCAGCAGGCGCACGGGCTTGGCCGGGTATTGCTGCGCGACGGCGGGCAGCGCCAGCGCGAGAGCAAAAAGCGGGACGATGCGACGAAGCTTCATGGACGACTCCTTCATCGATGCGCGAACATTTTCTTCCCCGGCACCGGCATCTCGGCGGTGAGGATCTCGCCGTTCAGCGAGTCGGTGATGTGCAGGGTGCTGCGTTTCGGGCCGCCGTAGGCGATGTTGGTCATGAGGCGGTGCTGTTTGCCCGTGTGTACGATGTGAGTGGGAAGGGCGTTCGAGTCGAAGCGCCAGACGCCCACTCCGAGGTGGCACACGGCGAGCCCGTCCTCGTCGTCCGCCTCGATGCCGTCGGGGCCGGCGTGGCCGCCGGAGAGCTGGATCGCGACGCCGGTCTTGGAGAGCGTGCCTCCGGCCATGAGCGGCAGCCGCCAGATCTGCTGCGAGCGCGTGATGGCGACGTACACGTGCGTGTTGCTCTTGTTGAGCGTGATGCCGTTGGGTGAGGGCGCGTTGTCGATGAGGCGCTGCAGCTCGCTGTTGGCGCGCAGGCGGTACACGCGCCCGCTCGGATCGGCGATGCCGGTCTGTCCCTGGTCGGTGAAATAGAGATCGCCGTTGTCGGCAAAATGCAGGTCGTTCAGTCCCTTGAAGCCCTCGCTGAACGTCGTGGGGAGGTAAGTCTCGATCTTCGCGGACTTCGGGTCGAGCAGCATCAGGCCGCGCTTGTAGTCGGCGATGAAAATCCAGCCGCCCTTGTGGATCTTCAGGCCGTTCGGCCAGCCGTCATACTGGACGACGAGCTCCCATTCTCCTTTCGGGTCGATCCTGAATACGCGCCCGAACGGAATGTCCACGCACCACAGGTTTCCGTCGCGGTCGAACGACGGTCCTTCGAGGAAGCTGTCCACCTGCGCTCCGCCCCGGTTGGGGTCGGACCAGGTGGTGCGGCGCTTCTTGCGGAACTTCGCCGGCAGCGAAGTGAAGGGCCGCGCCTGGATGCGTTTGATTTTCTGGAAAGGGTTGTGCATTGAAGCGCCGGCTCGTTCGGCATGGATCGCGCTACTTCTTCATCCGCTCCTTGACCGGGTCCTTGACGTTCTCGATCTTGTCGATCTCGACGTTGAGCAGCCGGCCGCCGACCTTCTCGACGCGGCGGATGTAAACCGTCTGGACGATGTCGCGAGTCTCCGGATCGATGGCGATCGCGCCGCGCGGGCTCTCCCATTTCATGCCCTTGGCGGCCGCGATGAGCGCCTCGGCGTCGGTCTTCCCGCGGGTCTTCTTCAGGGCTTCATAGATGAGGTGCATCCCGTCCCAGCCGCCGACGCTGAAGAAGTCCGGATTGCGCCCCCAGGCCGTGTTGTAGGCGGCGACGAATTTCGCGTTCGCCGCGGACTTGTGGTTGTGGTCGTAGTGGAAGGCCGTGACCAGCCCGAGCGCGGCATCGCCCATGACCTTCAGAGCGTTCTCCTCGGTGATTTCACCCTGGCCCAGGATGCGGGTCTTCTTCGAATCGATGCCGAGATCCACGAGCGCCTTGCCGAAGGCCGCCGGCTGCGCGCCCCCCGGCACCCAGACATAGATCGCCTCGGGGTTCAGGTCCTTTGCGCGCTGCACGAACGGGAAAAAGTCCGGATTCACCACCGGAATGCGCACCGAGCCGACGATCTCGCCCCCGGCCTCCTTGAACCCGCGCTGGAACGCGCCCTCGGCGTCGTGTCCGGGACCGTAGTCCGACACCATCGTATACAGCTTGCGGATGCCGCTGCCCAAGCGCCGAAGGTCTCGTTCAGCTGCGGCACGGTGAGCGAAGTGCGCGCCATGTAAGGCGATTTGGTCGTGATGATCGCGGTGGCCGCGTTCATCACCACCATGAATTTCTTCGCTTCGGCGGACACGTCCGCGGCCGCGAGCGCATTGGGCGTGAGCACGAACCCGGCGAGGATGTCGACGTTGTCGCGCACCACCAGCTCCTGCGCGTGGCGCTTGGCGATGTCCGGCGCGACCCCGCCCGTGTCCCTGCGGATGATTTCGAGTTTCCTGCCTGCGACCGCGTCGCCGTGCTCCTTCATGTAGAGCTTGATGGCGTTGTCCATCTGCGTCGCCGCGTCGGCGAACTGGCCGGAATAGGGCATGATCAGGCCGATCTTGAGGGGCTGTTGCGCGTGCGCCGCAGACGCGGTGAAAACGCCGAGCGCCGCGAAGAGCGCAGCAAAATGTCGATTCATGGGGTTTCCTCCTCCGCAGCTACCCTAGTCACTTTTTCCGCCCGAACTTCCCGGTGAGCTTCGCCTTGCCGATCGCGTTCGCGTTGATCATGTATCCGGCGAGCGAGGCGCTCGCGCCGCCCACGTCGAGCCCGTCCACCTTCAGCGCGTACAGCGTGAAGTTGTAGCGGTGCGGTTTGTCACCCGCCGGCGGGCAGGGGCCGCCCCAGCCGGGGCCGCCGAAATCGGTGTCGACGTGCGCGCAGCCGAAAGGCAGCTTCGAGCCGTCGGCGTTGCCCGCGTCCTTCCTCAGCTGCGTTGCGCTCGCCGGGATGTTGAGGACGACGGCCGGATGTCGGGGCTGATGAGCTTGAACTGGGCGCGCGCAGCGCCTTTTCTTCTTGCTGCCATGGAACCTCCATGCGAGAGAGAGAGCCGCGAAGGACGATTGTATCCAAGCGGCGCGCCGGGCGCATTTATAATGCCGCGAAGCTTACATTTTGATGAATCCGCACGGAGGAAGAATGTCGAATCTCACCCTGAAGCAGGCCAATACCCTCATCGAAAAGGCTCTGGAGAAGGCGCGCGCCATGAAAATCAAGCCGCTCGCGGTGGTCGTGCTCGACGACGCCGGCCACGTCAAGGCTGCGCAGCGCGAGGACGGGGCGAGCATGTTCCGCTTCGACGTGGCGCTCGGAAAGGCGTGGGCCTCGGTCGCGATGGGCGTCTCGAGTCGCGCCCTTCTCAAGCGAGCCAAGGACAATCCCAATTTCTTCGTTACTCTCGCCGCGACGGCCAAGGGAAAATTCCTGCCGCAGACGGGCGGCGTCCTGATCAAGAACGAAAAAGGCGAGATCCTCGGCGCTGCGGGGGCGAGCGGTGGAACGGGCGAAGAAGACGAGGAAGCCTGCGTTACGGGGATCCAGGCGGCGGGGCTGACTGCGGACGCCGCGGGTTGAGTCGGAAAATGGCGCGCGCCGCGTTCCTCCCCCTGGTCGTGGCTTGCTCGCTCGCCGGGTCCGCAGCCTCGCGCGCACAGTCCGCCGACGTCGCGGCGCTGGCGCTGTACGGGGGAGCCGATCGCGAGCAGCGCCTCGCAAAGGGCGCGCGGGCCGAGGGCGAGATCACCCTCTACTCCTCGCTCGTGGTCGATGATCTCAATGCGCTCTCCGCGGCGTTCGAGAAAAAATACGGGGTGAAGCTGAAGTTCTGGCGCGCCGGCTCCGAAAAGGTCGTGCAGCGCATCGTCACCGAAGCGCGGGCCGGCCGCTTCGACTTCGACGTCGTCGAGACGAACGGCCCCGAGCTCGAGTCGCTGCACCGCGAGAAGCTGCTGCAGAGGGCGGGCTCGCCGCATTTCCCGGACCTCCTTCCCGATGCGATCAGGCCGCACCGCGAATGGATCGGGACGCGCCTCAACATGTTCGTCCACGCCTACAACACCAGCCTGGTGAAGAAGGACGAGCTGCCGAAGTCCTATGAGGACTTTCTCCATCCGAGGTGGAAAGGGCGGCTGGGAATCGAGGCCGAGGACATCGACTGGTTCGCGACGGTCGTGAAAGAGCTCGGCGAGGACAAGGGCCTGCGGCTGTTCCGCGACATCGTCGCGAGGAACGGGCTGTCGGTGCGCAAGGGGCACACGCTGCTCGCCGGCTTGGTCGCCTCGGGCGAAGTGCCCTTTGCGCTCACCGTCTACAACCACAACGCGGAGAAGCTGAAGCAGAGAGGCGCGCCGGTGGACTGGTATGCGATTCAGCCGGCGATCGCGCGGGTCAACGGCGTCGCGCTCTCCGGGAAGCCGTCGCACCCGCATGCCGCGGTGCTGTTCTACGATTTCATCCTCGGCGAGGGACAGGAGATCCTGGTCCAAGGGAATTACGTGCCGACCAACCGCAAGGCGGATCCCGGCGTCGCAAGAACGCGGCTGAAATTCGTCGATCCAGCGGCGATGCTGGACGAAAGCGCGAAGTGGGAAAAACTCTACGCCGAGATCATCACGCGGCAGTCGAAATGAGCGCGAAGAGCTGACGACCACCCGTGCTCGTCCTCGAACGCATCATTGCCGTCATAGGGCCGGTCTTCCTGATCATCGCGATCGGCTACGGTTACGGGCGCCGCAATCGGCCCGACCTGAAATCGTTCAACCACGTGTCGCTCCACGTGCTGGGGCCGCTCCTCGTTTTCACTTCCCTCGCGGGCGAGGACTTCCAGCTGGAGGGCAACGCGGCTTTCGTCGCGGGCGGGGTGGCGGTGATCCTCGTCTCGGGGCTCATCGCCTGGCCGATCGCGCTCCTCGCGCGCGTGAGCCCCCGCACCTTCGTTCCGCCGATGATGTTCAACAACTGCGGCAACATGGGCCTGCCCCTGGCGGTGCTCGCCTTCGGGCGTCCGGGTCTCGCGGCGATGGTGCTGCTGCTGGTGGCGAGCACGCTCTTGCAGTTCACTCTAGGGAGCCGAATCGTCAGCCGCCACGCCGAATGGAAGGCGCTCGCGACCTCGCCGATGATCATCGCGAGCGTGCTGGGTCTGGTCTTCAGTGTCTTCGCCTGGAAAGTGCCCGCTGCACTGATGACGGGCCTGAAGATGCTCGGCGACGCCACGCTGCCCATGATGCTGTTCGCTCTCGGAGTGCGCCTCACCGATCTGTCGAAGCGCGGCTGGCAAGTAGGCGTGCTCGGCGCGGTGGTGTGTCCGCTCGCGGGGTTCGCGGGTGCCTACCTTGCGCAATTCATTCTGCGCCTGCCGTCCGAACAATTTGCGCAGCTTATGCTCTTCGCGAGCCTACCGCCGGCGGCGCTCAACTATCTGCTCGCCGAACGCTATCAACAGGAGCCGGAGCGCGTGGCGTCGCTGGTGCTGATCGGCAACGCCTTCGCCATCGTGTTCGTGCCGCTGGGGCTGACGCTGGGCCTGCATCCGATTTGACGCTGCGGTGCGGGCTGCGCGAGCGCGGGCGCTGCGTGCTACTTCGCGCTCTCCGGGACCGGCGCCTGCGGAGTACCCGGGTCGGGCACGGGGAGCTGCTGCGGGATGGGCACCTGCTGGGTCCCCGGGTTGTAGAGAAACTTCCAGTCCGAATATTTCGAGGCGCCTTCGAATTCCCTGTTCGCGAAGCCGAAGTTGGCGACTTTTTTGGGACTGTCCTCCGAAAGGCTGTAGACGCCCATGATCCCGCCGTCCGGCGCCTTTACTGTCCCCCATTCGCTTTTCCCGGTCAGCGGGTCGAAGTAGAGCTTTCTCAGGTAGCGCTCGGTGCCGGGCTTGCGCGGATCCTTCAGCAGGTCCTCGAGCGCCCTGGGAAACTGCTTCGGCCCGCTCAGATAATATCTCTCGATCGCGCGCCGGTACTGGTTGCCCGCATAGAGCAGCTCCGTTTCCCGGTCCCGCGTGAGCGCGGTGTGCCAGACCTCTCCGGTGAGGGCGAGACCGAGGCCCATGAAAGCGATCGCGAAGAGGACCGTCAGATAGGTGAAGCCTGCCTCGCGCGGGTTCACGATCACCACTCGGCGTAGACGCTTCCGTCGCTCGCCTTGCCCTGCGCGCCGCTTTTCACGTCGTACACGCCGCCCTTCTGCGGGTCCTCCGGCCCGACGATGACCCAGGTTGTGGCGCTCTCGGTGATGGGATCGACGGGCACCTTGCGCAGGTATTTTTCCGAGGCGAGCGCGTCGAGCGACTCCGGGTACTTGCCCTTGTCGCCGTAGTATTTTCCGATCGCGTCGCGCAGCTGGAACAGATCTTCCCGCAGCACGGCCTCCTTGGATCTTTCGAGGCTGCCGAAATAGCGCGGGATGGCGAGCGTGAGCAGGAGAGCGATGATCGCCATCACCACCAGCAGCTCGATCAACGTGAATCCGGAACGGGGCCGCACCGCTCTTACCAATCCCGGTAGGGCTGGCCGTTGATGCCCTTGCCGGGCGCGAGCGAGAAGACGTCGAACACATCGTCGCCTTCCTTGGGATCGTCGGGCGGGCTCGCGTAGCTGCGCTTTCCCCAGGTCGCCGCGGCGGAGAGCGTGGGATCGGCGTTGAGGGGATCGCGCGGGATGCGGCGCAGGAAGTAGATCTTTTCCTTCTTCGCGCTCTTCTGGTCGTCCACGCCCTCGGCGAGCTCCTCGAGTTTCTTGGGATAGCCCGAGTCGCCGACCGACTTCCGGATTCGGCCCTCGTCCGAAGCCTGCTTGTGGAGGTCGATCGCCTCGCGGATCTGGCGCAGCGTGCGGCGCAGTTCCTGCTCCTGTGTGCGCTGCACGGCGAGCTCACTGACGGGCAGCGCGACCGATGCGAGGAGCGCGACGATCGCCACGGTAATGACGAGCTCGATGAGGGTAAAGCCCCGCGCGGCGACTCCCGGAGCGCGACTGCCGGCCATGGGACTCGAGGCGCGCCCGCGCGCTACTGCTGTTGCACGCCGCCGAAAGGCACGATCGTGCCTCCCGGCGGTGTGGCCCCGGGGAGCGCTGCGGGAGCGGGCGACGGCGACGGCCCGGGCTGAGTCGAGACCGGGGCGAAGGAGGACGGCGCGGAGGCCGCCCCGAGCGGGCCGCCGCTCGATGAAGCTTCGGTTCCGGCGGCGAATTCGACCGTGCGCGCGTCGGGCCGCACGATCGTCCGCATCAGCCTCGGGGTGATGAGGAGCACGATCTCGGTCTTGGTGATGGTGTCGCTCGTGGACGAGAACAGGCGACCCAGCACCGGGAAGTCGCCCAGGCCCGGAACGCGGGTGGCGCTACGCCGGTCCTCGTCGCTGATGAGGCCGGCGAGAATCTGGGTTTCGCCGTCTTTCAGCCGTAGCACCGTGCTGGTCTTGCGCGTGCCGATCTGATAGGTGAGCGAGGTGCCGCTCTGAGTCTGAGTCTGAATCTCCTTCGCGATGTTGCTCACCTCGAGCCCGACCTTGATGCCGACGTCGTCCTCGAGATAGATCAGCGGCTCGACCTCCAGTTGCAGTCCCACGTCGAGGTAGGTCACGTTTTGGGAAACGAAACCGCCCGATACCGCCGAGGTCGTGGTGATCACGGGGACGCGGTCGCCGATATGGATCTTCGCCTTTTCCTTGTTCTTCACGCGAATGCGGGGATTGGCGAGCAGGTTGGTCCGGCCGTCGGTCTGCCTGAGCGAGAAGAGGAAGAGCGGATCGGTGAAGGTGAGCCGCACGAGGTTCTGGTCGCGCGAGCGCAATTCGGGCAGGGTGAGAGTACCCGGCGTTCCGGTGGCCCCGGCAGCGGTGGCGCCGCCGACGAGACTCACGGCCGCCGAGCCCGGGAAGCGCACGCCCAGCTCCATCAGCCGGTTGTAGCCGATTTCCAGCACCTCGACTTCGAGCATCACCTCCGGCTCGGCGATGTCCTGCGCCGCGATCAGCTTTTCCGCGAGGCGAATGGCGTTCGGCGTGTCCTTCATCACCAGGAGGTTCAGCTTTTCGTCGATGAAGATGTCGCGCGTCTTGAGGATGGTGCGGATCAGGTTCGCGGTCTGCTTCACGTCGGCGTTGGCGATGTAAAAGCTCTTGACGACGAGATCCTGGTACTCGCGCAGCTTCTGCGGCGTGTTCGGGTAGATGAGCGCAGTGGTCTCGTTGAGGACTTTCTGCTCGAGCTGGTTGGTGGCGAGGATCAGCTTGATGACGTCCTCGACCTGCGCGTCGCGCACGACGATGGTGGTCCTCTGGTCGGCGCGCACGTCCTTGTCGAACAGGAAGTTGAGGTTCGCCGCGCGCGCGATCACGTCGAATACGGCGCGCAAGGGCACGTCTTTCAGCTCCAGGGAGATGGGCTTGGTTACCGAGCTCCTCAGCTGGAGGAGGGCGACCGCGGGCTTGGTCGTTTTCTCCTCGATCAGCCGCTGCAACTGGCGCGCCTCGCGCTGAGTCGGGTTCTCCGCGAGCACCGTCGCGAGCAGCTCCCGGGCGTCGCGGTATTTTTCCATTTTCACGAGCTTGTCCGCTTCGGCCACCAGCGCCCGATGACGCCGGTCGAGATCGGTTTGCGCGAGGCCCTGGGTCGCCCGCTCATTGGCCGCATCGTACTTGAGCACGCGGCGATAAAGCTCCTCGGCCGCCTCGAGCTGCGCGGCGGTCCGCAGGGCCTCCGCTTGGACGAGCCACTGCGTGACGGCGAACTCGCGCAGGCGGAAATATTCCGAACGGTAGGCGTGGTTCCGAGGATCTTCCCGCGTCGCTTTTTCGAACGCCGCGAGCGCCTCTTCCGTGCGGCCTTCGTTCAGCAGCGCTCGCGTGTCCGTGATCAGCGGGTTGGCGCAGGCCGCGACGAGCGCCAGGGCGAGCGCCGCGCAAAGGGTATTCGAGGAGGGTTTCATGGGGTTTCGCCTTCGTTGGCGGGACGGAAATAGACGGTCAGACGCAGCTGGGCCTCGAGTTGCGAATCGCGGGCTTTTTTGCGCTCGAAGCGCAGCGCATCAAGCGAGGCGATCGGCATGCTCTTGAGGGTGGCGGCGACGAATTGCCGGATCTGCGGATAAGTGCCGCGGATGGGCAGCGTGATGCGGTAGAACACAATGCCGAAGGGAGGTTTCTCGAGGCGGTATT
>WNGH01011943.1_pt1 | contig 16074 bp, 17 predicted proteins | sample 5400631 | NCBI WGS metagenome assembly WNGH01 (sample SAMN13153373, study PRJNA577476) | soil metagenome | isolation source: 115 cm soil or saprolite under Garry oak tree replicate 1 | place: USA:California | collected 2016-06-15
GATCGGGCTGGGCTGCATGGGCATGAGCCAGAGCTACGGTCCCAACCCCGGCGACCGGGACCAGATGATCGCCCTGATCCGGGCCGCCGCCGACCGCGGCGTCACGTTCTTCGACACCGCCGAGGTCTACGGGCCGTACGTCAACGAAGAACTCGTCGGCGAGGCCCTGGCGCCGCTCCGGGATCAGGTGGTCATCGCCACCAAGTTCGGGTTCACGTTCGACGCCGACGGCCGTCAGACCGGCCTGGTCGGCCGGCCCGAGCAGATCGCCCAGGCCGCCGACGGCTCGCTGCGCCGGCTCGGCGTCGACGTGATCGACCTGTATTACCAGCACCGGGTCAATCCTGAGCTGCCGATCGAGGAGGTGGCCGGAGCGGTCGGGGAGCTGATCCAGGCTGGGAAGGTCCGGCATTTCGGGATGTCCGAGGCGGCCGCCGCCACGATCCGTCGCGCCCACGCTGTGCAACCGGTCACCGCCGTGCAAAGCGAGTACTCGTTGTGGTGGCAGAAGCCCGAGGCCGAGGTCTTGCCCGCGCTGGACGAGCTGGGTATCGGCTTCGTCCCCTACAGCCCGCTCGGCAAGGGCTTCCTGACCGGCGCAATCAACCAGGACACCGCGTTCACCGGCTCGGACATCCGCGCCAGCATCCCCCGCTTTTCCACCCAGAACCGGACGGCGAACCAGGCCCTGGTGGACCTGCTCGCGGCCATCGCCCGGCGCAAGGACGCCACCCAAGCGCAGATCGCGCTGGCTTGGCTGCTCGCGCAGAAACCCTGGATCGTCCCGATCCCCGGCACCCGCCGGCTCCAGCGGCTGGAGGAGAACCTCGGGGCGGCCGAGGTCGAACTGACCGCCAGCGACCTGGCCGAGATCGACGCCGCCACCGCGCGAATCGAGATCCAAGGCGCCCGCTACCCCGAGCACCTGGAACGCATGACGGGCCACTGAGCCCGATCCGGAGACGGCGGTGGGCCGCCGGCTTACTGGCGGGCGGCGTACTTCTCCGCCGCGCGGGCAAGGTCGGGATGGGCGTCGAGGACGGGGCGCATCCGGCGCCACGCCTCTTCTCGCTTCGCCGGGATGTACTCGGTGGGCCAGTATCCCTCGTGCGGGCGGTAGCCCCTGAGCACCCGGCGAGCCACGGTGGCCTTGTGTACCTCGTCGACGCCGTCGGCGATGCCCATGGTGGGCGCCGACGCGTACATGTCCTGGATGGGGGTGAGATCGGTGGTGCCGAGCGAGCCCAGGATGTGCAGCGCGTTGTAGGACACTTCGCGCAGCACCTTGGCCATGGTGAACTTCACCGCCGCGATATCGGTGCGGGCCTCGAGCGTCGAGGTCTGGTCGATCTTCCAGGCGGTCTCGAGCACGAACAGCCGGAGCATCTTGATCGCGGCGTAGGAATCGGCGATCTTCTCCTGCACCATCTGGTGCTCGGCGATGAGGCGGCCGTGCGACTCGCGGGACAGCGCCCGCTCGCACATCATGTCGAAGGCGAGCTTGCACTGGGCGATGGTGCGCATGGCGTGGTGGATGCGGCCGCCGCCGAGGCGGCGCTGGGCGAGGACCTTGGCGCCGTTCTCCGGGCCGAGCAGGTGATCCGCGGGCACCCGGACGTCGCGGTAGATGATGTGGTTGTGGTTCCGCGGCTCCGGCATGATCTCGACGCCGGGGGTGGTGCGGGGCACCACGAACATGCCGTTGACGCACATCACGAAGAGCAGGTCGGCGACCCGGCCCGCCGAGGTGAACCACTTCTCGCCGTTGATGATCCACTCCTCGCCGTCTCGTTCGGCGTGGGTCTTGAACAGGTTCGGGTCGCTGCCGCCCTGCGGCTCGGTCATCGAGTACGCCGAGAACATGTCCTGGTTGAGCAGCGGCTCGAGCCAGCGCTTCTTCTGCTCCTCGGTGCCGTAGGCGGCGAGGATCTCCATGTTCCCGGTGTCGGGCGCCGACGCGCCGAACATCGCGGGCGCGCCGCGGTAGCGGCCGATCACCTCGTTGAGCAGACCCAGCTTGAGCTGCCCGAAGCCGGGGCCGCCCAGCTCCGGGTCGAGGAAGATCGCCCACAGGCCCTGGTCCTTGACCTCCTGCTGGAGCTCGCGGACGTACGCCTTCACCACCGGATCCGGCCAGCGCACCGCATGCGGGAAGACGTAGTCGAGCGGCTCGACCTTCTCCTGGCAGAACCGCTCAACCCAGTCGAGCTTGGTCTGGAAATCGGGGTCGGTGGAGAAATCCCATGCCATGGTCCTATTGTGACCGATCGGGGAATCGGGGCAAGGCCGTGCGGATCACGGCCGCGTCAGAGGCTGCCCTCGCGCAGCGTGTCGCGGGCGGCCTCCGCCAGCACGATGCGCGCCCCGGCCGAGCCGGGTTCAGGGTTCTCGGCCGATGCCAGCAGCTGGGCGGCGAAGCCGTCGTCGGCCATGTGCCCGGCCAGGTAGCGGGCCCGCACGCCGACGCCGATGCAGGCCGACCGCCAGCGTGAGAACGCCACCCAGTACGGCAGGTCCGATACGTCCCGGCCCGACCGCCGGGCGTAACGCTGCACAAGGTGCGCCCGGGCGGGAAAGCCCGCCACGGCGCTCGGCCCCGGCGTGGTCGGCGGCAGCGGCTCACCCGGGTCCTGCCAGGTCGAGGCCAGCCATCCGAGGTCGGCCATCGGGTCACCCGAGGTCGCGAGCTCCCAGTCGAAGACCGCCCGGACGCCGCCGTCTGGCCCGAACGCCACGTTTCCCGCCCGGTAGTCGCCGTGCACGATGCCGTTGGCCTGCGCAGGTATGCGGCGCGCGAGCAGGTCGTGCACCTCATCGAGCAGCGGGAGCTCCGCTGCATCCGTGGCGTGCACCTGCGCACGCCAGCGGCGCAGCTGCCGCTCGAGGTAGCCGGTCTTGCGCACCATGTCGCCCAGGCCGAGCGCGACGGGGTCGAGCGCGTGCAGCGCGACCAGCACGTCGACGAGCTGCTCGGCCGCGTGGGACCGGGCCTGGGGCACCAGGGCCAGCCCGGCTTCGGCGTCCGCGAGCACCAAGCCCTCGACGAACTCCATCACGTAGAACTCGGCGCCGGTGACCGCGGTGTCGGCGCAGTAGGCCACCGGCCGCGCGACCGGAACCGCCGTCGGTGCCAGCGCGGAGATGAACCGCCATTCCCGGCTCACGTCGTGGGCGGTGCTCAGCACTCCCCCGGTGGGCGGACGGCGCAAGGCGTAGGTGGCACCCGCGGCGTCGGTGAGCCGGTAGGTCAGGTTCGAGCGTCCGCCCGAGACGAGCCCGAACTCCACCGGGCCAGCCAGGTCGTGCACGTGCTCGGCGAGCCAGTGGCGTACCCGTTCGGCTTCGATACCCGGCAGCGCCGATCCGGCGACCGACATGCGCCCTCCATGAACGTGGATCCTGTGGCCGGCGTGAGCGGCAGGTGCTGACCTCGGTTTCCGGACGTCTTCAGCCGGGGGTGGTGGGCAGCGCGGGGGTGACATCGGTGTGGCCGAAGTCGTTCCCTTTGAACAGCAGTGCTTCGCCGGCGGATTTGGCCAGAGCGTAAGCGAAGCAGTCCCCGAAGTTAAGGGCGGCCTTGTGGCCGCTGCCCTTGCCGAAGTCGCGGTAGGCGTCGCGGGCGATGCGGGCCTGGTCATGGGTCACGGGTTCGACGTGCAGTTCCGCGGTCTGCACGAGTTCGTCGAAGCGGCGGCTGGCGACCGGATCCCGGCTTGTGTCGATGACGACCGCGGCCTCCAGCCAGTTCACGGCGGAGATCCGCCTGCTCCGCGCCCGCTCGATGGCATGGGCCATCTCGCCGGCATCTGGTTCGGCGCGCAGGATCGCGATGAGGGCTGAGGTGTCGATGATCACGCGGGAAGCCCTTGGTCGTCGTAGAGCAGGTCACCGTGATCGGCGCTGCGGAGTGGCTCGCGGAGCCGGGGCGCGGTATCGGCGCCGATGGCCAGGAGCCGGTCGGCCAGGCCAGGCTCGCGCAGATGCCGCACCCTGTCCAGGCGCTCACGGACAGCGATAGTTACCGCCGTTGTCTGCGTCTCGCCGGTCAGCGCGGCGAGTTCCTGGACGAGATGGTGAGTCTCGGCATTCTTGATGTTGAGGCTCATGATCTACCTTTCTACCCTACCTATGGTACTATGGTACCCCTCTGCGGGCGGCCTGGGAGGAAGTGAGCAGGAATGCACGCCGCCAGTCAGCTCTTTGTCGAGGCGTTCGAGGTGCAGATCGAAGATCTCCTCTTCCTGGTGTGATGTCATTTCGTGCGGAACTCACATCGGCGACGCTGCCATGCTGGCCCGATCCCTCTGTGGCCGCAGACGGATACCGGTGGGCTGACGTGGTCGAGGGTCGCGCGGACGAAGTAGCCCAGCCGGTCCGCGCCCGCGTCGCCGAAGCCCTAGCCGCACGGGTCAATTCCGGCGAACTCGCCGAGGTGTACCGGCGGATCACTACGGCGGAGGTCCTGGCCTACATCGCGGGCCGGCCCTGAGGCGCCTTCTTATCCCTCGGGGTCGATTCCGTTCCAGGCTGGCACCTTGACGTGCCGGTGGCCGCGGGATCCGCTGATGATCACCTTCCGGACCGTGACGTCGTTCGCGGTCGTCGTCTCGTATAGGTGGTGCCCCGGGTTGGCCGTCACCTGGACGTAGTACGTGCCGTTGGGCAGCTTGGTGATGTCGAACGCCTGGCCTGCGATCGACTGGATGTAGGTGTCCCCCCAGCCGACCGGCATCGTTTCCCGCACCCACAACGCGGTCGGGCTTCCGCACTGGCCCGCGAAGCCGACGAATGACGGCTGCCAGAGGGCGTTGGGGAGAAGCAGGTCGACCGGGTCGGTCGGCGCGATGCAGAAACCCGTTTTCTGGCTGCGGAGCACGAGCTTCCCGCCCGGGCCGAGCAGCCGGTAAGCGGCGAATTGCTCGAAGTGCCAGTGATTGTGGCCGGGTAGCGAGTCGAATCCCATGGTCCCGGCGCGGGCGCGGCCGATGACCTGCCCGTTCTGCCAGAAGTACTGGTATGCCGACATGACGGGCGAGCTTTTGACCCGGAAGCCCTGGACGTCGAGCTGCCCGTTTCCGCCCACCCAGACGGTGGCGGAGGAGGTCAGCAGATCACGGCCCGCGGCATGGGTCGTCCTTATCCCCCAGGCCGGAAGCGGCACCAGATCGGGAAGCGCGGATTCCGGCGGATTCGTCATCGCCGGAACGGCGGGCAGCTTAGCCAGCGCGGCCGGGCGCCGATTCGCCCCGCCGATGGCGGCACAGCAGCCACTCCCCTTCACCACCTTCATGACGACGGTCGCGGTGGCGGCGGCCGGGGAAATGCCGAATAGCCGGGTGTAGGCCGCAGTGATGGATTCGGTTACGCGGTAGGTGCCCAGGGGCAGCCGGTAGGTTCGGCCGGACTGTGACGCGTCGACCGCCCAGCCCTGCTCTATGCCCCACACCGTCCCGATCTGGAACGGATCTATGGCCCCGCATTCCTGCGGGTACGGGGAGGTGGGCGGGCTGTCCGGGCTGGCGCGCTCGGGGTCGAACGTATCGGGGCACAGCGTCAGCCGGGTGGTGGCGACGACCCGGCCGGCCTTGTTCTTGATGGTGAGGCTGATGAAGTTCTTCAGCCCGTTCCAGCCGTCAAGGACGCTGGCGGGCAGCGGCCTCGTCTGCGGCGGCAGGCCCGGCTGGCTTATGACCTGGGTAATGGTTACCGGATCGGCATAGCTGGCGCGGCCGACATCCAGCTGCAGCGGGGCTCCGAGCGATGCCACCCAGATGCCCGGGTCCACGAACACCTGGTTCCCGAACCGTTGTGCGGTAATGGTGTGCTGGGCCGCGATCAGCTTGATCGTCGGTCCCTGGGCCGCCTGTGCGGCCCGGGCCGCGGTCGCCCGGGCCGCGGGAGCGGACACGGCGCTGGCGCCGGTCGCGACGACTAGCCCGGCCACCGCTATCGCGGCGGTGATTACATTTCGTTGCTTCAACGCCCGTCACTTCCCTTACTCCGCCCATGGCCATATCCGGCATGCATATATGTGGCCCCGTGATAGACGGCCGTGAACTCAGATTCCGCGCAGGAACACCCCGTGTGGCGTTGATCATTTCGACGTTGGCGGAAAATGGTATAATTTGAGTATGATTACGTCAGTTGTCGGCGTCAAGCGTTGATTCCTGGCGCGGTTCGGCCTTTTAAGTGCAGTAAGTTTCAAGTATCTGCGAGCATTAGCTGCATGTGGCCGAAGCGACTGTTGTGATTCGTCGTTTCTCTTGTTCGGGGCGGTCAGCTGCTCGCCTTGCTTGATCATGTCTGGGCAGTGCTCGATGGCCGGGCTGGGCATACCGCTCGTCGCGTGCGCGGCTCCGTGCCCGTTCGGCTCCTCCATCACTCGCCGTACCCCGTCCTGGCCATCCGTGAGATAGCTGAACAGCCAGCGTGGGGCGGGAGGAGGCTGTATCGTCCGGCGTAGCTCGCATGGTCTTGAGATCCGGCCGGTCACGTGCGTTGGCACGGTGTCGGCAGAGGGAGAGGTCAGCTGGTGCGCCGCCGCTACTCCACCCGGAGCCGGTTCGCTCTTTCGCGACGCTGGCTTGGCCGCGGACTGCGCACCTGGGGTGGGGTTGTGGCCGTGGCGGTGGCCTGCTCGCTGCTGGCCACCTCGGCCCGGGCGGCGGCGCCAGCCGCCCTAATGCGAGATGGCGGGCTGCTCCACGCGGGCTCCCCTACGCCCCTCGACCAGCTCGAGGCCCAGGCGGCCGAGCTGTCCAAAAAGTACCGCGGCCAGCTGCAGGTGCTCAGCGGGGCGAAAGCCGCCGCCGAGGTGGTCGCCAGGCTCGCCACCGCGAGTTACGAGGGCAGCGCGCCGGATCAGGCCCTCGCGTTCTTCGCCGGCGGCGACCCGCAGCAGGTACTCGGCAGGTCGGCGACCATTGACTACCTGGCCCAGCAGCGCGATGCCCGCGACGAGCAGCTGCATCGGCTCATGGTCGAGGGAGAGAGCGCCCGGCAGGCCGCGCAGGCCAAGGTGGCCGAGCTGCAGCGGATAGTGGCATCGCTGGCGGGACAGCAGGATCGGGTCAAGCACCTGCTGGCTCAGTTCCGGCCGCAGTCACCGACCATCGGGGACAGCATCACGCCCCGCATGCACGAGGTGCGAGACGAGGTCGACCGGAGGTTCGGCCCGTTCTCCGCCATCGGCTGCTACCGGCCCGGCAGCGACGGAGAGCATCCGCTCGGCCGGGCGTGCGACTTCATGCTCAGTACCGGGGGCGTCATGCCGGCCGCCGCGTCAGTCCAGAAGGGCTACGACATCGCGGCGTGGGCCCAGGCGAACGCCTCCCGGCTCGGGATCATGTACATCATCTACCGGCAGCGGATCTGGGATGTCCGGATGCCGTCTTCCGGCTGGGTCCCGATGGAGAACCGGGGCAGCATCACCGCGAACCACTACGACCACGTGCACATCTCGGTGTTCTAGGGCGCATGCGGCGGGGTTACCGGCTCGACGAGGAAGCGGGCGGGTGCCTCGGCCAGGAGCACGATCGACTGGCCGGCCAGGATGTGCGCCTCGGCCGGGTCGAAGCCGTGGTCGCCGGACCGGATCAGGGTCGGCCGCGCGGGGCTGTAGGGCTCGTCCCGCCGGGGCATGGCCACCGTTATCTGCAGCCGGGCCTGGCTGGCCAGGTTGGTCGCGCGGTAGGTCCCGGGGTTGATCAGGGTGACCGCGAACAGGTCGCCGGCCGGGAGCTGGCCGCGGCTGTCGAGAACCGTCCGCGACCGGCCGCCTGCGGGGTGGTCGATGACCACGGCGTAGCGTCCGATGCCCTGGCCGGCGGCGAAGCCCATGACGCCGCCCTCGCGGATGGCAAAGGGCCCGGTGATTTCCCCCGAACGGCCGGTGTCCACCTCCAGCCCGGCCAGGTCCAGGTTGACCTGCGGTGTCGCGCCTTCGGCCTGGACGGTGACGGTGAACCGGCCGGTGAGGAGGCCATCACGCAGGATCGTCACGTCGTGGTCGCCGGACTCGGCGAAGACGTGGAACACGATGCCGCGGACGGCGATGGCGCCGGAGTCTAGCGCGGGGTTGACGAGCAGGGCGCGATTGATCACCACGTCGGGGCGCAGCTCGCTCACGACACGCCTCCGATGTCGGCGGTGACGACGAGTTCGACGTCGTTGACGGTGGCGGTCAGGTTCTGGATGGGGACCGTCACCGCGGGCAGCTCGACGGTCTTCTCCTTGGTCTTGGGGAACATCGGGAAGGGGTCATCCAGCTGGTAGAAGGAGATGCACTTGCCGAAGAAGTCGGCCACGAACTGCAGGATGAGGTTGAACACCCCGAGGCTGACGTTGAACAGGTCGCTGAGCCACTCCGAGATGTCGTCGGGGATGTCGAGCAGCGTGCGGAGCAGGTCGGCGACCGACCCGATGGCTTTCAGAATGAGGTCGTGCAGCAGGCCGGGCGGCAGCAGCTTGTCGAGCGCGTCGGTAAACGCCTGCTCGAACAGGTCGCCGACCGTGTCGGCGAAGTCGAACAGGTCGAAATCGATCGTCTGGGGGTCGCAGAAGATCCGCCACTGCTGCTTGGTGTCGTCGATTTTGAGCGCCGTGTGCAGCTCCTGGCAGTGCTTGCCGACCGGGGTGACCCCGGGCTCGAAGTGCTGGATCAGCGGGCTGCCGATCAGGCTCAGCTCGTGCTTGACGAACGGCGCCAGGTCGACGGTGACCACCACGCCCGGGTCGCGGCTGAACAGGGTCACGCCGGGCAGGTGGATGGTCCCGCCGCCGGGCAGGTCGACGGGGCCTCCGCCGAGCGACGTCTCGGAAAGCCTCACCCCCAGCGTGAACTCGAGCTTGTCCCAGCGCGCGTCCAGCTCGCGCAGGCGGATAGTGCCGTCGTCGCGCAGCTCGAGCGAGCCGCCCTTCAGCACGAGACGGCCGTCATACCGGGCGCCGAAGTCGCCGAAGTCGCCGCCGCCGGACACGTCGAAGCCGAAGTTGGCCACCACGACCTCGAGGGTCTTGGCGAATACCGCCTCCGAGACGGCGATGGTCAGGTCCGCCATCATTGCACCTTCAGGTTGAAGAACACCTTGAGCTGGTCGTTCTCGACGGCCGGGTTGTTCGGCACGTTGGCGGACACGGGCGCCGGGACCAGCGTGACGTGCTGGCCGATGGGGGTGTCGTTGTCCTGGAGCAGCTTGGTGATGTTCAGGACCAGCGTCTGCATGGGCACGATGAGCCACGGCAGCACGCCGAGGCGGAGCACCGTCCGCAGATAGCACTCGAGCATGTCCTCCAGGTTGGAAGGCGGGTCGGTCACCAGGTCGACGATCTCCAGGTTGTCCAGCCGCGTTTTGAGAAACTGCCCCGGGAAGCCGCTGACGGCGCCCCACTCGAAGTGCCCGACGCCGAACACGTCCAGGCAGCTGCAGATCACGTTCGCGCTGGGCACCGGCTGGACATCCGCGGCACGTACGGCCCGGGCGGCCGACGCGGGCTGAACGCCGCCCCCGCTGACCGGCGGGGAGGTTGTCGTCGGCGGGGCGGAGGGCGGCGCGGCTCGTAGCATGTCCGCCGCCACCAGGGCTTCCATCTCGGCCGCCAGGTTCTCCACCACGAGGTCATCCGGGCAGGCCAGCCCGAAGCAGGCCCGCAGGTGCAGGGCAAAGTGCTGCGGGCCGAGCGACCCGAGCTCGGGCGGCAGCGTCAGCGTGTTCCCCGGGTGCAGGTCGATGCTGATGTTGCTCAGCTGCAGGCACCAGTCGAGCCCGAGAGGCCGCGGCGCGCCGAGCACCGGCAGCTGCGGCTCGACGGTGAACAGCGGCCCGCCCCCCGGCGGCGGCGTGATCGGCATGCAGAACTTCGAGCTCAGGGCCTGGGTAAAGAGGAGCGTGGCGTAGTTGAACAGCGACGGGCGCTGCAGCATGAGCTGGCCGATCGTCGCGTTGATCCCGTTCTCGTGCACGGCGGCGAACAGGTTACTGTGGCTGGTGAACGCCATGGTGCACCTCCCCCGGGCATGGCCAGCACGGACCGAGCAAAATCCTGCCGCAGTGCCGGCAACGGCGCACCAGGAGAAACCCTGGACTTTACGCGGGTAAGCGCGTCCACACCCTGCCGACGGCAAGGTAGAGGATGCCACCGAGCGGAATGAAGATCAGGGAGGCGACGGCCCGCACCCACCGGGGCAGGAACCTCACTCGTTCGGCCTGAATTACCTGACCCAGGTTAAAGAATAACTCGCCTTCGTGGCCGGGTCCGGTCCAGCTTCTGCTGCTCAGGAAGGCGTAAGCGTCACTGGCCAGCTGTTCCTCGTTATCGAAGAGCTTTCGCCAGATCTTGGTGGCGGCGGCGAGATTCGGGAGGGAATTCCCGAATGCCTCCACGGTGAGCCAGCCGTCGTAGCCGATGTCCTGGAGCGCATCGAACGTTGAGTCCCAGGCGACGCTGCCCGTTCCCGGCACGCCCCGGTCGTTTTCCGAGATGTGAACGTGAGCGATGCGGCTCCCCACGCGCCGGATAGCGGCCGCCGGATCTTTTTCCTCGATGTGGGCGTGGAAGGTATCCAGGTGGATGCGGCAGTTGGGGTGATCCACCTCATCGACGAAGCGGATGGCCTGGTCGAGCGTGTTCAGATGGTAGAGCTCGAACCGGTTGACGACTTCTTCAGCCAGTGTCACGCCGGCCGCGGCCGCGTACTCGGCCACGCGGCGCAGGTGCCCGACGCTGCGCGCCCACTCTTCTTCGGTCGGGCCGGCCCCGGTGAAGACACCCAGGGCCACCTGGTGAGGGCCGCACAGCAGGGTTGATCCGACCGCGGCGCAGCAGTCGATCACGGCCTGCATGTGCTGGTACGCGGCTTCTTGTACGGCCGGGTCGGGGCTCAGCGGATTCCACTCGGGCGCGATCACGGTGTTGGCGGTCCGCTGCAGGCCAAGATCATCCAGGCGCTGCCCCCACTGGGCCCACGTCGCCTCGTCCAGATCGAAGATCGGCACTTCGACGCCGTCGTAGCCGATCTGCTTCAGCGATTCGAGTACCGGCATCAGGCCGTCGTGCATGTGGTCCGCCCACAGGTACAGGTTGATCCCGAGCTTCATCGATCGCCTGCTCAGTCGTTGTAGCTGTCTACCTCGAAGGAGGTGAACCCATGGTCGACGTTGGTGTTGCCGACGAAGAAGTTGAAGCCGATTCCGGGACTGCCCTCACCGAACACGTCGTCGGTGGCGGAGATCACCTCCACGCCGTTAATGAATCCCCTGATGTCATGGCCGGAGATTGTCGCCTCCACGACGTCACCATCCCGGACCCCGTATTGCGGACCGATAAGCTTCCTCAGCGACGTGAAGTCCCCGATCTTTCCATTCCACCGCACGATCTCGGCATAGGCATTGTCCGTCTTGAGGCATCTGAAGAAAATCTCGTACCCGGTGCAGCGGTGTGGCGTGAGGGTGCTGCGCAGGCGTATCTCGACTTCCTGGAAATACTCCTCTGTCGGGTTCTTGCTGAAGACTGTCCCCTTCGCATGCTGGTTCTTTCCCCATGCGCCGGAGAGCAGGGCGGTCGGGTCGTCGTAGTCCCCCTCGGGCGCGGCATCGGGGTCTGCGGACTCGAGGTTTCCCTGTTCTATCCGGTGTTCGGCGGCCTGCATGCGCGTTACCGCCCCGTAGGCCACTCCGTTCCTGACTATGACGTCGGCCCAGTCAATACCGTCCCTGGCCCCGTTGAGCCATAGCCCGCCCTCCGAGATCGGGTTCTCGTCACGCTGGAAACGCGTGCGGTACGACCTGACCGAGTCAGTTCTGGTTTCCATCGGCATCTCCGGTGTCCGCGATTGTCTCAGCACCTTCGGCGGTCACAGTATGGCTGTCTATGATCTCGCCGGCTTTCTGCAGCCACGTCTCGCCGCCCCGCACCTTCAGGATCACCAGGACGCCGACGCCTACGAGCATCCACGCGCCGACGATCACCGGCGACCAGTTGTCGGGAGAGGCGGGGAACGGGCTGAACGACTTCACCAGCGAGTAGATCAGGATGGCGGTCGTGCCGACGGGGAAGATGAAATGCAGCACCCAGTTGAACTCGCGGCGGCGGTGGAGCCAGTAGTGAACGACCACGCCGATGTTGCCCATCGAGTAGACGAAGATGACCGCCAGCACCAGGCAGAAGCCGACCATCAAGATGAAGAACGTCGCCGGGCCCAGCAGCCCGCCGCCGATAAAGGCAAGCCCCATGGACAGCAGGAACTGAAGCAGGACCGCGACCGTGGGCGTTTTGCGCTTCGGGTCCACCCTGGCCACGACCCGGGGCAGCACGCCGGCGCGGGCCATGCCGTACCACATGCGGGTCGCGACGTTCTGGGTGGCGAGGCTCGCGGCCATGACCGAGGTGAACATGGCGAACAGCGCGATGGACCAGACCGCGCCCCAGACCCGGTGGGCGATCACCAAGGCGGGGAGTTCGGCCGACGCGGGGAGCTTGCCAATGTTGAGCCAGCCCCAGCCGATGACCTGGCCCCAGATGACGACGACCGTCATCAGCCCGGTGATGACGATGGACGCCATCGTGGCGATCGGGACGTTCCGGCGCGGACTGGCGGTCTCCTCGGCGAGCGGCACCGCGGATTCCCAGCCGGTGAGCCCCTGTACGGAGAACACGATGGCCAGCGCGAAGCCGGTCGCCGTGGCCAGGTGTCCCGGGTTGAAGCCCGGATCGAACACGCGGACCGTGAATCCGCCGGGACCGGGGCTGATGAGCCCCGATAGGCCGAGGGCGAGCACGATCAGGAACTCGAGCCCGCCCAGGACGACGATCGCGCGCACGGACAGCTTGATGCCATAAAACCCGAGGACCGCGATGACCGGGATCGCGACCAGCGCGAACACCCACCACGGGACGTTGATGCCATAGTTCGCCTGGAGCTCACCCTGGAGGATGTAGCCGAAGAAGGCGAGTATGGGGCCGGCGATGATCGGCGAGTAGAGCGTGTACGCCCATCCGGTCAGGAAACCGGCACGCGGACCGAGGGTGCGGCTCACATAGGTGAAGTACCCGCCGGCCGACGGGAAGAGCTTGGCCAGCTGGACCAGGCACATGCCCAGTGCCAGCACGACAAGGAACCCCAGGAAGTACGCGAACGGCGAGATCGCGCCGGTGAAGCCGACAATGGTCGCGGTAAAGAAGAATGCGGTGATGGCCGGCGCGATGGCGGTGATGTTCTGCATGAGCGCGCCGGTGAGTCCGAGCGCGCGCACCTGGAGCTGGGTTGTGGCTAGCACCTCGCCCGGCTCTCCGGTGGATGCCATGTTCTCTCGTGGAGGCTTAGTCGCCATACCGGCAGCTCCCCTTACCGTGCCGCAAGAGCCTGATGCGAATTCCCCGGGCTCGCCACCGAAGAGCCCGATCAGGGACGCTTTCTCCGGCCGGGATTACCGGCGCACGGCTAGGTGCCGTGCGAGGTGCTCGATTACCTCACGTGCGTCGTCCTCGATGCCGCACATGAAGGTGGACCTGCGCCGCCGCAGCACGGGCAGGCCGAGAGCGTACAGTCCCGGGCTGTCGACCACGCCGCCCTCGTGGCGCAGCTGGCCCTTCGCGTCGAGGGCGGGCACGTCGAGCCAGCCGTAGTCGGGCCGGAATCCCGTCGCCCACACGATCGCGCGGATCTCGCCGCTGCCCAGGTCAAGGTGCAGCCGGGTCGATTCGGGTACGCGTGTCGGCGGGAAGCGCTCGGGCGGGCCGACCTCGGCGTCGCGTCCGCTCGTCAGCGCCCATTCGTCGAACGTGCCCAGCAGGCGCCTCATCTTGAGGTCCGCGAGCGAGAACACGTTGCGCAGGCCGCCGGAGAACAGCGTGCTGCCGTCCCGCACCGCCGCCCAGCGGCCCACCAGCTCGACGCCCAGCGAGGCGAGCGCGTTGAGATCGAGCGTCGTCCGCTCGGGAGTCCCGACGAGCTGGGGCGAGGGCAGCCGCCGGGCCCGGGTGAGATCCTCGACCTCGTCGTACCGCTGGTCCCACACCCCCGACGCGTCCATCCACCACAGCACGTCGCGGCCGCGGTAGGTGCGCGGCAGCCGCACGTGCTCCCCCACCGACAGGGTCACCGGCCGACCCGACCGCTGCAGCTCGGCGGCGAGCTGGACGCCGGTCGCCGACGCTCCCACGACGACCACGCCGCCGTCGGGAAGCTTGGCCGGGTCGCGGTAGTCGAACGGCGTCAGCTGCTCGACCGACGCCGGCACCGCCCCGGCGAACGGCGGCACCGACGGCTGGTTGCAGGCCCCGCTCGCGATGACCACGGCCCGGCAAGCAAGCTCGCCGCGCGTCGTCGTCACGCGGTACCCGTCGTCGGTGCGCCGCACCGAGGTGACGGTCGTGCCGGTCCGGACGGGAGCGCGCGAGAGCGCGGCGAAGCGTTCGATGAACGCGGTAACTTCCGCCACGGCCATGTAGCCGTCGGGGTCCGGGCCTTCATAGCGAAGGCCCGGCAGGCGACTTTGCCAGTTGGGCGTGAGCAGCCGCAGCGAGTCCCAGCGTTCGGTCCGCCAGGAGTTCGCCACCTCGCCGCGCTCGAGCACGACGTGGTCGATCGAGCGGTCGCCGAGGTAGCGGCTCGCGGCCAGGCCCGCGTGCCCCGCGCCGACGACGACCGTGGTTACGCGCTCGATGACGTGAACCCCGAAACCCTCAGGCGACTTCGACGGTGACGTTCGTCGGGTTGGTGAGGGCGTCGTACACGGCGGAGCGCTTCTGCGACTGGGCCACCAGCGCCTCGATGTCCTCCCGTGACGCGTCCGCGTCGATGTGGAAGGTCACCTTGATGTCGTTGTAGCCGTTGCGGACATCGCTGTCGGCACCGAGGATCCCGCGGATGTCGTGCCCGCCCTCGACCACGGACTCGACCGAGCGCAGCTGGATGCCACGGTTCTCCGCGACGGAGGCAATGCCCCCCGTCAGGCAGCTCGCCAGGCCGACGAGGAGGTACTCGATCGGCGGTCCTCGGCCGCGAAGACCTCGGGATGGTCGGCTTCGAACGACCACTCTTCCTTGTGGTTGTGCTCCTCGCCGAGGCCGAAGAAGCTCTGGACCTTGATCTGGCTGTGCACGCCGTTCTGCCACTTGGCGGACGCGCGCCAGGTGAACTGGGCGGCCTCGGGCGCGCCCTTCAGCACCTCCCGTGCGTCGAGCAGCGCCTGCACGTTGACTCCGTTGGTAACCGTGGTCATCTCGTTTATCCCCTCACGCCCACTTCTCCATATTCTCGATGGAGATGCTTGACATTACACCGGACAGTACCAGCTAAGATACGGCCCCCAGACGGAGCCATCCTCGGCCGGCCTCTGCGCTGACGGCGAATTACCAGCGGCCGTGATGGATTACCTCGCCCAGCGGGCGGCGGCTGGGCTTGGCGATGGGGCGCAGCGGGCGATCGGCGGGGTAGCCCACGCCGAGGAGGAAGGCCACGTCGTATTCGGCTGGCACGCCGAGGATCTTGCGGGCCTGGTCCTGGTCGCCGACCGAGGCGTGGCCGGTGCCGATGCCGAGATCGGCCGCGGCCAGGGCCATGGCGTACGTGGCCTGCCCGAGGTCGTAGTAGTCGAGGAGGCGGGTACGGTCGTCGTCCGTCCTGGCGACGACCAGGGCGACGGCGGCGGCGGCTCCGGCGATGTGCCCCGCGCCGCGCCAGACCTCGGACAGCGCGCGCAGCTGGTCCGGGTCGGTGACGACGACGAAATCCCAGTGCTGCCGGTTGGACGCTGACGGTGCCCGCCACGCTGCCTCCGCGATCCGGTCCAGGTCGGCGGCTGGCACCGCGTCGGCCCGGTAGCTGCGGACGTTGCGCCGGGCGCGGATGGCATCCCACGTCTGCATGGCGGGCTGCTCCTTCTGACTGGAGGAGGTGGCGGCGGGCCTGCTCAGTGTAGTTCTGCGGCGCAACCTGCCAGCAGACAGATGCAGTCAACATGCGGATGCCACCAGCTTCGCGACCTCATCGACCAGCTCAGGCGCTAAGAAACGACACGTCAGGTCTCGGCGATCCTGGCCCGGACTTCGTTGGCCACGGCCGCCAGCCCGGCC
>WNGH01014925.1_pt1 | contig 16074 bp, 20 predicted proteins | sample 5400631 | NCBI WGS metagenome assembly WNGH01 (sample SAMN13153373, study PRJNA577476) | soil metagenome | isolation source: 115 cm soil or saprolite under Garry oak tree replicate 1 | place: USA:California | collected 2016-06-15
AGCCGTCGGGAGACCATGCAGGGGTGATATTAGTACCGCGGAAGCGAGGAAAGGAAACGAGTTTGCCGGTGTCCATAGAATACATGCAAATCTGCGCACTGGTGAGGCCCATGGACGGAGCGAAACAAGTGAAAGCGATTCGCGAAACGTCGGGCGACCAACGGGGCGTGAGGGCAATGGACTTCAGGTTGGTCAACTGGTGCTGGTTGGAACCGTCGTAATCCATAACCCATATTTCCTTGGAGCCGCCGCGCGAGCTGACGAAGGCGATTTGCGTTCCAGCGACACCTGGGAGGCCCCCGGAGAGCTGGGCGATAATTTCGTCGGCAAATTGGTGGGCGAATTTTCGGACCTGGAGGTCGGTGGGAGCGCCGCGATAGACCTTTCCGATGACGGCTGGAGAAGACGGATTGCGGACGTTGTAGAGCCAAGCCTCGATGGCAACTTCGCTGTTGGATTCGGTGAGATTGCCAAAGCCAAGGAAATTGGCGTTGGTGGGGGGATCGATCCAAATGGCGGGTTTGAGTTCGGCGGGCACGCTCGGGGGTTGCGGGGGATAAAAGCTGGGGCTGGCAAGCTCAAAAATACCGCTATATTGAAGATCGTCGCGAACGACCTGCGTAAAAAGGGCGGCGTGGGACTTGGTGGCGTCAGAGCGCGCCGCGAAATCCGCTATGGCTATGCGAGGCTTGACAAATCGAAATCAAAGGTCACGTCCACGTACGATCCCATGTAATCGTTGGGAAGCGCGCGAAAAGCGTCAATGCTTTGCAGGGCCCTCAGAGCCGAATAGTCCATGGATGAGTTGCCGCTGCTTTGGGACACGCGGATGTTGGAAATGGTCCCATTCGTGCTGATTCTGAATGTCACTACTGCGTGGGCGCGCCGGGCCGCCCGCACAGCCGGATCAACGGTGGTCTGATCCCAGGATTGACGAACCCTGTTACGTACGGCATCCACATACCAAGGGTAACGGGCGCCAAAGTCCCCACCTCCTTGGCCTATGGTAGCGACACCCGAGGATGCGCCGGGATTCTGGGTATAACCTGAGGAAAGGTCAGGATTGCCATTTTTTCCATAATTTATGTCGTTATCGTGAACGGGCGCCTTATTCTCAAGGGTCCTGGATTTAGGCGAAGGAGGAAGTGGTTTTTCCTTCTCAAATTTTCGGATTTTCTCGGCATCGGTTTTCGGCTCGGGCGGTTTCGGAGGCTCTTCCTTGTGAAGGCCCTTGGTGGGATCGACTGCCTTGCTTTCTTTGACCACGGATTCCATGGACATGGGTATGCCGGCGGAGATAACAAGATTGACTTTCGTTCCACCAAGTTTGCCACCGACTCCGCCCCAGGTGTCTCCGCGACGCTCGAGAAAGGAAGCGCCGATCACTGCCGCGGTTAACAGGGCATGAAACACCACCGAATAGAACAAGTAACTTTTGAGATTGAAATCGTTCGTGTTGGCAACGGCGCTGGTCATTTCTCTATCGGGTCCGTGCACGCTCGGTGAGGGGTTCGGTAACGATGCTGATGTTATTGATGCCGGATTGGCGCAAGGCATCGATGACGGCGGCGAACGCCCCGAAGGGCACGGTTTCATCACACCTCAAGAAGACGCTGCGCTGCGTACTCTTCAATTGCGCATGAATCCTGGCTCCAAGTTCGTGAATACTGACGGGATCATTGCCCAGATAGACGCGTTGCGACTTGTCCAGAGTGACGACGAGACGATCCTGGCTGATATCCTTCACGGTGCGCGTCTTGGGGACGTCGACTTCGATGCCCGACTGGAGGATGGGTGCGGTGATCATAAAGATGATGAGCAGCACGAGCACGACGTCCACAAACGGGACCATGTTGATTTCGGAGAGCGAGGTCTGCGTCGATTTGGAGAGTTGCATATATTTCGATTTTAGCAAAACGGCCGGGTCGGGGCGGCCGCGAAATCTAATTAACGGCTTTTTCGATCAGCGAAGTCACTTCCAGCGCAAACGTGTCCAGGCGCTGAGCAAGATCGCGAATGTTCTGCAAAAAATGGTTATAGAAAATGACGGCGGGAATCGCGGCAAACAGGCCGGCGGCAGTGGTCACGAGCGCCTCAGCGATGCCGGGAGCGACGGCACGAAGGCTGGCAGCGCCCGCGCTGCCGAGGCCGGAAAAGGCATCAATGATGCCCCAAACGGTTCCGAAGAGACCGATGAACGGCGATACCGCGCCCGTGGTGGCAAGCCAGGACATTCCCTTTTCCACGCGGCGGACTTCTTCGGCGGAAGCAAGCTGCATATTGACGGTCACGGCCTGCAAACTCTTGAGTTTTGGGGGATGCGGATTGCTGGCGATGCCCCCGATCTGGCTTTGCAATTCGCGATAGCCCGCGGCATAGACGTTGGCGAAAGGCGAAGCGACGGCCACGAGCGCCTGCGGATTGGCGACGCCCCGGGTGGCGCGGAAAATGCGCAGGAACTCGTCGCTTTTCCGCCGGATGCGGCCGAACATCCCCAGCTTCTGCAAAATCATGGCCCAGGAAACAACGGAAAAGAAAAGCAGAAGCAGGAGAACGACACGCGCAACCAAGCCGGTTTGCTTGAGAATCTCAAAGAGATCAGTGACAAAAATCGTAGTGAACAGAAAAATGACGTACCCCTCAGTGGAAACGAAATTTTTTCTGGGCGTTCAAAACGTAGCACACGCGTCCAGAGCACGCAACAAATAGGATGCAAGTGTTTCTAATTCTGCTGCTTATCGGGCAACAGGTGGTTTACTTCCCCAGGATATCCAAGGCGGCGCGGAAGCCTGCGGCGAGTTCTTCAGCGGGACCTCGGCCCCAGTAGTGAAGAAAAATGACCGTGGGTTGAGTGCCGAGCATGTGGTGGTGAATGGCGACGACACCGAGTTTGTGAGAGCGAAGCGACTTCAGTACGGGTGCAACTTCGGACTCGCGCATGGCGATGTCACCAGCGATTTGCGCGTCGGCATCGCTCCCAGCAAAAGCAGCCCAGGAGTTCAGACCCATGCGCGCGTTGATTGACGCGCCGTGCTCCTTGAGGTTGAGGTCGTCGCGACCGAGAGTGAACTTGTAAACGGAGCCGAGGGCTTCTCCCTGCTGGCCAACGATCTTGTCCAGAGCGACGACATTAAAGGGCGGCGCAGCGGCGGGAGCGGCAGATTGAGCCGCTGCAGGAGGCTTCGGGATAAGGTCCAGCGCGGGCTTAATGGAAAGCGCCAAGTTCATAGCCTCGCCGTGCCCGTGAACGTGCATGTAGAAGAGGCGCGGCTCCTCAAAGAAAAAATGGTTGTGCAACGCGGTGACTTCGATGCCGTGTTCGAGCAAGGCGGACATGACGGGATTGACTTCGTCCTGCGTGAGGACGAGGTCGCCCATGAGGACCTCGCCGCTGCCTTCGCCCTTGGTCATGGCCACCCAGCCGCCAAAGCCGAAGGGCGTCGGCGTGGATTGCCCGGCGATGGTTACCTTGAGGTCATTTCGAGGAACGTTGACCTTCAGCACTTTGGCTTTGAAATCGCCGGTACGGCCGAGGAACGTGAGGACTTCCCTGTACTCTTTGGGGACGTCTTGGGCTGCAACGGGAGCCGAGTTCAACAGCACCGCCAACAAGATCGAAGCACAAACAGCGCAGACAAGTTTCATTGCGATGCTCCTCCATGTCCACTTTACTGCGAAGCCGGCGAAATTCGAAAGGCGAAGCGCCGCCCGACAGAATAAAGCAGGTATGTTAAACTGCGAATTGGGCATGGGCAAACCGTTCGACATCGAATTGGAAAGATTGACAGGAAGAACGTCTTATTCCGAGGTGCTTCCCGGTGTTACCGCGGGGCAGCGGGGAACATTTTTCCTGGAGACGTTTGGCTGCCAGATGAACGACCACGACTCGGAAAAGGTCGCGGGGCTGCTGCTCGCGCGCGGCTATCAGCAGGTGGAAACTCCGGAAGCGGCTTCCCTAATCCTTTACAACACGTGCAGCATTCGCGAGAAAGCGGCGCAGAAAGTTTTTTCGCGGCTGGGGGAATACCGGGAGAAGCAAGGCCAAGGCAAGGTCATCGGGGTGCTGGGCTGCGTGGCGCAGCAAGAGGGCGAAGAGATCTTCAAACGCGCGCCGTGGGTGAGCCTGGTATGTGGTTCGGCAAGTTACCGCAAGCTGCCGGAGATGCTCGCGAAACTGGAAGCAGGGAATCAGCGCGTCGCCGGGCTGGACACAGATACCGACGAAACGTTTGAGACGGAGATGACGCGGCGGGACAATCCGTGGCGCGCCTACCTGACGATTATCGAGGGCTGCGACAAGGCATGTTCGTATTGCGTGGTGCCGTTCACGCGCGGCCCCGAGCGCAGCCGCGCCAGCGATTCCATTCTCAGGGAAGTGAAGCAACTTGCGGAACTCGGGTATTCCGAGGTTCAGCTTCTCGGTCAAACGGTAAATTCGTACGCCGATCCGACGCTGCGTAAGATGTGTTTCTCGAAATTGCTGCTGGCGGTTGCCGATGTGCAAGGAATTCGACGCGTGCGGTTCACTACGTCGCATCCCAGTGATTTCACACCTGACATTGTGCAAGCCATCGAGCAGCAGCCGAAAATTTGCGACCACGTTCACTTGCCGGTGCAGTCTGGTTCGACGAGAGTGCTGCATGCGATGCAGCGGACGTATTCGCGCAAAGAGTATCTGGAAAAGATCCGAGTTCGGGGAGACATTGAGTTTGTTGGATGAAGCGCAGTACGACAGCATGTTTTCGTTCAAGTACTCGCCAAGACCGAACACACCGTCGCTCTCGATGAGCGATTCGATTTCTGAAGAGGAGAAAGGCCGGCGGCTTGCGATTCTGCAAGACCGGCAGAGAGAAATTCAGGCTGCCAAGCACGCACGCCTGGTAGGAGAGCGTTTCGAAGTTCTGGTGAGCGGAAAATCGCGGCGCGAAAATCAGTGGACGGGGTATAGCACATCGCACCGCATGATAAATTTCGCTTCACAAGAGAGAGAGCTTCTGGGAACCTACGTGCAGGTGCGAGTTACGGGAGCGACACCGAACGGTTTGGTGGGAGAGCACGTCACCTAGTGGAGGGAGGCATCGATGGAAGTGGAGATGAAAATCCGCGGCCTGATGATGGATCCCGTCACGAACATGCCCATCGTGGTGCTGAAGGACGTGCAGGGGCAGGCGATCCTGCCGATCTGGGTGGGCGTGTACGAAGCGAACGCCATCGCATTGGAAATCGAGAAAGTGCAAACTCCCCGGCCAATGACCCACGACCTGTTGAAAAATGTTCTGCTGGGACTTGAAGTGCGCGTGCAGAAAATCGTGGTGAATGATCTGAAGGACGATACGTTTTACGCGCTGATCTGGGTGGAGCGCGAAGGCCAGATGATGACGATCGATTCGCGGCCAAGTGATGCGCTGGCCCTGGCGCTACGCATGGATTGCCCGATCTTCGTGGATGAAGCGGTTCTCAAAAACTCCAAGATATCGAGCGCTTTCTCCGAGCGCAATACCAACGAACAACTTCGCACGTGGCTCGATGGGCTTTCCGATGAGGATCTCGGCCGTTACAAGATGTAAGACGCCGTAAGCCAACCGCGCGATCTACCATTCTGAAGTCAAGTTCCCGCCAGCTTGAGTTAGCTAACGTGCATTTAAGCGACGGACTGTCCGCCGCCAGGCGAAAAGCAAGACGATACCAATCAAAATAAGTGCAAGGCTCAGGCCGGACCACAGGCCAAAGGCGCCCCATCCGCGGCCAAAACAGAGCCAGGCGCCGAGCGGAAGACCAATAATCCAATACGCCGTGAAGTGCCAGAACATGGGCGTGCGTGTATCACCAGCTCCGCGGAGCGCGCCCGTGGCGACGGTCTGGAGGCCATCGAAAAGTTGGAAGGCGGCGCCAGCAGCGAGCAGAAGAATGGTGCTGTGAATGACGGTTTCGTCCGGCGTGAACATGCGCGCGATCCATCGGGGAAATAAAAGCAAGGCAGCGCTGGCGCAAGTCATGAAAGCAGCGCCAAGAAAGATGGCAGTGCCACCGGCGGCCCCCGCGGCGGCGGGATCCTTCCGACCGATGGCCTGGCCTACGCGTACGGCGGCCGCTGAGGAAATTCCAAGCGGGACCATGTAGGTGAAGGAAACCGTGTTCAAGGCGATCTGATGGCTCGCAAGAGGAATGGCGCCGAGGCGGCCGATGAGCGCGGTGACCAGAGCAAAGACGCCGATTTCCAGAGTGATTTGCATCGCTGCAGGAAAGCCGAGTGCGATGAGCCGCCGGATGCGCGCCAGTTCCGGCTGAATCGGAGTGCGAAGCAATTCGGTTCGATGGGTCTGGTCGTACCAAAGCAAGTAACCAACGAGGATGGTCGCAAGATAGACGCGGGCGAAGGCAGTGGACCAACCGGAACCGACGGCGCCCATCGCAGGCGCACCAAGCCTTCCATAAATTAGAAGCCAGTTGCCAACGGCGTTGATGATGTTCGCGGTCACCAGCGCAAACGAGATGGGGCGAACCATGTTCATGCCCTGCATGCAACGCCGTACTGCGAAATAAAGCAAAAGTGGCAACGTGCCCCAGGCCATTGCCCTGGAGTAGGGCACGGCCACGGAAATGATGTCCGGTGAGATGCGCGCGAAACGAAGCAGGGGATCGAAGAACCAAACTGGTGCCATAAGGAGGGGGGTGAGAGCAAGGCTGAGATAAATGCCATGCAGAAGCGAACGATGGCAATCCTCGCGCTGGCCTGCGCCAAAAGCTTGTGAAACTAGTGTGTCCAGGCCAATCAGAAGGCCTCCACCAAAAAACGCAAGCACGTGGACAAGAATGCCACCCAAGCTAACAGCGGAGATGGCCACAGCACTGCTAGGCAGCCGGCCGACCATCATGGTGTCGACGATAGCCATGCTCATCCAGCCGAGTTCGGCGAGCACGAGAGGGATCGCGAACTGCAGGGTGGGGCGGAATTCGGCACGAAGTGTCTGGAGTCCGATCATGAGCGAAAGATAAGAGAAACGAGTGTAAGCGGGGCAGCGAAAAGGAGCAACGGACGCCGGGAGACGAAATTGAGGTAAGCCACAAAAAAAGGTGCTCACTCCAGCCGGAGTGACTGCTTGAACGTACTGGATACGAAGTTCCATTGACCGACGTGGAGTAACATTCGTAGGCTAGTGATATCGGTGAGGTTGTAGGCCTCGTCAGGAACAAGCGTGAGTTCGGACGAGTGAATTGGGTGCCTCAACCTGGGTACTGTGGAGTAGATGATGGCGCTCTTGCAGGAAGCGAATTTCGACCCCCGGTCCAGGCAAATCCGCGGGAGCGGGCGGCTCAATTCACGCGTGGCCGTGGCGGTCGAGTGGGCCGATGGGAGCCGAAACTTGCGCGCGGAGGGTTACACGGTCGACATTAGCGCGCAAGGGTGCCTTGCCGTTGTGCCCCAGGGTTTCAACGTGGGACAGAAGCTGAGGCTTGTGAATCTCACCAAGCACGAAGGCCGGACGGGATGGGAACTCGGCCTGGAGTTACAGGAGCCCTCGCCGGATTTTTGGGGCCTGGATTTCTAACGTTACTGGATAACGATCACCTGCAGCCGGAACCCCCTCCTGTTTTCCACCGAAATCCTGCCCGTCCGACCACTTTTCTCTTGCCAATGATCCGGTTGCGAACGTAGAGTTAGCCTAGGCCTTGGGGGTTTTCTGGAGGCGGCACCCATATATAGGAACCCTGTTGCCAGATCGCTGCGGCTCGATTTGCTGTGCGCGGGCGGAGGCGAAGATAGATGACTGCCATCATCACGGTTGCGAATCAAAAGGGCGGCGTCGGAAAGACCACGACGGCGATCAATTTGTCCGCGGCGCTGGCGCATCGCAGCAAGCGCACGCTGTTGATTGATCTCGATCCGCAGGCCAATTCGACAATCGCGTTTTACGATTCCGGCGAAATTGCCACGAGCATGTTCGACGTACTGAGCGACAGCCGCACAACGCTGGCCGCGGTGATCAAACCGACTAGAGATCCGCTACTGTTTCTCGGGCCCGGGCGGTTGTCGCTTGCAAAACTGGAGCAGGTGCTGGCGGGACAATTCGATGCGCCCTTCAAATTGAAAGACGCGATGACACCTGTGCTGAAAGATTATGACTACGTTATTCTTGATACTCCGCCGTCTCTGGGAATCCTGACGGTAAATGCGCTGGTGGCTTCGACGCATTTGCTCGTGCCCATACAGGCTGCGTACTTCGCGATCGAGGGGACGGACGATTTGCTCGAAACCTATGAGCGAATCCGGGCGCGCCCCAATCCGGGGCTGAAAGTTCTGGGCGTAGTGATTACCCTGTTTGACAGGCGGACGAATATTTCCAAGGATACACACGGGCAAATTCGGTCGGTATTCGGCGAAGTGTTGTTCAAAACAAAAATCACCAAGAATGTGCGGCTGGAAGAGAGTCCGGCATACAAGGAAACGATTTTGACGTTTGCGCCGAAATCACCCGGTGCCGTTGAGTATAAGAAGTTGGCAGGGGAGGTAATCCAACGTGTCGAAGAGAATCGGGCTACCCATCACGCTGAAGATGCGGCATGACGCGCACTACGTCGAATCGCTGACAAGTTATAGCGGCGCGGCGATCGGACGGATGATTCGCGTGGACCAGATTCGCCCGAATCCGGACCAGCCGCGCAAGGCGCTTGGCGACCTGCGGGAGCTCACGGAGTCGATTCGCGAAAAGGGCGTGCTGGAGCCGCTGCTGGTGCGGTATGTGCCGCGCGAAGACTGCTTTCACATTATTTCAGGCGAACGGCGGTACCACGCTTCGCGCGCGGCGGGGCTGCGCGAAGTGCCGTGCATTGAAAAAACCGCCGACGACGCGGAGACGCTCGAAATCGGGCTGATCGAAAATATTCAGCGGAAGGATTTGACGCCGTTTGAAGAAGCGGACGGGTTGCACCGGCTGAGCACGCAGTTTGAATATAAAGCTGGGCCGCAACGCCCGCAGCCATTCATCTTTCAATTCGAACCGCCCTCGGAGACGTTTAGGTTCCGCATTCAGTTTAAGAAGAGCCACGTTTCGCGCGATGAGCTGATTTCAACCCTGCGCGAAATCCTGGCGCAGCTCGAGGGATCCTCGGCAGCCGATTCGACAGCGGCATAGACAGGCGCGAGCGAAGAGGACTGAGTAAAGTTCGCCCCGCAGGACCCTCTTGCAAACATGCAGGAACTAACACCGCAGCAGATGCGAATCATCGAGCGGCTCTTTGAAGCGGGATTCCGCCCGATTGCGATTCCACCTTACGAGAATGGCTTGTGCATGAGGAAGGGCGATTGCGCGGCGGTCTTGTCTGCCGTTCCAAACGGAGGAATCAAATTACTTGCGCCGCCATCGTACTTGGTTGACGGGAATCTCAGCGTGAAGCTGAAGCGCGGCTCAGGCGAAGTGTTCCTCTGGAAGAGGAGGGAAATGGAGGCGACGCCGGAGCGATTGAAGGAATTAGAATCGTTCCGACGCGAACTCACGGAACTCCTGGATATGCCTCCGAAGCAGTAGACCTGCTGTAATTTGCAATTCGAAAAAAGTCCCGTCAAACTGAATTCGTATGGATACCTACGACATTATTTGCATCGGGGCAGGCCCGACCGGCCTTGCTACTGCGATTGAGGCTAAGCGTGCGGGGATGCGGCCGCTGGTCATCGACAAAGCAAGCCTCTGCAATTCGATCTTTCATTACCCAGTGAACATGGTGTTTTTCACGACCCCGGAACTGCTTGAGATCGGTGATTTGCCACTGGTTTGCGCTGCGGAAAAGCCTACTCGCGTCGAGGCGCTGAAATACTACCGGAGGGCGGCGGAACATTATGCGCTTGAATTGCAGTTGTACGAGCGAGTCGTGCGCGTGGATGGCCAGGATGGACACTTCACGGTCGTAACCACGACCGAGAAGGGAACCAACCAGAAATACCAAGGTAAGAAGATTGCCGTAGCGACGGGATACTACGATTTGCCGAACAAGCTAGGAGTGCCAGGTGAGGAACTGCCCCACGTCTCGCACTACTACACGGAGCCTTACGAATACTGGAATCAGGACGTCGTCGTGATCGGCGGAAAAAACTCCTCCGCGGAGGCGGCGCTCGATCTCTATCGAAATGGTGCGCGTGTGACGCTTGTACATCGCAAAAAAGAGCTTGGTGCAACGATTAAGTATTGGGTACGGCCGGACATTGAGAACCGCATCAAGGCAGGTCAATTAAAGGCCATGTTCGAGACGAGTGTGAAGCGGATCACGATTGACGAAGTGGTAGTTGAAAACGGAGCCGCCGCAAGCAGATTACCCGCGCGGCGTGTGTTCGCGTTGACGGGCTATCATCCGGACTTCACGTTTATTCAGGGCCTGGGCGTGCGGCTCGATCCCGAAACCTGCAAACCGGCGCTCGATCCAAACACGCTTGAAAGCAATGTGCCGGGGATTCATCTGGCGGGAGTGGTCATCGGTGGGCGGCATACCGGCGAGATATTTATCGAGAACGGGCGCTTTCACGGAAAGCAAATTATTCGAGCCCTGACGGCACCAGGCGCATAGAAACATAATAGCGGGGCCCAGATTTGCCCGGCCTGAACCCCTTTGCTAGACTGAAACTATGGCATCGATCATCCGGGAAGTAGGCGAGACCTTTGGCGCGCTCATCAAGGGCTTCAGCGTAACCTTCCGAAATATGTTTCGTAAGACGGTTACGGAAAATTATCCATACGAACCCGTCCATTTTCAGCCGCGCTACCGGGGGATCCACGTCCTGCACCGGGATGAGAATGGTTTGGAGAAGTGTGTTGGATGCTTTCTGTGCGCGGCTGCCTGTCCAGCAAATTGCATTTATATCGAAGCTGCTGAGAATGTGGATGCGAATCGGATTTCCGCAGGTGAACGCTACGCCAGCGTGTACAACATCGATTATTCACGCTGTATTTTCTGCGGTTATTGCGTCGAAGCGTGTCCGACTGATGCCATCACGCACGGTCATGGCTTCGAACTGGCGACCTACGACATCAACTCTCTTGTTTACCGCAAAGAACAACTCCTTGAAAAAGAGCCCGCCCCTACGGTGTCCGCAAGTTAGTTTGTTACTCGTCTAATTTAGACTAGTTTTCCAGACCATTCAGGAGTGTCCGCTATTGCGGCCGAAGCGCACCTCTACCCGCATCAAAATTAGCGTCCTCTAACGAGTCTAAAGCAGCCAAGACGTAAGTCTGGGGAGGCGCGTGGGCGCGGCGGCTGCGAAGATTCTCGGGGAACGCTGGAGCAACTGAACGGAAGAGACTCCGGCACGCTAAGGCGGACACAGCTCCAGGCCCAGATGACCAGGGCCTGGAGGAGTGAAACATGGCGGGAAGGGAGGAGAAGCAAAGATGCGACAAACTGACAGAAGGGAACTCTTGCGGATCGCGCGGCGAAGGCAGCACGACGTGCTCTGCGACGTGATGCTGAGCGCGCAGCAGTTCGAGACGTGGCTGACGCTGGACGAACTGACGAAGCTGACGCATTACCCTCCGGCCAGCATTTCCGCGCAGTTGCGGGATTTGCGCAAAGCGGAATTCGCCGGATACGCAGTGGAGAAGCGGCAACGCGCGGCAGGCAAAGTCCTGCGCGGCGAAGACTTCGGAACGGTCTGGGAATATCAGTTGAAGCGCGCGATCCGGAGGAAGGTTGCGAGAGCGCGGGCGCGGAACGGGTGGAGAAAACCCTCGTTGCAAGGGGTGGCTGCTGAATCGTGGTGGGGTCGGTGCGGAGGGGCGATGAGTGTCAAGCCGGAATTGGCATTTGACGTTTGCTGGGTCGGCCGTACTCACGGCCGCAAAAATCGACAGCAGACGGTGCGGAGATGAGCGTCAAACTGGAATTGGCGTTTGACGTCTGCTGGGATGTTGACCGCGACGCGCGCGAAGTGCTGGAGACGAAACGCGGCATTCCACGTTGAATTGGAAGGACACGGGGAAGTTCCTGTGGCGGCCCGATTTTCGTCCGCGGCTGAACGAGTGGGTGGCGGATTTCGCGCTGGTGGGGAAGGCGGCGCTCGATGAGCCGGACTGGGCGTCGCGCATGGTGCTGTTTCGCCTCTACTACCTGGGACTCGCGCCCCACGAAACGGGCGCGGCACTTTCTCGGCTTGAGCGAGCCGAGCTGGGTGAATTGGACCGAGCAGATCCGCAATCGCTGCGGCAAAGAACTTCTGAGCTGTGGCATGTTTCCCCCGAGAAAATATTTTACGTCCGCGGCCTAGCCCAGCATCGGCACACCGCGGTCAAGGCTCGTGGTTGGAGTCATAAGGCGGATGGCGGTAAAATAGGGGGACAGCCCAGAGTGGAGGGAAAGATGGACCCCGAAACGAAGCGCGCCTGGAGTAGGTTGACGAGAGAAGTAAGGGAAGATACGCCCATCGTGCTGCGCGGATTGGCAAGCGAAGGGAAACAAATACCCCGTAAGTTCTATTCTGCTGTTGTTCGCGGCATGAAATCCTTGACTAGTCGCGCCAAAGAATGGGAAGCGTCACTCGGCGGCCGCCGAGCTCTGGTCTCCCAGCTCGCCCGGGTTCGACTGCGCTCGCCGATCTATAAGGTGTAACAGACCCTCCCCAATCCAGTGCTGCCCTCCCAGGGAGTCGTGTTGCCAGTTGCTGGCGGATAGCGCGTCAAGAAACCATCAGGGTTTGCGCGCCCACGCTGAAATACAGCGCGAGCCGACCCACTGCGGATCAATGTCCCGGCAGGCGGCGTGCATGCGATCGGCTAACTTGTCGACTTGGACTTCTTCGGCCGTGGCAATTCCGTACTGGATGATTTTCGGGAGAATGCTGCGAATCGTTTCCGCAAAGAAGTCGGCCATCTCGCGGCTACAGCCGCAACCGCTGAGATGCGAGACTTCGGTGGCTGTTTTTACGAAACCCGCGTCGCGGCAGGCGGCATACAATCGCATTCCCATGTCAATGCGCGCGCCACTGCGCCGCAACGCTTCGCTAATCCAACGCCCGCAATCCTTGAACTGGGGCATATCGGGGAAGATGCGGGAATCCACGGTGAAATCCGGCTCCATGAACGCGATGACGGCGCCTGAGCGCAATTGTTGAGAGAGGTGGCGAAGCGTGCCTGCCGGATCGGGCAGATACAGCAGAACAAAACGTCCGACCAGCGCATCGAAGGGCTCGGAGTCCGCAAAATCATGAAACTCCGTGGTTTGAAAACGGATGTTCGCGTAACCGGCATCGGAGACTCTCTTGCGGGCCCAAGCGACGCTCGCGGCATCGCGATCGATGCCCACGACGGAGCCGGTTGGTCCGACCAAATCCGCAGCAAGCATCGCCACGTCGCCCACGCCACAACCTAAGTCGAGGACGCGCATGCCCGCCTCAATGCCTGCGGTGCGAAAAGCGCTGGCCAGGAATCCGCGCAGGATTGCCCCTTGCCGCATCAAGCGCTGGCGTTCGCGGTCGGTAGAACCCATGGCGTAATCGCTGGCCTGCGAAGCCGAACCAGTTGCTGGTGCTGAGGCTGATGGTTCATTCGCCATTTTGAGTCCTTTCAAAAACGCGAAATTAGAGCATTAGGAGCGAATCGCACACGCGAAGGATTTTACTCGATTCCGTAGATGCCACACGGGTGTTCGTGGCCAGGCGGTGGTGGTGGTCGAAGCGAGACTGCGGGGTCCAGACCGGGAGTTTGGCGCGCCGGAAATCGGAGAGGCGTTTCTGGAAACCGGGGATGACCTCTCCCCCGCGAGGGTTACGCGAGGGAACCGGACACCGCGCGCAAGGGTTGCTGCCCTCGAAATTCACTTCGCCGATGCGGAAGCGCACGGCGCTCCGTTCTTCTTCGCCAAAGAGCTGATCTTCCCAGAATGCCGGTACACCGTCGATTTCGAGCGTGGTGCGGAAGCGGCGGCGCGCTTCGTCGACCGCCATGCCGTCGAACAATTCGCTTACGGCTTGGAGGGTGGCTGTGGAAACAATGGTTGGACCGTTGGCGATGTTGTCGTCGGGAAAACCTTCCGGAGAATAGCGTACGGTGATGGGTTGCTCAAAAAAGCCGGAAAACCATTGCGACGCCGCTGCGTTATCGCCCGGGAAAGCGAATGTCTCAGTCGGGATTTTGCGGCTGTCACCTGGAACAGAGAGTGTTACGGAGCTGATATCCGGCGCGAAAGCCGCGCGAATCAGGTGGACGGCTGCGGTGCGCTTGCCGTTCACCCATTGCCCATCCACGGAATAAAGCGCCCAGGCACGGTCGAATTCGAGCCCGCCGCCCGGGCCGATGCGTGCATCCTTCACTTGCACCGGGTCGAGCGACTTGATGGGATAAAGGCGAATGTTCGCGAGTCGCGCCGTTGGGCGTGCAAAAATCACGGAAAGAGTTTAGCAGAAGGAAAGTGAGAAGCACCGGACGGCCGCGTTTGCGCGCGCATTATCCGGGAACGGTGGCGGTGCCGAAAAACAGCCAAGCAAGAAAAACGGCGCCCACGAACGCCAGCGAGACACTCAACAGCGTCCCAATCAGAACGTATTCGGCAAAACGCGCGGATTTGAATTCTGGATAGCGGGTGATGGCTTTCGCAGTGAGAATCAGTCCCACGGCCGCAGGAGATCGCAGGAGCAGCGCAGTAAGAATCAGGAACCGCTCGAGCCAGCCGATGTAGAGCCCCGCATTTTGCAATTGCTCTCCGGCTTTCTCGAACTCTTCCTCTTTCATGCTTTCCGTCAGGGAGCGCGTCAGGAAGCGAATCAGATACCCGCCGCCGAAGATCACTCCGAGATAGATCACCGGCACAGCGAGGAATTTATTCCCCAGGCTCCGGGAAGCTTGCAGCGGGGCGGCGAGCGCCTTGAAGGACATGCCCGGTGAGAGCAGCCATGCCGCAAGAACCACAGTCAGCAAATGAACGAGCTGATCGGCAATGTAGGATCCAGCGCCACCGCGGATCGCACGCTTGACGTCGAGTTGCACTTTGGCAAAATCAATCAGCAGATGAACCAGTGCGAGTGCCGCGATCACCAGGTGCGTGGAGAGAGCGACGATCGAGCCGGGAATAAAAAATCCCACCAGCAAAATGGCGGAAAGATAGTGAATGAGCCCGTGCAGAAGATATGCGGAGAGCCGGCCGCGCACCTTTGCGTCGACGAGCCGGCGCGTCTGAAAAACAAAATCGACCGTCAGGTGGCCGAGGTAAACGGCGAGCAGAGTTCGCAGGAACATTTGCATAAGTTCGTGCAAATTTAAGAATTTGTATGTTTCTGTGCAACTAGCCAAAAGTGCGTTCGATGAACGATCCCGCCCGGTTCACCGTTTCCGCCAGTTGCCAATAGTAGCCGCGTTTGAGATTCCTGGAAACCGTGGAAATGTCCACCCGGAGCCGCCGGGCGGTTGGAGCAAGAGTCTCACGGCTGAGGAATGCCCCGATGGCCTCCCATTGTTTTTGGGTGATCTGGAGCACCAGGGTATCGTGCAAGCCGTAGATCAGGTTGATAGTCTCGTTGAAGTCTTCATTGCCGGACGCAAAGGCCGTGAGCACGTCGAACTTGAGGAGGCCGCCCTCCTGGATGCTTTCGATGGCGTGGCGCGCCAATTCAAACGCCTCGCCGGTGAGCTGGTTGACGGGCGGTTGAATGCGGCCGGAAACGCTGCCGATGCCGACTCCGACGCGTAGAGACAGAGGCCGGAGCGCAGACCGCAAATCCAGAATCAATGCCGGGAGCGCCGGCAGCTCTGCGGTAACGGTTTGGAATTCGTCCCCGGCGGTAACGGTATACGGCAGCCGGATGAGCTTCTGGCGCAGATGCTTTTCCGATGCGGCCGCGAGCTTCTTTCCCAGCAGGGCGCGCACGTCCCTGCGGGCGCTCGAGGCTATGATGTCAGCAATCAACACCGCGTAGATTCCCCCAGCCATATAGCCATCCTAGCCGATTTTATAGCTTGCACGAATCTGTACAAATACACATATTTGTATGTTTGTGTACAAATACTATAAATTGTACAATAACGTGCAAAGTAGGAAATGTCAAGGGCCGAATCCCGCATGGGTTCAGTATTGCTCGTGCAGCTCCAGAGGATGGGGCCG
>WNGH01003017.1_pt1 | contig 16073 bp, 10 predicted proteins | sample 5400631 | NCBI WGS metagenome assembly WNGH01 (sample SAMN13153373, study PRJNA577476) | soil metagenome | isolation source: 115 cm soil or saprolite under Garry oak tree replicate 1 | place: USA:California | collected 2016-06-15
TCCAAAACTTCGCGGTCCCACTCAAGATAGGTGGGCATGAAAGGCCCGCTTGATCCGCAAGCAATTAATTGAAGAGAAGGATCAACGTAGCGCATCTGCCGGGCGGCGTCCTGAGCCTTCATGCCATACTCAGTCGCGGTCATATGGCCTATCTGCCAAGGGCCGTCCATCTCGTTACCCAGACACCAGCGCTTCACCTTATAAGGTTCCGCGACGCCGTGCTTGCGGCGGAGATCGCTCCACTTTGTTCCCTGATCCAGGTTGCAATATTCGACCAGAGCAGCTGCCTCTTCAGGAGTTCCCGTCCCAAGATTGAGGCCCATCAAGGGCTCAGTGCCGACAGCCTTGCTCCACGCCATGAATTCATTGGTGCCGAACTGATTGGTGTTGATTGCGTTCCAGGCCTTGTCAAGGACGCGGGGACGGCTTTCCTTGGGACCCACGCCGTCGAGCCAATTGTAGCCCGAAACGAAATTGCCACCAGGATAACGAACGATGGGAACTCCCATCTCGCGAATTTCACTGATGACGTCTTTGCGAAACCCATTGGCTTCGGATAGCTTCGAACCCGGATCGTAAACGCCCTCGTAGATCGCAGGACCCAGGTGCTCGAGAAATGAGCCAAAAAGATTACGGTCGAGCGGAGCAATGACGCGACGCGAGTCCAGGTAAACACGGACCGTATCGTTGGTGTTCGGCGGCGAGGTTTGAGCGCCTCGGAAAGCGCTGCCAAACAAAGAACTCACACCCCACGCCACTCCTGCTTTCGCAGTCTGATGCAAGAAAAGACGTCTATCGGCGAAAAACATATCTGTATTCTCCTTCTTGCAGGTGAAGCTAGGGCCTGCTCTGCACGGTCTCCCGGTAAGCGTTTACCACGGGTCCGCGACCATGGCAAGCTGCATATCGCGATCATCTTGTCTCACCCCATCGCTGGGTTGGCTCTGTCGCCTTCCACATCTGTGCAGCCTTGACAATCGGATCATCGCCCAAGCCGCTTATCACTGTCTGGGAGACAGCCGACGGCCGTGTTGACGGTGAAATATTGAGCAAACCCAGAGGAAACAACCTTAACGCGACAGCCTATGCCGTCGCGGTTCGATTTCGTACCGATGGTTTGTATTCCCAGCCAATTTCTGCGGTTCCCACCGTCATCTCGCAGGAGGTAAGCCCTTTGACCCACGTTGCTAACCACGATGTCGAGATCACCATCGTTGTCGATATCTCCGAACGCTGCGCCCCGGCCAGCCCACTCTTTTTGAAAAACGTCGCCGGCAAGCACCCTCACGAAAAGGCCGGACCCGCTCGATAGTGTCCATCACAGGCCCCTGCGCAGCGAAGAAGTCCTTCCAGCCATCATTGTCGTAATCGAACAAGTGCGCACTCCAACCAGAAAAAGCCGAAAGTCGCGCCACCCAGGCCAGACGAATTGGTCACATCCCGGAAGCTGCCGTCGCCGTTGTTGTGAAAGAGGTGATAGCGTTCGTTGGAAAGATCCGTGACCACAATATCCGGGCGACCGTCATTGTCGAAATCGCTGAAGTCGATGCCCATCCCGGCAAACGCTGTGCCGTCCTCATTGCAGGCAACGCCTGCGGGCAGGCCGACTTCGGTAAACGTGCCATTTCCCTTGTTGTGGTACAAGAAACTCGGCACCGAATCGTTGGCAACAAAGATGTCGGTGAAACCGTCGCCGTCATAGTCGGCGAAAGATACGCCCACTCCTTTGGCTTGGGGGTTGGCGATGCCAGCCTCCGCGGAAACGTCGGTAAATGTTCCGTCGGCGTTGTTGTGATAGAGGATGTTGGCGGCACCTCTAAAATTGTCGGGGTGACAGTAGGCGCGCAAGCCGGGTTTCTGTTCTCCGCAATAGCGGTTGTTCCGGGAAGCTCCAATTTACATAACGGGTCCCGAAGAGGTCGAGGTTGCCGTGGTTGTCGAAGAACCCGGCGCTCGCGCTCCATCTGCCAGCGGAAACTCCAGCGCGCTTCGTGACGTCGGTGAACGTGCCGTCCCCATTGTTGCGGTAGAGCGTGTTGCCGCCGTAGCCTGTCACATAGATGTCCTCAAAACCATCATTATCGTAGTCGCCCACCGCTACACCCATCGTGTAGTAGTTCGGCGCCATCCCAGTGAGGCCGGCTTTTTCCGTCACATCCGTGAATGTGCCGTCGGTGTTTTGATGATAAAGGCGGTTCCAAAACCTGCGATCGGACTTTTCCGGGAGCTTGCTATCCGGCATCGGATCGTCGATCCTCGCTCCGTTAGTGAAGAAGATATCCAGCCGCCCGTCGTTGTCATCGTCGAGGAGGGCTACGCCTCCTCCCATGGTTTCCAGCAGGTACTTGTTGGAAGTTGCGGAGTTTTCGCGTTTGAAATTGACCCTCGCGGACCGAGTGATATGGGTGAACTGCACCTTTGGACCGCGACCACGCCGACGAAAAGTCCAAATGACACCGCCCAGTGACGGGAACATCTCCGCACAGCTGGACTATCGAATCTCCGCCTGGCTAGAATTCCTTTTTTTCATGCCATCAAAAAGTTGATTGATGGGCGAGTCCGGCCTGAAGTATGCCGGTGCTAGATCCATAGTCAGGCCGCCCCAAGCCTCGGATAATAGCGAAGGATTGGGATAGCGCCGAAGCAAATCGTTCCAGGGGGCACATCGCCCCATTATCATGACCCCGATCCTGTGCTACCCGGGCCGCGGTTGATCAATGGCGGGTACCTTCATTAAGCCTTGTGGAAATCCCTTGCCGATGGACGTCGCTGGCGCGCAAAAATTTCTTTGCGTTCAAAAAATCCTCTTGACACCAGCTTTCAGGAGGAGTAAGAGTGCCCCAACGCTTTCCGGGAAAACGTTTACCGGCAGGTGTCTGGGGTGAACCTGAATCCTGCGTGAAGAACGATCGAAATGGAGCTGGACAGAGCGAATGGAAAGTTCTGAGGACTGGGCCCGAGTTCCAAACCCGGCTTTGAGTAAGGGGTGTTCCAGGGTCAGAACAACTTCCGAGGCCAACGTTTGCAATCGATCCTGGCAAACCCATTATGAGGTTGCACGACGGATTGAGGTTGGGCGCTTAAGTTTGGGGAGGCGTAAAGATGAAACGGCCATCAACTGTCGTCCCGTTTCTGTTGTCTGTTTTGGTCGCGTTCAGCGGGCAGAGCGTGTACGCCCAGTTAGCCGACCGGGCTGAAATTACAGGGATCGTCACCGACACCAGCGGAGCCGCAGTTCCCGATGCCAAAGTGTCGATCATCAACCAAGATACTGGCGCGAAAATTGTGGTGGGCACGAACAGTGCTGGCAACTACAGCACGCCGCCACTCCCTATAGGTACATACACCATCGAGGTCGAAAAAGAGGGCTTTAAACATGCCACCCACCCGGGCATCGTGCTGAGCGGCGCGCAGAGTTTCCGCCAGGATGTGAAGCTCGAACTGGGTGCGGTGACCCAGTCCGTCGAGGTCGAGGGCGGATTAGAGCAGATTAACACCGAGAATGCCACGGTGTCTCACACGATCGGTTCCACCTACTATCGCGATCTCCCCGCCGTGATGGGAGCTGACATCCGTCTGGCCGAGTCCCTGTTGCAATTGCAGCCTGGCTTTGTGCCCATGCAGCCGAACGGCGACGCGATTTTCCGCGGCAGCCAGTTTACATCCCGGATCAACGGTGGCCAGACCATGGCCACAGAAAACTGGTTTGACGGCGCGGCCTTCGGCTATGCGGAAGGTCATCAGGGGACGCAGGAGAGCTCGGTACCGTATCCCTCGGTGCAAGAAATGACGGTCGTCGAGAATACCTTTTCAGCGCAGTATGGGCACACCAGCGGTGGTTTTATCACCTACGCCACGAAATCCGGTACCGACAAGCTGCACGGCAATGTATACAATTTCTTTACGAGCGATAAGCTGGACGCGGGGAACTTCTTTTTTGCCGGCATACCGACAATTCCGAATAAGAAACTGCCTTTGACCCAAGACAACTGGGGGGCTGCCGTGGGTGGGCCCGTTCCCAAGATTACATGGGGGGGCAAAACGTTCTGGTTCGTCAATGTGGACGGTCTTGACTACCACAGCACGGTCAACACCGGCTTTGTCAACACTCTTCCGACGCCCCTTCAGAGGCAGGGCAACTTTGGCGAGTTCCTGACGGGCAAGCAGGCAGCCGACAGCAATGGAAACCTCTTATTTGACGCTCTCGGGCGACCCCTGTTCGTAGGCGAAGTGTTTAACCCTTCAACCACGCGGCCCGGCCCCGGCGGCGTACCGGTTCGCGATGGCTATGGATTCGACCCTGTTACGGGTCTCCCCATCCCCGGCCAGGCGAATATTATTCCTGCCAACGACCCGCTTCGGAGTTCATTGGCGGCCTTTATGATTCCCAACATCCCCGCGCTGGACCGCAACACCTTAGCTGTGAACGGGTTTGGCGGGAATTCGGACGACAATAACAAGATCAACGTCAGAACGTGGCTTTTCCGGATTGATCACACGTTCAATAACAAATTCTCTGTCAGCAACACGTATTACCAGAACAACCGGCCGCGCACCGCTCACTGCGGCGGGCCGCAGGGCTGCACCACGGTGCACAATGGACAGACGGATTCCGCGGCGAACGATACTTACATCGGCCAGGGATTCTTCCAGCGCATCACCAACCATTTCGAGCACGTGCAGATGAACTGGGTAATCAAGCCGAACCTCTTCAATCACACCACGCTGGCCTACGACCGCTGGCATATGCAAGGCAACCAGTTATCCGGAGGTGCAGGCTGGAATCAGAAGCTGGGGCTCGGTCTGCCCAACCAGCCGGTATTCAACAATGCCGGCTTTCCCTCGGTAAACTTCTCTGGTGCTCATGGTTATACCGCCTATGGCACGCCCTGGGCCAGCGGAGGGAGCGACATCAACAATCGCTATCAATTTCTCGACGACATCACCTGGATTACCGGCAAACACACGATCAAGGCCGGATTGGAATTCCGCTACATGACCTTCCCGCAAACGGGCTGGGCCGTCAATACGGGAGGTAACTTCAATTTCAGTGCCAACGAGACTGCCGGCTACGATGCAACCGGTGCTAACAGAAGCGATTTCAGCGGGAACGAGTTCGCCTCCCTCATCCTGGGACAAGTGGACCACGCCAATTTCTCTGCACCGTTCAGCTACATGCCCAAGATGAAGTATGGCTCTCCGTGGATCAACGACGACTTCAAGCTGACACCCAAGCTCACGCTGACCTTGGGTCTCCGATTTGACTGGCAATCAGGGCTGTCAGAGCAGCACGGAAAGTTTTCCACGTTCGATCCCACCGCCCAGAACCCCGTCGGCCATCTTGGCGCGACGGTATTTGGCAGCAGCAAAGCTATCGGGAACAGCAGTTGGAGCGTCGGTCCGCGCTTCGGCTTTGCCTATCAGATCAAGAACAAAACCGTGATCCGCGGCGGGTATGGGATGTACTACGCCGGCGCGCAGGCCGACTCGTGGGATCCTTACCCGGTAGACGGTTACCAAACTAACCCGACGGCGCCAAATAACACCAACGGGCAATTCCCCGCGTTCTACTTCAACGGGACGGGCGCCTGCCCTGCCCAAAGCCTCCGGCCGGGAGGTGTTACTTGCGGATGGCCGACAGGCTCTATCGTCCTGCCACCTCAACTGCGGGCCGACATATCGAACGGCGCAAGCCCGGTGGGCGTGGATCCCAAGACATACACCATGCCCCGCTATCAGAACTGGTCGATCTCGTTCCAGCGCCAACTGGGCCAAAACATGGCAGTCGACATTGCTTACGTAGGCAACCACGGCACGCGGCTGATCGATGGCCGCAGCGCCGCCGGAGTTTCTGACAATATGAACCCCGGGAGTGTGCTTGCGCTGGGCAGCGTGCTTACGAACGGGCATTTCAACAACGGTGTACCTGACGCTGCGGCGATTGCGGCGGGGTTTACGACTCCTCCTTACCCAACATTCACCGGAGACGTGGCCCAGTCGCTCAGGATGTGGCCGCAGTACCAGCAGATCAACTGGCGCTATTTCCCCCTAGGTGAGAGCCACTACAACGCCTTGCAGGCTAGCTTCGACCGGCGAATGAGCCAGGGCCTGCAGCTCCGCGTTGCGTACACCTATTCCAAGCTGATGAACAACGGCTCAGAAACTGGGTTGGGAGCCGGGGGACCTCCCGTGCAGAATCCCAGTGATATGCGCGATCTTTACACGGTTAGCTCCGACGACGTGCCCAACATTTTCACTTTCGGCTGGGTGTACCAGTTACCCTTCGGCCGGGGCAAGCCGCTCGGAAGGAACGCTTTGGGTGTTTTGGACAAGCTCATCGGCGATTGGCAAATCTCGGGGACTCAGACTTACCAATCCGGGAGACCGCTGTCCATTACCATGGCGAATAACAGCCTCGGCGGATATCTCTTTAATTATACTGAATATCCCAACAGGGTCGGAACCAATGGACTGACCGGAAACTTCCACGACCCGAACAAGGACACTTACTTGAACGCATCAGCATGGGCCGACCCAGGACAGTTTGCCTTCGGTAACGCACCTCGACAGGATGCGAGCGTCCGTGGTTTTAAGTACTTTAACGAGGACTTCTCCATCTTTAAGGACACGCACTTCGGTGAGGCTGGGTACGTTCGGGTCCAAGCCGATGCAGGCAATGTGTTTAACCGTGTTTTCTTCTGCCCGGTGGGAACGGCTTTAGGTAACGCCAACTTCGGGAAAACAGGCAGCCAATGCAATGTGCCGAGGCGAGTCCAGCTCGGGCTGCAAATCTTTTTCTAGGCCACCCCAACACCCCTTAACCAACCGGTGGATCGCACGCAAAGCGCGGGCCATCCATCGTTAAGTGTTTGTCCCTCCTGAGTTGGGATCCGCCAAGATTCCCTTTGTGAAAATATGATGCTTGCGGTCAGCGGAAAAACGCCTGAGCGGCGAAAGCTACAACTATCACTTGCCAAATTTCTCGCCCCGAATTATGCCGTGGCCCTCTTGAACCACGAGCAATTGGTTCACGCTAACGTCTTTGAACGATTCCGTCAGTCCCAAAGGCCATTGGACTTCAACGAAGTCTGCCTGCTTGGCCCGGCCAAGCCCAAAGTGCAGGCGAAAATCATTTTGGGACATGTAACTGGAACCGCTCATTACTTCATTGATTTGAGAATGCTGGCCGGTAACCACTCGCACGCGAGCGCCAACGGCGCTGCGATTGGACTTGGTACCGATGCACTTGATCTTCAGCCAGTGGTTTCCCGAGCGGCAATCATTGCGAAGGAGTGAGGGCGGCTCGTTCATGTTAATCACTGCGACGTCGACGTCTCCGTCGTTGTCGAAGTCGCCGAATGCAGTCCCTCGGCTGCTGTGTGGCTGAGTCACAGCCGGTCCAGTGGCCGACGTAACATCTGTAAAGCTCCCGTTGCCGAGGTTTCTATAGAGAGTCTTTCCCTGCTTGAATGTTACGTGCAGCCTCTTGGTGTCGACAGTGGGGAAGACATGGCCGTTCGACATGAAGATATCCGGCCAGCCGTCGTTGTCGAAATCAAAAAGGCCTACGCCCCATCCCAAGTACTTCGTATTGACGCCCAGCCCGGCCTGAAAGATAGCATCGTAGAAAGTGCCGTCGCCATTGTTATGGTATAGATTCGCCGTCTGGTCGGAGTAGTTTGTCTTGACGATATCGAGCCAGCCGTCGCAGTCGTAGTCGCCAACTCCCACACCCATGCCGCCCTGCGCCGTCCCATTCTCATTAAGCGCGCAGCCCGCGCCGGCGCCCAGCTCTTCGAATGTCCCATCTTGATTATTGTGGTAAAAACGGCTTGGAACGGAATCGCACGCCACGTAAATGTCAGGCCAGCCGTCGTTGTCAAAGTCCGCCGCACACACGCCCAGTCCGTAGGATCCCACTGGTACCCACTGATCGCTCACAGATATCGGCGCAACGGTCCCGCGCGGGATCGCCACACCCGATCGCTCGGAGACATCCTCAAACGTTCCGTCGCCGCGATTGTGATACAAAATGTTTGTCCCGCCGCCCATCCCTTGCGGCCCGCACCCGACGGACAGGCCATAATACCTGCAATATTGGTTCTCGCCGGGTTGCGGTGCCCCTTGAGGATCGAAATTCACATAGTTTGCAACAAACAGGTCGAGGGAGCCGTCACGGTCGTAGTCCACAAAACAGCAACCGGTGTTCCACCGTCGCGCTGGACCGTTCTGCTCAAGGCCGGCCTTTTGCGTAACATCGGTGAATGTCCCGTCTCCGTTGTTGTGGTAAAGGACGATTCCACCCCAATAAGTCACGACCAGATCGTCATATCCATCGTTGTCATAATCCCCAGCGCAGCACCCTTGCCCCCATCCCGAACGAATCAGTCCGGTTTTCTCCGTTACGTCGGTAAAGGACCCGTCGCGGTTATTGTGAAACAAGAAGTTGGAAGGCTGATGTTGCGGCGAGATGCCCTCAAATCTCGTCCCATTCACCATAAAGATGTCCAGCCAGCCATCGTTGTCGTAGTCGAAAAGAGCGACGCCACAGCCAGTTTCTTCCAGGAGCCAGCGCTTATGCGTGACGCCACCAAAAATGTTGATTGCTCCGCCCAAGCCAGCCTGAGCGGCAACGTCTGTGAAATGAAATCCCCCCACATGCTCTGAACGGCTCTCGGGTTTCCGGCTGGCAGCCGACGCAGGTGATCTTTGAAGTGTCGTCGGATTACGCAGTCCTGTCAGCAGTACAGACGCGGGCAACACAGAGCCCAACCAACCAAGCTGTTGCAGAAAGTCACGCCGCGATCCTGAAAGGTTGCTGCGTTCGCGAAGGCTCATCGGTCAGTCGGGTAACAGCAATCGGAGCTTCAAGTCGGTCTGCGAACTCCGCTCTGCCTCAAGCTTGCGTGACTCCGCAAATTGACTATCTGAATCGGCGGTTCTGCCGAGGCGACGAAGCAACAGGCCGAGCTGATAGTGGGCTTGCACAGACCCGGGATCAAGCAAGATCGCGCGTTCGAGATCTCGTTGAGCTTCGTCATAGTTGTGCCGTCTTAAGAGTATGCTCCCCAGCTTGACATACGAAGGCGCATGCTGGGGGTGGCTCTTGAGCAGGTCGCGAAACACCGCAGCAGCTCGGTCGTCCTGGCCAAGGGCATCATAAGTAAGTCCCAAGTAGTAGGAGGCAGCGACCTGGTCGGGCTGCGCTTGCAGGCTTTGTTTGAGCGAGGACTCGGCCTGAGCGTACCTGCCCTGCAGGTAATTCACTGCCCCGACCGAGTACTTCAGCACGGCATCGTGCGGATGCTTTTGTAGAAGCCGCGCGAAAAGCGACCCAGCATTGGCGAGGTTGCCTTGAGCGACGTTGGCAGAAGCCAAAACATAGACATACGGATCCCGATCGGGTTTCAGGGCGGCGGCCTTTGCAAGCGCAGGCAAAGCATCCTCTAGCAGATTTCGCTGCAGGCACACTTTTCCGAACTCGAATAGGATTTCAGGGTCTTCAGGATCCTGTTGTTTCGCCGCGACCAGGAACGCCAAAGCCTTCTCCGTATTTCCTTGCCGCTCCGCCATCTCGGCAAGGCTCTGGTCACAGGCCGCGCACGCGGGGTTCAAATCGAGCGCGCGTTGAAAGTTCTGCTCTGCGCGGTCCAGAATTCCGAGGGACAAGTAACTTCTTCCAAGCTTGAAGGCGAGTGTGGGGGAGGGATGCGCGGCGATCTTTGCTTCTTCGGCTTCGAAAATTTGTTTCGCCTCGAAGGTCATACCGAACATCGTCAAAACATTGCCAAACTCGAGTGACGACTCGTCGGAGGGCGCGGACAACTGCTCCCAGTTACGAGCAAGAGCCCTTAATTCTTCCTTTCTTCCTAGCGAACCATAGTCCGTGGCCAGCAACAGGATACCGTCATCGGACCCGCTCAATTGAGCTATGATTGGGCCCGCCGCGTCCAGGGATCGCCCATAGTTATGGAGAGATGCTTCAACCCTGGCCAACTCGAACCGAGCGTTAAAGTTCCCGGGATCGAGTCTCACAGCTTCCTGAAAGCTTTTCCGCGCCAACTCGGGTTTACCCTGCAACAAGCACGCATTCCCCAGACTCGTTCGAGCACCCACCAAATGAGGATTGAGCGCTAGGGCCTGGGTCAGAAAGCTCGTGCTCTCTTTATACCTGCCCTCCTGCAACCGAATTGTACCCAGCATCGCAAAAGCCAGCGCTCGCGTGGTCGGATTTCCAAGCGCCTGGCGCGCTTCCGTTTCCGCCTGGTCCGCTTGTCCCTGGCTCAGCAGGTGCGCGGCCATCTCAATATGATTGAGTTGTGCCCAGCCGATGCTTGGCAAGGTCAGAAGTACAAGACACAGTTTGCACCAGCGGATTACTGGCCTAACCCGGCAAGCGCAGTGCCGGGGGAACTCTGTGCGTTCAACAAAACTGCGCATGTTTGTTCATAATAGCAAGCCGCCACAACCTGGGCAACTTCTGAGACTTGTGAGTGTCCGCCCGTAGGTGTAAATTCTCTTGTCAACGGGTCGCGGTATTCTACGAAAGTCGTGCAGCTATCTGGGGAGCTCCACAGCTTAATGCTTAAAAGAGGGCCGCACATCCGTTCGCGTCGTGCCTTCCTGAAGCGTCTGCTCACAGCGCTCGTTGCGGGCCATCTCCCACGCTCGCCATGGTCATTCTGCCTTGCAACCCCTCAAAGCGGTGGCAAGTTCCCGTTTGAGCTTGTCCCGCCTTCGGCAAGCGGGATTACCTGGGTACACCACAATGGGCGCTCCCCAGAGATGTACCTGCCGGAAACTGTGGGCGCTGGGTGCGCATTCATCGATTATGACAACGACGGCTGGATGGACATTTTCCTGGTCAACAGTGGCAAGTGTGATTTCTTCGACCCCCAGCCACCCCTCCGCAACGCGCTATACCGGAACAACCGCGACGGAACGTTCACTGACGTAACCGAAAAGGCTGGAGTCGGCGGCAGCGGGTATGGCATGGGCGCAGTGGTCGGCGATTACGACGGCGACGGCTTGCCCGACCTTCTCGTTACGCAATACAATGGCGTGATTCTCTTTCACAACAACGGTGACGGAACGTTCACCGATGTGACCCGGAAAGCCGGCCTGCCCACCAAGGGCTGGGCATCGAGTGCGGTGTGGTTTGACTATGACAACGACGGAAAACTCGACCTCTTTGTCTGTCGGTTCGTGGATTTCGACAAGTCCAAGAACAGGTTTTGCGGGAACCGTGAGACCGGTGACCGCTACTATTGTATCCCACGGGTTTACGACCCAATGCCCAGCTGGTTGTTCCACAACAATGGCGACGGCACTTTTACAGACGCCAGCAACGAGTCCGGGATCTCGAAGTCTTTCGGCAAGGCTTGGGGCGTAGTCGCCTGCGACATCAATAACGATGGGTATATGGACCTATTTGTTGCCAATGATACGCTGGCGAACTTTCTATTTGTTAATCGCGGTAATGGGAAATTCGAGGAAATCGGCTTGCAGGCCAACGTGGGCTACAGCGTCGAGGGGCGCGCCCGGTCTGGGATGGGCGCGGATTCCGCCGACTACGACCAAGACGGCTGGATGGACCTGTTCGTCACTAACGTAGACCAGGAGATGTATTCCCTTTACCACAACAATCGCGATGAGACCTTCGACGATATGGCTATTCCTTATGGCATCGGCAAGGTCACGCTGCTCATGAGCGGGTGGGGCGTGAAATTCTTCGATTATGACAACGACGGCACCCTCGACCTTTTCCTTGCCAACGGCCACCCTGACGACAAAATCCAAGAGCATTCCAGCGAAGTGAAATACCGCGAGCCTATGTTGCTCTTTCACGGCACGGGCCGAGGATTCGAGAACGTGACGGCCGGCAGCGGCCCCGTTTTCTCAAAGCCATATGCAGCGCGCGGCATGGCGGTGGGCGATTTCAATAACGACGGCGCCCTTGATGTGCTGGTCGCAATCAACAACGGATCGCCCCTGCTACTCAAGAATCAGGTTGGCCGGCTAAACCATTGGTTGGGTGTGAGACTGGTCGCGAAGCGAGCGAATTCTGACGCCGTGGGCGCGCTAATTACCTGGCAAGCCGGAGACCTGAAGCGGTCACACTTCAAGACGGGGGCGGGAAGTTATCTGGCCTCTCACGATCCACGTGTGGTGTTGGGCGTTGGCAGGCGTACCCAGATCGACTGGGTGGAAGTCAAGTGGCCGCTGCCAAGCGGCCGCTTGGAACGCTTCACCAATCTGCCCCTCGATCAATACATCACGCTCGTTGAAGGGCAAGGGGACCTGCGGCGAAAACCTTGATCAATTCTTTGCCTCGGAGAGCTTCCAGCGAAAACCAGATAACGGAAGGAGAAATGACGTTGACACAAGGCAGACTTCGGCGGGGCTGGTTGTAGGCGCGGCGTTTCTGGTCGCCATCTCCGGGATCGTCGGTATGTATGTTATCAACGAATCTAGCAAACGGAACCGCGGAACGGAGGCATTGTTGTATCAATTGGCGGCCAATGCCCTGGGGCTGAACTCGAATGAGTGGGAGGCAATCGCCGGCTCGAAGATCGATTCCGACCTGCAGGCGAGTTCTGAGCATTTCCGACGCGAAATCCTGACTGACCTGCAGCAGATCCATACGCTTAAAGATGCTGAAGGATTGGCGGACAAAGTACGCCTGCCTACTTCCAACATATCTGAGCGCCATAGAGGAAGAATTTGCTCTTATCTCAAGCGGCCAACTCGATGAAGCGCGAGAACAGGATGACTCGCGTGTGGATCCGAGTTTTGCGGTTCTAGAACAAGCAATCCATGAAGGCATCTCGAGATTTGAAAACGGAGCTCAACGTAGCAGCCGTACAGCGTTCTTAATTTAAAGTTTGAAATTCTCTATCGACGAACCCCATCTCAGCCCCCTAGTGAAAACGTTTCTTGGATCGCTGGTTGCACAATTGTTGCTCGGACCGCCTGTACCACTACCGTGCCAGAATCCGGCCTTCTTAGTAAGGGGCTAGGCTGTGAGCGAAAAGCAGATTCCCCAAGTGCTTGAAAACATTGAGAAGCGACAGCCAGGAAGGGACCGATTCGAGCCTCTGTGAGCAGGTTTTCGCCGCTGCGCCGCCAACGCCTATGGCGGAGCCGTGAAATGGCCCTGCAGGGTAGAAGCGATAGACGTCTCAAAGTTGTTGTTTGACTCCAACTCCCAGTATTCCCGCTGCTGCGCGAACTGATCCCCGTTTTGGCCGTAGCCGCGGAAGCTGGCACGAATCATCGTGCGCGCAAATCCGTTTGCCGCTTGCACGGTAACAACGCGCAAGAGGACTACTCCTCCTGTCCAGCTTATCCTGGCCATATTTGTGTTCCTTTTGGTAGCGCCCAGCAGTTCGTCTTTGTTGAGCTCCCGCGAGATCGTCCAGGAGTCTTCGGTCACACGTTCCTGGCTGATTTTCCATTGCTGACTCCGGGTGTATGCCTGTAAGTATTCTTGAATCTCCAGCGCGGGGAAGGCCAGTTCGATGCAAGCCCCTGCTTTTTGTGGCTCGTCCTTTGCATGCTTCGGCCGCTTCTTCTTGGCCTCTGGTCCGGCACTGTCCCAACCCTCCGCGCACGACCTCACGACGACACTCGTCCCCGTGTTTTGGTGAGGTACAGCTGCTGGCGCCGACATCAGCAAGGAAAACAGGACATGAAACATTATCGGCATAGTGTACCGAACAATTTCGATCAGCACCTGTCAAAAAAGAATGCGGGTCTGCTACCGGGACGCGCCTACCCCGGCAAGACTGGCTCCTGAACTTAGCGCAAATTCACGCCGGCCACTGCTACAAGCCCGGGCCCGGCGCGACCAGGGACGTGGTATACAGTGGGCGGGCTTGTTTTGCGAGCTCACCGAGATTGCCATGATCTGGCGGGGGGCAGAATGAAAAACGTTTGCCAAATCTGCATACGATTCATACTGATCGCCGGATTTACGGCCCAGGTCAGTGCTCAAGAGAAGTCCCCGCCTGAGAGTTCTCGGCCGCTCGTCTTGACGGAAGCCATTCCCTTGCCCGGCGTGCAAGGACGTTTCGATCATTTTGGTTTTGATGGGAAAAACCAATTGTTCGTTGCCGTGCTGGGCAACAATTCAGTCGAAGTGATCGACATCAGCGCAAGAACGCGAGTCCACAGCATCACCGGAATCCCAAATCCCCAGGGGGTCGTCTACGCTCCGGAGACGAAGAAACTCTTTGCGGCCAGCAGCAAGGGCCAGCTGTACATCTATGACGCCGCCACACTTGAACTAGTCAAAGCGATTGATTTTCACGGCGACGTCGATAATCTCCGTTATGACGCCCCCAATCAGCGCGTCTACGTCGGTTTCGGCGACGACGAAACGGGCGCCATTGGAACGGTTGACGCCACAACGAACGAGCGCCTCGATGAAGAGTACAAGCTAGGGGCCCATCCGGAATCTTTCCAGCTGGAAACGGCTGGGCCGAGCATCTATGTAAATCTGCCGGACCTGAAACAGATTGCCGTGATCGATCGGAAGACTCGGGCCATCACCCGATGGCCTATGACGCTCGCGCACAATTTTCCAATGGCGCTGGACGAGGCGAATCATCGATTATTTGTGGCCACCCATGAACCGCCTCGCCTGGCTGTCTTTGAAACCAGTTCGGGTCACCCCGTCGCCACGCTCCCGTGTGTGCAAGATGCCGACGAGGTGTACTACGATTCAGGTCGAAAACGGATCTACGTCCCAGGCGGAGAAGGCTATATCAGTGTTTTTCAGCAAGTGGATGCGGATCATTACCAGCTCCTCGCCCAGGTCCCCTCGACGCTGGGTGCCCGGACTGCCGGATACTTTGGCAAGGGAAGAAAGGGTTTTGACCGTTTTTTCCTGGCCGTCCCGGCGCGTGCCGATCATGGGGCCGAAATGTGGATCTACACGGTCCAGGATTAAGATCGCAAACTTTGCTGAATCAGAACGTTGTTTACGGCAGCCTGTTTGTAGCCAAAAAGCCACCTCCTATGTTGACCTTGACGACAACGCCAACCTGGAGACGGCTAAGGTGCACCCAGCGAACCTCATGGCAGCCTCCGAGGACCATCAGACTTGGACAGCCAGGGGCTGTGCGATCGGATAGCTAAGCGAAGGCGTGGTCCAACCTCTGGACCAACACCCTGCCCTGCCTGGCCTTATTGCGATTCTAGATGTGGGCAATTAAGGAATTGCTTGACAGCTTGTATTATACGGTGGTACAGCGGCTATACCTATTTTGCGGGGGGAGGTCCTCATGCAGTCCAAGGCTCAGCGGAACGTCGTGCGGGGGTGTGCGGTTCTGGCCAATCTGGTTCGGGTTTTGGCGGTTGCTTGCGTCGCACTACTTGCTAGTGTCGCAGCTCACCCGCAAGGTAGTTCGGGCAGAATTTTGGGTGTCGTCACCGACCAGTCCGGCGGCAACGTCGGGGGGGCGACTGTGACCATTACGGACGTGGCACGCGGCGTCTCACAAACTCTGACCACGGACTCAGATGGAGCCTACGTTGCCTCGAACGTTCTGCCCGGCACTTACACAGTCCGCGCCGAATTCAAAGGTTTCAAGATTTTTGAGCGCAAGAACATCTTAATAGAGGTTGGCAAGGACGCGCGCATCGACGCCGTCCTCCAGCCCGGCTCGACCAACGAAACCATCACCATCACCGAGGACGTCCCGATGTTGGATACCACTTCCACCACGTTAGGTGGAACGATCAGCAATGAAATCATTAACGACCTGCCGCTGAACGGGCGCAACTACCAGAATCTTGTCTCTCTCCGTCCCGGCACGATGATCTACCCAGGCGGCGGACCCTGGACACAGAGCACCAACGGGATTCGTCCCGAGGACACCAGCTATATCGTCGACGGCATTACCAACGACGAAGCCTTCATGGGCCTCAGCGTCACCAACGCGGCCGCTGTCATCGGTGATGCCGCCACCCTTATACCGATTGATGCGATTCAGGAGTTCAATACGCAGGTCAATCCCAAGGCCGAGTTCGGCTGGAAACCAGGCGCGGTAACAAGCGTCGGATTGAAA
>WNGH01006258.1_pt1 | contig 16064 bp, 17 predicted proteins | sample 5400631 | NCBI WGS metagenome assembly WNGH01 (sample SAMN13153373, study PRJNA577476) | soil metagenome | isolation source: 115 cm soil or saprolite under Garry oak tree replicate 1 | place: USA:California | collected 2016-06-15
ACCCTTTGTCTACCGGCCGGTTGCGCGCAGATCATTACCCCAAAGCTCTTTCAGAAAACCGCTTTTCTCCAAGTTGTTAACGAAGGAATTATCGTAGAGATCTTCCGGCTTCCTTTTTACCTGAATGCCCGAGGCACGAACCAAGCCGACGGAGTCGGCGACGGCCGCCGCCGGAACGATCATGTGCCGATCGACGATATCTTTGGTGTAGACGTGGTAAGAGACTTGCAACGCCTCTTCGTCTTTGACTCTCATGGCTTTGGAAATGGAAGCTTTAGTCTTGGCGGGATTTTTCTCGACAAAGTTGATCGCTTCGCCGAACGCCGCCACCATTTTTTGCACCATCTCCGGCTTTTCCCGTATCGAGCGTGAACTTGCGTGAAGGGAGCTATAGATAAACGGAATGTCGAGATCGATCAAATGATAGAGGATATTAAACCCATCGTTCTTGGCGCGGATATCCAGCGGCGGCGTGACGAGTACGCCCTGAACGATGTTCGCCGCCATCGCTTGATGGCGCTCGGATTGGCTCCCGCCGATGGGCCGCATCGTAACGTCGGCAATGTTGAATTTTTTGACCACCGCCCGTGACAGCCGGTCACTCAGATCCCCCGGCCGCGCCACGCCCAGGGACTTGCCTTTCAAATCCTCCATCCGGTGAATCTCTTTTCGAGTAACCAGGACATAGGGCAATTTGATCAACGGCGCCGCGACCAGCTTAACCTCGACACCCGCGGCGAGCGAAGGCAATGTAGCGTCGGCAGCACAATATAAGAATTGGATCTCATCCGCGGCCAAAGCCGCCAGAGATGGGCCGCTGCCGCGGATGAACACGTGTTCCATTTTGAAGCCGTATTTCTCGAACAGATTGTTATCTAAGGCGGTGTAGAGATGGGCGAATCCGCCTGAGACCGCGCAGGTGGCAATTCGGACCGTGACGGCTCGCTCTCCTGGTTTCGCGAGATAAGGATTGGCGCGAGCCGGGTTCAGCCATGCGAGGACGAGAGCCATTGAGAGCCATAACCGCGCCCCGGTCCGTGCAAAGTGCGCTAACCATTTGGGCGCAACGCCAGTATTCATGAATCAGTCCTCCCGAGACAGTCGCGATGATAACCGCGCCGGATCTTATTTTATTTTGCTCCGCTGCTCAAACGGTTGCATTGGGCCACCATCGACTGGCACTCTGGGCAATTCCGTCGAAGGAACTGAACAGGAAAGTTTATTCAAAGCACAATGAAGGTGCTCAGCATTTGCCCACACCGTGCGCATCTGATCCCGGGCATCGGTAATCAGTCAACCGACGGTTCTCATAGCCCGATAACCTGCAAACCCGCTAATCCCGTAACCATCCCCGTGAATCTGCACATCATCTCACTTACCTAGTCTGTACAGTATGTTTCCGGCCTTTGAAGCTTTTGACTCTTCAGCTTTGGTAGCCACCCTTTTTTTGTCTGGTAAGCAGTGAGCGACAGAATTATAATCGCCTCTAGGAGGGAGCTATATGCTTGTGACACGAATCACTCAGAAAGAAGGGTCGTTTTACTTCATCGCTTATGACGCCGGAGCTCTTTTGGATCGGGTCAGTTTCAGCAGCCGCTACTATTTCGAAGGGGAGCGCATCGAGGCCGACGAGCCTGGGGACGACGAGGTTGCCAGATTCATCGCCGGAATCGAAAAGAGCGAGAAATCATTCCAGCGCCTGCTCAACCGCAGGAAGGTCCGCCAGATCGTCAATTTCTATGAAACGGCGGTAACCCAGCCGCTGATTCCGGGCACGATCCTGCTATTTACAGACGAGACGCTGCGCTTCCGGAGGTCCGATTCAAGCGACAGTGTCGGCTTTCTGAGCGAGCCCGAGGGAAAGTTTCTCGTCATCGACGGTCAACACCGGCTGGCCGCGCTCCATTTTTTCCGCCAGAAACACCCGGACCAAATCAAACAGGTGGAGGTCCCGTGCGTTTTATTCGACGGTAAGAGCGCCGACTTTGCCACGGAGATGTTCGTCGTGATTAATTCAACGCACACCCGCATTAACAAGTCCCATCTGGTCGATCTATACGAGCGGGTTTCCTGGGAGACGCCGGAGAAGCAAAAATCGTCAATTTGCTCTATGAGGAGAGCGATTCTCCGCTACGGTACCGGATCAACCGCCTGGGCGGCCGCAGCCGGCAAGAGAAATGGATTCTACAGTCGGAGGTTTTCAACGAACTCTACAAGATCGTTCAGTCCAACCGAAGATTTTTCGACGAGCACTTTCAGATGCGCGCCGATCGCGCTTACGCGCTGGTCCGTGACTACCTTAAAGCCGTGCGCGAGGTTATGGATTCGGTCTGGGGAGACAACGAGAAATACATGTTTACGCGGGACGTGACTCTCAAGGCCCTGCTGCGCGTCTTAGGCGATTTCATCCGAAACCGCAAGTTGTTTCAAAGCTGGGAGCAGGAACGGGTACCGAAAGTATTTCTGGATTGCATACGCCCTTGGGCCGACTTGGCACGGGAGTTTCGCGCCGAAGGATTTTACGAGCGCTTTCCCGCCAAAGGCCAGGTGGAGCGCGTCCGGCGCATTCACGTGCGGCTAACTCAGAATCTGAACCAAGCATAGGCCTTTCGTTTGTCGGAAAGAGTCTGCTTTTCAACTCGCCGATTCGTTGAGGTCACAATAAAAAGCCCGGCCGGAGTAAACGCGGCCGGGCTTGGCTGAAGCAATTGTCGCAAAACTTAAATTCTAATCTGCAAGTACTCCTTCGTCTCGACCGCCGCCGTGCTGGTAAATAATTCTCTTGCCGGTCTTTTCATCGATCTCGTTTCGTTGCCCGCCAGCCTTTGCAACGTCTTCCGCTGTCGCTTTGTGGCTGTTACCTAAGAGGATCATCGGCTCGTCGTAGGGATTGGAGCCCTCGTAGTATTCGTGCGCGGGGATGCTGATGATCTTTCCCGGCGACAGTTCGTGAGTTTCATTGAGCCCTTTCATGATGCCACGGCCAGTAAGTACGTAATAGGTCCGGTCCGAGGGGTGGTTGTGCATCCTCTGGACGTCGCCCGGCGGGAAACACAAAATCCACGTGTCAAGGTTCTCCCTTCGGAACAGATCCATGCGTCTCTGTCCTTTCTTTCTATCCTTGGCCATCTCAAAGACATCTAAGAGCTGCATAGCGACCTCCTTTCAGCTTGCAAAATAATATTGTTGAAACCGGTTAGAATTTATTCCCGGAGGAGCGACCTTGTCAAGGAGCAGCGGTGGCTACCGATGGTCGTCGTTAGCACCGTGCGACGGCCTCATCCGGTCCTCATTTGTTTGTGATCCCGAGGCGTAATATAGAGACGGTTGAGCATTTGCTAATAAGGAGGATTTCGAATGAGTCTGGTTCAACTCGACGTCATATACGGACACCTCGAGGGAACCGAGGGAAGATTCTCTCGCGACCCGAGCGGCTATCTTTCCATCGAGGCGGGGATTTTTCAGAAATATGGCTTGGAAGTTTCCTGGGCGCATGTTCAAGGCACGGAAGAACGCTATCGCAGGCTCGAAAACGGAACGGCGCAGATTTCTCTCGTCGTTGGCCGCGCCTCGCTGCAACATTTCCTCGATTCGGGAGCAACGAGGATCCTCGGGTGCGCGATGAACAGCTGTCCTTACAATTTAGTTGCCAGGCCGGCGATTCGACGGCTCGGCGATCTCAAGGGCAAGACGGTTGCCTGCCGCGAGGGGCCGGCACGGAACGTTCCCTTCGAGCAAACTTTTCGCCGACATGCGGACCTCCGTTTAGACGAAGATGTCATTCTTGAGTTGTCAGGGAGCGATCAGGAGGCTTTTAATCTATTGATTAACGGCAAAATGGATGCAGCGTTGTTGCCGCGGCCCTATGGTTTCATCGCCGAGGAGAAAGGATTCACGCGAATCAACGAATGGCCGGACGTCGTGGATGATCCTCTGCCCATCACCATAGAAACCACGGCAAAACTCTTGGCCGAAAAAGGCAAAGATTTCTCGGTTTTTTTGGCAGCGCACCGCGAAGGAATCCGATATCTCAAGACTCACCGCACCCAGACCATCCGCATGCTCGGGAAAAGGTTTGGCCACTCACCATGGCTGGCGGCAAAAACATGCGATGACTATTTGGTCTGCATGGATGAGCGGTTGACGGTTGATTTCAAACAGCTGGAAAAGCTTTTATCTCAAGTTGCGCCCAATACGCCGGGCGGTGCTCGGCAGGTCGCGTCCGATTGGATCGTGCCGGGAGCGTTGAGAGATTAAAAACTAATCTTATCATAAATATCGCAACGTCGATCTGCCCAAAGGGGAGAAGATACAGGTTCGCGATGCGCTCGTAGTTGCCGTACCTGCCCTGTTTCATGATATATCTCTGGACAACCCATGACTCACAGCTATGGAACCGACCCCGACCATTCAGGCGATGGTTTCCGGACTTCAGCTTCGTGTTGGATGCGGATAAACAACTCAACAAAATGGGCTGGAAGCCCTGAGTTGGGCGGCGGCTGATTTTACACGATTCAAGATTTCGAAAACAATAGAGGATCAAAGGAGGTTTCTTATGGCTGGCATAATCGATGCGGACACACATATTTCAGAGTCAGAAGCGATGTGGAGGATGATGGACAAAGAGATGTATCACCGCCGGCCGGTGTTGCTCAAAGGTCCGGAGGACACGCTTTATGGTCCGCGCAATGCCTTTTGGCTCATCGACGGCAACATTTTTCCCAAGCCCAACGGCAAGGGCAGTTTCCGTCTTATCACGCCTTCTGCGACCAAGCTGGAATCGTCCAGAGGAGATATTCAGATTGCTTGCCGAGAGATGACCGACATTCCAGCTCGGCTGAAAGATATGGATAGATTGAATGTCGAGGCCCAGGTGGTGTTTCCCACTTTGTTCCTGATTTATCTTACAGACGATCCCGCGTTGGAAGTTGCCTTGTGCCGCGCGTACAACCGGTTCCTCGCGCAAGCGTGCGCCCAGGCGGGCAGCCGAATGAGATGACACCGGCGCCGGTTGCCCGGCTTTCCTCGCGCTCTTTGACGTCGAGAGAAACCACACCTTCGGCCACAGCCGGATTCAGCCTCTGATGGCCTTCAGAGACATCATTGCCAACAAGATTCCGGAGCAATTTCCCCGTCTCAAGTTCGGCTTCATCGAAGCCTCGGCCGGTTGGGTGCCATTTCTTATGCACATCCTTAAAAGGCTATTCCGTGAGCGTTGGAAGTTTTCGTCCGATACCGACATGTTCCGTGAGTATCGCATCTTCGTAGCCTGCGAGGCGGACGAGGACGTCAATTACATTGCTCAATTCACCGGCGAGGATCATCTGCTGATAGGCTCCGACTATGGTCACCAGGATCCATCGGAGGAGCGGCAGCTGGTTGCTGCTATGAGAGCCCGCGAGGATGTTCCCCGCGCGCTGACGGATAAGATCTTTTTTGATAATCCGCGTCAGTTCTATCCGATCTAATCGACGGACAGAAGACGGGAGCTGGTAACATGAAAAGGATTGTCAGCGTGACATTCGGATTGGCTCTTGCCGGGTTGCTGCTTTTCGACGTAAGGGCGGCGATGTCGCAAACCGTAAACCTCGCAATTGCGAGCAAGAGCTTTCAGCATTTGATTTATCCCATCGCTCTTACAGAGGCTACATGAAGGAAGAGGGGATTGACCTCAAGATCACTTTCATCGAGCCGACCCCGAGCATCCAGGCATTGATGGCGGGAAGCGTTGATTTTACCGTCGCCGGCACCAGCGCGCTGGTCGTGCTGGCCCGGAGCAACGCCCCCTTGAAGGTGGCGCTGGCCGTCAACGACCGGGTGCACCAGTGGCTGTTGAGCAGGCCCAATATCACGAGCCCGAAGGATCTGAAGGGAAGGAAAATCGCGACCACGGGTGTAGCCGCCGTCGCAACCTTTATGCTCAAACAAATACTCACCAAGTACGGCCTCGACGGCAACAAGGATGTGGTCTACATCGATCCGGGATTGGGAAATCAAGTTACGGCCTTGTTATCGGGAGTGGTGGACGCTGCCATTTTGGGCCCGGATTTGCGCTATATCGGCTTGGATAACGGCATGAAAGAGCTCTTTTATTATGGCAACGAAGTAAAAAATTCCTGGGGAACGCTTGCGACCTCCGACCGCCTTATCAAGGAGCAGCCCAAGATGGTCGCCGCCTTCGTTAGGGCGGCGCTCAAGGCGTTGCGTCTCATCCGAAAAGACCGCGACGGGACGATCGCTGCCACCACTAAATTTTCCGGTATCGATCGGTCGCAGGCCGCGCGCCTCTACGACGATCTCATCAACACCTTCACGCTTAATGGGACAGTCGATGACGAGACCCAGAAAAACGATCTCGTCATCATCCGCCAAGTCGCCGGTGTCACCACCGACATTCCCAACTCGCGCGCCTACGATTTCAGTTTCGCTTTGGCTGCCGACCAGCAGCTGAATAAGATGGGCTGGAAGCCGTAATGGCGCTCGCAGAAAAAGGAACCATATGAAAACAAGTTGCCCATTGTTTCGCTGGAAAGCATGGGCTGGGGCAAAGCGGATAATGGCTTGGTCCCTTTTAGTTAGCGTTCAGCTCTTACAGCCTGACTTCGCCAGCGCTCAGTCCTTTCAAACCGTCAACATGGCGATCCCGGCCAAGAGCTTTCAGATGGTGATCTACCCGGTGGCGCAGCAAAAGGGCTACATGAAGGAAGAAGGCCTGGATCAGAGAGTCATCTTTATCGCGCCGACGACGAGCATCCAGGCCATGCTCGGCGGCGATGTTCAGTTCACCGGCGCGGGCACCAGCGCGCTCGTGAGCATCGCTCGGGGAAATACACCGCTAAAGGTTGTTGTGGCGACAAACGACCGAGTTCTTCAATGGCTTGTCACCCGACCTGAGATTACCAGTCTGAAGGATCTCAAAGGCAAAAAAATCGCCACCACCGGCGTCGGCGCCGTCGCAACCTTCATGGCGAGACAGGTCCTCACCAAGCATGGTCTCGATGGCAACAAGGATGTCACTTACCTCGATGTGGGGCAGGGCAATCAGCTCGCGGCGCTGCTCGGCGGGGGATTTGACGCGGCGATTCTCAGCGTCGAACAGCGCTACGTGGCGCTCGATAAAGGAATGCGCGAGATGTTTTTCATGGGCAACGAAGTGAAAAACTCTTGGGGCACGCTGGCGACGACGGATAAGCTGATCAAAGAAAATCCCAAGATGGTCGGCGGATTCGTGCGCGCCACCATCAAGGCGCTCCGTTACCTGCGCCAGGAAAAAGAAGGCGCTATTTCCGCCATGCTAAAATTCTCCGGCGTCTCGCGCCAGCAAGCCACCCGCGTCTACGACGATATTATCGGCACTTTCACGCGCAACGGCGTCGTCGACGATGAAACGCAGCGAAACGATCTCAACATTATCCGTCAAGTCACCAACACCAACGAAACAATGCCGAACGCCAAGGCGTACGACTTCAGCTTCGCCCAGCAGGCCGATCAGCAGCTGAATAAGGCGGGGTGGAGACCATGATTTCTCGGATGTCCGGCGCTTTCAGCGCTCGGATAGACAAGGAAGCCAAGCGCGTAACAAAAAAGGCAAGCTGATGATTCAGACTGTAGGATTGGTAAGCAGCATTATCATGCCGTTTTTCAACATTCCTTTGATCGTTCGTATTATTCAGCGACGCTCGTCCGAAGATATCAGTCTCGTATGGGTCGTGGGCGCGTGGATATGTGTAGTGGGGATGTTGCCTTCGAGTTTGCAGTCGCCGGACCCTGTGTTGATCGCCTTTGGGATCGTCAACGGGCTTTTCTTTACCGGAGTATTTCTTAGCGTGATCTATTTCCACCCCACCATTCGAAAGCAAATCGGTCTGCTGAAGTAGGCGAAATCCCAAGATCTATCCATGCCACGAGAAATATCAAAAGCAGAGTTGAGCTACGGGCGCCAACCTAACTGTGTCAGCTGGCGATCGGCTTCAAAGGCTCCCGGTAGTCTATATCCCGTAGAACGCGCAGGGATTGTCTCGGACCATTTTTTCAGCAACACGGCTCGGCACATTCGTTTGAGATCTCAGCACGGGTAAAAAATTGCGCTGCTCGAAAGGATCGTTGTGGCCATAGTCGGAGCCGATCAGCAAGTTGTCTTCGCCAATGCAATCGGCCAACAAGGGAATATTTTCATCCGTCTCGCATGCCACGTAAATTCTATAGTCACGAAACAGATCCGCGCTTGATGAATACTTCCACTCGCCGCGAAATTGTCTCTTGAACGAGTGGAGGAGATAAGGAACCCAGCTGCCGTAAGATTCGATGAAGCCGAATCTAAGGCGCGGGAACAGCTCCGGGATTTTATTGTTCACAATATCGTTGAAGGCAAAGAGAGGAAGCACTGCCGAGTGAGACCATTGCCGATTTTTCTCTAGGTTGAAAAAGTTGATGAACGTTGGGCAACCGGATCCCTGATGGATGCAGATCGGCAGATCAAGCTTGCTCGCTTCTTGGTAAACCGGAAAGAAGTACGGATTGTCCAACGTGAGATTGCCCTCTATTCCTCTGAAGAAAACTCCCGCCGCGCCCTTGTCCTTTGCCCAGCGTATCTCCTTGAGTGATTCTTCGATGGATCGTAGAGGTGGAATGACAACCCATTTCAGCCGGTCTTTTCCTTTGGCCCAGGCCTGAGCCATATACCTGTTGTAAGCGCGACACAACGCCACCTCGAGCGCGACGTCGTCGGTGAGGTAGATGAGAAACAGCGTCGGATAAATCACCTGGACGTCAAACCCCAGCTCATCCATGTCTCTGAGACGTGCCTCGGGGTCCGTCAGATCACGGCAACCGAGACTGATATCGGTTCTCGTTTGTTGCCGCTTGGCCGCCGAAGGGGTAATCAGGTTGAAACCGCCCCTGCCGGCGGGCTTGGGAAAAATATTTCCGTCGATCAGCCAAAACGCGTTGCGCTCTCCATAGAGAGTATCGTCGGGAACGGACACCAGGACCGGTCTCCGGTGATACATCTCCCGGTCGAGAAGGTCCCACATGCCTTGGGATTCAGAAATATGGGTATCGGCGTCAACCACTTTTTTTGCGCTTGTCATAGATCATTTTCTCCTACGGTTTTGCTAAGTACCGCTATCGGACTCGCGATCGAAGCTGGTTATCTGTTTGAGTGTACGCTAGTTGAGCGGCGTCGGAGTTGTCAAGGACGTGCTCTCGTTGAGTTATCTGGATGCTGGCTTTGGAATCGCCAAGACGCTAGCAGCTCTTTTCAATCAGGTAGCTTTGCTCTTACTCAACTCGGTTTTCGATAGTTGTTCGACAAGCGCTACCAACCCCGCGTGATCGAGCTCGCCGTTTCCCATGGATCGCATTGCCGTCATCATTTGAGCCACCTGACTTGTCACCATGAGCGGCACGCCATATTCCGCGCCGGTCGCCAGCGCGATCTTCATATCCTTTTCGTGCAGACGGATGCGAAAACCGGGCTTGAAGTTGCGCTCCAACATTTTTTGGCCGTGCGCCTCAAGAATCTTTGACTGCGCGAAGCCGCCGAGCAGCGCCTGCCGAACCTTTGCGGGATCGACTCCAGCTTTAGCCGCCAACACCAGCGCCTCGCTGACGATCGCGATGGTCGTTCCGACCACCATCTGATTTGCCGCCTTCGTCACTTGTCCCGCGCCGGCGTCGCCGACGTGGACGATGTTTTTCCCCAAAACTTGAAAGATCGGCATCGCCCGCTCGACGGCGGACGGCTTGCCGCCGATCATAATTGACAGAGCGGCGTTGATAGCGCCGGCTTCGCCGCCGCTTACGGGCGCATCCACCATGTCGCAGCCGCGCTTTTCAGCCTCCGCTGCCAATCTTCGGGAAACAACAGGCGATATGCTGGACATATCGATCAACAACATTCCCGGCTTGGCTCCGGCAAAGACCCCTTGCTCCCCGCTGTAAACAAGCTCCACATCGGGCGAATCGGGGAGCATGGTGATGACTACCTCACTTCGAGCCGCAACTTCCTGCGAGCTCGCGGCGGTTTGCGCGCCTTCCTTGCTCAACTCATCCACTGACGCTCGGCTGCGATTGTGCACGATGAGCGAATAGCCTGCCTTCAAGAGATTCCGCGCCATGGGTTTGCCCATGATGCCGAGACCGATAAAACCGATGATGGGTTTGTTCATTTTTTCTACCTCTTCACTTGGCTACTGTAGCTTGCGCTCATGCATACACCAGCGGCTGGCTGATGTTTGGTGCGCCATAGGCCGCCTCTTGCGGCGTGATGGCTTTGGCCTTGGGATTTTCTTTCGCCAGCTCATCATGGCTAACTGTAAACCTTGCCGAGGCGACGCAGATCCTTGCAGTTCAGCTGCCGCTCTCCTCACTTCTTCCAGAAGATGTCCCTAAACTCCTTTTCGTACTCGGCGATCTTTTTGAACATATCAGCCGGGACGTAGTGAATTTTTAGGGCGGACTGATCGAGCTTGGGCGCGAGAGGCTTTACGCCGGGACGCACCGGAACCCGAGAGGCATCTCTGATGATATTTTGACCTTCTTCGGAGAGAACATAGTTCACGAATAACTTAGCGGCGTTTGGATGGGGCGCTTTGGCCGATAGGGCAATGACGTTGATCGAGGTGACAATAGGATCCGATGTGGCGGACCAGTCGACGGGAGCGCCTCTTCGTTTGAGCTGTTCAAGCTCGAATGGAAAGACGAGAGAAACTGGGAACTCACCCGCGGCCAGCAGCTGCGCGAGCAGGCTATGACCGCGCCGCAGTTGAGGTTGCTGCGCGGCAAGTGCTTTCATGTATTTGACCGTTTTCTCTCTGCCCCAGTAATCGATCAGCGTGCCATACCACTCGAACTCTTCTTCATCAATACCGAATTTGCCTTTCCAGCGCGGCTCCAAGAGATCCGGCCAATCTTTCGGACGATCTTTCTCCGCGATCATTGCGGTGTTGTAACCGATGACGAAATTCCGCGCGTAGATCGCTGTAAAATATCCGTCTTTGTCCTTCCCGCCACTGGGAAAGATCTCTGCCTCCGGCGGTGCATACGGCTGCAGGAGGTTTTTCGATTTCAACAAACCCATCTCTAAACCGCTGACGCTTACCACGTCCGAGAAAAATTGCCCGGCCGAAGCCTCGGTCAAGATCCTTTGCCGGAGTTTTTCGCCCGTTTGGCGCAGCGCTTGTGCCCTAAGAAAGGGGTATTTGCGTGTAAAGCCCGCTACGATTGCTTGATTGTCGGCGGCCGAGGCCGTCGTGTACCAAACCACCTCTTTTTCTTCTTTGGCCTTGACAATCAGCGGCGAGAGATCCGCGGCAGATACAATTGACGCTTGAAGAAGGGACCCGATCATGCAGCCGAGCGACCATAACCTCGGTTTAGAGATCTTCAGCATGGGTTCATCCTCCTCAATGTGAATTTGAAGCGGTTCCGCTGCGAGACGAGACGATTAAATTTGCCTCAGGCGTAGGCCTGGTAAAGTCCGTCAAACTTGCCGAGTTTGATCCGCACCATGTATTGGGCGCTTTCCCGCACCAGCCGCTCCTCGCGCGGCGTCTTAGTCATGCGGGCGATGAGCTCAGCGGACTGTGCCGTATGCTCTTTGTCCGCGGCCATGTGTACGGTGAAGAATTCCAACGCGGCATCGCCCATTCGGTAATTCTTGCGCAGATAGGTGTTGAACTCCTCGGAGTAGCGGCAGACCATACTTTCGCTGGTTAGAGCCGACGCCCGGTTCTGCGGCGGGATTCCCATGATCGTATTGTAAATCGTTCGCGCTGAATGAATCTGACATTCAAAAATTTGGGTGGCTTCCGAAAAATCTTCTTCCTTGAGGCCGAGAGCGAGCCCGAAGCGTTTGGCCAAGTCGGGATGCGACTGCTCCTCGTTGAATTGATAAGTGAAGTAGCCGAACATTTCCGGATCGTGGGCGTTTTTCACCATGCCGAGCGCGAATGCTCTGAGAATCGCTTGGTTGTGCAAATAATGCTGAATCGCCCAACCTTGGAGTCTTTTGATCGAGAGTTTTCCTTCGCGCAACTCGGAAAAATAACGACTCTCCATGAGGCGCTGCACGCCGGGTTGAACAATTTCCTGGATCACCGATTGGACAATTGCTTTACCGTCCATACCAAGCTCCTTGGTCGCTCTGACAGTTTCGAGTCTCGGGTTTCGAGTTGCCAGTTCCACCGTAGCCTTGACTTCTCGCGTGAGTCATACTCAATTCAAATTATCATTTACCCGCTAATACCTGATCGAGCAACGTGTAGTCCGTCACCGACGCAACTTGAACCGGCGCGGGAATCTGTTTGGCGGCGTAGGCAAGGTCAAAGTATTCCTGAAGATCCTTCAAATTGATCTTACCATCCGCAGACAGGGTCGAGAGCCACTGTGTGTACACGGTTTCCGCGACTTTCGGCTCTAGCTTCCATTTATCCTTAACGTAGTCGATCATCCATCGACTCTCCCGTTGGCTGAAAGCGATCGAGTCAAGCATCACTCGCATGATCGTCTTGATCCGGCTGGAATCAGCTTTGAGCTTGGCTTCATGAATCACGAGACCGCTCGTGGGAAAACTCATCGGTAGCTCATCCGCGGTCGCTATTTGCCTGTAGCCCTTTTGCGTCATGACCACGTTGTGGGGCCCCGACAGAAGGGCCGCGGATAGGGCTCCCTGTGCGAGGCTGGTTACGGTATTCGAGACCGAGCCGGTTTGAGTGAAAATGACCTTCTCCGGAATCACGCCTTTCATTTTGAGCAGCAGTCGGGCGACCAGGTGTTGCAGGCTGCCGATCCGATCCACGCCGAGACGTTTGCCCGCGAGATCCTCTATCTTCTGAACGCTCGGTTCTGAAACCAGATAGAAAGGCGGTTTTCTCAAAGTGACCATCACGCCCTTGAGAGGCGCGCCTTGGCTTGCGGCAACCAAGCCGGTAGTGAATCCCGTCAAATAGTCGATCTCTCCGGCTGACAGTGCGGCTATCGGCAGCGGGCCGGCCATTTGGATAAGTTCAACGTCGATTCCATGTTTTTTAAAAAGTCCGGCGTCCTTAGCAATGAAGACGTTGAGAAAGGCGACGCTGAAGGCAGAATACGCCATCCGGACTTTTCTAGTCTCTTGCGCGAATCCTGGCGAGGCGAGCTGTAAAAAAAAGAAAACGAAAGAACTCGTTCTAGTCAGCCATCGGATGAATTTGCCATCATTACGTTCGATCTTTGAATGCATGGCTATCACGGCAGCGACTATAGGCTGCGCGTCGAAAGCTTGTCAACTTTTCTCCGTGCCTGGGAAGCACAGGGCTGAAGTAATAGCGGCAGAGGTTCGCGCTATATCAGAGTGGGCCAGGCGCCGACGTCGCCACAAGCGGTGTCGGCATTGGGCTTTAGGCTGTGCGATTTATGGCCGACGGCTCGGATTTTGGGGAGGGCCGGGAAATTACAGTTTTGGAACCAGCAGCGTCATGCCCACTTGGAGTAGATGGCTTTTGCGAATGCCGTTTGCTTGCACGATTCTTTCCACAGAGGAGCCGTAGCGCTTGGCAATCTGTAGAACCGTCTCGCCGCGCTTCACACGGTGACGGACGACCTGGAGCTGGTCGTGTTGCGGATGGCGCGGCTTGTTTTGTGCGACTTGAACAACCGGCTCCGCAATGGGTTGTATCTTGCGGTCGGCGGGCATCTTCACGCGATAGCCGGCCGGAACGACTTTCATGCCCGCGCTCAGAGCGGGATTCCATTCGAGAAACTGTTGCAGAGTGAAACCATTGGAGTTAGCCAGGTAAGCCAAGGACGACGCTTTTTTTAACTCGACCTCGTTGATCTTTACCGCTGGATGGAGTTCGAGACCCGGGAAATATTGATCCAAGTTTTTTGCGACGTCCACGGCCGCTAAAAACTCGGCGTAAAAGTTCTTCGGGGCAAAACCCCAATAGGGATGGTTATAATTCTGAATCAGCTCCACCAAATTGTCCGACTGGATTTCAGCCACGGCGCGGGCCAGCCCCCCGGCGCCGTAATTGTAGGCCGTAAGCGCAAGGGGCCAGTTCCCCAAGGCCTGATAATTCTGATCCAGAAGCGCGGCGGCGGCGCGGGTCGACTCTAACGGATCTTTTCTCTCGTCCATGATACGGTCGATGCGGAGGCGGAATTCTTTTCCCGTGGCACGCATAAATTGCCACATGCCCGTAGCGCCGACCACGGATCGCGCGTGGACGTCGAAGGAAGATTCCACCAACGGCAGGTAGCCCAGTTCCACGGGTAGATTCTTTTCCCGAAAAATCTGCTCGATGTGCTGCATGTATCGGCCGGATCGTTTCAGACCGGCGATCATCTGTTCTTTGACTCCGCGCTGCGCTTTGACTCTCTCTACCTCGACGTTATTGGCCGCCGCGATTCGCGCTCTCTCTCCGTCGATATAAGATTGTGAACGGTTCCCTTCGCCGACCTCCAGGACTTCGTAAATCTTACTCATATCGAGGGGATCGAAAAAGATCAGTTGGGAGAGGCTATACTCGGTGAAGATTTTTTTCCAAAACTCGACGGATTTTTCCAGGCCTGAAAGGAGAGGAAACGTGTCCTGAGTTGACGGATTAGCTTGGGCCCAAGTTTTCGCATGCGAAAATGCCACACAAATGAAAAGGAATGAGAGGAGCCATCGTGCCGCGTGCTTCATCTTCACCTCGTTAGAAGAGATTCCATCAGCAACCCCCGTGCCAGGTTCGAGGAGTTTGCAACGAAGGCATTCTAGAGAATTTTAACGCCAGAAACAAACAAAAAATCATTGCCGAGATGACAAATTTGACGCAATTCATGCCGTATTTGGAATACCATGGCAATTGACGGTAGACCGGCGGCTGACTATAGTCCCGTCATTTAATTGACATCAATGACAGGAGAGAAGCCTTGGAACATACAACTCTGATGCATATCGCCGAGGCGGTTCTACGGGTGATTCTAGGTTGGCGTTTCTTGATCAGTGGTCTCAGTAACGTAGGTCGCTGGCCCAATCCGGTGCAGACGGCGAGCATTCTGTTTCCCAGGGGCGCAACCTTCTTCGGTCTTGTGGCTACCTTGCTGATGGTGGTCGGCGGTCTTGGGGTGGCGGCAGGGCTTCAAACGCCGCTTTGCTCGGCGATGGTGATTATCTTCTTGATCCCGACATTCGTTCTCCATTCTTATTGGCTCAAAGTTTTACCCACGATGGCGCCCGTAGTGAAAGCTGCGCTTAACGACGAGAAAGCCCAGAACTATTTCCGAAGTTTCGACCGGCAATCCTATCACGCCCACGAAGTAGGAATCAGGGATAACCTCGTCTTCTTGGCGGCGGCGGTTTATTTTGCAGTCCGGGGCAGCACCGCCTTTGGCCTGGATAATCTGATGAGCGACTGGGTCATTCGGCTTTTCTAAGCCGCGGCGGGATTATAGACCGGCAACAAAGCGACCGGGATTGAGCAAACCCTTGGGGTCGAATTGCCGTTTGGTCTCGCGCATGAGCGGGAGAGTGGATGGCGGCGCACCCCATACATCGATGTTTTCTTTCAGACGAGGTGGAGCGGCAAAAATAATCGCATGTCCGCCGCGCTCCTGCGCGAGGGAAGTCAGGCTAGCGAACCACTCCATATTCGCATTGCCGGGTTCCACCGAAAGCCACAACGTCCCCGATGCAGCATCGCTAATTATTCGCGCCGGAACATCCCCGCTTTTTCGCTCACTGACCGCTGTCATGACCTCTGCTAACTGCGAGAGGGGTACCGTAAGACGATAAATTAGCTGATCCGAAGTTAAAGGAAAATCACGGACGTAATCCCATAGATGCTCCTGCCTCTCAGTGCTGATCACGTCAGTATCGAGTCCTAACCGGGCCGCGATGGCTTCCGTGTCCCGAATGTGACGCGAGACGCTTTCCTCGAATCCTTCGAACCAGACGACAGCGAGCGCATCTTCGGCTGGAAAGCTGCTGGACCGCGCTGCGGCCGGGTTCAAAATTGAAACGCTCGCGGGAAGGAGGCGTGATGTCGCCAGTTCTGCGGCGAGCTGTGAGGTTTGAGACAGTGTTCCGGAGGCGGTCA
>WNGH01003020.1_pt1 | contig 16063 bp, 18 predicted proteins | sample 5400631 | NCBI WGS metagenome assembly WNGH01 (sample SAMN13153373, study PRJNA577476) | soil metagenome | isolation source: 115 cm soil or saprolite under Garry oak tree replicate 1 | place: USA:California | collected 2016-06-15
TTGCGCTTCAGATCGCGAAGGATGAATGCTGAAAGTTCCGGAGGCGTGTAGTCGCGCCCGAAGATCTTGAGCCGGATGATGTGCTCGCTGTCCGCGGAGACGTTGAAAGGAAGCAAAGGCAGATCCTCACGAACATCATTGATCCCTTTTCCCATGAACCGCTTGATCGAGAAGATCGTGTTCTCTGGCTTGTCGATCATTTTTTCCTTAGCGCGGTTTCCGACAAGAACCTCCCCGGCCTGATCAAAATAGATGACCGAGGGTACGAGCCTGCTTCCGTCAAGGTCTGCAATGACGCGCGGGGCGCCCTCCTCGACAATCGCGACGAGGCTGTTCGTCGTCCCGAGATCGATTCCCACGATTTTCGGCATAGAAATCCCTTGGCGCGAATTACGCCAATTGCGCGAAACATTCGCGTAGTTCGCGGCTCAATCTTCCTCTAAGTCTCTTTCGAGATTCCGTATATACGATGACTCCGAAAGAATCTTGGTCAATTCTGCAAGCTGCTCTTTAAGCTTCGATTCCGCCGAGCCGCTCTTCAACAGTTCATCCCACTGTTCTGAAGCCTTCTGCAATTCCGTATCAAAGCGGTCCCGCTTCTCGTGGATCTGGGCGCGCAGGGAGTCGATCTGTTCCACGGAGGCGGACCCGGACTTCACTTTCTCCATTTGCTCGTTAATTTCGAACACTTCCATCAGCAACGCCTGGGGTACTTTGCTGCCGTCGGGTTTGAATCCTTCCAGGCTGAGCAGGTACTCGACTCGCCGGATGGGATGCTTCAGCGTACGGTAAGCGTCGTTCAAGAGCGCAGTCATGCGCAGCGCCTGTGTTTGTTGAGCTTCCGGCGCCGTCGTGAAGTAATCCGGGTGGTACTTCCGGCTCAATTCGTGAAAAGTTTTTTCGAGCGATCCAATATCTATACCCAACGCTCTGGGCAGACCAAACAGCTCGAAGTAGTCCATGATTTCAGGGGAAGGGGTATTAAGTTGAAAACGAGCTGCCGCAACCACAGCTCTTCTTGGCATTGGGATTCATGAAGACAAATCCCTTGCCCATGAGGCCTCTGTCGTAATCGAGAACCGTGCCGTTCAGATAGATATAGCTTTTCAGATCGCAAAAGAGTTTGACGTTCTCACGTTCGAAAACCTTATCGCCGGTGCGCGCCTGGTTTTCGAACGTGAGATTGTAGGAGAGGCCGGAGCATCCTCCGCCTTTCACACCGACACGTAATCCGGCGGCCTGGACGCCTTCCTTCTGCATCATGCGTCTCACTTCGTCGACGGCATTGTCGGTAATCTCAATGGCCATGGCTGCTACTTCCCGTTGTCGTCGTGTTTCTTTTTCCAGTCACCGATCGCCGCCTTGATCGCGTCTTCGGCGAGGACGGAGCAGTGGATTTTCACGGGGGGCAAACTGAGCTCCTTCACGATATCGGTGTTCTTGATTTCAAGAGCCTCGGCGAGAGTCTTGCCTTTGACCCACTCCGTGGCGAGGCTCGAACTGGCGATCGCGCTTCCGCACCCAAACGTCTTGAATTTGGCATCCTCGATGATCTCGGTCTCTTCATTGACCTTGATCTGGAGCTTCATGACGTCACCGCATTCCGGCGCCCCGACAAGGCCGGTACCCACAGTCGGGTCTTCCTTGGGCAGAGCGCCCACATTGCGGGGGTTGTTGTAGTGATCAATCACTTTGTCTGAATATGCCATCTGTTGTTCTCCTTGCTGGTCCCCAAATCCGAAATCCGCAATCCGAAATCGGAAAGTTTACGCTTCTGTAGCCCAGTGCACCGATTTCAGATCGATGCCCTCCTTTGCCATTTCATACAGCGGTGATAACTCTCGTAAGCGGCGCACAACGTCGATCACGCGATTGGCCACGTAATCAACCTCTTCCTCGGTATTGAAGCGGCCGATTCCAAACCGAATCGAAGTGTGGGCGAGATCTTCTCCGACCCCGAGAGCCTTCAGTACATACGATGGTTCAAGACTGGCCGACGTGCAAGCCGAGCCGGATGACACCGCAATATCATTGATCCCCATCAAGAGTGATTCACCCTCAACGTAGGCGAAACTCATATTGAGGTTGCCTGGCAATCTCTTGTCGAGATCACCATTGATGTAAACCTCATCCAATTCGCGCTCGAGCGTCGTGCGCAGCTTTTCGCGCAGCCGCAGCATTTCGGCGGATTCCCTCGGAAGTTCCTCACGCGCAATCTGAGCCGCTTTACCAAACCCAACGATTCCGGTAACGTTCAGAGTACCCGAACGCATTCCTCGCTCGTGACCGCCTCCGTCGATAATCGGAGTAAGCAACACGCGCGGATTCCGGCGCCGCACATAGAGAGCGCCGGCGCCTTTCGGGCCATATATCTTGTGTGCGGACAGCGAGGCGAGGTCGACATTCAATTCATTGACGTTGAACGGGATCTTACCTGCGGCCTGCACGGCATCCGTATGGAACAGGACGCCACGCTCACGAGCGATCTTGCCGATTTGCTTGATCTCCTGAATGACGCCGACTTCGTTGTTGGCCGTCATGATCGAGACCAAAATCGTTTTAGCCGTGATGGCCTTGCACAGATCATCAAGGTCCACCATTCCTTTTCCGTCCACGGGCAAGAACGTAATCCGGAATCCCTCCTTCTCCAGGTGCTTGCACGTGTCGAGTATGGCCTTGTGTTCAGTCACACACGTGATGATATGGTCTCCCTTTTCCCGGTACATCCAGGCCGCGCCTTTAACCGCGAGGTTGTCCGACTCGGTCGCGCCACTCGTGAAAACGATTTCACGTGGATCGGCGCCGATCAGAGCCGCTACCTGCTTCCGTCCCTCTTCGACGGCTTCCTCGGCTTCCCAACCGAACTTGTGATTTCGGCTCGCGGCATTGCCAAATTGGTTCGTAAAGAAAGGCATCATGGCGTCGAGCACACGAGGATCCATCGGAGTCGTCGCATGATTGTCCATGTAAATAGGTAGCTTCACCATTTTGTGTCTTCCTTAATCTCCTATCGTCGAGTCCACTGGCGCTCAATTCATCGCCAGTTCGTAGATCGATGTGTCGCCCAAGACCCGGACGACCTTCGCCTTGATTTTGAGCAGCGGATCTCGAACCGTGCACACTTGCCACTGCTGGCAATCGTCGCCTCGCTCGCACGGAGTTATGGAGATAGGGCCCTCTAAAGCTTCAACCACATCCACGATCGAAATCGAAGCCGGATCCTTCGCCAGAATATAACCGCCGTTAATACCTTGATGCGATACGAGCAGGCCCTTGCGCACCAATTTTTGCAATACCTTAGCCAGCAACTCGGCAGGGATATGGTACTGTGCGGCTATTTCCCGTGTACTTACCGACTCGTCTGAATGTTGAGCCAAGTGCTTCAACGCAATCAATCCGTAATCCGACTTCTTCGATAGCCGAAACATCCTGTCACCTGCCAAATCCGACCATTTAGGTCGGATTTAGTAAATGTAAGCATTCACACAGCGGAAATCAAGGGGAAGTTTAATAAAACGCGGGCTCAGCAAGTCTGTGATTGCGGGCTTTAAGAACGTGTGAATGAATTGACGACACAAAACTGTAGGCGCGGTCTGTGACCGCGCGTTCTTCGTGCAATCAAGGAAATGCGCGCAGTCACAGACCGCGCCTATAGCCGTTTGGCCGCATTACCGGAATTCGTTCACACCTTCTTTAGACCGCGTTCACAGACGTTATCTTCAACACCTCTTTTAGGGATGAAACACGTTGCACGTGGTTGGCGGAAGGATACCGCCCGGTACGGTCAATCAATACGGCGGTCAGACCGGCCCGCATACCTGCGTCGACGTCGTTGCTCAGACTGTCGCCGACGAGTAGGATTTTCGGGGGCGGTTCCTTGAGGGCGCGGATCGCTGCCTCGAATATTTGGCGATCCGGTTTGCAGTATCCGGTTTCGCTGGAAATCGTGACCGCATCAAAGTACGCGAGGATACCGAGGCTGCGCATGACCGAGTAGATGCGATCGTCGAAATTCGAAATGACGCCAATTTTCAGCCCTCGATGTTTCAATTCATTCAGAACCTCGGCAGTTTCCGGAAAAAGAACCCAACCTTGTGAATCGCGGAATCTGTCGTACACTTGCTCGAAGAACTGATCAAAGTTTGCGATCATGCCGGTCTCGGTGAAGACACGGCGCACGACATTCTTCCACCATTCTTTTTGGTTTTCGGTTGAGATAGGTCCTGCGCCGCGGAATTGCTGGACAAAAGCGGCTTGGATGGCGTCGTCCGGCGCCTCCGAGCCGAACCGGCGGGCGATGCTACCATAGATTTGGCCAACGGAACCGCGCGTGGTGAACAACGTTTCGGCAGCGTCGAAAAGAACAGCGCGAAACTTCATCTGGGGATCATAGCAAATGAATGGGATTACTCTTCAAAGCGTTGAACAATACATGTACCGCCTCCTTCCGCCGCGCGACGCCGTGCTGGCGGACATGGAACGTGTGGCGGAGAAAAATGAGGTTCCTATTGTCGGTCCAGCAGTAGGCCGTCTGTTGTACCAGCTTGCCCGGTTTGTGAATGCAGGACGTGTTTTTGAAATGGGGTCGGCCATTGGATATTCCACGATTTGGTGGGCTCAGGGGCTCAGGCGGGGAGGTAAGGTGTATTACACCGACGGAAGCTCTGCGAATGCGGCGCAAGCGGAGGGTTACCTCCAAAAAGCCGGCGTGCGTGATCGAGTCGAAATCCTCGTGGGTAATGCACTCGATCTGATCGACCAGGTGGAGGGCGAGTTTGACATCGTCTTCAATGATGTCGACAAGCATGACTATCCCGAGGTGTTCCGAAAAGCGGCAGGACGAATCCGTGTGGGTGGCTTGCTGGTTGCGGACAATGTGTTTTGGTCGGGACGTGTTGCGGACGCATCCGTGAGAGATCGGGACACAACCGCTATCCGGTCTTTCAACAAAATGCTGTTTTCAGACGAGCGGTTCTACTCGACGATTATTCCGCTCCGCGACGGTGTTGCGATTGGACTACGAGTCCAGTGAGGTCCACCAGCGACCGGCCATTATGGTCTTCAGCCCAAGGGATCCGGACGACCAGCGACTCCTTAATCGCCACCAGTTCCGTGTCGCGTGACTCGGAATCCCATTCACTCATGATGTGGGTGCGGAATCCTTCCTGGTGGAAGAACTGACGAAGTGTCGGCACGGCATCCTGATAAACGCCGTCCCAGTTCTTTCCGAAATCATTTCCTTCCAGGAATTTTTCCAATCTTTTAATCAATTCGTCTTTCATTGGACACTTACATCCCCCGGAAAATACCACGATTCTAGCGCAATAAACACGAAGACCGCGAATGGGGATTGCGGATTACGCGGTTCAGAGCAGCCATCACCATGGGAAAATGTTGCGCGATGGAGTGGCGATGCGGACACTTTAAAAGACAGGGATTTGCACGAGTCCGCCGAATGATGTTCCGGCGACGGCAACTCTCAATTTAGGATGATCCATGGCCGAAATTTATCCCTTTCGTAGTTTGAGATACGCGCTGGACAGAGTGCCTATCGAGAGAGTCGTAACTCAGCCCTACGACAAAATTTCCAATGAGATGCAAGACCGCTATTATGCATTGCACCCGAACAACATTGTTCGCATTGTTCTCGGTAAACCGACGCCTGAAGACTCCGCCACGAACAACGTGTACACACGAGCCGCGGGCTACCTGAAGGACTGGCGTGCCAGCGGAATTTTAGAACAAGTGCCGGAGCCTGCCTTCTTCGTTTACTTCCAGCGATTCGCCATTCCGGGCACTAACGAAACCCATGTTCGTAAGGGGTTCGTCGGTTTAGGACGCCTTGAGGATTACCGGAACAAGGTGGTGTATCCACACGAGCGAACCTTGACGGGACCGAAGAAAGATCGCCTCGAGCTCCTGCGCCATACCCGCACACATTTCGAGCAGATCTTCATGCTGTATGAGGATCCAGCGGAAAAGATCGGTCATCTCTTGGAAGAGATTGCGCAACAAAAAGCGGACATTCAGGTCGACGACGAATATGGAGTACGGCATACGACGTGGACACTCCGCGACCCACAGACCGTCGCCTTCATGCAACGTGAGATGGAAGACAAAAAATTGATCATCGCGGACGGTCATCACCGGTACGAAACCGCGCTGGCATACCGTGATGAGATGCGCGCTCAGAAGGGAAGCGACCGTCTGCCGATGACTTTTTTCAATATGAGCAGTCCGGGTCTGACAATCCTTCCAACGCACCGCGTCTTATCGAACGTGCCTGAGCTGGATCCCGACGTTCTCCTTCATCGGGCTTCGGAGTTCTTCAATGTGACGGGTTCACCCGGGCACGGGACTGTGACGATCGGTGTGTTCATCGAAGGACGGCTTTCGTACCTGCTCCTGAAGCCTTCACTGGATCTCGCCGCGCTCATGCCGGATTTGTCCGAGAAACAACGAATGTTAGACGTCGTTGTCCTCCACCGGCTCATTTTCGAAAAATGCCTCGGCATCACCGAAGACGCGGTGAAGAAAGAAAGCTATCTCACCTACATGAGAGACCGAGACGCCGCCGTGAATGCCGTTCGAGAGGGTAAAGCCCAGGCGGCCTTTCTTCTCAATCCGACGCGCCTGGAACAGATGCGCGACGTCGCCTATGAAGGCAACGTCATGCCCCAAAAATCGACGGATTTTTATCCAAAGGTGTTATCGGGGTTGACGATGTATTCATTGGAGTGAGGGCTGAGCATGTCCCACAAGTTCCGTGCTGAACACGGGGCATTGAAAACAACTGAAGGGAAAGCCGAAGTCCCCTCCTTGGACAAGGAGGGGTGGCTGCGCCCATTAAGAAAATGCCGCGAAGCCTCCTTACCGGGCGCAGACGGGGTGGTTGGTTCAAGCCACCGATTATCGGAAGTTGAACGAACCACCCCGGCCCCGCCTCCAAAGGAACGGGACCATTTACTTGATGGCGCGGCGTCCCCTCCTTTGCCAAGGAGGGGACTTCGCCTTTCCCGCCGGTTGTCCCAGACGCCCGTGTCCAGCGGACGACTTATGGGTAATGATCAGCCTTTGCAAGGAGGGAATACGTTCATACGTTCTTGTTCAACATTCGTTCCACACCCCCGTATCCAGCACGAACTTGTCAGGCATTTCGCAGGTTTCCCATTTTCTCGGCAGATTTCGTCATCGCGCTAAGAAGGTTATCGCGGCGATGATAGAGGCCCTTAATCTGCCGCGGTTTTCGCTTCGCCACGGCGTAGGCAGTCAATAGTGGCAAGGCGACGGTGGAATCCAGATAGCAGACAACGGCATCGGGCAATCGATCGGGATCGACCTTGCCCCATGTAACAGCTTCGGCGGGAGTGGCGCCGGACAAGCCTCCCGTATCCGCGCGGGCGTCGGTGAATTGCAGGTAGTAGTCATGACCTTTTTCATCCAGTCCGAGCACTTCCTGAATTTGCGGCTCCGTCTGAAGCACAAAATTTTTGGGCGAGCCGCCTCCAATGATGAGAATCGCGCTCTTCTGGCCGCTCTTCTTCGCGCCATAGACGATCGCTGCAGTTTCGTTGACGTCGGCGTTCACGTCGAACTGGAGCTTATTACCCTTCAGAGCCTTCGCCGCGACATTCATGCCGATCGAGCTGTCGCCCGGCGATGACGTATAAATGGGAACTCCCAACTCATGCGCCGCGCCCAGAAGCGATTTGTCCGTCAATCCCAAAACACGGCTGCGCTCGAGCACGTACTTGCCGGCGAGGTAATGAAACTCCGCCGTGCTCATCGTGTGCTGAAACTCTGCGCCTGCGATGATGTCACGGAAGAACGCATCAGTCTTCAACAGGACGTCATAGTGGAAAAAGATGTCGTAGATGCGAACGACGCCCTCTTCGCGCAGGACGCGATCATCGAGATTATGCAAGCCGCGGCGCATCTCCAGGCCAATTCCAAAATGAGTGTCGTGGTAAAGATTGGCTCCTGTAGAGACAATCCAATCGACAAACCCGGCGCGCATCAAGGGAATGATTGCGGCCATCCCCAGCCCGGCAGGCGTCATCGCTCCCGACACGCTCATCCCCACCGTTACGTCGTCCGCCAACATACGCTCGCTGAAGAGGTGGCACGCTTCCCTGAAACGCGCAGCGTTATACGCGTTGAATGTTTTGTCGATCAGGTCAACGATGGAAATGTTCGCATCGATGGGGGGCGGTTCAATTCGCTGTCCGTGCAAGAAACGATTTTGGTTGCTCATCGGGAAAATATTCTACCTTATGGAAGTCCCCGAACACCGGTCATCTGCTTGAAGTCACAACCGAACAAGAAGAGTCCGGGAACTTTTGGCGTTTGGAGACCACAGGCGGCGGGAGATTCTTTTGCCGCTCCGCGCGGCTGGGGACAAGGGCGGCAGTTCTTGTCGAATTAGCCCGTGTTCAGGTTATCGATTCCGCGCATTCGCAGCGGGCTCTTCCCCGAGGGATTCCTCAAGGTTGCCGGTCGTACCAAGATGACCCCAAAGCTTCGTGTAGATCATCTTCAAGCTCTCTCGACCGACCACTTTCATTGCGATTTGATTGGCGAGAGCTTCGGTCTGAAGGTAAGGATGGTGCGAGAAGATCCAGACATGGCCGAGTTCGTGCGCTATTCCAGCTCTCAGCTCTTGATGATTGAGGCCATTTAAGAATTCCTGATCGAAGCACAGAATAAAATCGCCGCCGTCAGGGCCTCCGTCAATGGGCTCCACTGAAATCATTCGCTCATTTGTTGGGGCAATTCGGACATGGACGTGTTGCGGCATCTGGAGCTTCTCTCGAAATTCATCAACGATGTCGCTGATCTTCTTCAGCTTGCGATCCGCAGTAGATTTTTGTTTGGCCAGCGAAGCACCGGACAAAAACAGGAGTACTAGCGGGAGGAAGAGCCAGACCATCGAAAGGGGTAATCTTGACTCTTTTCGATTGACCTTCCTGAGCCTGGGCCGAGGCCAATACTGCGCCGGTTTCGAATGCATTTGAATTCGAGCGTCCTTATCTCAAATGGGCAGGCGTTTATACCATACTGACGCCCATTTTCAAAAAAGTCTTGAGTGCCATGGAGGCGGTTCAGGCGGGGTATTGTCTGGAAGTTTTCCAGTGTTCTTCCAGTTCTGGTTCCTGTTTCCCCGGCACTGCCTTAATTTCTTTCGGAGTTTAAGCCACTGATTCTAATCGGAGCTAAGGCCAAAAGGCTTCATTTGGCAGAGTCCATGCGTGAGGCAATGTGCTTCGTCAATTAAGATTAACTGGAGGTAAAGTAATGAAGAAGCTTCTCACAGTAACAGCAATTAGCGTCGCGGTAATGGTGATGCTCGCCCTGCCGGTCGCCTATGGTCAGGACAGGGCTCCTCAGGGGGAAAAAGTCTTCGAGGGCCAGCTCACCAGAGTCGATACGGCCGCCAAGTCCATCACTGTAAAGGGAACTGGTGATTTGGAAATGAAATTCACCTACACGGAGCAGACCCAAGTGCTCGGTCAGGAAAAGACCGTTCAAGGACTGGCTGGAAAGGTAGGCACAGAGCTACGAGTGACCTATCGAGATGCCGCAGGGAACCATACCGCGACAAAGATCGAAATGATCGAGAATCGCTAATCCGCCTGTAACTCCTCTTTATCCCCACGGCTCTGTGCCACACGCTCTCCCCCCAGATCGCTGGCACAGGGCCACCATTCGGATGAGAATTGGGAATCGAGCTATGGGAAATTTCTCATAGCTCCATTAGCTTCCATTCCCAATTCTCTCTTTTTTTATCCGAGATTCGGGGACAGGTCACTAATTTCTGAAGCACAAGAGATTAGTGACCTGTCCCGAATTTCCCCGTGCGTCGCGCGCGACTCGGGTCAATACAGCAGGTATAATTATGTGCATGGACGAAGCACAACGCATTGAATCGCTACAGGAAGCGCTACTGCAGGACAAACTCGACGGGTGGTTGTTTTACAGTTTTCGGGGAAGCGATCCCATCGCCGAAAATATTCTCAGGCTGGATCACGCAAAATTTACGACGCGGCGGTGGTTCTACTTTGTTCCAGCGAAGGGGACGCCTCAGAAAATTGTTCACGCGATCGAGACGGGAACTCTCGATAGCCTGCCGGGAAACAAGCAAATTTACCTGCCATGGCAGCAGCTTCACGAGCATCTACGTAATGTGCTCTCCGGCGTGCGGAAAATCGCGATGCAGTACTCGCCGATGAATGCCATTCCATACATCTCACGTGTCGATGCGGGGACCGTCGAACTCGTACGGAGTTTCGGAATCGAAGTCGTTTCGTCGGCGGACCTGGTCCAAACGTTCGAGGCGGTTTGGAGCGATGAGCAGCTCGAAACGCATTTGTATGCGGCGAAGCACATGCGTGAAATCGTCGATGTGACTGCAGCTGAGGTCGGGCGGCGCGTTCGCGGCAACGTTCCGGTGACGGAGCTTGATATTCAGGACTTCATCTTGAAAGAGTTTGACCGGCGGGATCTCACGGCGGGACATCCACCGATCGTGGCCATCAATGCGCATAGCGCCGACCCGCACTACGCGCCCAATGCAGATGACAACTTGCCAATGAGGAAAGGCGATTTTCTGCTCGTGGATATGTGGTCCAAGCGCCGCTTGCCCCACGCGGTCTATGACGACATCACCTGGACGTTCTTCATTGGCGGGGCGGTTCCTGAAGAGTATCAGAAAATTTTCAATGTTGTGCGCGAAGGGCGCGATGCCGCGATCAAAGCGGCCCAGCAACGGTATCCGGCCGGCGAGGTGCTCTACGGCTGGCAAATTGACGACGTGGCAAGACAATCCATCACCAAAGCCGGCTACGGCCAGTATTTTATCCACCGAACCGGACACTCGATTCATGAAGAAGTTCACGGCAACGGCGCTAACATCGACAATCTCGAAACGCAGGACAGCCGCCGGCTCATGGCTCGCACCTGCTTCTCGATCGAACCCGGTGTCTATCTGAAAGGGACCTTCGGTGTCCGCAGTGAGGTGGATATGTATCTGTCGGAGAAAGAAGCCATCGTCACCGGACAGCCGGTACAAACGCACGTAATACCGATCTTGAACTGACAAAGGAGAGGCGAAGAATGCGATTACTTATCATCGCCAGTGTACTTGTTTTGACCATCACCGTGCCTCTGGGCGCGATTGATGACAAGATTGCCGACCGGCTTTGGGAATCTTCAAAAGTATTGGATGAATTGGTCAACGCTCCGGATGCCGACATTCCAAAGGACCTCTTGAAGAAGGCGGATTGCGTTGCCGTGATTCCCGGGCTTAAGAAAGCGGCGTTCGGTTTTGGTGGGCAGCTTGGGCGTGGAGCGGTCTCGTGCAAGAAGGATCAGGGCAAGGGCGCATTTGGACCACCCGTAATGATTTCGATAAAAGGCGGTAGTTTCGGATTTCAGTTGGGTGCCCAAGAGATCGACGTCGTCATGCTATTCATGACTCCGGACAGCATGAAGTACCTTATGCGGGACAAAGTCACATTAGGTGTGGATGCGTCCGCCGCCGGAGGACCCAAAGGAAGGGCCGCATCGGCAGAAACCAACGCAACCATGCGATCGGAAATCCTCAGCTACGCGCGAAGCCGCGGTCTCTTTGCGGGAATTTCTTTAAAGGGCGCTGTGCTGAGCCCCGACAAGGACGCCAACCAGAATCTCTACAACCGGGAGATCGAAGCCAGGGACCTGTTGGAGAAAGGAGACCTCGCGGTTCCGGAACCCGCCCGGAAATTCGTGGAGACGGTCTCGCGGACCAGTTCGGGGAATTAGGGTCAGGGATCAGGGGTCAAGGATCAGCCCAGGGCGCGTGACCCTGACCCCTGCCCCCTACTCAGACAGAATCTCCGCCAGCCGTTGCGCAAAAGCGGACCGGGCCATCACTTCATTCGCTCCGGCTTCTTCTGCCTTCCGCTTAAGGTCCACCTGCACGTGAGAAAGATACGCCACAACTGGTGCCGAGTGCGTGGTCTTGAGCTTGCGAATCTCCTCAACCGGATTGAAGGTGGCGGCATTCAGGTCCACACAAATGCGGCCGACATCCGCAGGGACGCTTTCAGCGGTGCGGGAGAACACAATTTCGGAACCAACCAGTTTGGCCGTCGCCGAAATCTTTGAAGAGAAGAACAGGTCATCGACAAGGACAGCGATTTTCATATCTATATAATAGAGGTTTACATGCTCACCGAATATTACCAGGCTGCACGACAGGCTGCGGTTCTTGCCGAAAAAGACTGGTTTGGGATTCTGAAGCTCACCGGCAACGAGCGCGCATCCTGGCTGCAGGGCATGGTTACCAACGATGTCCAGAAGCTCACGCCGGGTACCGGTTGTTATGCGGCGCACCTGACGCCCCAGGGGAAGATCGTGGCGCATATGCACATACTGGCCGACGACGATACTCTCTGGATTTCGCTCGAACGCGCCACCATTTCCAGGTTGCGTGACGCGTTCGACAAACTGCTGATCATGGAAGACGTGCAGATTACGGATGCGTCCGGCAAGTACGACATTCTAGCTGTGCTCGGGCCAAAAGCGCGACCGGTTCTTGAGTCTTGGCTCGGAGAGCCGCTGAATCTCAATGGTCTCTACCGGCATCAAAAGTTTGAAGACTCCCGTGTCATGGAGTCGGATCTCGGATACGACCTGTGGGTTCCTCGTGAGCAGGTCGACAAGATACTGCGAGCTTTAGCCGCGAGCGGCGCGACAGCGATCGATCGGGGCGCCTGGGATGTCTTGCGAACCGAGGCCGGTATCCCGGTTTACGGCATTGACATTGACGAGACCACAACGATGCCGGAGATCGGTGAGCGGGGGATCAGCTACGAGAAAGGGTGTTACATCGGTCAGGAAGTTGTGGCAAAGGTGAAGTACATCGGGCACGTCAACCGGCGGTTTGTGGGTCTGACGATTGAAGGAAACGAATTACCGAAGCTGAAAAGCCCGATCCGCAAAGGCGGTAAAGAAGTGGGGTATATTACGACGTGCTTATTGTCGCCAGGTCTGAGTCGGCCGATCGCGCTGGGTTTTGTGAGCCGGGCGGCGTATGTCCCGGGTACGGAAGTAGAAGTCGTCAGCGAGGGAAAGGCACTCGCGGCGACCATTGTGGACTTACCGTTCAAGATCTGAACGCGGGCTAAAGCCCGCGACTACGGGCTTGCCTGAATGTGCTGGCCTAAATGTAGTCGCGGGCTTCAGCCCGCGTTCCCATTCCGCGGTTTGAACAGCGACACTCTCGACAATTCCTGGAACAGCTTCCTCTCGGCATCCGTGAGTTCCTTCGGCACCACGATCTTCAGCCGAACGAAGTGATCGCCGCGGCCGCCTCCGCGCAGGTTCAAGCCCTGACCTCGAAGGCGAAGTTTCTGGCCGGAGGCAATGCCGGGCGGAACGCGGATCTCGGCCGTCCCATCGAGAGTTGGAACCTCGATGCTTGCTCCAAGTGCGGCTTCCCAGGGTGTGATCGCAACTTCGGTCTCCGTGTCGTCACCTCGGACCGTAAATCTGGGGTGAGGCTCCTGGCGGAGGCGCACGTAAAGGTCACCGCCGTGAGACCCTCCTCCGGGAATACGAATGCGGCTGTCATGACGTGCGCCCGGAGGAATGCGGACGTCGATAACTTTTTCCGTGTTTCCGAGCCGGACCGTCAGTTTGCGAGTCGTTCCACGGTGCATGCTTTCCAGAGGCAGGGAGATCGCCGTTTCGGCGTCCGCGCGTGAAGCTCGAGGGCCGGTGCGTGTGCGCGTTCCGGCTCCTGTGCCGAATCCGCCCATTTCGCCACCCATTCCCCCGAACAGCATCTCGAAGAAGTCACTGAATGAGCTGCCTTGTTGCCGTGCGCCATGTTCAAATAGGTCGTCCATGTTGATTCGGCCTTGAAATCCTCCCCAATCGGGAGGTGGCGTGAATTCAGCGCCGTTCTTCCAGTTTGCTCCAAGCAGGTCGTACTTCTTGCGTTTCTCCGCGTTGCCGAGCACCTCATAGGCTTCCTGGATCTCTTTAAACTTTTCCTCGGCTTGCTTGTTTTGGGGATTGAGGTCGGGATGATACTTCCGGGCGAGCTTCCGGTATGACTTTTTGATGTCGCCTTCTTTGGCGTCGCGGGGTACACCCAAAATTTCATAATAATCGCGGAACTTCACTGGCATGGTAGTGAGTTTACTACAGAGTGACCTCGAGTCCTTCGCGTGCGGCGATGACGTTGGGGTGGCGCTTGCGGGCGTTTTCGAGAATTTCGTCGACCTGAGCGTCTTCGTGATAGGGATCATGATGGAAGAGCGCGATACGTTTGACACCGGCTTCGATGCCGGACTCTATCGCTTGTTCCCAACTACTATGACCCCAGCCTGTATGATCGGGCAGTTCCTCGGGCGTGTATTGAGAATCGGCGATGTAGAAATCCGCATTCTTCGCCAGAGTTTGAACGTTCCCATCGCTCCAATCGACGCCATGCTCGACGTCCGTGCAATAGGAGATCACTTTTTCGTTTTGCATGATTCGATAGCCGACGCATCCTTGAGGATGGTTCAGAGGAAGCACGAGGATTCTGGTGTCAGCCACCTTGAAGGTTCCTTCCACGAGGTCTACATACTCCCGTGAGCAGGGCAGCTTGGACATGTCGATAGGGAAGTAAGGATTGGCCATCATGCCGGCGAGCGCATCCATAACAAGATTGGCATCACGCCTGCCGGCGAAATAAAACGTGAAATGGTTCTGGGGATAGTAAAGCGGCCGGAAGAACGGGACACCCTGGATGTGGTCCAGATGAAAATGGCTGAAAAAGATATGCGCGTTGATGGGCTGATCGCCGAACTCCTGTAGTAGCTCATTGCCGAGGAGGCGGATGCCTGTCCCGCCATCAAAGACTAGAATCTGATTGCTGTCGGTGCGGATTTCAATGCAGGACGTGTTGCCGCCGTAGGTCATGTTTTCTCTCTGGGGTGTCGGTGTAGACCCTCGCACCCCCCAAAACCGCACACGCATTCAGTCCGCCCTCCAAATTCGCGGCAGTATAAGATCGTGTCCCACTAAACTTCAAGGAACTTGGGGATTCTCACGAGGTTCTTGCAGCCGGTTTTTGTGACGAAGACAACGTCTTCCAGGCGTACTCCGCCCAGTCCCTCGTAATACAGACCAGGTTCCACCGTCACGACGTTGCCGCATCGCAGCGTATTCTTGTTTCGCATGTTGATCCCGGGCGCCTCATGGATATCGAGACCGAGACCATGCCCCGTGCCGTGGAAAAAACCTTGCATTCGGCCGCCACTCGGACCCGTGGGAAAACCTTGAAAAGTGAAATAGTCGAGAATTTCTTTGTGGATGTCGTATACGTTTGCGCCCTCTCGAATCCGGCGAAAGCCGATCTCTTGTCCGGCCTCGACGCATTTGTACGCGTGCTGGAGTCGTTCTGTAGCGCGGCCACGAACAACCGTACGCGTGATGTCTCCGAAATAACCCGTCCGCTGAGAGCGAGGAAAAATGTCCATAATGATGGACGTGTGGGCTCGAATTGGCCCGCTGCCTTGATTGTGTGGATCGACACATTGGTTTCCCGAAGCAACGATCGTGTGGCTGGGAACGTAACCTTGAGCCATGATGGTCGTGTTGATGATGGTTTTGAGGATTTCCGATGTGAGGCGGGTCCCGTCCAGATAGAGGTAGCCGTCTTTGCCAATCTCGCTCCGGCGTACAACGTCAATCCCCGCCTCCATGCCGACCTCTGCCGCACGAAGGGAATCGCTGATGAAACGGATCTCCTCCTTCGTTTTCAACTCGCGGTCCGGCCAGAATGGATCCGTTTTCGCCTGAACTCTGATCTTCATCCTGCGGAGCTGGTCGGCCACACCCACCGGAAAAGTCGACGGCACCGCCACTCTCTTGATGTTCAGGTCTTTCATGACCTCCGCGAGCACCTGCGCCGCGACTGGAAACGGGATACCCTCTTTTTGCCGGCGCTTGACATACTTCGAGTAGGACAGCACGGCATCTACACTGGCCTGGCGTTTTGCACGATCGATTTCCAGATCGCTCATAACCA
>WNGH01003108.1_pt1 | contig 16050 bp, 16 predicted proteins | sample 5400631 | NCBI WGS metagenome assembly WNGH01 (sample SAMN13153373, study PRJNA577476) | soil metagenome | isolation source: 115 cm soil or saprolite under Garry oak tree replicate 1 | place: USA:California | collected 2016-06-15
GTGCCAGTCGTATGGGCCGGGAGTCCGCACTTCATCAACAACGCGTTCACCCTGACTCGCACGGACAACAGCCTCACCGTCTCCGGCAAGGAAGCTGGCCTCGGCGACGAGGCCCAGATCCACGTCGTGCTCAGCGCAACGGCGCTCTGTATCAACGGCGGCGGCAACCATCCGAAGGCGGTCAACAAGGAGTCGGTCTCGGCCGCCGGTGACTTCCCCGTGCAGAATGGCAAAGCGGACTTCAGCCTCACGGTGACGGCTACGTTCCAGCCTCCGTGCAGCCCGCCAATGACGGTCGAGTTCACCGATGTCACGGTCACGGACACGACCAACGGCCTCACGCATTCGTTCCCTGGCACGTTCTAGGATCGTCTGGCAAGAGGTGCTTCGCACCGGCGGTCGCCGGAGGGGTCCTCGTCGGGCCCCGCCTGTGTCGCCGGCCTCGTCGGCCCCGTGCGCGCGTGCGGACGACTACGCGATGAGCGCCGATTCCGGTCGATTCTGTTGAAAGGCACCATTCGTCGGGGCGTTCGGGTGCTCGTGGAACTAGCGCGGAGCGATCCGTGTTCACACGACGAGACGAGCAGCGGGAACGACACGTTGGTGTTCATGGGATCCGGCGACCCACAACAGGACTGGCGTTCGTGCAGCAACTGCCAAGGCCTGTTCTTCGGCGGGAATCCGGGATCGGAGTGTCCCGCCGGTGGAGAGCACAGCAAAACCGGCGGCGGAAATTACCTCCTGGTAGCCGACTACACTCCACCCAACGCCCCCGGCCAAGCGGACTGCCAACGGTCAACGACACGCACCGGGAGTCCTCGCTTCGGCATGTCTGTAGAATGCCCCCGAGCAGCCGCATTTACCACAGAAAATCGGTTCCGCTAGGCTCATCGACCAAATAGAGGAGGAGCACAGCCTGTCGACGTATGGATTCCTGGTCGGCAAGAAGGGCATGCGAGCAGTTATCCGAGTAAGGGCCTCTCCACCCTTAGAGCTGGCATGACATCTCCGCGGTTCGTCGGCGGAGACGGCGGAGCCGACCGCCGGATCACCGGGGCACTCTTGATTCTGGGCTTTGTTCTCCTCTTCGGTGGAATCATCATGTTCAGTGCGAGCGTGGGGAGGCCGGTTGCTCCGATGTATCTCCAGCTGGAGCGGTCGTTCGTCATCTCGGCTGTTGTCCTGGCGGCTCTCGGTTTCGTCCTCCTCGAAGACGTCCTGCAGCAGGCGGGCGACCGTGTGCTCTCCAGGCTCGGCGCGACAGCGTTCCTGTTCGGCATGGTCCTCATCGTCGTCGCGGAGGCGCACGGATTGGGGAACCCGACCGTCGACGATCCGTTTGAGCTGATTCTACACCGGATTTATGTCGCGCTAGCGTCCGCATCGGAAGCTGTATTCGGAGCCTCCATTCTCCGGACCAAAATCGTGTCGGGATGGGTCGGATGGACGACAATCCTATGGAACGTCGGGGTGCTCATCGGATTGCCCGTATTCAACGTCCTCGCGGGAGACCCAGGGTACTACTACCCGGTCCTTCAATTCGTGATGCCCCTCGTGATTGGGATCGCTCTTCTGTCGCGCCCGCCTCCGGGTGCAATACCGGAATAAGGGCTAGGTCTTCCCCCTGTCACTTCGAGAGTGACCCCGACAGAAAACACCCTTTCATTCGGACAACCCCATCGGTGTGTTTCATGGGATTGGAAGGCAGGAACCGATTCGTCCGAGGCGCGACCCTCTTCACAATCATTACGGGTCTCTTGGAAGTGGCCATCGGCATCTATGGAGCGCTTTGCCTTTCTATATCGCAGCCCCAAGCTTACTACGCCGGACCCGTCGTGGTTGGAGCGCTGTTTGTTATTGCAGGATACCGGTGCTGGTAGTCCAGAAAATCCGGGTTCATTATCTCCGCGGTACTCAGTCTGCTCATCGTCGCGGGTCAGTTGGCGTTCGATGGCCTCGGTCCCCTTCCTGATCTGACGGTAGTCCTGGCCGGCCTGGCTATGCTGTCCTTCGATATCCTAGGATATCGGAGCGTGGTGAGAATCGAGCCGCATTGAAGGTTCGGGCCCTACGAGGCCCGTTTTCGCGCAGCGATTGGGATTCCATCCCGGAACACGTCCTAGAGTCGTTTCATCACTTCCCAGGGTGGCTAACAATACGGCCATCGAGCGTACTTGTCGACAAACGAAAACCACCTGGGAGAACCGAACTCGAGATGGTCGACGGTTTGAGGTTCGAGCAGAGAAAAACGACCTAATGTTAGATGCTCCGGGCGGGGTGCCGACTAACATCAGGTCCTGCCACAAACCTCGAGATTTCGTTGACGGACAAATGTAAGGGCTGACGCGCGACTCCTTTTCACAAGACGGAACCCTTCGTTGTTTGTTATCGGATTTCGGATCACGGAAAGGGTATTGTATTCCGAGAGGCATGTCGCGGCCCGGCGGGGGTTCCGTCGAGGGTAGTGGGGAGATGAAGGCCCGAGGTTTGTTGGCGTGTCTTGTCGCGTTCGTGATTGTCCCGGCAACTATGCTTGTTATCGCGCCGCCTGCCCGTGCTTATGGGAGTACAGCGCTCTGGCAAATCGGGTTTTCATTCAATTGCAATGACAAAACCCTGTGCCTAACGCCCCCCTTCGGCGTTGGTGGATTCTGGGGCTGGGTTGAATTTGACGCCGGAGGGCTAGGAGACGCAACCCTCACGGGTTGCAGCCACCTGAGCACGAGCATCGGTGTCTTGACGGGAGCGGACCACTTGAATGTGGACATAACCGCCTGGGAGATCGGACCTTCGAGCATGCTTCCCTTGCCAACATTCCATCTCCTGGCCGGGACCGTCACCCTCTCTGGGGTCGATTTCAAAGGCCACCCGATCACCGTCTCGCTCGCGGATATCGGACTCACCGGAGACACGGGATATCCCGCGATTCCCGGGCACTACTCCGCTCAGACGGTCTTCGGCATGTCTGCACCACCGGGGATGAACTTCGAGATTCAGGTCGTGGCGCTGTAGCTGGGTTCGGCAAACTCTAGAGCGGGCCCGGCAGGGGTCCGCTTTACCCCTTTCCACTGAGGGAAGAAAACGCCGAACCTGTCGGATGTGGTCCCTATCGGCTGGACGATGAACTGTCGGACATCCTGCTCGACCGAGTGATTCTGGAGTAAGTAAGTGAGGTCGCTGACGATACGTTTCTCCATGACCTCAAGCGTTTTCATAGCCTTCTTGATCTCGCCCATGGTCGCACGCGTAGCATCCGCACTCCACGCGCTCTTGTGGGTGTCATAAAGAAAGCGTGGAATCTTTTCGCGAATTTCATCGTCCTTGGGTTCCGGCGGTTTTGGTTTCTCGGCGTGATGCGCGTTGATGCTATCTCGCTCAACAAGGCTTAGACATGTCAGTCAACGAGGAGCCCTTCAACCGCCGCGGGAGCGAATCCTGGCGAATTCGAACCAGTGAGGTGACGAACTGCCTACCGCTCGTCCCTGCCAAATCCAGGGCTCGAGACGGCAAGGAAAGCAGTTACTCGACTTACATTCTGAGGCTGGGGGGAGCGACATTCCGGACGCGGCCAACGCATCTTCGTCGAACCAAAGCTGTTGTCTCCGTCGCGGTTCATCGGTTTCTTCGAGGATGTGGCGAACTGTGCCGGCGGAAGGCCGCCCGATAGTCTGCCGCTGGCGGCGCTCGCCGACAAGCATGTGACGACACTAATCCCGGACTTGATGCCCGCGTTGGAAGCGAAGTACAAGGTGGGCTGTAGCGCGGGTGGTCCTACTTCCGATTAGAGGGCCTCGGGAAATCACTCATCGCGATGAGGCCGCGACGATTGAAACTAGCACAATGGCGATATACGCTCGTTCGCCCTCCCGCGCGCATGAGCAGGGGATTGCTCTCTCCGTTGTGGCTTCCCTCTCCCTCCTCGCGATCGCGGCAAGCGCGAGTCACGTGATAATCGACCTCCTCATCGGCGTGTACCCGAGGGAAGGCGCCGGCTTCGCCGCCGTCATCTCCGCGCAAGCCGCGATCTATGCGACGTGGGGGTACGCACTGTTGCGGTCGGCGGCCGGAGTCCGATCGGCCTTCCGCGCCGCCGGATACCTCGCGCTGATTCAGGGAACCTTTCTGAACGGCGTGCCGATCGTCGTTTGTCCGCCTGTTGTGTTCCTCGGCCTGCCGCCCGTATGCCCGCTGTCCCCCTGGCAGGACTTCGCCCACATTGGGAGCCTCGTTTTCGGGACCCTCGCGTTCCTCGCGCTCCGGGCTCACCGGTGGCCTGCGAGTGGCAGTCGGCTCCCAAAGAGAATTGAAGAGGAGCGGTAGACAGGTCGGGGGGCGGGAGGTTCCTCAAGCGTCCACTTGGGGGTATGCGCTTCGGCAGGGACGAGGGCACTGCCTAGAGCTGCACCCTCGGGAGCAAGATCGGCAAACCCTACGGCTTGATGCCGAGCTGGGTCACCATCTCCAGTCGGTCGAAGTATACGTGGACTTCGGTAACCTCGCCACCCTCGAGCTTCTGGGTCGCCGCGAACTTCAGTCGAATGGGCTTGTTCGTGGCGGGGATTGTTTGACCGCCGGGTCCTGGCAGTGGTCCCTTGTGGGTACCCGTGCCGATTCCCTCGCCGCAGACCCAGTCGCCTTCCCCGAAGCTCCGCTCCAACCGGAAGCGAAGGTCTGGGAACGCATCGGTGAACGCCCGGTTCCACTCGCTCACGGCTTCACGACCTTTGAGCGGCTCCGGGAGACCCGCTGCATCAAAAACGATGGACCGCGCATTCAGTTTCTCCAAGCGGCTGAAGTCTTTGCTGTTGAAGGCGTCGATTACCTCCTTGAGCTTGCGAACGTTCTCCTCTGTACTCGTTTCAATCACCTCCTCCCGAATCCGGGCCCTGGGTATTCCCGCGCCCCTCCTCGGCGCCGTGGATCTAGTGCCCACGATTGCGTGCCAGAACGTGACAGGGCCTCAGGGAACTCCCAAGTTAAGTAATTTCGCCTTCCGCCTGATGGAGACAGGCGCCATTGAGTACGCACTCGTGGGCGCGCTTCAAAAGGGCCAGGACGCGTGATCTTCTTCGGAGCGACGATCGGCACACCAACCGTCCTCAAGCCGAGTACGAATCAGACAGAGGAGCCTCGAATCACTCGTTATCGGACGGAGTCCGAATGGTCGACCCAGCCACCACGCGCGTTCCGGCGCGGTTTCCGGACCCCGCGCTCGGTGCGACAGAGCGACAGAGCATTGTTATTGAGACATCCCAGTGCTCTGGGATCTCGTCCTCAGTTCGTCGACCATTGGCAGGGTAGGAACCGATTCGTTCAGCGTGTATTGGCCCTCAACCGAACAGTTTGAGCTTGTACTCCTTCGTCAGCTCCGACACCCACTCGTTCCATCCGAAGGTCGCATTGTACTTGGCCGCGAGGGCGCCCACCCGTTCGAACTCAGGGGGACCCTGCGTGAACAGTTCTCCCGCTTCGGCGAAGAATTTTTCGAACCCCGCTGGGGAAATGATTTCCACCAGACGGGCCACTTTGTCGGTCGGATTCCAGAACGTGTGCGGGATTCCGCGTGGCTTCAAGATGTAATCCCCCGGACCCGCCAGGAGAATCTCGTCGCCGGTTCGAGCGCCGAACTGACCCTCCACGACGTAGGAATACTCATCCGTGTCATGGTGGAGGTGCGGTGGGACGAGAGTCCTAGGCTGGACATGATGCTCCACGATGGAAAACGCTCGGTTGGTTTCGTCGCCGGAGATCTTGAACTTGACCCCGACTCCACCTATCGAAACAAGCTTGCCTTCCTTGGCCGGAATCGCGAGACGGCCATGGTGCTTCTGAGCCGGATCCACTCTCATCACCGAACTCGGGCTAGTTCGAATCCCGTTAATAAGTTCTTGTGCGCCGGGCGACGCCGCCATGAGCTCAAGGCGCGGAACATCGCGGAACATGGATCCGCACCTGCTCGGTCGCCTTGGCTCACCGACATCCCGCGGCCGCGGAACCGTGGTCGCGTCGACCCGATACGGTCACCGCTAAGTAAACTTCTCAGGATGATAGTTAGTCGACCCGACGATCAGGCGCCCATGCACCTTCTCAATACGTCCGGAGTTTTTCAGGGTCAGTCGGGAGATGGTCAATTCCTCCCCACTCCGGGATGACGACCGACTTGGTTCTGGCCTTCGAATCCGGCCCGAGCTTGGGATATGTAATCCGCGCCGGACCGCCGATGCTCTCGCAGTCGTCTTCGATAATGATGTCCGCGGCCGCTCGTTCAGCGGCCTGACCGTAGTGCTCGTTTTCTCGCCTGTAGAAGAGTTCCCCCTCGAGGGCACCGGCATCCTGCAAGGCGCCCCGCACTTTGGCCAGACTGTCCGGATCCTCCAACTCGCGACCCCCGGAGTCCTCTGCCCACAGGGCAGCGCCGAGCGTGTCCAACTTTGACGGGCCACCGGTGACGGGTCGCGTGATCCAGACGGTGACACTTGGATGCCCGGAAGTCCGAACGGGTGGCTCCAATCCCAGCAATGTCCCGGGTCGGATCAAAGTGGCTCGGTCAGCGTGGGCCTGTGCTGTCGTCCATGTACACGTAGGTCCCGGATCGAGGGTTGTATCCGTAGCAGATGTGACCGTTGTCGTTGTAGTCCGGAGCCACTCCCTTGGGCCACTTAGTGTGGTTGCCGAAGAGGCACCATCCCGCCTGGGCGGGAGTAGCGACGACGGCAATCAACATGAACGCGCACGCGACGCCGACGGCTGCAACAACGAACCGTCGAGCGACTTTCTTTGTGATAGGATTCACCTCCTTCACCCACTCCGCGCGAGGGGGGTGACTTCTAACAGCGCTGGACGACGATTTCGCGACCGGAATTCCGAAAGTGCCGGTGTGACCGGCAATGTCGCGCCGTTCCTAGCGGAAGCCTGGAATCCAATATGTGGAGAACTCAAAGACGTGGAGCCGACAAATGCCCATACGGTCAAGACCAACGAACAGACCGGAACCGCCGGCATGTAGGTGCCTTTGATCGTCGTCAGTGACCCGCCGAACACGGAAGCCGACAGCGGCGCCCATGTCATGTATCCGGGCACGGCTCCGAAGGAAACCGTGTGCGTTCCGGATGGCTTCGCATCCCAAACACCCCAGTCGTCCTCAGGGATTCCGTTCACGAAGATCGTCGCTGCCAGCGACGACACGACACGAACGACTGCGAGGGTTGCGGGCCGCACAGTCGGGGTCACGATTTCTCAATCCAAATATGGAGGATGAATCGTGGGTTGACCAAGATTCGGGAAACCCGAAACCATTATCGTCTGCCATGCCCGTGACGGCAACGGCGGAGTTGTGGACCTTCTTCGTTTGGTTGCAAGTCGCGAGAATCTCGCGATATTGTCCGCCCTCGCAGTGAGTCCCGATTATCCGCGGAGGCTCGCGGCGAGGCTGCGTCGTCGCGAGACTCACGTGGCCCAGCGGTTGCGGGTCTTGGAGCGTGCCGGTCTCGTCGGAGCTCGCTGGTCTCGGGAAGGCGGGAAGAACGTCCGGCTCTATCATCTCGAGACGAGCGCCTTCACCGTCGCCATCGATTCGGAAGGCTATCAGATCCGGACGCCCGGGTCGCCGGTCACTCGAAAGCTATCAACGACGGAGCAAGTTCCGCCCAGACCCATGGTTCTCGGTCGGGGGCGCGAGCTCGCGTTCCTGTCAGAGACGCAGGCTCGCTTCTCCATGGTCGTCGGGCTCCCGGGAATGGGGAAGACCGCGCTCGCCGTGGAATTGGCTCACCGGTATGGCGCTGAACACGTCTTCTGGCACACGTTCACGGTCTTCGACTCGCCGCTTCGTCTCCTCTCCGTCGCGAGGTGCTGGCTCGAGGCGCTCGAGCCGCCGAAGCGCGAACCGGCGAAACGGGAAAACTGGGATGCCGCAGAGCTCCTCGACGAGGTCGTGCACGGACTCGCGAGGCGACCTATCCTCATCGTTCTGGACGATTACCAGAATGTCCGTGATGACGGGATTCATGAAATCGTCCGGCACTGGCAGCGGAGGGTTGAGAAAACCCGCGTCCTCGTTCTCTCCCGGGATCGCCCTCCGTTCGATCGGACCTCTGGGACTCAACTGCTGATGCTCGGAGGCTTGGATCGGTCGGCTTCCATGCGCTTGCTGAAGCAATCGGGTCTTAACACATCACCCGACGAAGCCTCACGAATCGACCGGGCTTTCGGTGGGCACCCGCTATCGCTGCAACTTTACGCCCAACTGCCGGAGGCTCTACGAAGAGCGAAGGGGGCCCTGCTGGAGGATGTAACCCAAGGAGCTCTCGGCGCACTCGACGAACGCAGTCGAGGCGTACTCCTCGCGCTGGGGGCCGTTCGGCGGCCGCTTGATCGGGCGAGTATTCGGTATTTGACCGATGCGGGCGACCCAGGCCTCTCCCTAGCCACGCTTGAGCGCCGCGCGATGATTCGCTCCTCCGGGACCCAATATCAGATCCACGACGTGCTCCGAGATTCTCTTGCTTCGTTCGTCGCCGAGAGCCCTGAGATCCATCGTCGGGCCGCGGCGCTCTTCTTCATGTCCGATCAGGCGGACGACGCGCTCGAGGCACTGTACCACGCCACGAAGGCCGCCGATTGGTCGGCCGTCGGCCACCTGTTGGAGCGAAAGCTCGAAGGCGAAGGCGCATCGCCACCCGGAGGAACGAACCTGATAGTCCTTCGTGAAATCTTGGCGGGCATCCCGGTCGGGAAGCTGGAGCCGCGTCATCAAGCGATGTTCTATCGGGCCCACGCCGTCGCGCACCTCGGCGTCGCCAAGACCACGGCGAGCCTGCGCGAGCTTGAGACAGCACGCCAAATCGCCGAACCCTTGGGCGACGCGTCTTTGCTCGGCGGGATACTGGCTGCCCTCGGCAAGGTGGCGACTCACCTCGGCCGTATCGACGCTGCGGAGGGCGCGCTCCTCGAGAACGTCCAGCTCATGGAAGAAGGGGGACGCCTTGATGACCTAGCTCATTCCCTGTTCGCGCTCTCCGGATTCTACGAGCGCAAGGGGGACCATCGGCTCGAAAGGAAGTACGGAAAACTCGCCGAGCGAGCGGCGCGTCGTGCGGGAAACGAGCGGCTGGTCTTCCAGTTCCGAAGCTATCCTTACGCGTATCCGTCGGATTGGCGAAAGATACTGCCGGCCCTGCGACGCTGGCGAGGCGTCTTCGCGCGATGGGGAGTGTGGGACGAAGTCCCGGGGATGGACATCGCGATCGGCGAGATTATCGCGCGCGCCGCGCAATATCGTGCAAGGCCTCGGACAGACGAACTAGGAGAAGCGATCCGCCGTCTCCGCCGAGCGGTCATCACGCTCGAGGCAATGGGGTACAAGTGGGAGGCAGGCTATTCGCGCTCTTGGCTCGCTATTGCGTTGTGTCTCGCGAATCGGCCCGACGAAGCGGAAGAGAGCGCGAGGGCCGTGATCGAGCTTGACCGGAGGACCGGGCCGAGCCATTGCAGCGTCGTCGTACATCAGGTCATGAACCGGCTGTGCCGCGCTCGTGGCGACATCGAGGGCGCGCGGAAGCACGCGGATCTCGCGGTCCGCTTCGCCCAACGGATGCGCTGCAGTTGCGTCGGGATCACGTCGCTCGAACAGCTTCTCTTGGAGGAGTCTCTGAGCGGCACGCCGGCCTCCAAGGAGCGGTTGGCCCCTGCGGTCGTCGAAACGATCCGAAAGGGATACCCGGACGAGGTCCGGTACGCTCGACGCATCGCTCGTGAGCACGGCATCGTCGTCGACCGCGGCTTCCTTGAGCTCGCAAGCCCCTCCGTGGAGATGACGAGCCGCTCTTCCCCCAGGCTGACGACAATGCCTGTTTCTCGATGAGGGGGCCTCCATGGCCCCGACGCAAACGGCCCGGAGGCGCTTGTTCGTCGTGGTCATCGTCGGTTCGATGGTCGCTGCGGTCCTCGGACTATGGTTGGCCGTTTACGAAGGGCCCGCGTCCCTTGTCGTGAGCACGACGACGCCGTTCGTTGCGGCCGGAGACCACGTTCCGTTCAGCGCGATCATCACGACGCCCGCCGCGGTCCATCCGGATTCCGTTGCGTGGCAATTCGGAGATGGCAGTCGTATCGAGTCGGACGCGTCGAGCGTCGACTATCCGTATCCGTTCTCAGGGACATTTTTTGTGGCCGCTTCGGCCCAGCTCAGCAACGGAGGGAGCGTCGACAACTTCGAGGACCTCTTCCCGATGCAGGTCGGGCCTCAAAAGTCGGCTCCGAGACCCTTCGGCTCGACGGCCAGCCTCGGCGTCATCGCGATCAACGGGAGTGCCTCCACCGAAGACGCGCCGCTCATCGCGGTGGGCGGGGTGGTCCAAGTCGAGGGGACGGTCGCGCAGGCTCCCACATTCTTCTATCCGACCCAATCATCGAACGCGGGCAATGACGGTTGGGAGAACTTCACGTGGGCCGCCGTCGCCATGACCATCGATTTCGGCGATGGATCCCCGCCCACCAACACGACGGACATGACGGATCCCTTCGTGGCGCGACACGCCTACGAAACGCCGGGGATCTTCGCGATCACGCTCCAGGTGACCACCCAGAACTTGTCGGCCCGACAATCCGACGGCCTCCCCGTCGATCCGACTCCGACTCCCGTCATCCCTGAGCAGTTCGAGAGGACCACGGTCGGCCAATCAGTCGCGGTGGGAACCTTCCGGCTCGTCACGTACGCGGGTAGTGTCGTGAATCCCGGCGTCATTATTGACATGAAGGCCGCGAGCGGGGGCTACTTCAGTCTCGACCCGGCCATTAGCTACCTCGGGGATTACGCGATTCCGAATGTCTACGAAACGTTGCTGGCATACGACGGCTCGGCAACGGACTCCTTCGTCCCCGTCGTGGCCGACTCAATCCCTACGGTCGCGAACGGGGCGATCAGCCCCGACTACCTGAGCTACACATTCCAAGTGCGGCCGGGGCTCGATTTCTCAGATGGCCGGACCGTGACGGCATGGGACGTGAAGTACTCCTTCACTCGGACACTGCTTTTCACGTACGGATCGCCGTCGACTCCCGGATGGCTTCTCGCGCAATACCTGCTTCCTATCGATCTTGACGGCCATTGGAACTTGAGTTTCCGGGCCGTGGACGCCGCGATTCGGGTGGACAACGCGTCGCAGACCGTCACGCTCCGCCTCGCCCGCCCGAGTCTGCCCCTGGTGATGTACCAGCTCGTCTCTTCCTTCTTCGGTCCGTGGATCGTCGATCCGGGATGGCTCGAGAGCGTGGGCCCGAAGCTCATCTGGTCCGAGGGCGGTTTCCGGGACTACCAGAAGTACGGATTGCTCTCGAACTACGTGAGCACGTGGAGGAACGGGGCCGTCGGCTCGGGACCGTATATGATAGACTATGTCGCGAACCCCGATGCGATTGCCTTGAAGGCGAACCCGCTGTTCGTCCCCGTCTATGGTCTGCCGAAACCCGCGGTGCCGCATGTGCTCATCGAGTTCATCTCGACCGACGACGTGCGAGAGCTTTCCCTCGAAGCGGGACAGGCGGACATCGTGGGCATCGCGCCGACGCGGTTCGAGCGAGCGCTTGCGATGCAATCAGCCGGTCTGATCCGGATCCTCTTCGCCCCCACCCTCAACCTCAATTGGTGGGCCTTCAACATGGAAATCGCCGGGTCGACCGTTGGACCCAATTCGAACCCGTACGGGAATCACGTGCCGCCGGATTTCTTCGTGGATCTCAATATGCGAAAGGCGTTCTTCTACGCGTTCGACTTCGACCGGTTCCTCGATCAGATACTCGGGAATGTCCGGTTCAACGCGACGTTCGGTGTGAAGTTCAATGGGGCGATCCCGCTCGGGATGATCGGATATCAGGACCTTTCCTCCTCGGACATCTTTGATCTGCGTCGCGCGCGCGACGTCTACAATCAGACCCAGTGGGTCAAAGATCGAGGTTGGGCGAACTCCGGCTTCACGCTGACGATCAACGTGCCCGTCGAAGACCCGCTCTCGAAGACCGGGGCCGCCGCGTGGGCGCTCAACCTCGAGTCTCTCGCCCCGGGGATTACGATCAATGTCATGCCGCTCTCCGATGCAGAGCTCGCGGCCACGGCGAATCCGCACGAGAACCCCGCCGCGATTGAGGGGATCTTGGGCTGGTCGCCGGACTACCCCTTTCCGACCGATTACACGGTGGCGATTCTGCTGCCCGGCACCGCGGCGGGCCCATCCATCGGCCTGTTTCCTTCCGGGACGGGCCTCAACATCGACTACTTCGCGAACGACCGAAACGGCACGGACCAGGTCGCGGATTTGACACGGATGTTCAACTGGATCGAGGACAGCCTAGGACCGAACAGCACCGACCTGAACCGCGTAATCTCGGATTCCCGGCTCGCGCAAGACACGGGGGCGAATTTGACCCTGTTCGTCCCCGCGATGCAGCCATACACGTTCTTCACGTATCGGACGTGGATCGGAGGGATGGACCGGGAGACGAATCCAGAATTCTCCGGAATCTGGTTCATATACGCGTTTCTTTCGAAGGAAGGGCCGGTGTCTTCGTTGTCCGATCACGAGAGCGATGCATCGATGACGCTCGGTTCCACATGGCTCGCCGTCGTGGCTCCGGAGGTGTTGCTTCCCCGGGCGTCAAGGTCGAGGTAGGTCTCATACGCTTGCGCTCATCCGGAGTCGATCTCCGCTCCCGCTCAACCCGTGCGAATGGCTCCGAAGAGGCCGTCCGCCTCGTCGTTCGGACGCGGCGTGAAGAACAGCCTGTCCGTCGGCCCATTGTTCGCGGTGCTGTGTCCGAACTGGAGCGTCCAGAGGCCATCGATCGTAAGCCTCCGTCCATCGAACCCTCCGATCGAGCCAACGAGTTGGAACGCGCCGTCCGGGGTCTCGACATGAGCGTTGTGGGTCCGAAACTTCTTCCGGATGAATCAGGACGTGAAGCCGAACCCGTGAGCGGCTCGACCCTCCATGGGTTTGTCGTTGCGGCTCGGCCCCTCCTCGGGAGCCTGACGGGTTGCGCCAAAGGGTTAGTTGTGGGTTTCCCCAATTTGTGTAAACCTGAGTTTGAACTAAGGCGTCCCCCTAACATCCGGACATGAAGCCGAGCCTGATCGTTAACCTCTTGCAAAACGTCGGAATCCCGCTTTCACGCTTGTCGGTGTGCCTGCTTGTTGCAGCACTCCTCATGACACCTTTGTTCTTGGCGCAATCGGCCCGAGCGGCGGGGACGGGGATTAAGGTCGGGAAGAACGTGGACATCCGAGGCGAAACCGCTCCCGACAAGCAGATCATGGAGCCCGCCCTCGCTGTGGATCCGCGAGATCCATCGATCGTGGTGGCCTCTGCTGAAGATCACAATACGATTCCCGTGGGCGGTTGTTTCAGTTCCGACAGGTGTCACAGCTGGGGTGCCTACTCTCGATCGACCGATGGGGGAGTCACCTGGATCACCCGGCTCCTTCCGGGCTTCCCGGGAGACACGTCTCCCGAAGGATTGTCATCTCCTCTCCAGAACTTCGCGGTCGTGGGTCACACCTCCGTAGCGTTCGACCGCTCGGGTAACGTATACTACTCGATGTTCGTATGTAACGCGACGGCCTCGGGTGGATTCGATGGAAAGTCGTTCCGTATCGCCGTGGCGAAGTTCGCGAATGACGGGAGGGACTACGTCGGAACGGCGATCGTCTCGGGTGGCGGGGACGGGGACTCGGTCCTTCCCCGGATAGCGGTCGATGCCACCGGCGGTCCCTTTGATAGCAACATATACGTGACTTTCATCAACGTCGACAACGCGGGAAACACCGAGTTCTTCACGCGCTCATCGGACGGCGGAGCAACGTTCTCCAAGCCGATCCCCATGCCGGGCTCGGGGCTTGCGGTGGCACCCGTGGTGGACCCTGCTGGAAACGTCTTCGTAGAGTCCGTGCACTGTTTCAAGGGCGGGCCGCCTTGCGGAGGGGGGACCCCAGCCTCTATCCTCGTAACGAAATCCACCGATGGGGGACTGTCGTTCGGCCCGCCCGTCGTGATTGCCCAAATTACCGCCGACCCTGCCGAGTTCCCCGGCAACAACTTCGGGCCAGAGTTCCTAACGGGCGTAAGTTGGCACCTTGCTTCCGACACCGCAGGCGTCTACGTCGTGTGGGATGACTTCGGCACGGGTAACGCGGATGTTCTTTTCAGCAAGTCGACGGACGGCGGCCTCACCTGGACGAGCCCGATTCGGGTTAACGACGTTGCACAGGGGGAGCAATTCCTACCCGGCATCGCCGTCTCCGGCGGAATCATCAGTGTGGCCTGGTACGACAGCCGACTCGGCCAACTTCCCAACGGAACGATCACGAACTTGGACGTATTCTATGCCGAGTCGACCGATGGAGGAGCAACTTTTTCCAAGAGCATCCGAGTGACCAGTTCGTCGTTCGACCCGAATCTGGTGAACTGGGGAGAGAAGGATCCCTCTAGTGCATTCTCCCCGTTCCTTGGGGACCGTCTCGGGCTCGCGGCCAGCCCCGCCGGCGTCCTCGCGGCCTGGACGGACAACCGGAACGCTTGTGATACGATTGACGCAACCTTCGGTTGCGTGGATCAGGACGTGCTTGTCGCGAAGATCTCACCCTGACGGAGGTCGGCAGCTAATGGGCACCGGAGGGCATCGTTCATCCGATCGATTGATTGGCGGGACAATCGCGCGATCCGCGGCGCAGGGGGTGAATGCATGGTAGGAAAAATCACCGGCCAAGTAGTCGTTGCCACCGTGGCGGCAGTGTGTGTGTTGATGGCACTCGCCATCGTTGCGGCCCCGGCCGAAGCCGGGTGGTGCTCGATTGGCCACCTGACAAGCTGGCCGACTGGAGTCGCACCCGACTACAACACCAACGGGAAAGTCTGCTACGACCACCGCTCCGGCATCATCGTAGACGACAGGGTCGGCCCGGGTTGACGCAGGGCGCGAGCAAATCGGAAGGGGGACGCCCGGCGAAGTCAGAGGTGACCATTTGGCTAGACGGCCGAGGGCCGCGCTAGCCATTCTCTCCGTGAAGCCGTTGACAGTCGGTGGTCCGACTGACACCATCACGAATTCGAATCGTTCAAAAGTCATCGTATGCCAGGAATCGACATTCTTTAATCGTCTTTTAGGAACGAGTAGATTGGCCGCGATAAGAAAGATGCTCTAAGCATCTTTCACTCAGCGCTTCGACTTCTCCCACATTCGTATACGCTCCTCAATGCCCGGACAGGCCAACTGCACTCGTTTTGAACGATCAACCACTCGCGCCAGGCCATTCGTCCGAGGCCAGTGGCCTGCGAAAACTCACGGACGACCTCTCGCCGTCGATCGTGTAGGACAGCGTAGGACGTTTTTCTCCATGGGACGTGATATAGTAGATGGTTACACCATCTACTGCTCGACGGCGCGTTGAGCAACATTTATTCTAGTTCGTCCTCCATGTCAGGATTGTCGTCCACACCATCCCCTTGTGACCCACGAGACTCCCGAGCCCGTTCGCCCTCACTCCAACAACCTACGCGGAATTTCGACGGGTCTCGCCGTTTTCGACAAGTCCAATCAGCCGGACGATCACCGCCGCTTAGAGTTCGCCCACGAAATCGCCACTGAGGATCGCGATTTCCCGGTCGGGAACCCGGTCCTCGCCGCCGCCCTCTGTAAATCGGATTCCGATGACTCCGCCGGACTGCGGGAGGAGGTCGCGGTCGCGTGAGAGTCGCCGCGTACTCCCGCGTCTCCACGGACGACCAGGCCCGAGACGGGTACTCTCTTGCCGCGCAGGCGAAACGCCTTCGGGCTTTCTCCGATGCCCAAGGTTGGATCGTTGCCGTTCATGGGGATGATGGATGACCTCCGTCGCTGGGGGAAGGACTTCGTCTCCGCGACGGAATCCCTCGACACCTCGACGGCCACGGGCCGGTTCGTCGCGGACATGCTTCAGCGGATCGCCCAATTGGAGTCGGAGCAGACGGGCGAACGCGTGGCGATGGGTATGCGTCAGGCCGCGGAGGAAGGCAAGTTCCT
>WNGH01005134.1_pt1 | contig 16047 bp, 15 predicted proteins | sample 5400631 | NCBI WGS metagenome assembly WNGH01 (sample SAMN13153373, study PRJNA577476) | soil metagenome | isolation source: 115 cm soil or saprolite under Garry oak tree replicate 1 | place: USA:California | collected 2016-06-15
CCGTTCCCGCACACCGTGTGAAGCAATTCGGTGTGGAATTCTTTCAGGCCTCCTTCTCGGCCAAGGATATCGATCGCCTGGTCAAGTTCGAGGTCCTGGGCTACGCGGGCGCGGCCGCTCCTCCCACCAAGGCCAAGCGTGGAAACCGCTCACGGGTCAACTGGGAGGCCCTCGAGAAGCGGATCGGGGAGAGCGAGGCCGCCTATCAGCGCCCGGTCATCCGCCGCAAGATCGACGAGCTCGTCGGCTACTATCGCGACTGCAAGGACGCGGGCACCCTGCCCGCCATCCCGGGCGCGGTCATCATCACCTCCGAGAAGCGCTTCACCTTCACGCCGATGGCGAGCCAGCACGACCTGGGTCTCCTGCAAATCCCCGAGGAGCATGGCGTGCTCCGGGTGCTCGATGGCCAGCACCGGCTCCTCGCCCTCCACGCGGTCACCCAGGCGGGAGAGAACCTCGGCATCGAGGTGCCTGCCGTGCTCTTCGACCGGCTCGACGCGCGTCAGATCGTCGAGCTCTTCGTCACCATCAATGCCAAGCACACGCGGCTCAATCCCTCGCACATCGTGAGCCTGGCCGGACGCAAGCTGTACCCTGATCCGAACCAGGCCCTCGCCCACGACGTGATCCGCTCCCTCAACGAGGATGAGACCTCGCCGCTTCACGGTGAGATCAAGATGCTCGGCACCGGGCGCGGGCGCGTCTCCCAGGCGCCCCTCGCCGAGGAGATCGTGGACTTCCTGGAGACGGTCGAGAAGATCGGCGGCGGCGCGCGCATGAACGAGCTGCGCCAGAACGCCAAGCGCTTCTTCCTGAACTACATGAAGGCGGTGTCGGCCGTCTTCCCCACGGCGTGGGCGGGGCGCAAGTACTCGATCAAGACGGGCGCGGCTCTCCGCGCCTTCATCCGGGTGGCCCCTGACGTGATGGCCCGCGCGCGCGAGCTGAAGCGTGACGCCTTCGACCACAACGCGATTCGCGAGGCGGTCAAGCCCTGGGGCGAGCGGCTCCGTGACCGGCGCTTCGAGACCGAGGCGGAGTGGAAGAACAAGCTGCAGGGCGGCACGCGCGGCACCGTGGAAGCGCTGACGAGAGAGCTGCGGGACGCCCTCCGGTAGCTGAGACTGCTAGGGCCTCCCGTCGAACGGGAAGTTCGCTTCGAGGATCTCGAAGGTCTTCTTGCCCCCCGGAAGCTGCGCGATCACCGTGTCGCCCACCTTCTTGCCGATCAGCGTGCGCGCGAGGGGGGCCATGATGGAAATGCGGCCACGCGCCGGATCGGTCTCGTCCGAGCCGACGATCTGATACCGGCTTTCTTTCCCGGTCTCATCCTCGAGCCTGACCGTCGAGCCGAAGGTGACGCGATCACCCGAGGTGGGCGGCTCGATGACCTCGGCGGCGCCCAGCTTACCCTCCAGCTCATTGATCCGCGCCTCGGTGAAAGACTGCTTCTCCCGGGCGGCATGATACTCGGCGTTCTCCGAGAGATCGCCGTGGGCCCGCGCCTCGGCGATGGCCTTGATGATGGCGGGCCGCTCCACGCGCTTCAGTCGCTCGAGCTCTTCCCGGAGGCGTGTGTGACCCTCGCGAGTCATGGGCGTGCGCAGGATCGACATCGGCTTATCCCAGGTCCGCGCGCATCGGCGACATATCTCAGTTGACGCCGACGGTCTCGCCCTGGACCTTGATCTTGGCTCCCGCGTAGAGGGCCTTGACCCAGCGTTCCCAGGCGAACGCGCGCTTCTGCTCGAGAACCTGCGTCCGCAGCTGATCACGGGACTTGTCGAAACCTTGCGGATCGGCGGCTCTCCGCTCGAGGGTCTGCACGATATAGACTCCCGTGGCCGTCTTCACGGGCTCGCTCACCTTGCCCGCGGGCGTCTGCAAGGCAGCCAGCAGCACCGCGCCGGGCAGCGCCTCGCGCTCCTTGGGCGGCTCCGCGCGCGAGAAGAGCGGCGTCTCGCCTCCCGGCAGCTTGTCGCGCCTCGCCGCGGCGAGAAGATCACCCGCGCCCACGGAAGCCCCGAGGGCCTTGGCGCGCTCCTCGGCGGCGGCCTGGGCGCGCTCGCGCTTGATCGACTCCACCACACGGTCCTTGACTTCGGCGAAGGGCGGCACCCCCGCGGCGAACTGCTCGGTGACCTTGGCGATCATGATGCCCACCGCCGTCTTGATCGGCGGGGTGACGCCGCCCACGGCCAGACCGAAGAGCGCGTCTTCGAGTCCGGGATCGCGCCCGATTCCCTCGAGCCCATCGCCGCGCGCGATGGTCGTCTCTTTCACCTCGAGGCCGAGCTGCTTCGCGTCGGCCGCGAAATCTTTCCCCGCCGCGAGGGCCGGCCGCGCCTCATCGGCCTTGGCCTGAGCCGCTCGCTCGCTCCGCTCGGCCCCGAGCTTCTCCTTGATCTTGGGCGCGACTTCACGAAAGGGCTGCACCCCCGCGTCCTGAACGTCCAGGACCTTGATGGCGTGGTACCCGAATGGCGTCCGCACGGGCTGGGGCGAGACCTCTCCCTTCTTGAGGGCGAAGACCCCTTCCTCGAACTGCGGCACCATCTCACCCTTGCCGACGAATCCCAGCTCGCCGCCCTGCCCCGCCGTGGCCGTGTCCTCGGAGATCTCCTTGGCAAGCTTGCCGAAATCCTCGCCTGCCTTCACGCGCCGGATGGCCTCCGCAATCTTGGCCCTGGACTTGTTCTCGGCCTCGCTGCCCCCCGTAGGGGGGACCCGCACGAGGATGTGCGCCGTCTTGAGCCGCTTCGGCCGCTCGAACTCCGCTCCGTGCTCCTTGTAGTAGGTCTCGGCGTCCTGATCGGACACGACCTGCGCGAACGCCTTGGGGGCGAGGAGGGCGTACTGGACCTTCCGCCGCTCGGGCCGGCTGAAGCGCGCCTCGTGGGTCTTGAGGAACGCCTCCGCGTCCGCGTCGCTCACCGTCACCTGGGCCATGAGCGGCGCCGCCTCGACGTACGCCCATTCCGCGCGCACCCGCTCGTAGCGGAGGCCATAGGCCTGCTCGACCTCGGCGTCCGAGACCTTGATGCCGTCCTTGACGAGCGCCTCCATGCGCTGGCGCAGCATGTCCCGGCGGACCTCGCTCTCGAAATCGTTGGGGTCCATCCGGTTCTCCTTGAGGACGAGCTTGTACCGATCGAGCGAGAAGCGGCCATCCTCCTGGAAGGCGGGAATGGCCTGGATGCGCAGGCGCAGCTCCTCGTCGCTGACCGTGATGCCTTCGCGCTTGGCCTGCTGAAGGATGAGGGCCTCCTGGATCAGCTCGTTGATCACCTGCTGCGTCAGCCCCACACGCTCGGCCATCTCGGGGGTGAGGTTCTGCTGGTACGTCCGCCGGTAATACTCCAGGTAGTTCCGCAGCACGCGCTGGAAGCGCGCGGGCGGGATCTCCTCGCCATTGACGCTCGCCACCTGTGTGGAGGCCCTGCCGCTCTCCCCGCGGAGCGAGGTGGAGCCGTAGAAGACGAGGCTCGTGGCGACGAAGGCCACGCCCACGATCAGAAGGATGAGCTTCATCCCCCGGAAGTACTCACGCATGGCGGTGATCAACGAATCGGCCTCCTTGGAAGTTTCACCCGCGACGGCCGCGGACTACCTAGCCTACCACACAGCCGCGGGCGCCCTCAGGCGCGCAGGAGCGCTCGCACGGCGGGCATGGCGAAGTAGATGGCGAAGGCAACGACCGTCCCATACATCATGGCATGCACCTCCGCCCCCTTGCCGCGAAGGAGCTTGATGACGCAGTAGGCGACGAACCCCGCGCCGATGCCGTCCGTGATCGAGTACGTGAGAGTCTCATCATGAGAAATCCCACCAGGATGAGGGCGGGCGCGGTCGCCTGGGCGGGAACAACCCCCGCGACCGGTGCGAGAAAGAGCGCGGCGAGGAAGCAGAAGCCCGTGACCACCGAGGCGAGGCCTGTCTTCGCTCCCGCGGCCACGCCGGCCGCGGACTCGACATAGGTCGTCGCCGAGGACGCGCCGGCCGCTCCGCCCGCCACCGCCGCGAGCGAATCTACGAGCAGCACACGGTTCAGGCGGGGCAGCCGCCCGTCGGCGTCCAGCCATCCTGCCTCCGTGCCGATCCCCACGACCGTGCCCATGGTGTCGAAGAAGTCGGAGAGCATGATGGAGAAGATGGTGACCACGGCGGTGATCGCGCCCACTCTGACGAAGACCGTGAAGTCGAGCCCCGCGCCGAGACTCGACAGGTCGGGCCAGGCCACGAGGCTCTTCGGAATGACGGCCTGCCCCGGCAAGGGAAAGGCGCGCCCGTCCGTCCACGCGTTGACGATCATGGCGAGGAGGGTGGTGAGGGCGATGCCGAGCAAGAGCCCGCTCGCCATGCCCCGCGACTGGAACCAGACCATGAGCAGGAGCCCGAAGAGGGCCACCGCCACGGGCGCCGCCGTCAGCTCTCCCAAGGTCACGGGCACGCCGGGCGGGCCCGGCTTGACGATGCCCGCGGCATTCAGACCGATGAAGAGAATGAAGAGCCCGATGCCGACGCCGATGGCCCGCTTGAGCGAGGCGGGAATGGCATGCATGATCGCTTCGCGAAGTCCCGTCAGCACTAAGCCGGTGATGACGACGCCTTCCAGCACGATGACGCCCATGGCCGCCGGCCACGGCAGCTTCAAGCCCGCCACGAGCTGGAAGGCCACGGCGGCATTGAGCCCCATGCCCGAGGCGAGGGCGAGCGGATAGTTGGCGACGAGCCCCATCAGGATGGTCATCACGCCGGCCACGAGGCAGGTCGCGGCCTGCGTCGCGGCAAAGCCCGGCCCCTGCCCCTGCAGTGCGGGAATACCCGCGAATCCCAGGATGGCCGGATTCACGAAGATGATGTAGGCCATCACCATGAAGGTGGTGAGGCCGCCGCGCACCTCGGCGCCCACGGTGGCGCCATGACGGGACAGGTCGAAGCAGCGCTCGAGCACCGCTCAGTAGCTCTGGTTGCTCTCGATGGGGCGTACGGTCACGCCCTCTTCCGGCACGACCCGGCGTGCCACCGTGATGAACCCGGTGTGGGCGACCATCCGATGAAAGGGGCGGACAGACAGCCCGTCGATGTTCCACGGCCGCATGAGAGTCTCGAACGTCTCCACGAGCGCGTAGCCCGGATGTCGCCGCAGCGCCTCGGAGAGTTGATGGGATTGCACGATGGTAGGCAGGTACGAGAGGAAGATTCCTCCCGAGCGCAGGCTGCGCGTGACGGGCTCGACGAGATGCCAGGGCTCGGGCAGATCGAAGACCGCGCGGTCCACCGGCTCCTCCTCCCCGAGCCCTTCTTCCACGGGCCGCAGGCGCACGGCCAGGTTGGTCACCTCACCCATGCGCGTCTGGATATTGGCGAGCGCCCGCCGCGCGAAATCTTCCCGCTGCTCGTACGTGATGACCTTGCCTTCCGGCCCCACCGCGCGCAGCAGGGCCAGGGTCAGGGCGCCCGAGCCCATGCCCGCCTCGAGCACGCGCGCGCCGGGAAAGATGTCGGCCCAGAATAGGACCATGGCCAGGTCCTTCGGATAGATGACCTGGGCGCCCCGGGGCATGTCGAGCACGTACTCGGCGAGCGTGGGCCGGATGGCGAGACAGCGCGTGCCCTTGGAGGTCCGCACCCAGGCGCCGTCGGGCTGGCCGATGATGGTCTCGTGGTGGATCCAGCCCCGGTCGCAATGAAAGGTCTCGCCCTTTCTCAGGAGGAGAAGGTAGCGCTTGCCCCGCTGGTCGATGAGCAGGACCTGCTCGCCGTCCTGAAAATGGTGGAGGATGGTCACGCGTGTGATCTCCTCAACGCGCGCGCGGCTCGGGCAGGGTGAGGGCGAGGAGACAGCCGAGCACGGGCGTGAGCGCGGAGATCCAGAGGGCGGATGACAGTCCCCAGTGGTCGGCGATCCAGCCGAGGGCGGTGGCGCCGATGCCGCCCGCCCCGATGGCGAAACCCACGATGAGCCCGGAGGCCATTCCCACGTTGCGCGGCATGTAAGCCTGGCCCAGCACGACCGACACCGTGAAGGTCGAGACGAGCACGACGCCGAGGGCGCCGAGCAGGATGAAGCTCCAGATGCCGCTGGCGAGCATGAAGCCCACGGCGAGCGGCGTGGCGAGGAAGAAGACGCCGACCATGTAGCGCCGGTGGCCGATGCGGTCCGAGATGGGTCCGGCGATCAGCGTGCCCGCGGCGCCCGCGCCGAGAAACACGGCGAGGAGCGTGCCGACCATCCGCGGGTCGCCCTTCAGCACTTCGAGGTAGTAGAAGGGGACGTACGTGCTGAAGCCGATCTGGGTCCAGGAGCGGACCGCGATCACGAGGATGAGCAGCGACATTGCTCCGACCATGGTTTGGGGGGCCAGGGTGGCGCGGTTTGTGAGCGCGGGTAGCGGCCGCGAGAGACCGGGCAGCACCGTCATGAGAAGTCCCGCCACCAGGAGTCCTGGGACGAGCAGGCCGAGACTGCCCGCGAGACCCAGCGTGGTCACCAGCGCCGTGATCATGGGTGGGCCGAGGGCGACCCCGATGTTCCCCCCCGTCGAGAAGATCGACACGCCGGTGGCCTTGCGCTCGCCCGCCACCTGCGTCGCCGTCCGATAACCTTCGGGGTGATAGGCGGCCACGCCGAAGCCGCCCAGCATCACGAGGGCGAGCACGGCGTAGTAGCTCGGGGCCACACCGATGAGCGAGATGCCGAGGGCGGAGAGGAAGACGGACAGGGGCAGGAGCCAGCGCCTCGCCGTCTTGTCGGCGAGGAAGCCGAAGAGGGGCTGGATCAGCGACGAGGCCACGTTCGCCATGAGCACGATGACGCCTGTGGCCGCGTAGGTCAGCCCCAGCGCCGACTTCAGATACGGCAGGAGTGCGGGCAGCGACCCCTGATTGGTGTCGATGACGAGATGGCCGAGGGCGAGGAGCCCCAGCAGCTTGTAATTCGGGCGCGCGCGATCGGAAACGGAGGGAGCAGCGACGGCAGCGCGCGGCAACGCCACAGCCTGAGCGGTCGGGTCGGGAGTCATGGAACCCTATGCTACACCAAGCACCTCGCGCTCATGCCGGCCATCGCCGCCACCGCGGAGCCGGGCTCAGATACCGAAGGCGTCCAGTCCCGTGATGTCACGGCCGATGATCAGCGTGTGGATGTCGTGGGTGCCCTCGTAGGTATTGACCGTCTCGAGGTTCATCATGTGGCGGATGACGGGGTGCTCGTCCACGATGCCCGCGGCGCCCAGGATGTCGCGGGCCATGCGGGCGGTGTCGAGGGCCATCTGGACATTGTTCATCTTGGCCATGGAGATCTGCTGCGCCCGCGCCTTGCCCTCGTCCTTGAGCTGGCCGAGCCGGAGACACAGGAGCTGCGCCTTGGTGATCTCCGTGATCATCCAGACCAGCTTTTGCTGGACGAGCTGGAAGGAGGCGATGGGCTTGCCGAACTGGATGCGCTGCTGCGCATAGCGCAGCGCCCAGTCATAGCAGGCCATGGCCCCGCCGATGGCGCCCCACGCGATGCCGTAGCGGGCCTGGGAGAGACAGCCGAGGGGACCCTTGAGGCCCTTGCCTCCGGGGAGCTTATTCTCGAGGGGGATCTTGCAGTCCGCGAAGGCGAGCTCCGAGGTGATCGACGCGCGCATCGAGAACTTGCCGTGGATGTCGAGCGTGGAGAAGCCCGGAGTCCCGCGCTCCACGAGATAGCCACCGATCTCGCCGTCGTCTCCCTTGGCCCACACCACCGCGACCTCGGCCACCGAGCCGTTGGTGATCCAGAGCTTGGTGCCGTTGAGCACGTACTCGTTGCCCTTCTTGAGGGCGCGGGTGGCCATGGAGCCCGGGTCGGACCCGTGGTCGGGCTCGGTCAGGCCGAAGCAGCCGAGGCTCTCGCCGGACTGGAGCCTGGGCAGCCACTTCTCCTTCTGCGCCTCCGAGCCGTAGGCATGGATCGGGTACATGACGAGCCCGCTCTGGACGGAGGCGAAGGAGCGGAGACCGGAGTCTCCGCGCTCGAGCTCCTGCATGATGAGCCCGTAGGCGACGTTGTCGAGCCCCGCGCAGCCATAGCCCTTGAGGGTGGCCCCGAAGACGCCCATCTCGCCGAGGGGCTTGGCGACCTCCAGTGGGAACGTGCCCTCTCGATGATGCGCGGCCACGACGGGCATGAACTCCTTCTCCACCCAATCGCGGACGGCGTCCCGCACCATCCGCTGCTCCTCCGTGAGCAAGGCCTCGATGCCGTAATAGTCGACGCCGCGAAAGCTCTCCATCGTGCTGTCCCTTCTACTAGAGGTTGGTCGGGTGGGCGGGTCGCTCCTCGCCCAGGGCCTGGTTGAGGGCCCGGGCCAGGAGCTGGTCGTGCTCGTGGGTCTGAGCGAAGATCCGGCACTGGGCCACCTTCCCCGGAAGGTACTTCAGCAGCTCCTTGAGCGGCTCGGGCGAGACGTCCTTGGACGCCGAATCGTAGACGTAGATCTGGCGGTCCTGCATGCCGATGGGGTTGAGGGGGCGCGGATCCTGCTGCGCCATGTCGATCTTGAACGGGAAGTCCTTGAGGGCCGAGGGCAGAAGCTCGCGCACCCGACGCTCGACCTCCTCGGCCTGCATGAATCCCAGGCCTCGGCGCGGCTCGAAGATGTCGAGCACCACCTCGTGCGACATGCGCCACTTGAGCCGCCGGTCCAGGATGTGCCGCCACTCCTGGCCCAGGGCCTTGCGCTCGGGATCGTCGGCGTCCTCCCAGCGCGCCACTTCCTCGAGGAGCGTCCACTCCGTCAACTGGAGGTACGGGTGGATGTCCTTCCGGAGATCGTGGGGAAAGATCAGCCGGATGGTGTCACGGAAGATCTCCTTCAGGTGCAGGTCGATGCCGCGCGTGGTCCGGTGGTAGTAGACGTTCGTGTACATGTAGAAGCGGGCGTTCAGGAACATGATGAAGGCCTGGATGCCGCCGCGGTCGAGGGTGAGCCCTTTGTCGCTGAAGAAGGAGTAGTAGATGATGCGCTCGATGTCGATGGGCCCCACGGCCACCCCGCACATGTAGGAATCGCGCAGGACATAGTCCATGTTGTCCGCGGTGTAGATCCCCGAGAGGAGCGGCTTGAGGTGGGCCAGCCAGCGGGGATGGGCGGACTCCGGTTTCGTGTAGCTCTTGCCCATGAGATAGCAGATCCACTCCGGGTCAATGTTCTCTCCCGGCTCGAAGGGGCCGGACGGGCTACGGCGCTGACCGCGGATCAGATCACCGAGCTGCTCGGTGATGATGCGCTGGCCGAGCTTCTCGTGGGTGAGGTCGAAATCGACGAGAAAATTGTCGTCGAAGAAGTGCCCGAAGGGACCGTGGCCGATGTCGTGCAGGAGACCCGACATCCGCAGCAGCTCTTCGATGAGAGCGGCCGACGGCGCATCGGGAAACTCCGCCTTGAGCGAGGGGTGAAGCTGCTGGGCGAAGCGACCCGCCAGGTGCATGGCGCCGAGGGAATGCTGGAATCGGCTGTGCTCGGCGGCGGGAAAGACCCAGCGCGCCGACTGGAGCTGCGGCACGCGGCGGAGGCGCTGCATCCAGGGGGAGTCGATCAGGTCCTGCTCGGTCGTCTCCCCGGGGACGCCATCCGGGCGCGTGTAGAGGATGTACTGGTGGATGGGGTCGGCGATGAGCCCGCGCCCCTGATAGGTGTCCACGCCGCGCACGCAGGGACTCTCTAGGGGTCGCTGATGCGGTAGATGCGGTAGCGATCCACGGGGCGCACCGTGATGGCCTCGAAGCGCTGATCGCGGAGGACGAGGAGCTGGACCTCCTGGCCTATCCCCCCTGACCAGAGACGCCGGTAGAACTCCTCCTGGGTCGAGATCTGCTCGCCGTTGATACGGACGATGACGTCGCCCTGCCGGAAGCCGGCGCTCCGGGCGGGGCCGGCTGGGGAGACGCCGGCGACCACGACCCCGCCCCCCGCGCGCTCCTGCGTGTAGAGGCCCAGCCACGGCCGCGGCGGACGGCTCTCCACGCGGCCCTTGGCGAGCAGCTCGTCTTTGCCGGCGAGGAACTTCTCGACGGGAATGGCGAGGTTGACGACGGGAGACTGTCCCAGCCGGAGCGAGGTGATGCCGATGACGGCGCCCACCTGATCCACGAGGGCGGCGCCCCCGAAGGCGGGGTTGTGCGGCGCCACGAGAAACGCGCGGTCGAGCATGTACTCCCAGGAAGCCGCGAATGGGCGGATGGCCTGGACCCGGCTCTGGGCGACCACGAGGTCGCCGTCCTCATCGATCCCGATAGTGCCGGTGAGATCGCCCGCGGAGACCTTGCTCGAATCCCCGAGGGCGGCTGCGGGCCAAGGCCCCGGCCCCTCGAGCCTGACCACCCCGAGCCCGGACTCCAGATCGAGGGCGTGAAGCTTGCCCGGTACCTTGCGCCCGTCGCGCAGCGCCACGTCGATTCGCCCAGCGTCCAGCACCACGTAGCTGACGGTGAGGACATAGCCGGCCTGATCGAAGATGACGCCGCTACCCCCCCGCTCGACGCCGAGGGTTGCCGCGGAAGGCCGGTCGGCCGGCACCTGGACGCGAAGGCCGACCATGGCCGGGGCCACCCGGCGCACATAGCTCGGGAGCGCGGAGATCTCCTTGGGATCCGGCTTGGGGGCTGCGCCCTGGGGCGCGGCATCGAGCACGGAGGGAAGCATTGCCAACACCATGAGCCCGGCGAGCAAGTGTCGGCCCATGCCTATCTCGACTGGTACTGCTTCTCGTAGTACGCGCGGAAGGCTCCGGACTTGATCGGCTTCCACCAGGCTTCATGCTCCTTGTACCAGCTCACCGTCGCCTCCAGGGCCTTGGGAAACGTATGGGTAGGCTTCCAGCCCAGCCCATGAGCCTTTCCGGAATCGAGCGCATAGCGGCGATCATGCCCTGGACGGTCCACCACCGGCGTGATCAACGTCTCCGGCTTGCCCACGAGGTGGAGCACCTGTCGAGTCAGCACGATGTTCTCGACCTCGTGGCTGCCGCCGATATTGTAGATCTCGCCCTCCTTGCCCTTGCGGAGCACGAGGTCGATGGCCGCGCAGTTGTCCAGCACGTAGAGCCAGTCGCGGACATTCTTGCCGTCGCCGTAGAGAGGAAGGGGCTTGTCCTCGATGGCATTGGTGATGAAAAGCGGAATGACCTTTTCCGGGTACTGGTAGGGGCCGAAGTTGTTGCTGCTGCGGGTGACGATGACGGGCAGGCGATGCGTGGTCCAGTACGCGCGGGCCAGGAGATCGGCGGCGGCCTTGGAGGCGGAGTACGGGTTGGACGGGTTGAGCGGATCGAGCTCGCGCGCGGCGCCCTTGGCGATGCTGCCGTAGACCTCGTCCGTCCCGATGGCCACGAAGCGCGCCACCTTGAGCTCGCGCGCGGCTTCGAGCAGGGTGAAGGTGCCCGTGACGTTGGTGCTCAGGAACTCCGCGGCCCCCGCATTCGAGCGATCCACGTGCGTCTCCGCGGCGAAGTGAACGACCGCGTCCACGCCCTCCATCGCCTCGAGCACCTGGGCACGGTCGCCGATGTCACCCCGGACGAAGCGGTAGCGCGGGTCCGTCTCGACGTCGCGGAGGTTCTCCAGGTTGCCCGCGTAGGTCAGCTTGTCGAAGTTGATCACGGCATCGTCGGGATGCGCGGTCAGAACATGACGCACGAAATTGGAGCCGATGAAGCCCGCGCCTCCGGTGACGAGGATCTTCACGTGGCGGGCTCAGCTCTTGGCGACGTCCCAGACATCTGGGCCCGCGTGATCCCAGGGCAACCGTCCCTCGTCGCAGGCCTCGGGGACAGGATCGAAGTGGGTATCCACGAAGTAGACGATGCGGCCGCGCGAGGCGGCCAGGTTCTTCACCCCATGGGCGACCCCGGGCGGGATGCGGACGAGGCGCGCCGCGCCCTCGCCCAGGACGAGCCGGCGCACGACCTTCTCGGTGGGCGAGCCCGCGCGCACGTCCACGAGCACGAGCAGCATCTTGTCCCCGGGCGGCACGAACCACACGTCCGTCTGGCGCCGGTGGACGTGGAAGGCCTTGATCACGCCGGGATCCATCTCGCTGTAGTTGATCTGCTTGCACTCGAAGCCGGGGAAGGCCGCGTGCACGCCCCCCTTCTCGAGCCGCCCCAGCTCGATGAAGGAGCCGCCATCGTCGCCGAAGCGCTTGAGGTCCACGACCTCCACGCCCTGGATGGCGGGCTGCGCGCGGTAGTCCTGGACCGAGAAGGCGCGCTGGGCGTCGTCGTTGAGACGCATCAGATGAGGCCGACCTCGCTGCGGTCGCCGAGCATGAAGTTGAAGGAGCGCGGCTTGTGCTGGCTGCGGTAGATCGAGACATTGCGCCCGACCAGGCTCGACTCGATGCGGCCGCCGATGTCCGAGATGCTGGCGCCCTCGAGGATGATCGAGTGCTCGACCTCGCTGCCCCGCACGATCACGCCGTCGCCGATCGAGGTGAAGGGCCCGACATAGGCGTTCTCGATCTGGGCGCCCTTGCCGATGATGGCAGGCCCCCGGACGCTGCTCGCGACCACGCGCGCCCCCGCCTCGATGACGACCTTGCCCGTGATGTCGGAGCGCTCGATGGTTCCATCCGTCCTCGGCACGAGGGTGTCGAGGATGATCCGGTTGGCCTCGAGCATGTCCTCGAGCTTGCCCGTGTCCTTCCACCATCCGTCGATCACGTGCGGACGCACCGTGTGACCCTTGTCGATGAGCCACTGGATGGCATCCGTGATCTCGAGCTCCCCTCGCGCCGACGGCTTGATCGCCTTGACCGCCTGGAACACCGTGGCGTCGAACATGTAGACGCCGACGAGGGCGAGGTCGGAGGGCGGCACCTTCGGCTTCTCGGTGAGGCGCACCACCTTGCCGTCCTTGAGCTCGGCCACCCCGAACTGGGTCGGGTCGGGCACGCGGGCCAGGAGAATCTGGCTCTGGGGCTTCTCCTCGCGGAAGCGCGTGACGAGGGGCGCGAGCTTCTCGCGAATCAGGTTGTCGCCGAGGTACATGCAGAATGGGTCAGAGCCCAGGAAGTGCTCCGAGACGAGGACCGCGTGGGCGAGCCCGAGGGGGGCGTCCTGCTGGATATAGGTGACGGAGACGCCGAATCGCTTGCCGTCGCCGACGGCGTCCCGGATCTCCTGATGCGTGTCGCCGACCACGATGCCGATCTCGCGGATGCCCGACGCCTGGAGCGCCTCTATCCCATAGAAGAGGATAGGCTTGTTGGCCACCGGAACGAGCTGCTTGGCCGAGGTGAAGGTGATGGGCCGGAGCCGGGTTCCGCGCCCACCTGAGAGGATTAACCCTTTCATTTCGCGGCCAATTATAGCAGTCTTGTCCCGACTTAGACAGCAACCAGGCCTTGTCCGTTGCTCCGGTCGGGAATGGTGGTAATATGAAAACCGCAATTCGAAAGAGAGAACCGGCCCAAGGAGTGCTGACATGAAGACGCTGAAGGAAATGCTGGCGGAAGCGCGACAGATCATCCCCGAACAGCCGCCGGCCGAGCTCAAGAAGCGCCTCGACGCCGGCGAGCCCGTCGTCGTCATCGACGTGCGCGATCCCGACGAGTACCGCGACGGCTCCATCGAGGCGGCCAACAATATCAGCCGCGGCTTCCTCGAGTTCCGCATCGGCTCCGTGGCCAGCGATCCCTCGACGCCGCTGGTTCTCTACTGCCAGACGGGCCTGCGCTCCATGCTGGCCGCCAAGGCGCTTCACGATCTCGGCTACAAGAACGTGATCAACCTTCAGGGCGGCTTTCAGCGGTGGGCGCAGTCCGGCCTGCCCGTGGTCAAGGACACGCCGCTGACCTCCGAGCAGATCCAGCGCTACAGCCGCCACTTCCTCCTGCCCCAGGTGGGCGAGAAGGGCCAGCGCAAGCTCCTCCGCTCCAAGGTCCTGCTCATCGGGGCGGGCGGGCTGGGCTCGCCCACGGCGCTCTATCTGGCGGCCGCCGGCGTCGGCACCCTGGGGCTGATGGACGGCGACGTCGTGGACGTCTCCAACCTTCAGCGTCAGATCCTCCACACCACGGCCAGCGTCGGGCGGCCGAAGGTCGACTCCGGCGCGGAGACCCTGCAGGCGCTGAATCCGGACGCCAAGATCATCAAGCTGCCCATGCGCATCGACGTGGACAACGTGATGGACATCATCAAGGACTACGACCTCGTCGTGGATGGGTCGGACAATTTCGATACGCGCTATCTCGTCAACGACGCCTGCTACCTGGCGGGCAAGACCAATGTCCACGGCTCCATCTTCCAGTTCGAGGGCATGGCCACGGTGTTCGCTCCCAACCAGGGTCCATGCTATCGCTGCCTCTACCCGACGCCGCCACCCGCGGGCCTCGTCCCCAGCTGAAGCGAGGCTGGGGTCCTGGGCGTGCTCCCAGGCGTGATCGGGGTGGTGCAGGCGACGGAAGCCGTCAAGCTCCTGCTCGGGATCGGCGAGCCCTTGATCGGCCGGCTGATGACCTACGACGCCCTCGGCATGCGCGTGCGTGAGGTCAGGCTCCGCCGCGATCCGAAGTGCCCCGTGTGCGGCGAGCATCCGAGCATCACGGATCTCTCCATCCATCGCGAGGGCGCGGCCGCGGCCTGCGCCACCGATGGCAATGGTCATCCCGCGCCGGGCGCGGTGGCCGCGACGAAGGCAGGAAGCTAATGACTCTTGTTAAATAGAGTGACGCCCATATTAGAGCCCGATGCCGGCATGGCGCAGGAATGCGAAGGCGAGTGCGGGCTGGCGCCGGATGCGGCCGCAGCCCACGCGAACAGGGCGCCGCAGTGCCCCGATGTCGGGGGGGCACAGATTGGCCAATTCGCGGCGCTTCAGATTTCCCCACAGCAGTTCAACGGGGTTGAGCTCCGGGGCGTAGGCGGGGAGCCGTTCGACGTGCAACCAGGCCTGCTGCGTCGCGAGGTAGCCCGCCATGCGGCGACTCTTATGTGCGCCGAGGCCATCCCAGATGAGCACGACACGCCGGCCGCGGAAGTGCCGCTTCAGGGCGCGCAAGAAGGGAACGAGCGTCGTGTCGGTATACGTGCCCGGGTGGGTTTGAAAGTACAAGCGGGTGCGCCGGCCGTCCCACCGAAACGCGAGGGCGGCGGCAATCGACAGCCGCTTCCAATTCGCCCCGGTGTGCTGCAGGACGGGGGTCTGACCGCACGGCGCCCACGTGCGTCGCACGACCGGGTGCTGCGACACTCCGCTTTCGTCCTCGAAGACTATCCAGGCGTGCCGGCGCCGCGCGTTTTTTTTACCTGCGGCCAGCGCTGGCGTCGCCACTGTCCAATGGCCGCCTCGTCCCGCTCCCGCGCCTGGCGGGCGGGCCGTTGCAACGACCAGTTCAACCCCTGCAGGATGCGCCAGACATGTGCCGGGTGATACCGCACCCCGGTCCCTCGGGCGATGACCGCCGCGATCCGCGGCAAGGTCCACAGATTGGTGGCGAAGCCGTGAGCCGCCGGGCCTTTCAGCAGCGCGGCCTCCACTCGGGCCAACTGCTGACGGTCGAGGCGCGGCTTGCGCCCCGCCCGGCCGACGGCGTTCAGCCCCCGCCGACCCTCGGTCTGCCACGCGTGATACCACCGATGGGCTGTGGTCCGGGTGACGCCCAACTCCCGCGCGACGCGCCCCTGCGACGCGCCCCGGCCAAACAACCGCGCGGCCTGGAACCGCCGCGCTTCCAGCGCAGCAAAATCTCGGCGAGCTCCGCGGGTCGTCGACATGCCCTAGCATCGCAGAGTACCGCATGAAACTCGTCACTCTATTTAGCAAGGATCATTAGCTCCCGCTCCTCCGCTCGTGGCGCGTGTAGTATTCTCTGGGCGCCGTGAACGGCTCAGGTATGTCGGGCCGGATCGGCGCCTCAGTGCTCATGAATCGTTCAGGAGGGATGCCCATGCGCGCCGTCACGAGCCTCATTGCCGGTCTCCTCGCCGTCTCGGCCATCGCCGTCGCCCCCGCTCAAGATCTGCCCAAGGTCACCGTGGCCATGAGTGGGTGGACGGGCTTCGCCCCGCTGT
>WNGH01010550.1_pt1 | contig 16040 bp, 11 predicted proteins | sample 5400631 | NCBI WGS metagenome assembly WNGH01 (sample SAMN13153373, study PRJNA577476) | soil metagenome | isolation source: 115 cm soil or saprolite under Garry oak tree replicate 1 | place: USA:California | collected 2016-06-15
GCACCGGCATGGCGGCGGCGACCCCGCCTACGCCGCCGACGCGGCCGGCGCCGTCTGGCGCACGTCGCTGACCCCGGACGGTCCGGGCACGCTGCGCGTCCGGGCCCGCGGCGCGGCGGTGACCGCCCGGGCCTGGGGACCCGGCGCGGGCTGGCTGCTGGACCGGCTGCCCGCCCAGCTCGGCTTCCACGACGACCGAACGGGCTTCACCGCCCGCCATCCGATCGTCAGCGAGCTGGCGCTGCGGTATCAGGGGCTGCGGGTCGGGCGCGGCGGGCGCGTTTTCGAGGCGCTCGTGCCCGCGGTCCTTGAGCAGAAGGTGGTGGGCCGCGAGGCCCACCGCGCCTGGCGGTTCCTGCTGCTCAAGCACGGCGAGGCGGCGCCGGGCCCGGCCCCGGCCGGGATGCGCGTGGTCCCGGCGCCCCGGACCTGGGCGCGGATACCCTCCTGGGACTGGCACCGGGCCGGCGTCGAGGGCGTGCGCGCCCGGACGATCATCGCCGCCGCGGCGGTCGCGGCCCGGCTCGAGGAGGCGGCCGGGGCGGACCCGGCCGAGGCGGACCGCCGCCTGCGCTCCCTGCCCGGCATAGGCGCCTGGACCTCAGCCGAAATCAGGCAGCGGGCCATGGGCGACCCCGACGCCGTCTCGGTGGGAGACTACCACCTGCCGAACGCGGTCGGCTGGAGCCTGGCCGGCCGGAAGACCGACGACGCGGGCATGCTCGAGCTCCTCGCGCCCTACGCCGGGCACCGCTACCGGGTGACCAGGCTCATCGAGCTGGGCGGCAGCCGCCCCCCGCGCCACGGCCCCCGCATGCCCGTCCGCGACTACCGCGCCTTCTGATCCATCATTGTGGATCGCTGTACTCGCTATGGCAGGAGTTTCGATCCGCGATCCTGGTCTGCGGTGCCAGGGGGCAGCGCGAGCGGGAGAAGTTTGCCGCGTAAAGTGCGAGCATGAGTGTTTTCCGCGGCGACTCTGGTAACGGTGAGGTCAAAAGGCCGGGAGAGGCCAGCGAAGCCAACGGGACCAGAGAAGCCAGAGAAGCCAACGGGACCAGAGAAGCCAGCGAGATCAGAGAAGCCAGCGAGGCTAACGGAACAACCACCAGGACGGCTGGCATGCCCACCGCGTCGGCCATGCGCCGGGCGCTGGCCCGGGCCAGGGACGGCAAGCCGCTCGACGTGGACGAGGCGGCGCTGCTGCTGCACGCTCGCGGCGAGGACCTGCAGACCCTGCTGGGCTACGCGAGCCGCGCCCGGGACGCCGGCCTCGAGGCCGCCGGCAGGCCGGACGTCATCACCTACTCGCGCAAGGTGTTCATCCCGCTGACCAGGCTGTGCCAGGACCGCTGCGGCTACTGCACGTTCGCCACGGTCCCGCACCGGCTGCAGAGCATGTACCTGGAACCCGACGAGGTGCTCGCCATCGCCCGCCAGGGCGCCGAACTCGGCTGCAAGGAAGCCCTGTTCACGCTGGGGGACAAGCCCGAGCGGCGCTGGCACCAGGCGAAAGAGTGGCTGGACGCGCACGGGTACGACGACACCCTGTCCTACGTGCGGGCGATGGCGATCCGCGTGCTCGAGGAAACCGGCCTGCTGCCGCACCTCAACCCCGGCGTGCTGTCCTGGCAGGACTTCCAGCGCCTCAAGCCGGTCGCCCCGTCCATGGGCATGATGCTGGAGACCACGGCGCGCCGGCTGTACACCGAGAAGGGCGGCCCGCACTTCGGCAGCCCGGACAAGGACCCGGCGGTCAGGCTCCGGGTGCTGGAAGACGCCGGCCGCAGCAACGTCCCGTTCACCACGGGAATCCTCATCGGCATCGGCGAAACCCTGGCCGAGCGCGCCGAATCCGTCTTCGCCATCCGGAAGGTCGCCCGGGAATACGGCGGCATCCAGGAAGTCATCGTGCAGAACTTCCGGGCCAAGCCGGACACCAAGATGCGCGACGCCCCGGATGCCGAACTCGACGACCTGGCCGCCACGATCGCCGTGACCAGGCTCATCCTCGGCGCCAAGGCCCGCATCCAGGCTCCGCCGAACCTGGTCGGCGCGCAGTACGACCTGATCCTGCGGGCCGGCATCGACGACTGGGGCGGCGTCTCCCCGCTGACCCCGGACCACGTCAACCCGGAGCGCCCGTGGCCGGACATCGACGAGCTCGCGGCGCACACCGCCCGGGCTGGTTTCACGCTGCGCGAGCGGCTGACCATCTACCCGCCCTACCTGCGCGAGCCGTGGCTGGACCCGCGGCTGGCCCGGCACGTGGCCGCGCTGGCCGACCCGGCGACCGGCCTGGCCGCCGACCGCGCCCTGCCCCGCGGCCTGCCCTGGCAGGAGCCCGACGGCGGCTGGGGCCAAGGGGGTGGATCCGGCCGGACCGACCTGCACGTCACCATCGACACCACCGGCCGCACCCATGACCGCCGGGAGGACTTCGCCGAGGTCTACGGGGACTGGAGGGAGATAGCCGAACGGACCGGGTTGCCCGCCCCGGCCCGGTCCCCGCGCCCAGCCGCGCCGGGTGCCCCGGCCGTGCTGGCCGCGGGCGAGGTCGCCGCCGCGCTCCGCCAGGCCGAACGTGACCCGGCGGCCCTCACCGACGGCCAGGCCGTCGCCCTGCTGTCCGCGGACGGACCCGAGCTCGAGGCGCTGGCGGGCCTGGCCGACGCGCTGCGCCACGAGGTGAAGGGGGACGACGTCACCTACGTCGTCACCCGCAACATCAACTTCACCAACATCTGCTATACCGGCTGCCGGTTCTGCGCGTTCGCGCAGCGCCGGACCGACGCCGACGCGTACACGCTGTCGCTGCAGCAGATCGGCGACCGGGCCGCCGAGGCCTGGGACGCCGGGGCCACCGAGGTGTGCATGCAGGGCGGCATCCATCCCGATCTGCCAGGGACAGCATATTTCGAAATCGCTTCCGAAGTCAAGCGGCGGCGCCCTGATATTCACGTACATGCGTTCTCGCCTATGGAGGTGGTGAACGGGGCCTCCCGGACCGGCCTGACGATCAGGGAATGGCTGGTCCGGGCCAAGGAGGCGGGCGTCAGCTCGCTGCCGGGGACGGCGGCGGAGATCCTCGACGACGAGGTGCGCTGGGTGCTGACCAAGGGCAAGCTGCCCGCCTCGGTGTGGATCGAGGTGATCACCACCGCGCACGAGCTCGGCCTGCCGACCTCGGCCACGATGATGTACGGGCACGTCGACACGCCCGCTCACTGGGTCGGGCACCTGCGGGTGATCCGGTCCATCCAGGAGCGCACCGGCGGATTCACCGAGTTCGTGCTGCTGCCGTTCATCCACGAGAACGCCCCCATCTACCTGGCCGGCCTGGCCCGGCCCGGGCCGACCCGGCGGGAGAACCGGGCCGTGCACGCGGTGTCCCGGCTGCTGCTGCACGGGGCGATCGACTCGATCCAGTGCTCCTGGGTCAAGCTCGGCGACGAGGGATGCCGCGACGTGCTCCAGGGCGGCGTCAACGACCTGGGCGGCACGCTGATGGAGGAGACCATCAGCCGGATGGCGGGGGCGGATCACGGCTCCTACAAGACGATCAGCGGGCTCCGCGCGATCGCCGCGCCGCTCGGCCGCCCGCTGCGCCAGCGCACCACCACCTACGGCGAGGTCCCGGAGGAACGGCAAGCCGCCGCGGCCGCCTCGGACGGCGTCTGCACCTCGGTCCGGGGCAAACTGCCGATCCTCAGCGGGTAAGCCAGCCTCAGCGGGTCAGGATGAAATCGCCGGGGTCGCGCGGCGGGCGGGGCCTGGCCTGCTCGGCGGGGTGTCCCACGGCGATCGCGCCGATCGGCCGCCAGCCGTCTGGCAGGTCCATCGCCCGGGCGGCGACGTCCTGGCAGAACAGGGTGCTCGAGATCCAGGCCGAGCCGAGCCCCTCGACGGCCAGCGCGACGAGCAGGTTCTGCACGGCCGCGCCCATCGACACGGTGAACATGGCCTGCTCCGACTGGCTCCGCCGCTCGTCGGGATAGTCGTGCGCCGCGTCGGTGACCAGGCACGGCACGATGATCAGCGGCGCGAGCCGCAGCACGTCCCCGCGGCGCAGCCTGCGCGTTATCTGCTCCTGGGTGAACCCGTCGCGGCGCAGGTCGGCGATCCAGGCCGCGCGCATCGCGTCGGTCAGCTGCGTCCGGGCCGCGGCCGTCTCCAGGAGCACGAACCGCCACGGCTCGCTGTGGTGCGGCGCGGGCGCGGTCAGCGCGGTGGCGACGGCCCGGCGGACCGCCCCGGCGTCGACGGGCCCGGCGGTGAACGCGCGGATGGTCCGGCGGGCCAGCGGCACGTCGGCCGAGCCGAACCGGAACATGTCCTCGTCGGCGGGCCTGATGACGGCGCGGGCGCCCGGGCCGTCCGGCTCGGTGACGAGCCCGGCCAGGCCGCGCACCACCGCCACGGGGACGTGCCGCGACTTGCCCTTGACCAGGTCCGCGGCGGAGGCGATCTCGTCGGCGACGGCGGCGACGGTGACCTCCAGGATGTTGCCGAACGTGTCGGGCTCACCGCGGTGGTCCCGCAGCGGGCTCACCCCGGCCGCGCCGATGGCGTTGTCGGTCTGCCCGGCCCGCCACGGCCGGCCCATCGTGTCGGTGACGAGCACGCCGAGGCTGAGGCCGGTGCGGTGGTGCAGCGCCTTGCGGATCCGGCGGGCGGACTCGTCCGGGTCCTCGGGCAGCAGCACGACGGTCCCCGGGGCGGTGTTGGACTCGTCCACCCCGGCCGCGGCCAGGACCAGGCCGTGCCGGGTCTGCGCGATGGTGGTCGGGCCGCGGCGGGCCACCACCCGCACCGTCTCCGCCTCGATGGCCTGCTCCCGTGGGGCGGTGACCACCCGGCCCTCGGCCTTGCTCACGACCTTAGAGGTGACCACGAGGATGTCGCCGTCGCGCAGGTCGGCCGCGTCGGCGATGAGCGCCGCCAGGTCGCTGCCCGCGGTGATCTCGGGCAGCCCGGTCACGCCGATGACGGTGACCGGGGCAACGGTGACCGGCCCGCTGGCCGCCGCGGCCGCCGTCACCTCAGCTCCTGGGCCAGGTCCAGCGCGGCACGGGCTATCGCCGTGGTGGCCGGCAGGTCGCGCATGTAGAGCGGGAGGGCGCGCACCTCGATCCCGGCCAGCGCCGGGTCGTCGCCGAGAATGTGCACCGTCGCCTTGTCCTGGTCGTCGACGAGCCAGCCGCCGATCAGCCCGGGGCCGTAGTGCGCGGCGACCGCGGCGGCCGAGGTGTCCACGCCGATCGCGGCCAGGCAGGCGTCGGCCATCCCCCGCACCGGCGCGCCGCCGATGATGGGCGACACGCCGACCACGGGCCTGGCCGCGACCGCGGACCTGATGCCGGGCACGGCCAGGATGGTGCCGATGCTGACCACGGGGTTGGACGGCGGGAACAGGACCACGTCGGCCGCGCCGATGGCGTCGAGCACGCCGGGGGCCGGCCGGGCCTGCGCGGCGCCGACCGCGGTGATCTGCGCCGCGGGCGTCGCGGCGTGCATGCGCACCCACCACTCCTGGAAGTGGACGACGCGCCGCTCGCCAGGTTCCTGCTGGCTCGTTCTCTCCCGGGGGGACCCATCCCCCCGGACCCCCCTTGGGGAAGGACGACCCCCCCGATCCCCCCCGGGCTCCTGGAGCACGACGTGGGTCTCGACCGGGTCGTCGGACATCGGCAGCAGCCGCACGCCGGGCTGCCACCGCCGGCAGAGCACCTCGGTGACGGCGGACAGCGGCTGGCCGTCCGCCAGCAGCTGGCTGCGCAGGATGTGCGTGGCGAAGTCGCGGTCGCCGAGCGTGAACCAGTCCGGGCTGGCGCCGTAGGCGGCGAGCTCGGCCCGGATGCTGAACGTCTCGCCGTCCCGCCCCCAGCCCTGGTCCTCGTTGATGCCGCCGCCCAGCGTGTACATCACGGTGTCCAGGTCCGGGCAGACCCGCAGGCCGAACAGCGTGATGTCGTCGCCGGTGTTCCCGATGACGGTGATCTCGGCGTCGGGCGCGGCCTGCCGCAGCCCGCGGAGAAAGCGGGCGGCGCCCACGCCGCCCGCGAGCACGGTGATGCGCATAACAGTAAAGTGTGGCAGGTTCCCCGGGGGGCCCGGTCCGCGGACCGGCGGCCGGAGGCAGCCCGCCCGGTCCGTTTCCGGGGCTGGGATCACCTAAGCCGGGAGTGACTGACGGTGCCGGTGCGTCATAAGCCACGTAACGATCCGTAGTCACTATGTTTCTCTGAGTAATTTATCTCGCATCTCGGACAACGGGGGGACCATTATCACCTTTTCCGCTTGACTAGAAGCAAGACACGCGCGTGTAATTTCATTGGTGTGATTCTCGTTCTGCAGGGGAGTGAGGAACGAGACCGGGGGCTCCGAGTGGGGAGGAGGACGCGCTGTGACTGAGGTCATCGTCCCGCTGGCGCAGGTCTTCGTCAGTCCAGATGACGAGGATGAGCTGGGCTGGCAGGATCAGGCGCTGTGCGCGCAGACAGATCCGGAGGCGTTCTTCCCGGAAAAGGGAGGATCGACCCGGGAGGCCAAGCGGGTGTGCCGCAGCTGCGAGGTCCGGGCCGAGTGCCTGGAGTACGCGCTCGAGCATGACGAGCGGTTCGGCATCTGGGGCGGCATGTCCGAACGCGAGCGGCGCCGGCTGAAGCGCCAGGCCGTTTAGCGGAGCGCCAGGCCGTTTAGCGGAGGGTCCGGGGCCGTCCCCCGGGCCAGCGCCGCCGGCCGGACATCGTGCGTTCGCCTCACTGCGTGAGGCTGTGCTGTGTATGTTTAGTCCTGCGTGAACGCTGGGGGCAGCGGTTCGCGTATGTCCACGCGCTCTTGCCGGGCGGGTAGCCGTGCGGGGCGCCGTCGCCCAGGCCACCAGACAGGACCCTTGTCACAGAACGCAGCGCACCCCCGTCACGTCGTCACCGCCGTGGTCGTGGCACACGACGCCGCCCGGCTGCTGCCGGGACTCATCCGCGCCGTGCGCGAGCAGACGCATCCGGTGCAGCGCGTGGTCGGGGTGGACACCGGCAGCCAGGACCGCAGCGGGGCGGCGCTGACCGAGCTGCTCGGCCAGGACGCGGTCTTCGGCATGGAGGCGGACACGGGTTACGGCACCGCCGTCGCCCGCGCCCTGCAGCACCCCACGGCCCGCAGGCCCGCCACCGGATCCCCGGGCGGCCAGGCCCCGGGAACGACCGAGTGGGTCTGGTTGCTGCACGACGACTGCGAGCCGGCCGCCGACGCCCTCGAACAGCTGCTCGCCGCGGCCAGCCGCGGCCGGTCCGCGGCGGTCCTCGGCCCTAAGCTGAAGGACCTGTCGGACCGGCGCGTGGTGCGCGAGGCGGGCATCACCACCGACCGGGCCGGGCGGCGTCTGACCGGGGTCGAGCCGGGCGAGATCGACCAGGGCCAGCACGACGGCAGCCGGGCCGTGCTGGCGGTCAGCTCGGCGGGCATGCTGGTCCGCCGTTCCGCGACGACATCGACTTCTGCTGGCGGGCGCACGCGGCGGGCTACGAGGTCCGGGTGATCACCGACGCGGTGGTGTACCACCGCGAGCTCTCGGCCCGGCAGGTCCGCAAGACGCCCGCGACCGGCGGCCATCCGCGCATGCTCGACCGGCGCAGCGCGCTGTACGTGTTCGCGGTCAACCTGCCGCTGTGGCCCATGCTCGGGGTGATGAGCGGCTGCGTCGCCGGGTCGCTGGTGCGCGCGGCCTACTTCCTCCTCACCAAGCAGCAGCGCAAGGCGGCGGCTCACCTCGGCGCGGTGGCCTGGCTGCTGCGGCACCCGCTGCTGCTCTGGCGCGAGCGCCGCCGCCGCGCCGCCGACCGCAGGCACGGCTACGCGGTGCTGCGCGGCCAGCTGCCCCGCGGCCGGACGCTGGGCCGGCTCGCCGAGTCGATCGCGGGCGTGCTGACCCGCGGATCGGGCTACGACAGCGGCGGCCTGCACCACGCCGTGGTGGACGAGCCCGCGGACGACCTGCCGCTGCCCGCCACCGATTCGCTCCTCAAGCGCGTGCTCACCAGCCCGGGCGTCGTGCTGTTCACGGGCCTGGCCGTGGTCGCGCTGGTCGCGGAGCGGTCACTGACCGGCTCGGTGCTGTCGGGATCGGCCACGCTGGGCGGCGGGGCGCTGGTGCCGCCCTGGGGCGGCGCGGGCGGCCTGTGGCACGAGTACCTGGCCGGCTATCACGACACGGGCATCGGCTCGGCCGCCAGCACGCCGGGCTACGTCGGCGTGCTGGCCGCCCTGGCCACCCTGTTCGGCGGCAAGCCATGGCTGGCCACGGACGTGCTGCTGCTCGGCTGCGTGCCGCTGGCCGGGATGACGGCCTTCCTCGCCACCCGGCGCCTCACGGCCGTGCTGGCCGCGCGGATCTGGATCGCAGCCAGCTACGCCCTGCTCCCGGTGGCGACGGGGGCAGTGGCGGCCGGCCGGATCGGCACCGTGGTCGCCTTCGTGCTGCTCCCGCTGATCGGCCTGATGGCCGGCCGGGTGCTGGCCGCGCCGCCGCGGGCGGCGCGCCGCGCCGCCTGGGCGGCCGGCCTGCTGACCGCGATCGCGGCGGCCTTCGTGCCGCTGGCCTGGCCGGTCGCGGTGATCGCGGCGGTCGCGGCGGCGGCGGCCTGGTCCTGGCTCGGGCCGCGGACGGTGATCAACGCCGCCATCGTCGCCGTGCTGCCCGCCGTCCTGCTCATACCGTGGACCTGGCGCCTGGTCAACAGCCCGTCCGCGTTCTTCGGCGAGGCGGGCCCGGCCCGGCCCGGGCTCGCCGCCGCCGGCCTGCGGCCGGGGTCGTTGCTGCTGCTCAGCCCGGGAGGTCCCGGCCTCCCGCCGGCCTGGGTCACCGCCGGGCTGGTGCTGCCCGCGTTCGCCGCGCTGCTCACCCGCCGCCGTACCGTCCTGGTGTACGCCGGATGGGGCATCGCGCTGGGCGGCCTGGTCCTGGCCCTGGTGGTGAGCCGGGCCCGGATCACGCCGCCGCAAGGCGGCACCGCCGTCAGCGCGTGGCCCGGCCTGGCCATCGCCATCGCCGCGGCCGGCCTGCTGCTGGCGGCCACGCCGCTGCTCGAGACGGTCGGCCGCACCCTGGCCGGGACCGCGGAGCCCGGTGCCGGGCGGCCGCCGCGGCGGGGCTCGGACTGGCGCTTCCTCGCCACCGTGGCCGGCCTGGCCGCGGCGGTCTCGGCGCCGGCCCTGGCGGCCGGGTACTGGCTGGCCGGCGGCCTGGCCGGGCCCGTGGCCGCGGCCCCGCCGCCGATCCTGCCCGCCTTCGTGGGCGCCTCGTCCTCCGGACCGGACCGGACCAGGACGCTGGTGCTCCGCCAGGATGACGGGGGGACGCTGTCCTACGCCGTCCTGCGCGCCGCCGACCCGCTGCCCGGCGAGCCCGAACTGGCCGAGACCGCGTCCTCCATGCACGCCCTGGAGGGCATCGTGGCCTCGCTGACCGCCGCGGGCGGCGGCGACGCCGGTGACACCGGGCGGGCGCTGAGCCAGTTCGACATCGGCTACGTCCTGCTGCCCGCCCCGATCGACCAGGCGCTGGCGCGCCAGCTCAACGCGGCGGCCGGGCTGCAGCCGCTGACCACGGCGCCCTCCTACGACCTGTGGCAGGTGTCCGGGCCGGTGGCGCGCGTCCGCGTCCTGACCCCGGGCGGCGCCGCCGTCCCCGTCCCGTCCGGGCCGGTCGGCGCGACCGCCGCCGTCGCCCCTGGCACCTCGGGCACGCTGGTGCTGGCGGAGGCGGCTGGCGGCTGGTCCGCGACCCTCGGCGGCAGGCCGCTGACGACGCTGGCGCCGGTGGACGGCTGGGCGCAGGGCTTCGTGCTCCCCGCGGGCGGCGGGCGCCTGGTCATCACGCGCAACGAGACGGCCAGGAACCTCAGCCTCGGCGGTGAGGCCGCCGCCCTGCTCGCCGCCTTCGTGCTCGCCCTGCCCGGCTCCAGGTCCCCGGTTCCGGCGCCCGCCGCCGCCGGGGCGGTCCCCGACACCGGGGCCGTCCCCGCGGCCGGGCGCCGCCGGGCCCGCGCCGAAGGCGCCCGCGGGGACCGCGCCGAGGGAGCCCGGCCGGCCCGCCGCAAGCGGCGGCCGCAGGTCGTGCTGTCCGGGGTGAACGCCGGCGGCGCTCGCGCCGAGGACGGCGACGAGGTCCGGGCCGGCTCCGTGGCGGCGGCCGGGGCAGCCGGGCACCCGTTCGGCTCCGATCCTGACCCCGGGTACGGCGCCGCCAGCGATCCCCGGTACGACTCCGGCCTCGCCCCGCCTGCCGAGCGCCAGGCCCTGGCCGGGGCGGCGCGTCCCGAGCTCCGGACCCCGGTCGGGGCGGCGCGCGGGTATGGCCAGGAGCCCGCGCTGGGGGCCGCGCCGCACCTGGACGAGGAACCCGCGCCCTGGGCCGGCCTGGTCCCGAAAGCCCCGGCAGGCCCGGGCACCCGGGAGACCACGGGAACCCGGGAGACCACGGGAACCTCAGAGACCACGGGAACCTCAGAGACCACGGGAACCTCAGAGACCACGGGAACCTCAGAGACCACGGGAACCCCGGAGACCACGGGAACCCGGGAAGCCGCAGGCGCCCCCTGGGAGGTCTTCCCCGCGGCCCGGCCTGACCCCGTGCCCGCGCCGGTGTCCGCGGCGCCCCGCCGCGGGCGCGGCGGCCAGCACGCGGCGCGGCACGGCAAGCCGCCGCGGCGCCGGCGGGGCGCACCCGGGGATGACGGTGACTCCGCATGAGGGTCGTCCGGCTGCTGCCCGCCGGGGTGGTCCTGGTGGCGCTCGGCGCCATCGGCGGCGTCGCGCAGCTTGGTCATCCCGCGGCCCCCGGTCCTGGCTCGCCCTCCGCCGCGGCCCGGCAGGTGGCGGTCACCTCCGCCGCCCGCGCCTGCCCGCCCGCGCTGGGCGGCGGCTCGGCCCCGGTGGCGCTGCTGGCCGGACCCGCCGTCCCGGCCGCCGCCGCGGGAGCCAGCCATCCGGGCGCGAGGGGCCAGGTCGAGCTGACCGCGCTGCCGCCTGCCGGCCTGCCGCTGCACCCGGCCGGGCCGGTCCTCGCCCAGAGCCCCGGCGTGTTCTCGCTGCTGACGCTGCCCGCCGGGCCGAGCACCGGCAGCAAGGGCGCCCCGGCGGCTCAGGGCTGGTCGGTGTCCGCGACCGGCGCCATGGCCGGGGCCATCGAGGCCGAGCTGGCGGGCAGTTCCGGCCTGGGCGCCGTCCGCTGCGGCGAGCCCGGCTCTGACCTGTGGTTCGTCGGCCCTGGCCAGCTCAACGGCGGGTCACGGGTCCAGCTCGACCTGATGAACGTCGACTCGCTGGCCGCGAGCGTGGACGTCACCGTCATCACCGACGCGGGCCAGGCCCAGGCGGGCAACGACGCCGGGATCACGGTCCCGCCGCACCAGACCGTGACCGAATCCCTGTCCCCCGTGGCCCACGCGTCCGCCGTGGTCGCCATCGAGGTGCACACCAGCATCGGCCGGGTGGCGGCCGACGTCTCCGAGGGGCCGTCGGCAGGCACGGCCAGCTGGCTGCCCGGCGCCGCCCCGCCGTCCACCCGGCTGGTGATCCCGGGGGTGTCGCCGTCCGACAGCGCCGCCGGGCTCTTCATCGCCGACCCCGGGACCTCCACCGCCAAGGTGACCGTGGCCGCCATCACCCCGCAGGGGCACTACCGCCCGTTCGGCTCGCAGTCGGTCGACCTGCCGGGCCAATCGGCCTCCTACGTGGCCCTCACGCCGCTCGGCGGCACCACGGCCGCGCTGCAGATCACCTCGAACGTGCCGGTCGTCGCCGGGGTGCTGGTGCCCGGCAGCGGCGCGGGCGCCCTCACCGCCGCCACGGCGCCGATCAGCGAGCAGGCCGTCGTCGCCGGCAGCACGAGCGGCTCCGGCCTGGCCGCGTCGGTCGTGCTGTCCGCCCCGGCCGCCGCGGCGCGGGTCCGCCTCACCGAGATCGCCCCGGCCAGCCGGGGCGGCACGAGCGTGACCGGCAGCCAGGTGGTGTCGGTCAAGGCGGGCCGCACGCTGGTCGCGCCGGTCACGGCGCCGCACGGGGCCAAGCGCGGATCCGCGTTCTCCGTCGTCATCACGCCGCTGCCCGGATCCGGGCCGCTCTACGCCGCCCGGGTGGAAACGCAGGGCCAGAACACCGTCGTCTCGATCATCCCGGCCGCCAGCGCCCTGACCACGCTGAGCCTGCCCCCGGTCCGCGACTCCTACGACGCGGTCTCGGCCCGGGGCTAGCTCACCCGTAACCGGGGTCGATGACCTCCGGGTCCACCCCGAGGATCTCGGCGAACTCCTCGACGACCACGTCGAAGACCAGCTCGCTGAGCTCATCCTCGTCTTCGGCCCGGGCGAGCAGCGGCCGCCGGAACAGCACGATGCGCGGCCCGGTGGCCGGATGCCCCGGGTCGCTGGTGTCCGCCGAGCCGCGCACGATGCGGGCCAGCGGCACGCCGTCATCGCCGTCGTCGCTGTCCGCGTCGGGAACCTCCTGGACCGCGAATTCCACGTCGGAAAGCTCGGTCTCCCAGCGCGGCTCGAGCCGGGCTACCGCCTCGAGCACCAGGTCGTCGAACTGCTGGGACCGGCTCCTGTACAGCGGGACGCCGGGCGGCACCAGCCGGCCGCGCAGCCCGCGCCCGTGCCGGTCGCGTCGCCGCGGCCGGGGGCCAGCGGGCCCGGAGCCGCCGGCGCCCGGTCCCGAGCCCGGACCAGGCCCGGACCCTGAACCTGGCCTCGAGCCGCCTTCACCGGTCTGCACAGTCACCGAGCGTATCCGATGACGACGCACGGCGGATAGCCATGCCGACCGGGACCGACCCGGGGCAAGCCGCGCAAAGCACGACACGATCACGGCGTGAGGCGCGGGTGGTGGCGTAACCGGCCGCGGGCAGATACCGTCACGGGTGTATCCGACGCTGTCCCTGGTTCCGGGGCACGGGTCCCCAGGGTGATGTGAGCGAGGTGGGCTGGTGCGTTCTCGTTGCTGCTCACGCACCGCGTGCAAGCATCCTCCGGTCTATACGCTGACGTACGTGTACCGGGACTCCACCGCGGTCCTCGGCCCGCTGGCGGCCTACGTCGAGCCGCACTGCTACGACCTGTGCGAGAAGCACGCCGCCCGGCTGACCGCGCCGCGCGGCTGGGACGTGGTGCGGCTGCCGGTGGAACCGGTCCAGGACCGCGCCGACGACCTGGAAGCGCTCGCGAACGCGGTGATGGAGAACCAGCCCCGGCCGCGGGCCGAGAAGGAGCCCGTCGGCCAGGGCGTCGAGGTCAGCCGCCGGGGCCACCTGCGGGTGCTGCGCTCCGGGCCGCCCCAGGACCGATAGGCTCGGCAGTGCCGCCCGCACCACGCGGGGCGGTACCGGTCGTGTCACGGGAGGGCAGGTCCCGCTTTGGGTGATCTTGCGAGCATCGTCAAGGCGTACGACATCAGGGGAGTCGTACCCGACCAGCTTGACGAGGGCGTAGCGGAGGCGGTCGGCGCGGCGTTCGCCCGGATGACCGGCGCCGGGGCGATCGTCATCATGCACGACATGCGCGCCTCCTCGGGCCCGCTGGCGGACGCGTTCGGCCGCGGCGTGACCGCGCAGGGGGCCGACGTGGTGGCCGGCGGCCTGGGCTCGACCGACATGCTCTACTACGCCAGCGGTGACCTCGGCGTCCCCGGCGCGATGATCACGGCCAGTCACAACCCGTCCCGGTACAACGGCATCAAGCTGTGCCGCGCCGGGGCCAGGCCGGTGGGCATCCAGACGGGCCTCAAAGACATCAAAGATCTGGCCGAACGGTCCTTGGCACCCGCCCCGGCGCCCGGCACCGTCACCCGGCGGGACCTGCTCCCCGGGTACGCCGACCACCTGAGGAAGCTGGTCGACATCTCCTCGGTCCGGCCGCTGACGGTGGCGGTGGACGCCGGCAACGGGATGGCGGGCCATACCGTGCCGAAGGTCTTCGACGGGCTGCCGGTCACGCTGATCCCGCTCTACTTCACCCTCGACGGTACGTTCCCGAACCACGAGGCCAACCCCATCGAGCCGGAGAACCTGCGTGACCTGCAGCGCGCGGTGACCGAGCACCACGCCGACATCGGGCTCGCCTTCGACGGCGACGCCGACCGGTGCTTCGTGGTGGACGAGCGCGGCGAAGTCGTCTCGCCGTCGGTGCTCACCGCGCTGATCGCCACCAGGGAACTGGCCCGCGAGCCGGGCGCGACGGTCATCCACAACCTGATCACGTCCCGCGCCGTGCCGGAGATCGTCACGGACGCCGGCGGCGTCCCGGTCCGCACCCGGGTCGGCCACTCGTTCATCAAGGCCGAGATGGCCCGGACCGGAGCGGTATTCGGCGGTGAGCACTCGGGGCACTTCTACTTCAGGGACTTCTGGTACGCCGACTCGGGCATGCTCGCCGCTCTGCACACGCTGGCCGCGCTCGGGGAGCAGCCGCTGCCGCTGTCCCGGCTGCTGTCCAGGTACGCCAGGTACGTCGCCAGCGGGGAGATCAACTCCGAAGTGGCGGACCAGGCCGCCTCGACCGAACTGGTCAGGCAGGCGTTCGCCGGCCGGCCCGGGGCCGGCACCGACGAGCTCGACGGGCTCACCGTCAGCACCAGCGCCTGGTGGTTCAACCTGCGGCCGTCCAACACCGAGCCGATGCTCCGGCTCAACGTCGAGGCGGACACGCAAGCCACCATGACCGCCGTGCGGGATGAGGTGCTCGGCCTGGTCAGGGGAACCGCAGACCGTTCCGAATAGGGAGAATCCCATGCAGATCGACGGCTGGCTGCTCGACATCCTGGCCTGCCCGGAATGTCACGCGCCGCTGCGGGTCGACGAGGACGCCAGCGAGCTCGTGTGCACCAGCGCCACCTGCGGCCTGGCCTACCCGGTGCGCGACGACATACCGGTCCTGCTGGTCGAGGAGGCCAGGCGGCCGGGTAGCGCGGCGTGAGCGACGACCTGGACGGCTGGGGCGGAGCCGAGTTCGTCCTGGCCGCGGACCGGCTGGACACGCCCGACGTGGTCGAGGCGGCGGATCCGGGGGACATGCTGCGGCAGGTGGCCTCGGCGGCGGCCCAGGTGCGCACCGCGCTGCGGTCGTGCGCGGAGGCCGACCTGTCGGCCTTCAGCACGGATACCAGGCCGCGCGCCATCGTCGTGGCGGGCATGGGCGGCTCGGGCCTGGCGGGCGAGATGCTCAACGCCATGACCGGGCTCAGCAGCCCGGTCCAGGTGGTGATGTCACAGGCCGGGCGGCTGCCGGGCTGGGTCGGCGCGGCCGACGCGGTCCTCGCGGTGTCCTGCTCCGGCACCACCCCGGAGACGCTGGCCGTCGCGACCGAGGCGGCCAGGCGCGGCTGCCGCCTGGCCTGCGTCGGCGCCGAGGGGTCCCTGCTGCACCGGATCGCCGAGCAGGCCCGCGCGCCGTTCGTCCCGGTCGTCCCGGCCGGCCTGCCGCGGGGGGGCACGGGCCCGCCGCCGCAGGCGGCAAGGCCGGCCGGGTCGTCCCCCCCGGAGCCGACCCTGCCGCGGGGGGGCACGGCCGGGTCGTCCCCCCCGGAGCCGACCCTGCCGCGGTCGATGCTGTGGGCGGTGGCCATCCCGCTGCTGGTGATCGCCGAGCGGCTGGGCGTGACCCGGATCGGCCCGGACGTCTACGAGCTGGCGGCGACCCGGCTTGAGGAGGTGTCGCACCAGTGCCGCCCGGCCAGCGAGTCGTTCGTCAACCCGGGTAAGTCACTGGCCCTGGACCTGGTCGGAGCGCTGCCGATGGTCTGGGGCACCTCGGTGCTGAGCGAGGTCGCGGCGCGGCGGTTCGCCAGCCAGCTGCATGAGAACGCCAAGTACCCGGCGATCGCCGGGGTGCTGCCCGAAGCGGCGTACAACCAGGTCGCCGCGTTCGACGGGCCGTTCGCCCCGCGCTCGTCCCGGCTGTCCGCGTCCGGCCCCCACGAGCCGGGTTCGCCGGTGGCCGGCCCGGACGACATCCCCGATCTGGCCGGCTGGGACCTGGACTACG
>WNGH01008148.1_pt1 | contig 16027 bp, 20 predicted proteins | sample 5400631 | NCBI WGS metagenome assembly WNGH01 (sample SAMN13153373, study PRJNA577476) | soil metagenome | isolation source: 115 cm soil or saprolite under Garry oak tree replicate 1 | place: USA:California | collected 2016-06-15
AAGCGATGAACCTCGCGAAGCGCGGCTTCGACGTGCTCGCAACGGACATTTCCTCGAGCGCCATCAAGAAAGCGAAGGCGGCCGCCAAGGCGGCCGGACTGTCGATCGAGTTCCGCGTGGACAACGTCCTCCAGTCAAAGCTCGGACCGAATCTGGTGGACGCGATCATCGATCGCGGGGTCTTCCACGTGCTACCGAAAGACAAGCGGCCGATATACGTCCAGACGGTCCACCGAGTCCTTCGACCGAACGGTTGGCTTTTCTTGAAGTGTTTCTCAATCAAGGAGCCGGGCACCTGGGGGCCGTTCCGGATCGCCCCGTCCGAACTTCGCGGGTACTTCCGCGAAGCGTTCGAGATTCTGTCCATCGACGAGGTGGTGTTCCAAGGAAACGTCGCGCCGCCCCCGAAGGCGCTGTTCGCGACGTTCCGCAGGCGTGACGCGAGCCCCAAGCCGCGGCCTCAGAAGCGAGCCCGGAAGCGACCGACGAGGTCCTGATTCCCCACGTACGTCGGGACGGTCTGGTCGATTCCTTTCGGCGAGACATCCAAGAGCCGCTCCCGTCCCGTCGTACCGGCGCCGCCTGCGGCTTCCGCGATGAATGCAATCGGATTCGATTCGAAGTGGAGCCGGTACTTGCCCGCGGGTTTGTCGACTTGCGCCGGATACGCGAAGAAGCCGCCGTAATGCAGGATCTGATTGAAGTCCGCGACGAAGGACCCGCCATACCGGAGGTTCATGAGCTCCCGCTCCAACTCGCCCACGAACGCCTTCACCTCCGGGATCCACTTCTCCCGGTGCCCTCCGATCCCGTAGAGCTTGCCTTGGACCGGGAGCCGCAGGCCCTCCTCGATGAGCCAGAACTCCTCCGGCCGACCGCCTCCCCCTTGGACGAACTCGTGCACGCCCTTCGCGGTGGCGTAGACCAGGGTCGTCGCCGGACCGTAGATCAAATAGCCCGCCGCGAAGAGATCCGAGCCCCGGGCCGGGAGCGGCCGTCCGTCGAAGATCCCGAAGATCGTCCCGAACGTGTTGTTGCTCTTGACGTTCGAGGAGCCGTCGAGGGGATCGAGGACGACGGAAAAACGCCCCCGACCGACGTCCTTCACGTCCCCCATCTCCTCGGATACGACTTGGGAGACGAGCTTCGATTCCCGGAATGCCTTGACGAACACGTCGTTCATCCAGACGTCGAGCTCGAGCTGTTGCTCTCCGTACGCGTTCCGGGTCGCCGCAGGATCGCGCCGGATCGGCAACTCCCGCCGGATCCGCGTGGAGAGTACGGAGAAACCGGAAAAGAGCCGACCGAGATCCCGGTCGAGCTGGCCCGCGTGCTGCGCCACGGTGACGTCGCCCGAGCGTCCGCCCTCAGTACGCGGCGTGCCATCCCTCGAAGTGATCGCGGAGCTTTTCCTTCCCGCCATAGAAGTCCCACCAGGGGCGCGCGTGCTTGTGGGCCAGGTCCGCGAGGACCTGGAAGTTCTTGACCGCCTGCGTGCGGACGTACTCCATCTGCCGCTCGAACGTCTTCTCGCGGAACGCGTCCTTCCAGATCGCGCGGCCCGCGAGGAATCCGGATGCGCCGCCTTGGCAGGCGAGCTCGACGAGGCCTCGGAAGACCGGGAAGTCCGCGCCGGCGCTGAGGACGACCCAAGGCACCTTCGTCGCGCGGCTCAGGCGCTCGCAGTTTTTGCGGAGTTCTCCCGCGTCCGGCGTGGCCTTCGGATCCCCGGGGAACTCGGCCTTGAGCACGTCGATGCCGAGGGGGCTGAGGGCCTCGGCCGTGCGGACGATCGTGTCGGCCTTGTGGTGCGCGAACTCCGCGTCGCTCTCCCCGACCGCATAGGACATCGGCTCGCAGACGAACGCGAGGTCGAGCTTGCGGCACTCGTCGGCCACGGACCGGACGATCTTGATCTGGTGGTCCACGATCTCGCGCGGGGCGTCCGGGTTGAAGAACACGAGAAGCTTCGCGGCGCTCGCACCGAGCCGTTTCACCTTCTCCACGCTCCAGCCTTCGAGGAGCGTCGTCATCCGCCAGTTCCCCTGCTTCTCATACCCGGACGTCTCCAGGGCGACGAGGAGGCCCGTGCGACCGGGGAGGACGAACCGGTTGATCGCAGGGCCGACCCCGTACTCCGGATCGAGGAGATAGCCGCTCGCATGGGGAGCGAGGGCGTCCGTGACGCCGAGCTTGACCGCCTCCATCTCGGCGTACGTCGCGGCCTTCGGATTCTCCGGGTGAAGCATCTTCTGGAGGCTGCCTCGCTGGTCCATCGCGATCATCGTGAAGCGGCCCGAGTCGTCCGAGATCTGCTGGAGGCCTCGGAGCTTACCGACCGAAATCCGCACGAACCCACCTTCGAGGTCGCAAAGGGGCGATGCCGTATTGACCTTTGCGCAGATGGCAACGCACTCAGGGCAGCGGCACGTCCGCGCCAGCGAAGCTTGAGGGCCGGCCAAGTATTTCTGCGTGGACTCCCTATTCGGCCGCCGATGCGACTTCCCGCGATCGTCCTGAACTTCAAGACCTACCCGGAAATTCTAGGAAAAAGGGGCTGGGACCTCGCGAAGCGCTTCGCCGCGGTCGCGGACGACACGGGCGCCTCGATCGTCCTCTGCCCCCCTGCGACAGACCTCGCCCACGTTGCGAAGCTCGTGCACATCCCGGTCTTCGGGCAGCACGTCGACGCCACGCAAGCCGGGCAGGCGACCGGATGGATCCCGCCCGAGGCGCTCCTCGAGGCGGGAGCGGCGGGCACGCTCATCAACCACAGCGAGCGCAAGGTCGCGTGGGAGGAGATGGCGACGTCGATCCCCCGCTGTCGGGAGCTCGGGCTCGAGGTCGTCGCGTGCGCGGACGACGTCGCGGAGGCCGAAACACTCGCGAAGCTCTCGCCGGACTACATCGCGATCGAACCGCCGGAGCTGATCGGCGGGGACGTGAGCGTGACATCGGCGAAGCCGGGGGTGGTGTCCGGTGCAGTCGAACGGATCCGCGCGGCGAACGCGGACGTCCAGGTGCTCTGCGGTGCGGGCGTGAAGAGCGGAAGGGACGTCGCGAGGGCGCTCGAGCTCGGCACGGTGGGCGTCCTCGTCGCGTCGGGCGTCGTGAAGGCGAAGGACCCGGAGAAGGCGCTTCGGGACCTCGTCCGGGGACTTCCCGGAGCCCGGGCCCGACGGTCCCCGCGGTAGGCCGGAGACGTGCGCGCAGGTGCCGCCAGAGCCCCGTGGCGGCCTGGAAGTATCCGATCGAGCTCAGGCCGGCCAGGAGGTACGCAGGGCCGCCGAACGATCCGGCCACCTGGATCGCGAGCGACACGACCGCGAGGACGAGGAGCGTCTGGCCCGCGCGGTCCAACGTCTGGGAGGGACCGGAGGCGACGAGGCCGGCTTCCGACCGGAATATCAACGCATGACCGACAACGGCCGATGCGAACACGGACGGCACGAACGGGAAATAGAATCCAAAGAGGAGGCGGGTCCCGACCGAGAGGCAGATGATGCTGCAGATGTCCTGGGGGAACGCCGCGGGGAGCGTCACCACCCCGACGACCGTCCCGAACACGGAGAGGCCCCACGCGGCCTTCATCCTGCCCGTGTTCCGGCGAACCTCGCCGAATCGGGGCATCGCGGACACGGCAATCAACGAGGCGAGAAGGAACATCCATCCGAGGAAGTGTATCGCGATGGCCGGGAACCGGAGGACGAACGCGGCCGTCCCTCCGCCGGCGACCCATGGAATGGGCGCGAGGAGCAGCATCACGCTTCCTACGCCCAGCATGAAGGCGCCGGCCAAGGCCCACTGCATATGCAGCCGCACGTAGTCTCGTCGCCGATCGGCGCCTGCGATCATCGAATGGCGATTCTGGCCGGGGGGCTAAGACCCTCGCGTACGTATCGTAGGCATCTCACGGGTCCGCCGCGCGTGGACCGTCGACTGTAGCGTGCCTGTACTCCGCCTCCTTATGGGGCAACGCCCGCGTTCCGCCGCGTGCGTATTCCGGGAGCGGCGCTGGCGGCGCTCGTCGCCGTCGTGATCCTGGCGTCGTCCCCCCTCCCCCTCGGGCGCGAGGCCGAATCCCTCCGCGCGCCGCCCCCGCGGCCCGCGCCCGAACTTTTTTCCTCGACCGAGGCGACCTCCGTTCTCCTGACGCGCATCTACGCGAACGCAGCGCGCGACGATGAGTTCGTCGAGATCGCGAACCCGACCCCCGTTGAGCTCGATCTGGCCGGATGGTCCCTCACCGATGGAGAGGCGACCGCGATGTTCCCATCCGACGCGTCGATCCCCGCCGGGGTCCGGCTCGTGATTACGCGCAATTCGACGAGCTACGCGGAGGACTCCCTCGCCTCCGCGGACTTCACGTTCGAGCAAGGCGACGCGCGTCGGTTGGAGGGCGGCGTCCTCCGGCTCGCCGATGACGGGGACGAGGTCCGCCTCGTGGACGCCTTCGGGCGGATCGTCGACGCGTACGTGTGGGGCGATTCCTCGGATGCGGGCGCGGGATGGATCGGGCGTCCCTCGGTGGCGATGGGGCGCGGCGAGATCGCGGTTCGCTCCGAGACCGATCTCGGCGGATGGATCGATTCCGACGGCGCGGGCGATTGGGAAGGCCTTCGACGGCACCGACTCGGGCAGTCGACGTTCGCGCCCCGGGAATTCCAGGTCGGCGGAGGACTCACGCCGGTCCTGTCGCCGGACGCCGGAGACGGCCCGCTCCGTTCGTTCCTCGAGTCAGCGCAAGGGACCCTCGACATCGCGGTCTACACCTTCACGAGTACGGGGGTCGCGTCGACCGTCGCGAGCCTCGCGGGCCATGGCGTCCGGGTCCGGGTGCTCCTCGACGGCGCGCCGGTCGGGGGCGTGGAACCGGAAGAGGACCGCGTGGTCCGCGGGCTCCTTGACGCGGGGGCGGACGTCCGCTGGTTGGCGGGCGGTGGCGACGTCGTGAAGCGATACCGGTATCTCCATGCGAAATACGCGGTCGTCGACGAGCGAGCCGCCTGGATCGGTTCGGAGAACTTTGGGGACGCGGGTTTTCCTCCCGAGGCCGAGGGCGGGAATCGAGGATGGTCCGTCGTCGTCGCGGACGCTGCGGTCGCGGCCGCTCTGACGGGGGTGTTCGAGGGCGACTTCAATCCTTCGCGCCGGGATTCGATTGCGGCGACACCCGAAGGCGGCGACCCGCTCCCGCCGGCGCAGCCAAGCCTCCCCTGGCCCTCCTCCGCCGCGTCGACGATTCGCCGCGCGCGGCTCGTCATCGCCCCGGACACCTCGCTCGACCTCGACGGCCTCCTGGAGACCCTCGCCTCCGCGTCGGATCACATCTGGATCGAGGCGTTCTACGTCGACGAGATTTGGCGGGACCGTCCGAATCCCTTCCTCGAGGCCGCGTTCGACGCGGCCCGCCGCGGGGTCTCCGTGCGGGTCCTGCTGGACGGGAGTTGGTCCTCGGTCGGCGACGATTCGGCCGGGAACGACGACATCGTGGAGCGACTCAACCGCCGTGCGCGGAACGAGAGCCTCGATCTCGCCGCGCGACTCCTCGAGCCTCGCGGTCAGATCGAGCGACTTCACAACAAGGGCGTCGTTGTCGACGGCCGCACGGTCCTCGTCTCGAGCATGAACTGGGCGCTCGGGTCCGCGACGGAAAACAGGGAGATCGGGATCATCTTGGACGACCCGGCCGTGGCGGGGTTCTTCGAAGCCGCATTCGCCGCGGACTGGGACGGCCGGCCGACGTCGGGACTCGACGCGTGGCGGCTCGATGACCCGGTTCTCCTCCTGGGCGTGTACGCGTTCGTCGGGATCGCTTCGGTGGTTTCGCTGCGAAAATTGAGAGTCGGGGCCAAAGGGATAAAGCCCCGCGCGGGCGTGCGACGGCGTGGCGCCTCCCGAGCTGATCTCCGCGGCCGACGTGGAGAAGTTCGGCTACTGCCCTCTGAGCTGGTGGCTCAGTCGCGGGCTCGCACCGGAGGAAGGCGCCGAGCTCGCCGAGGGCGAGAAGAAGCACGAGGCCGCATCCGCCGACCTGAAGGGGATTGAGACCCACGAGGCCCGCGCCCGCGAGGCGGAGTCCGGCGTCATGTACTTCGCGATCGCCGCGTCGATCGTCGCGATCGTGGGCGTGGGGTTCCTCTCGTCCGCCATCCTGGAGATCGCGCAGACCCTTGCCGCGATCGCCTTGATCTGGCTCCTCGCGGCCGTGTACTTCCTGTACCGTGCGGAGACGCTCGCGACCCCGGAGGAGAAACTGCTATCCGAGCGGGTCATCCTCGGATTCGCGATGGCCGCGGCGGTGATTGCGACGGCGGCCGTCTCGCTGCCGGGGATCGAGAACCAGGCGCTCGCCCAAGGCTTCGAGGCGCTCGCGCTCACGTGGCTCATCGGCGCCTCGTTCTTCCTGTACCGTTCGATCGGCGCGCTCGGCATCGCGCTGGCGACACGCCAGAGATACAAGGTGAAAGGCGACCTCGTGTACATCGACTCCGCGGCGGAGAAACCGAAGCTGTTCGTCTCGAAGCGGCACGGCCTCTCCGGCCGGCCCGACGCGGTCGTCATGGACGGAGACCACCACATCCCGGTCGAGATCAAGACGGGCCGCGTGCCTCGGGGGCCCCTGTTCTCGCACATCCTCCAGGTCGTCGCGTACTGCGTCCTCCTCGAGGAGGAGTACGGCAAGGCGCCTCCGTACGGCGTGATCCGGTACGGCGAGACGAACTACGAGATCGAGTACAACGACGACCAGAAGAAGCTCCTCCTGCAGAAGCTCGCGGAGATGCGCGCGTCGATCGCGAAGGGCGAGGCCCACCGCAACCACACCCGACCGGGGAAGTGCGTCCACTGTTCCCGGCGGAGCGTGTGCCCGGAGCGGCTCGCCTAGGGCCCCTTCTTCTTGTCGCCGAGCGTCACTCCGAGGCGTTCCGCGATCTGCTCGATCTGGCGCCGGAGTTCCCCGACCTCCCGCCGCATGTGGAGCATCTCCTGCTCGAACGGGGTGAAGCTCTGCGTTGAGAGGATCCGATGGGATACCAACATCCCGACGAAGACCGCCCCGACGATCGACAGGATCGAGATGGCGGCGACCGCGAGCAAGAACGTGAAGAGAGAGGTGGTCGGGTCGCTCGGGTTGATCAGCCCCGTGACGACCCCGAGCTCGATCGCGACCAGCACGCTCACAATGAGGATCCACAGAAGGGTCGATCGCGAAAGCCTCATGGAAGCGTCCCCCGCGGCGGGATGCCCCAACGGAAGTCGTCCGGCGGGTACCGTCGGATCACGGTGTTCAGATTGTCCTTCTCGTACGGGAATGTGAACATCATGAAGGTTCGGTTATCCTGATCTTTCTCGGCGCGAACCGTCACATTGTACTGAAAGTAGTTCCCGACGTGGTCGACGAAATAGGCGTCCACCGTGAAGGAGGCGTTCGCGGGCACCCAGCGATGGATGCCATACGAGTCCTTCTCCTCGATCGATCCGTTGACCGCCGACGACGACTCGTTGAACGTCAACCGGATCAGGTCATACTGGTACGCCTGGAGCGCCCAACTGGCGTAGACGACGAAAGACGATTCGTTCCGAGACATCCCGATGATTAGGACCGGGAGGGATGCGAACCCCGGCGTCGGCCGCCCCAGCAGAGCCGGTGTGACGACGATCAAAGAGGCCAAGAGCAAGACCGACAGGACCATCGCGGCGCGGACCCACACCTCCCGCTCCACGTCGCGGCCAATAGAGAGAAATGATAATAAACGTTCGGCGCGGGGCGAGTTCCCGCCTACGCCTCGTCCGGACCGAAGTGCAAGAGCGACGCGACGCCGAACAGGCAGGCGCTCACGACGCCCGCGAGGAAGTTCGTGGCCGCGCCGTCGGCCGTGCCGAAGGCGAGGTATCCAATCGCGGGAATCGTGAACGACGCGGCGCTGAACAGTCCACTGGACAGCCAGAGGAATTTTCGGAAGCGCGCATTGAAGGAGAGGGGCGGCTCCTCGACGTCGTGCGCCGGAGGATAGATGAACTTGTGGAGCCACGCGAGGAGCGAGCGAAGCCGGACGAGGACCGCCACATCGGAGGGACGCAGGACGTCGGCGGCGGGCGGGAACTCCGTGGTCGTCGCCACGGACCGCACCGACCGGCGCCGGGGGCCATGTACGTGCCGAGGCGGTTATCGCCGTTGAATATCACGCCTCGTGTGCAGCGAGCCTCGGATGGGAGAGGAGCCCGAAGGTCTCACCGGGGACGATCGTCCCTTAGGCGGGCATGCCATGCGGATTTGGAGGGAGAATCATCCCTGATTCCCTTGACAAGCCGGCGGCCGCGATGACCGCCTCACGACGGAAAGAAAATGGGTGGCTTTCGCGGCCACCCAGTTGGGGGGGAGGTAATCGTGACGAATCCCGACCGGACCCGCGACCCCTCCGGCGGCATCCCGTCCCTTCGTTCGCTATTTTTGCATGTACTCCCGCTTGAACGCCTCGGCCTCGGCCAAGGTTCGTTCCGCGTCCTGCATCTTCTTGAGCTTCTCGGTGACGAGCTCCACGCGGCCGTAGACGAAATCGCGGATCGCCGCGCGCACGGCCTCCGAACGGCTCGGGAAGTCGTCGACCTGCACGAGGAAGTCGAGCGCCTTCAGGTACCGCGCGGGGAGGCGCAGCGTGATCTTCTCGGTGTCCGCATCCCGCATCTCGATCGCCCGACCGCGTATGTCAAACCGACCCCGTTTGACTGACGCTTGTCGGGCGGCAAGTGTTTCCTCGCTATATAACGATTGCTGGGACGTCCTCAGAGGAAGGAACTCCGGTTCGTGTGGAAGGCGCACCCTCGCCGTCGCCTAGGCTCCTCCGGCATCGCAGGGACAGCGAATCCCTTTATCGGGTGCACGGACCTTCGTCGCCGCGATGGTCGCGCCGCCAACGGGGGCGTTCCTGCTTCCGGGACCGGTGAAGATGCATGCCCGAGTGATCGAGGCGATGGCGGTCCCTGCGATGAACCATCGCGGCCCGGAGTTCAAGGAGGCCCTCGCCGAGATCCGGACGCTCACGCAATACGCCTTCGGCACGCACGGCCCGGTGGCGGTCCTCTCCGGATCCGGGACGGCAGGGCTCGAGGCCGCCGTGTCCGGCCTCCTCCGGAAGGACGACCGCGTGCTGAACCTCGTGAACGGGAAGTTCAGCGAGCGATTCCACGACCTGTGCCAGGTCTTCGTCACCCCGACGGCGCTGACGTTCGATTGGGGCACGGCCGTCGATCCGGCCACCGTCGCGGCGGCCTTGGATTCGCAGGAGTACCGGGCCGTCACCTTGTGTTGGAACGAGACCTCGACCGGGCTCACGAACCCGACCGCGGAGGTCGCGAAAGTCGTGAAGGGCCATGATGCGCTCTTCCTCGTCGACGGGATCACGGCCGTCGGCGGCCTGGAGAACCGCATGGAGGCGTGGGGCCTGGACGCCCTGGTCGTCGGGTCGCAGAAATGCCTCGCGGCACCCGCGGGGCTCAGCGCGGTCGCGCTCTCGAAGCGGGCGTACGATTCCCTTCACTCCGAAACCTCGTTTTACGTGAACCTGAAGGCGCACATCGACGCGCTGGCGAAGGAGGACACGCCGTTCACGCCCGCGGTGCCGCTGTTCCTCGCCTTCCGCGAGGCGTTGCGCCTCCTGAAGGAAGAGGGCCTCGAGTACCGCATCGCCCGGACGAGGACGCTCGCGGAGGCGGCTCGAGCGGGGGTCGCCGCGCTGGGGCTGGAACTCTTCCCCGACCGCCGGTTCGCGTCGAACACGGTGACCGCCATCCGCTATCCTCCCGGGATCGATGATTCGAAATTCCGGAAGATCCTCCGGGCGGACCACCGCACGATCGTCGCGGGAGGCCAAGCCCACCTCAAGGGGAAGATCTTCCGGATCGGTCACATGGGCATCTGCTCCATCGAGGACTCTTCCGGATCGGTCACATGGGCATCTGCTCCATCGAGGACTTACGGGAGGGGTTCCGCGCGATCGAAGCGACGCTCGCGGCGATGGGTCACCGCGTCAAGTCCGGAGCCGCCGTCGAAGCAATGGCGGGCCGCGTCTGAGACTCCTACCGCCACGTCACCGAGACTTCGTCCGTCCGGAATCGCTGGTCCACGGTCGTCCCGTGGATCGTCATGCGGACGCCTCCGCGGTGCATCTCCAGTCCGGTCCACGCGATCATCGCCCCGTTGTCGATGCACAGGTCGCCGGGAGGGACGAACATCGTCGCCCCGCGGTCGGACGCCATCCGGCCCACCATCTCCTGCAGGCGTCGGTTGCGGGCGACGCCGCCCCCGAGGAGGACCTCTCCCTTGTCCACGTGGGCCATCGCTCGCTCCGTGACCTCCGTCAGCATCGCGAAGGCGACTTCCTGGATCGAGAATGCGAGGTCCTCGAGCGACGCGCCGTGCGTGCGCAGGGCGAGGGCCGCGGTCAGCATCCCGCTGAAGGCGACGTCCATGCCCTTCACGCTGTACGGCAGCGGAAGGAGCCGCGATCCTTGGAGGGCGAGTCTCTCGAGGATGGGACCGCCGGGAAACGCGAGCCCGCACTCGCGGGCGAACTTGTCGAGGAGATTCCCGATTCCGATGTCGAGCGTCTCCCCGAAGACGCGATACCGGCCTCGGGCGAAGGCGATCACCTGCGTGTTGCCGCCGCTCACGTAGAGGAGGACGGGATCCTTCGCGTCCGTGACCCCGCGCCCGATCTCAAGGTGAGCGACGCAGTGGTTGACGCCGAGAATCGGCAGGTCGAGGGACAGGGCGAGCGCACGCGCGGCCGTGGCCACCGTCCGGAGGCACGGCCCGAGCCCAGGCCCTTGCGAGAACGCGATCAGGTCGAGGTCATGCAACTCGATCCCCGCAACCCCCGCCGCTTTCGCGATCAGCGGGACGATGAGCTCCGCATGATGGTTCGCCGCCTCGCGCGGATGGATGCCGCCCTTCTCCGGCCGGAGCATGTCGTACACGTTCGCGAGGATTCGGCAGTGCTCGTCGACGATCCCCACGCCGACCGTGTGCGCGGTCCCTTCGATGCCGAGGGCGAGCATTCAGCGCGGTAAGGGGACTCGGAGAAAAGGGTTTACGGGGCGTCGGTCGGATCGCAGGGCCCAGCGTCGGTCCGTTTCGAGATCAAGGGGCCGGCGGCCTCTTGCGGATCCGTTGCGCCGCAAGGACGATGACTGCGCCCGCGACCGCGCCACCGAGCACGCCAAGCCCAATCCAAGTCCACGGCGCCGTCGAACCGCCACCCGGAACGGTGGCGGAGAAGCGCGTCGTGGTCGCGTGGCCGCCGGAATCCGTGACGATGAGCGTGATGAGATACGTCCCAGCGGACGCGTAGGCATGGGTCGGGCTCGCCTCGGCGCTCGTCATCCCGTCTCCGAAGTCCCACCGGTACGTGTATGGAGGCGAGCCGCCGGATACCGTCGACGAGAACTGGAGGGTGCCCGGTCCGACGGCGGCAACCGGCTCCACGATCGGCACGACGGACAGGTTCACGAGCGCCCGGGACACGTTGACGTAGAGCGCGTTCGAGAGCGTGTCCTGATGAAAGTCGACGCCGCCGCTATCGTATACGATGAGCCAAACCGTGAAGTTCCCGCTCGTGAGGTAGATGTGCACCGGATTTGCATCGGGACTCTGCGCGCCGTCGCCGAGGGTCCAGTGATATTCGTACGGTGGCGTGCCGCCGCTCACCGCACTCGAGAAGGCGACCGTCACGGGCAGCGTCCCTTCCATCGGCGTCGCCGAGATCGATGCCTCGAGCGTCGGAGGCGGCGGTGGAGGCGGGTTCGTCACCGTAATCGGATACGATTGGTTGCCGGTGAGGCCTCCGGTGTCGCGGGCCTCGAGCAGGACCCAGTAGGTCCCGGGCGAATCGAAGGTGTGCGTCGTGTCCTTCTCCGTGGACCATGGCGTGTCCCACGTGCCATCGCTCTCCCAGTCCCAGTGGACTTCGAGGGCCGTCACCGGGTCCTCTTGGTCGAAGACTTTCGCCCAGAAACTGACGAGCGTGGTGGTGTTCCCGCCCGCCGGAGAATAGCTGTAATTGGCGTATGGGGGTGTGTTCGCGACCGGCCACGGAGGTACGCTCGCCCCCGGAAAGGGCGAAGCGGTCGACGAGAAGCCCGTCGCGAGCGTCATCGTTAGGAGAATGACAAGGGCGGCGAGCCAAATCCCGGGCAGCGAGCGGCTCCGAATCATGGCCCGTTCCTTTGGGCGCTGAGGACGGCCCGGCGGAAAGTCTTTTCGCGAGGACAACAACGAAATTCGATGACCGCTTCTCTCGTGCCGATGGCAACCGGCGGGCGCGGGCCCCTGCTCTACGCGTACCAACCGATCCCCGCCAATCCGATGACGGTCGCGCTCCTGCTCCTCGTCCTCGTCGTGACCTTCGTCATCGGCCCGATCGCCGCCGGCCCGGAGGGCCTGTGGCCGCTCGGAGGATTCTGTTTCCTGCCCCTCGCCGTTGTCCTCCTCGCGATGGCGGTCTTCAAGCCGAGCCCGACGTTCGTCTTCGAGAACGGGATCGAGATTTCCGTTCCCCTGTGGCGGCGGATCCTTGGCGAGCGACGATACTTCGCGTGGTCCGAGGTCCGCGACGTCTATCCGCGAAGCTACGAGGTCGCAGGCTCCTTCCTCTCGCCCTTCGCATCGTCCGCGGGGACGCTCGTCCACACGGGAATCGGCATCGAGACGAAGGCAGGCCATCAACTCGTGGTCCGGTTCACGCCCGGCTCGATCCAAGCGTTCCGCTCGGACTCGCGGGGGTACGTCGAGGCGATGACCGCAATCCGCGACCGGTTCGCGCGTCACGGAGAGCGCATGGTCACGACCGCACGCCCGCTCTCCGACGAGGAGGTCCTGGCAATGCAGGCGCGCGCCCGCGAGCCTCTCGTCTCGATCGTCGGCGTGTTCTTCGCGTTCTTCCTCCCGCCCGCCATCGTGGCGGCGGTCCTGCTGATCGCGAGCGCCGCTCGCGTCGCATTGACGCCCGTCGTCATCGCGGCCGCCCTCGTCGTGGCCCTCCTCCCCCCGGCCGCCTCGATGACGCGGACCCTCCGACAGAGCGAACGCCGGAACGACGTCCTCTCGGAGCTGGCGAAATATCAGGAGCATCTTCGGGAGGAGGGACAGGCCGCAGGCACGGATCGAACCGTCCCGCGAGTTAACCCCGAATAGGGTTAACGAGATCCGATCACCGACCCGACGGCGGGCCTCCCTCGTTGGCTTGGCGTCCCCCCGAGGTCACGAGCCGCACGCGATGCGCATCCCGCACGTCGTACACGCGGCCTCGCCACCGGACCGTCTCGGGATGCCGCGTCCGAACGAGTCCCCATGCCATGACCCAGGGGACCGCCAGGGCCGCGACGGCCGACCGCCATCCGGGGACGCTCCACGCGGCGGCAATCTCCGGAGCGGCGGAGAACAAGGCGCGACGGCGCAGGGACGCCTTCACGATCGCGGACGGCAACGGCGCGAGGAACAAGATTGCGGGCACGAGGTACAGCGGTCCCCACGGGACGGCCAGAGCCAACGACAGCGCTCCGAACACGATGGATCCGATGAAGACCGCGAATGCGGCGACGGCGTAGCGGCGGACGACCGGGAGGTACAGAGTCGCCATCGTGATCTGCCGCTCGCACCACTCGAGGCACGTGCCGCGCGTCGCGCCCTCGAACGTCGCCACGAGGGCCGTGGGGACGTAGGCGATCTGCAGGCCGGCCTCTCGCACCGCCTGCGTCAGCACCAGGTCGTCGCTCAGTACGCCCCGCCATCGCTCGCCGATCCGCAACGTCGGCAGGCGATCCCGCCGCACCGCGCACGAACCGCCCCAGGCGAACGACCGGCGCCGGTCGAACAGGACGTTCGCGCTGACGCCGTTCCACTCCGCGCGGACGAGGGACCAGAACGTCGGACGGGGAGGCACGTACCAGCGGAAGCCCGTCGCGACGCCCACGCTTGAATCCGCGAGCGGCTGCACGAGCTGCCGCAACCAATCCTTCGCCGGCCGGATGTCCGAGTCCGCGAAGACGACGACCGCCTCGTCCGCCGACAGGTGGGCGAGAGCGGATCGGAGGGCGTTCACCTTGCCCCGAAGCTCGTCCGGCTCCGACGCGACGAGGTCGACCCGGACCCTCGGGAATTCCGCCGCAATCTCGCGGATCCGGATCGCCGCGGGGTCCTCGAGATCATCCGGCACGACGAGGAGCCGATACGACGGGTAAGCCTGCGCGAGAATCGCTCGCACGTTCTCGTCGAATCCCTCGTCGAGGCCGCGGACCGGCAGGATGACGACGCACGCCGGGAGGAACGCGCCGAGGGCGGTGCGCGAAGCGCGACGCACCTGGCCCCGGAGGCGGACACCTTGCGCGATCGACGCGGCGTTCGGGAGGATGCCGAGGAGCGCGAGGACCGTAAGGACGATCCAGATCGGATCCGGGGACACACAGGCCGAGTACCGAGACGCGGGTTAAAGCTTGAGCACTCAATCGTGTTCAGTGGGGGACTTGAGCGACCGCGTGCCCGCAGTACGGGCAATGGGCGTACTCGATGGAGAGGAACATGCCGCACGAGGTGCAGGCGCGCTGACGGATCGGTTCGCGGACGATCCCCGGGCCGGCGCCGACGACGATCGCGATGGCTCCACCTGTGATCGAGAGGGCCATCCCGACGAAGAACCCTCCCAAGCTGAACATGCTCAAAGCCCCGAACACGACCGTCACGATCCCCCAGACGATCCCCTGATTCGGCCTCACGAAACCGAATGAGGACCCGACGAGCACGAGGACTCCGGAAACGAGCCCGAGGACGAACCCGAACCCGCCCAAGAAGAACGGTCCTCCGTAGTAGGGCGAGAACAGGTAGGGCAGATAGATGACGCTCACCAAAAGGATGAGGATCCCTCCGACCAGCCCGAACACGAACGAGACCGCACTGCGGCTGTCGCGTATCATGGCACCGCTCGGGCGGGCATCGGCGGCCCGCCATATCGTCCTTCGCGAATCGGTCGGCCGCCGGCTCACGACCCCACGAGGACGTCGTCGCCCTCGATTCGAACCTCGAACGTCCGAAGGCGCGCGGCCGGATTGATCGTGTTGGCGCCCGTGCGGACGTCGTACTCCCATCCGTGCACCGGACACGTCACGACGGACCCGTCGAGTTCGCCTTCGCCGACCGGACCGCCGCGGTGCAAGCAGACGTTCGAGAGCGCATAGAACCGTCCGTCGACGTTGAAGAGGGCGACGGGATGGCCCTGCACGACGACGACCCGGCCGCTACCAGGCGGCACCTCTGTCGTCTTCGCGACGCGGACGAAGGAGACCATCGTGCCTGCGAGCCGGGCCGTACGCATGAAGCTTGCGAAAAACTTTATCGTCGCTGCCCGGCATGGAGGGCGGGTTCCCATGACACGAGAGGAACACGCGAAGTTCACGGCCCAGTGCAAGGAGTTCGTCCTCGCCATGAGCCGGCTCGAGCTTCGGATTGCCAAGCTCGACGACGGCTTGACCAAGGACGAGCAGCGGTCAGCGTTCAAGGAGATCTTCGAGTGGCTCGGCGCGACGACGGAGATCCCGCCGAACTCCTACACCCGGGAGTGGGCCCGCGAATTGCTCGCGGCCGTCGGCGCGATGGCCCAGTACGGGAAGTACGAAGGCTCCACGGACGGGTACATCGTGTGAGTGGCGCGGCAAGCCGCCGAAACGATTACGGGAGAGCACGACTGTTCGAGTCCCCGGGCGAACCTTGGCGACGGCTCGGGTAGTCTGGCCCTTCCGAATTTCTGCACTCCAGCTGGGAATCGCGGCGATCGTACTGAGCGCCGCCTGGGGAGGTATTATCGGGTTCGCGGCGTGGAAACTTGGCGTTCCGGCGGAGTGGCAGGGCCTCTCCGTGGCGGTTGGGCTCTCTTCGGGAATCGTCGGGGCGAGGAGGACTGTCCGGCGCTATCTCGCAGCCCTGGGGATGACCGGCTGGATGGGACCGCTTCGTTTCCAAGACGATTCACTCGCCCAG